>Ga0310811_10010753_pt1 | contig 11836 bp, 8 predicted proteins | sample YCmetagenome_FD_207642 | JGI IMG/M metagenome (GOLD analysis project Ga0310811, IMG submission 207642) | Soil microbial communities from experimental microcosm in Duke University, North Carolina, United States - YC | ecosystem: Engineered > Artificial ecosystem > Soil microcosm > Unclassified ...
GATCGCGAGCAGCGCGGCGAACAGCGCGACGACGGTCTTCCCGCTGCCCACGTCTCCCTGGAGCAAGCGCTGCATCCGGCGCTCGCTGCACATGTCGGCGAAGATCTCGCGGACGGAGCGCACTTGCCCGTTGGTGAGCTGGAAGGGGAGCGACTCACGAAGTCGCGTCGTGAGCTCGCGCTTGTTGGCGAAGTGGATGCCGGTTCGCTTCTCGCGCGCCAGGTCCTTTGCTCGCTGATGGAGCACGTGAACGAAGAACAGCTCCTCGAACGCCAGCCGCGCGCGTCCACGCATCGCCTCGGCGATCGTCGACGGTCGGTGGACCATCCGGAGCGCCGTCGCGATATCGGGCACGTCCGCCGCGGCCACGATGTCCGGCGGCAGGTACTCGACGACGAGCGGAAGCAGCCCGTCGAGATGCGCGTCGACGATCGAGCGAATCTGCTTGAACGACAGCCCTTCCGTGGCGGGATAGACCGAGAGCACGCGACCGCCCATCGTCGTCGCCGCCTCGTCGCCGAGGTTGACATGTTCTCGCGGCTGGAGCTGACGTCCGTGAAAAAAGCGGACATTGCCGGTGACCAACAACACGTCGCCTTTGGAAATCGCGCGATCGAGAAATGGCTGGCCAGGCCATGAGACTTCTATCATTCCTGAATCGTCGCGAAGCACCGCCTGGAAGATGCGGAGGCCTTTGCGCGTCGGGATGATTCCCTTGGAGATGACCGTCCCGATGACCGTGCCGTGCATTCCCGGCTCGAGGCTGCTGATCGGCGCGACGGTGCTCGCGTCCTCGTAGCGGTGCGGCACGTGGTACAGCAGATCGCCGGCGGTGACGATCCCCAATCGACGCAGCGCCTCCGCCCGCGCCGGGCCGACCCCCTTGAGATACGTGACCGGCGTGTCGAGAAAGAGGCGCTGCGGCCGGGGAGAGGAGCGATCAGTCACGCTCGCCATCGGTCGCGATCGCCCGGCTACTCGTCGCTGAGCAGCGCCTGTGCGAATTCACGCGCCTCGAATGGCTCGAGGTCATCCGCTGCCTCGCCGACGCCGAGAAACTTCACGGGGACATCGATCGCCTCGTGGACCGCGACGACCACACCGCCACGCGCCGTCCCGTCCAGCTTCGTGACGACGAGACCTGTGACCGGCACCGCGGCGGTGAACGTCTTCGCCTGCTGCACCGCATTCTGGCCGATCGTGCCGTCGAGGACGAGCAGGGTCTCATGCGGAGCGCCGGGCAGTCGCTTCCGGATCACGCGCGCGACCTTGCGCAGCTCCTCCATCAGCCCTTCGCTCGTGTGCAACCGCCCCGCGGTATCGACGATGAGCACGTCCACCCCGCGGGTCGTGGCGGCATCGATCGCGTCGAAGGCCACGGCGGCCGGATCGGCCCCCGCCTTCGATCCGACGAACGTCGCGCCGGTTCGCTCCGCCCACAATCGCAGCTGATCGATCGCGCCGGCGCGAAAGGTGTCGCCCGCGGCGACCATGACCCGCTTTCCTTCGCGGCGGAACCGGTCGCTCAACTTCCCGATGAATGTCGTCTTTCCCGCGCCATTGACGCCGACGACGAGAATGACCGTCGGCGGTGAATCGGCCAACGTCAGGCGCGCGTCGCTGTTGCCGGCGGAAAGCGCTGCCTCCACACCCTCCGACAGCGCGTCGCGAAATTCGTCCTGCGTTCGGACCTGTCCGCGCGCCGCGCGCCGCTCCACGTCCTCGACGAGACGCAGCGTCACCGGGACGCCGAAGTCCGCCTCCAGCAGCAGTTGTTCGAGATCCTCGAGCGATCCCGGCGCGACACCACCGCGCGCCATGACCGCCACGTCCATGAGCGCGATGTCCTTGATCTTCTGCCAGAGCGAACGCTTCGGGACATCACCTGATTTGCGAAGGAGCCGCATCTATTCCATTCCCGTCATCGCAGACCATGCCGGCGGCGGAGCAGCCACTCGGCACACAGCATCAATATCGCCAGCGCGTACGCCCAACCGGCGCCGCGGAGCCGCGGGGCCGTATCGGCAGAGAGCGCGCCGCGCTGTCGTGCCGCCGAGATCCGTGGCGCGCGCGGCAGCCATTCGCGTGAGGCGTTCACGGCCAGCAAGGTCTTTCCGCCCTGCGTCGTCACGTCGTAGATCCCTGCCGGCAGCGGCTTGCTCTCGACCATGTTCGCATCAGGTGGAAAGCGGAGCGTCAGCGAATCCACGCGTGTGCCACCACGCAAGCGCAACGTCAGCGCAACGACCGAATCCACAGCCGAACCCTTCCGCCATCGCACCGGTTCGCCGGCGTGAACGACACGATCGTCGGGCACCGCCGCCCGCCGATCGGCGCGCTCGGCGGCCAGCCAGTCGAAAATGCCGCCCCAAAACGCCGTGAAGGCGTCAGCCGCGACACCACCGCGAAAGCGCCATCGCCACAGCCCCGCGGCGGCGACCACCGCGACGCGACGAGGCGAATCCGTTCCGACGACGAGCGGCTTCCGTTCGTCGCCTCGACCGCGCCGCGTCTCGACGCCCGTCCAGTTGCCGGTCGGCGATTGTGCAGCCTCGGCAACCGGTGGGAGGCTGTCCCAAACCACGCCGGACAGGGCCGGCGCAATCGGCGACGCCGGCGCCGACGCCGGATACCATTCGCCGTCGGTCGACGACGTCACGATCAGGGCGAGCGGCCCCGAGGTCGCGCGCCGCGGATCACCGAACGCCGACGTGTCTCCGTGAATCACGGCAACGGGCGCGTCGTGCAACGCCTGTCGGACTTCGGCTTCGGGAACGGGACTGAACGAACCCTCGTTGCGCCACTCGCCGGGCGCGACTTTCCAATAGCCGCGCGTTGGGATGCCGAGCGAACCACGCAGCACGGCCAGCGCGTAGCGCGCGTCGAAATCCGGCGAGGTCGACGCGAACACCGCGCTCGCGGCCCGCGAGACGTCGACCGCCACCGCCAACGTATCATTGCGGTGCTCGGCGTCCTCGGCGGCAGTCGAGACGGCACGCAGTACCTCAGGACCACCGCCGGCCTTGCTCTCGAGCTTGACCTTGATCGAGAGCACGCGCTCGCCAAATGGCGGCAGCGAATCGAACGACTGCTGCGCGATCGACGTTCCCTCCAACGAGAGGGCGAGCGAACCCGGGCGTGATCCAAGTGCGCCGGCCGCGATGCCGACTCGGATTTCCGCCGTGTCGCCGCTGACGACCGCGCGCGGCGCCTCGATCGATGCGACGGCTACATCCCGTCGTGGTTGATGGGAGAGAACGATCAACCGCGAACCGGGCGGAAGCACCTGCGCGGCATCGGGGTCGTCGATCTCGCCGTCGGTGACGATGACGAGCGGATGACCAGCGCCAAGTGCGCGTTCTACTACAGGTCGAAGGACGCTCGCCTGGTCGCGCGGCGCACTACTCGTATCGGCACGTCGAACGGAATCGCCGAACAAGAAAGTCGAATCGGCGCCGGCGCGTTTGACCGAATCCCGCGCCGCTCGCCAGAGCGTTGTATCGCCGCGCGCCATGCTCAGCGACGCATCGAGGGCGACCCACGCCGGAACCGGCTTCGCGAGGCCGGCCGGCGCGTCCAGCAAGAGCGCGACGATGAGCGCAACGGCCCCGGCGCGCAACGCCGCCGTGATCAGGCTCGATACGTTGCGGAGCTCGCGTGGACCATACTGGATGAGCGCGACGATGAGCCCTGCAACGATCGCGAGGAGCCACGGCGACATGCGCGTAACCTAAGTGCTCGGCTCGCGCCGGGCGACGGACTCGTCAGCGTTGCGCGAGTTTGGTCACGCCGGACGTCGGCGTCTCGAGCGAGGCGATCAACTGATCTTTCACGCGCGAGAAATCGTCGCGTTCCCCGGTCGGAATCGGTTCCCCGCCGGCCGATCGAAGGGCGACGCGAGGGTCGCGCTGCTGGCCGTTCACTATCACCTCGAAGTGAAGGTGTGGACCGGTGGCCAGCCCAGTGCTGCCGACATAGGCGATCGTCTCGCCGATCGTCACCCGCGAACCGGTGTGCAGCCCGCGCGCAAAGCGGCTCAGGTGCCCATACCGCGTGACGAAGCCATTGCGATGTCGGATCTCGACGACGTTGCCGTACCCGCTGCCCCACCCTTCGCGAACGACGACGCCGTCGCCGATCGCCCGGACGGGTGTCCCGGTGTTAGCGGCGTAATCGGTTCCCTTGTGCAGACGCCAGCCGCCGAGGACCGGGTGTTCCCGGCCGCCGAATACGCTGCTGATGCGCCGGAACTCGAGTGGCGCTCGCAGGAAGGCGGCGCGCATCGATTTGCCGGTCTGATCGAAGTACTCGCCGCTCACCGCCCGGCTGGCGAAGTGAATGGCCTGGATGACCGAGCCGGACAACTTGAACGTCGCGGCGACGACCTTGCCGATTCGCACCGCGCCGCCCGGCGTGACCGAGCGCTCGGCGATGACGCGGAATTCGTCACCCTTCTGGAGGTCGCGGCTCATATCGACGCGATACTCGTAGACGTCGGCGAGGGACCAGGCGAGCTGCTGTCTGGCGCCATCCGGCAGATCGCCCTTCGCGCTCTCGTCCATTGCGTCGTACAGGTTCGAAGCAATAGTTCCGGCGACGACGATCGTGTCGGTCGTCCAGGGAACACGCTCTTCTTCGCCCGCCCAGGAATCGCCGCTGCGGTGGAGGTGAAGTAGCCGGTCGATCGCCAGCTGGAGCGTGATCTCGGACGGAGTCGAGTCCGCGGCCTCGGACTTGAGCGTGACCGGCATTCCGCTCGGAATGCGGCGTTGGTCGAGCGACACCGATGCGGCCGCCTGAACCGCGCGTACCGCCGATGCCTCGGTCAGCCCTCCGCGCTTGAAGAGGGACTGAAGTGATTCACCCCGTCCGAGGGTGTCATAGCGGAGCTTCCAGGCCGGTTGGCCGGCTTGGACCGCGAATACCTCGGCGGGCTTCCGGTCTGGATCGGGAAGAGGTGGGGTAAAGCGAAGCGCGCCGGCCAAAGCCAGCGCGACTAGGGAGTACAGAGCAACTCGGACGAACCCGGGCTTCAATCCATCTGCCTCCGAATGAACGTGGGGATCTCCATGTCGTTGAGATCGCCCTTTTCATTCGTGGGACGGTTGGCGCGGGGAGGCTCGGGATTGCGGTTGACGGGACCGGTGACGCGGGCCGGGCGGGTGTTCGGGAACGGAATGACCGGTGGGCTGCCCTTCGGCATGACGACCGGCGTCTGGATCGGTGTTCCGATCTGGAGCGCGCGATCGAAGCCGGTCGCGATGACGGTGACGCGGATCTCGCCCTGCATCGCCGGCTCGTGGACGGCGCCGAAGATGATTTCGGCGTCGTCGCCGACGGCGTCGTGGATGATCTCGTTGATCTGGTGGACCTCGCCGAGGGTCAGGTCAGCCCCGCCGGTGATGTTGACGAGGACGCCGGTCGCGCCGGAGACGCTGACGTTGTCGAGCAAGGGAGAGCTGATCGCCTGCTGGGCCGCTTCCATCGCGCGGTTCTCGCCGCGGCCGACCCCGGTGCCCATGAGCGCCGAACCGCCGGCCTGCATGACGGTGCGCACGTCGGCGAAGTCGACGTTGACGAGGCCGGTCACACTAATCAGCGACGAGATGCCTTGGGTCGCGTGGAGGAGGACTTCGTCGGCCTTCTTGAGGGCGTCCTGGAACGGGATGCCCTTGCCGACAACGGCCAGGAGCCGCTCGTTCGGCACGACGATCATCGTGTCCACGTTCTTGCGCATGTCGGCGATGCCCTGCTCCGCCTGACGCATGCGCTTACGGCCCTCGAACAGGAAGGGCTTTGTGACGATGCCGACCGTGAGCGCCCCGGCCTCTTTCGCCAACTCGGCGATGACTGGAGCGGCCCCGGTGCCCGTACCGCCACCCATCCCGCAGGTGATGAAGACGAGATCGGCGCTCGACATCGTGCGCGCTACCTCGTCGCGGTTCTCCTCGATCGCCTGCCGCCCGATCTCAGGCCGGGCACCGGCGCCGAGGCCGCGCGTCAGCTTTTTCCCGATCTGGACTTTGACGTCGGACTTGGATTGGAGCAGCGCTTGGGCGTCGGTATTGACCGAGATGAACTCCACACCCTCGAGGTGCTCGTCGATCATCCGGTTGACGGCGTTGCCACCGCCACCGCCGACGCCCACGACCTTCATGCGGGCGTTCTGGGTCGCGCTCTCTTCGAACTCGAAGATCATTGAGAACGGTTCCGTACTTCGAAGGTGGGATCGGACCAACAGGAAGGATGAAACCAGAGCAGCAACGACAGGTCGGTCGACCCACAGCCCGTCGTTCGGGACAAAAGTGCTCGCGCAATATAACAGTTTCTTGCCGTCCGACTACCCCTTTTTCACCGATTCGCGAGGAAACCGAGTAGGCCTTTGGTCCGACTAGTTATCCACAGAACGTGTCGCGCTCACAGAAATTTGATGCGTCGCGCTCCTGGCACAGCGCATCTCCTTTCGGCAACACGCTATTTAGCGTTCAATAATGTGAGAACTAGAAAAAGTCCTGCAGCCAGAACTTGACCTTCGCGGCGATGCCTTCCATCCCCTTCCCGAGCGGCAAACGCCGCGAGCTCGTCACTCCACCCAATGCCACCCGGTTCGCGCCATACTGCGCCAACCCCACCGCCGTCGCGAAGCGCGGCGAGTTCACCGCCTCGATAAGCCCGCCGAGGTGCTCCGACGGCACGCCGACCCGAACGCCCGTGCCGAACACCTCGCTCGCCAACTCCGCCGCTCCCAGCATCGACGCCGCCCCGCCCGTCAGCACTACGCCGGCGCTCAGCTTCCCGCCGAACCCCGCCGCCGACAGGTCCTGCTGAACCAGGTCGAAGACCTCATCCATCCGTTGATGGATGATGTGGGCCAGCAGTTCTCGCGGAATGTGGCGTTCGCCCTGCGCGCCCGTGCTCGGCAGCTGAATCACCTCGCCAGGGTCGATGAGGGGCTCGTACGCGCAACCGTATCGCTCTTTCAGCCGCTCCGCATCGGCCTGCGTCACTCCCAAACCGTGGACGATGTCACGCGTGACGTTCTTTCCGCCGAACGGAATCGTACCGAGGTGCCGGATCTTCCCTTCGTGGAAGATCGCGAGATCGGTTACACTCGCGCCAACCTCGACTAGGGCGACGCCAAGCTCCTTCTCGTCCTCGGTGAGCACGGCAAGAGCGCTCGCCAGCGGCTCCAAGACGAGCTCGCGCAGCTTGTAGCCCGCCCGCTCCACCGAGCGCCGAAGGTGGATCGGCGGCGAACTGCCGATGGTGACCAGATACATCTCCGTCTCCAGTCGGGTGCCGCTCATCCCGATGGGGTCCCGAATGCCGGTATTGCGGTCGACGGTGTATTCCTGCGGAATCGCGTGCAACAGCTCGCGATCCTGAGGGATGGCCTGGGCGCGCGCCACCTCATTCACGCGATCGACGTCGGACTTGTCGATCTCGTCGTGACTCACCGCCACGATGCCCTTGCTGATCATGGCCTGGGCGTGCTCGCCGGCCATTCCGCAAAAGACCTCTTCGACCTGGACGCCCGCCATCCGTTCGGCGTCTGCCATCGCCTTCTTGATCGAGCGAGTGGTCTCCTCGATGTCGGAGACCATTCCCTGATGCACGCCGGTGGTTTTGGCCTGGCCCACGCCGAGGATCTTGATCGACGGATGCTTCGGGAGGTCGCCCTCCACCTCGACGATGATGGCAGTCGTCTTCGCCGACCCGACGTCGAGGCCAGCAATGAGTCGTTCCGTATTCATTGAAGTCTGGCGATGACTTGGTCTTTGAACCGAAGATCGATCTCGGCCACCCGGAGCTGCTTCCGAGCGAGGTCCTCCTCGACGGGCGCGACTTCGGCGAGGCGCTCGATCGACACGTCCTGCATGACGCGGATGGGCTCCTTTTCCAACTCGAGGAGAACCTCGTCGCGTCCCGTTCGCCGAACTTCGCTGATTCGAGCGTAGAACTCCGGCATCCTGCGCTTGATCCGTGCGAGCAGGCGAAGCAACGAGACGTCGTGCTCCCGGAGCACGGGGACGTCCACGTCCACCCGCGTGGGGTCGATCGGCAGCGCCACGCCCCGCTCATCGTAGACGCGAAGAGCGCCCGACACAGGAGCGAGCGCGACCGGAACCCGCTCGGTCACCTCGATCACGAGAGTCCCCGGAAGCTTCCGATGTACCGCGACATGTTGAATTTCTGGATGACTGGCGACTCTGGCCACGAGCGCCGAGGTAGGATCCCACACTGAGGCCGTCGTATCGACGTGCAACCTGGACAATATGTCACTGGGGGCAACATAGCGCGCACCAACGATCTCGACGCGCCGCACGCGGAAGTAGTCCATCCGCCGCATGAGAACCGGCGCCCAAAACCGGCCGGTCACAGCCAGCAGCAGTGCGATCCCAGCCAAAGCCAACTTGTACTTTCGCGACAGAATCGGGTCGGAGGCGCGTTCGCCAGCCGCCGGCTTTTGGGCGGGCGAACCCTCGGGAGGAGAGCTTGCGTCGCTCACGTGGCAGCCGAGGACAGCCGCGCCAGGAGCTCGGCGCCGGTTTTCGTGATGTCGCCCGCGCCGAGCGTGATCACGGCGTCCCCGTCGCGCACGAAGGCGGCAAGGGCCTCGGCCAGTTGCTCGCGACGGCCGCGCCACTGCATGCGGCCGCCGGACTGCTCGAGGGCTCTTTCGACCAGCGTCGAGGTCACTCCTTCGATCGGCTGCTCGCGCGCCGGATAGATCTCGGTAAGAAAGACGGCGTCGGCCGCGGCCAGCGACGCGCCGAAGTCCTTCGCGAAGTCACGCGTCCGGGTATAGAGGTGCGGCTGAAAGGCCACCACCAGCCGACGGCCGGGAAATGAGCTCCGCGCCGCGGCGAGCGTCGCGGCGATCTCGGTGGGGTGGTGGGCATAGTCGTCGACCACGGTGATCCCTCGAACGTCGCCCAACCGCTGGAAGCGTCGCTCGGCGCCCTTGAACTCGGAAAGGCCCCGGGCCATCGAGGGTAGGTCCGCCCCGAGGACTAGTCCGCTGCCGATCGCCGCCAGCGCATTGAGGACGTTGTGGCGACCCGGCACGCGCAGCTCGACTCGCCCAAGTTGATCGTCGTCGTAGACAACCTCGAACGCGGTCGTACCGTTTTGGCTCGAGATGTCCCGCGCGATGAGCCGCGCATCTGCCGAAGCGATGCCGTAGCGCACGACCTCGGTGCTGCTCGGCGTCGAGAGCGTGTTGGCGTTCGAATCGTCGGCGCAGAGCACGATGTGGCGCGCGCCCTTCACGAACTGAGCGAACGTTCGGCGGATGTCCGCAAGATCCGCGTAGATGTCCAGGTGATCGGCCTCGACATTCGTGACCACCGCGACGGTGGGCGACAGCGCGAGAAAGGATCGGTCGTATTCGTCGGCTTCTACCACGTAGAGGCGGTCGGATCCGGCGCGGAGGTTCCCTTCCCAGTCGGCCACGCGCCCGCCGACGAGCGCCGTGGGATCCCGGCCCGCGGCGCCGAGCGCCATTGCCGTCATGACCGTCGTCGTCGTCTTACCGTGCGTCCCGGCGATGCCCACCAGCTCGCGGCCGACGGTGACCTCGCCTAGTGCCTCTGCCCGACGAATCACGGGGATGCCTCGCTCGCGAGCGCGGGCGAGCTCCGGATGATCCTTGGGCATCGCCGACGTGACAACCAAAGCTCGAGCTGCATCGACGTGCGCCGGATCGTGCCCGGTGACCAAGACGCCGAGCCGTTGAAGGTCCGCGGCGGTTTCCGGGTGGGCATCGCAGCCGGTGATGGCGACGCCCCGACGTAGAAACAGCTCGGCGAGCGCGCTCATGCCGGCCCCGGCGATACCTACGAAATGAATTGGTCGGGCGTCGTCTGAATCGAGCAGAGGCATGTCGGCGAGCGGCAATATAGTGGATTGGCTGATAGGGAACTCGGCGACTCGGCGACTCGGCGACTCGGCGACTCGGCGACTCGCTAAAGCATGGCGAGAATTCTTCGGGCAATCTCGTCAGCGGCGTTCGGGCGGGCGCGCTCCGTGGCACCGCGAGCCAAGCGTTGAAGCTCGGTCGGGGTCTCGAGCAGACGCCGCATGGTACCGTCGAGTCGCTCGACGGTGAGCTGCGACTGGGGAATGTGAATCGCAGCACCGGCTCGCTCGAGGGTCACCGCGTTCGTCGTCTGATGGTCGGCAGCCGCGGTGGGCAGCGGAACGAGAACCGCCGGAATGCCCCAGGCGAACAACTCGGCCGTCGTCATCGCCCCGGCGCGCGCGAGCGCGAGGTCGGTCGCGGCGTAGGCGTCGGCGATCGGCGATAGATAGTCGCGCACGCGAACGCGCGGTCCTTCGCAGCTCTTGAACCGATCGTACGTGGCGCGTCCCGTCGCCCAGATGAGGTACAGGTTTTGGGGTAGTCCTCGATCAATCCACTCCGCGACGACCCGATTGATCGCGAGCGAGCCCTGACTCCCGCCATAGATCAGCAGAACACGACCGTTCCGCTCCGGGAACGACCATGCTGCCCGCGCCGCGGTGCGGTCGGGGCGCGGCGAGGGTGGCGGCTCAATCGGTGCCCCGGTGTCGATCAGCGATCCCTCGTGATGGGAATCGAGGACACGCGCGGCTTCCGGAAAGTTGAGGTAAATCTCGAGCGACCATCGGCTGAAGGTGCGCGCGGTCAATCCGGGCAAGCTGTCGCCCGCCTGCTGGACGATCGGGATGCGATGGGCGACCGCGTACGCGAGCATCAGTCCGGCCGCGTAGCCTCCCGTGCCGACGACTAGCGCCGGTCGCTCCTCGCGGACCAATGCCCCCAGGCGACGCCACGCTCCGAAGGCGCCGGTCATGGTCAGCCAGTTCTTCCAGACAGCGCGCCGGTACAACGGATGGAGATCGAGCAGCAGGTGCGGAAACTCGGTCCGCGGCAAAACCTCGCGCTCGATGCCCCGGCGGGCACCGACAAAGAATGGCTCGACGGACGGTTCGAGCCGCTTCAAAGCGCGCGCGATCGCGATGCCGGGATAGAGATGGCCTCCGGTGCCCCCTCCGGCGAAGACGATGCGCGTCATGGCGCGAAGTGCGCGAGCGCTACGCGGCCGCGGCGAGCGGGTCGGTCGCCGAAGCGCCGATGACGCGTTCTTTCGTGCTGCCGATGTTCACGAGAATCCCGGTGAACAACATCGTCAGGACCAGGTTCGACCGGCCGTACGACACGAATGGGAGCGTGAGTCCCGTCGTCGGCAGCAGTCCGATCACGACGCCGATGTGAAGGAACGCGGTGAGCACGGTCGTGAAGGTCAGGCCAACGGCAACGAGCTGGAGGAATGGTGTCCTCGCAGCTCGCGCGATCCGGAACCCGAACAGAGCGTACATGGCGAAGGCGATCGTGATGCCCGCCAGGCCCGCGAATCCCCACTCCTCCCCCACGTTGCTGGCGACGAAGTCGCTGTACGGGAAAGGCACGAAGTACGCCTGCTGCATCCCCTCACCAAAGCCGCGGCCGAACCAGCCGCCGGAGCCTACCGCAATCAGCGACTGATGCAGCTGAAAACTTACCTGCTCGGGTGCGTCGCCCGGATGGAGGAAGGCGGTGATTCTCGAGAGCGCGTAACGCCATTTCTCGATCTTCGTGAGGGTCAGTGGAAGGGCCAGCGCTCCCAGCACCATGAAGTGACTCATGCGCGCGCCTCCCAAATAGAGGAGCAGGACCATGAGCAGCGTGAACAACATCGCGATGGAGAGATCGGGCTCGAGTGCCGCGAGCACGTCGAGCACGCCGATCACGACCACGAACGGGATGAGTCCCTTGGTCAGGCGCTTGAGCGTCTCACCCTTTTTGACGATC
>Ga0310811_10010754_pt1 | contig 11836 bp, 11 predicted proteins | sample YCmetagenome_FD_207642 | JGI IMG/M metagenome (GOLD analysis project Ga0310811, IMG submission 207642) | Soil microbial communities from experimental microcosm in Duke University, North Carolina, United States - YC | ecosystem: Engineered > Artificial ecosystem > Soil microcosm > Unclassified ...
GTAGTCGTGAATGGCGGCGGACCCGTTCATGGCCAGGTGCGTGATGACGCGCCGGCGCATGAGGTCGAGCAACAGCGGCGCGAGTCCGGTTTTCACGACGTGCCCGCCGATCATCACGATTACCGCGCGTCGTCCTGCGGCAGAAACGATCGCGTCGATCACGCGACGAAAATCGCGCGCGACGAGTACGTCGGGCAGTGATTGCAGGAACGTGGCGAACGAGCGTTCGCCGGCCGCGTCCTCGCGAGGCGGCGCCGCGAACTCCTCGGCGCGCACTTTGTTAGGCCGGCGTGCGATCGGAACGGTGCGGACGGCCGACAGGTCGGCCTCCGGTGTCACCGGTCCTCCGCGGTCTCCGTGATCGGCGGCTGGTACGATTGCAGGTAAAGATCGAGGGTTCTGAGCACGGGCACCTTGGCTTTCATCTGCACAACGATGTGCCGCGGATCGTCGCTCAGCCAGATCTCGGCTTCGCCACCCTCGGAAAACAACCCCTGCGACTTGATGATCGGTTGGATGACGATGGCGTCGAACGTACCGGCCGGTACCGTGACACGCTCCTTCCGCAGCACTTTCACGATGACCGGGTTCTTCTCAGGCCGGAAGTAGCGGTTGAACGTGTAGGTTTTCCCGACTTCGAGCGGCACGGTGCGCACGAAGTAGAGGAACGAGCCGTCGTCCAACGGATTCGGCACGCTCGCCATCTCCGGATATCCGTGCTGCTGCATCTTCGCGCGCTCGGGCCAGATGTCGTAGGTGCGCTGCTTGTCGTAGTTCACTTCGTGAATCTTCTGCACGAAGCGGCGCGACGAGAGCGTGGACGTGTCGAACCAGCTCTCGAGCACGTCGTGCACCTTGAACATCAGAAAACCGCCGTCGACGGTGAACAGCGAGTGGAACGAGGGGTGTCCCTGTATCGTGTCCACGCCAACGATGCGCATTTCACCGCTCCCGACCTTGGCGCCGCCTACTGCAACCGTGTACGTGAGTTTCTCGCCCACGCCGAACGGGCGTGACGCCGTGTCCGTGTTGGCGACCGCAGACGCCAGCCGGGTAGCCGAATCGCCAGTCGGTTGCGCGACCAGCGAAACCGGGACGATGGCGCACGCGCCGAGTGCGGCGCCGATAACCGCCATTCGGCGCCAGCGTCGCGTTACCGGGTTCGTCATGTCGAAGGACTCGTTACGCGACGGCGCCGGCTTGCCCAACCGAAGCGATAGAGGTCGAGCGCGGCCGCCAGCGGGCGAACGCGCGAGGCGCGCGGGCGCAAGTCGTAGCGCGCGTCGAGCGTGACCGTTTCCACGCGGCGCGCGAGACGCGTCGTCTTGACGAGCAGCTCGACGTTGGCGGCCCAACCACTCCACTGCACGATCGGCGCGTCGCCGGCATCGCGAATGACATCGCGCAGCACCGAGATGCGGAACAACCGGAAGGTGCCGAACGGATCGGTGACGCCGGCAACCTTGAGGAACGGCCGCACGACCCACGGCGCGAGCAGCCGCAGACGACGCACGGCCACCGGCACGCGCGGCGACGGCGGCTGCTCGGCGATGACGACATCTGCGCCGCCTTCGAAGCGCTTGACCAACTCGGGAAGATGCTCGGGTTGATCGGTGAAGTCGCCCTGCATGAGGATCGCGGCGTCGCGCCGCGGATAACGCGTCCGCTTGACCGCGGTGCGGGCTAACGTGTCGATCGCGCTCGCGTAACCACGACATTGGTCGTTGCGCAGGACCGTGAGCGGCAACACTCCGGCGTACGGCTTGAGCGTCTCGGCGGTGGCGTCGCTGCTGCCGTCGTCGAGCACGATCAATTCGTATTCACGCGGATGCTCCTCCAGCACCTTTCTGATGCGCCAGAGCAGCAAGCCAATAGTGGGCGCTTCGTCGAACGCCGGAATGCAGATGTAGAGCATGGTCTCTATGAATCATACCGCGAAGCAGTCCGCGCGGTTCCCATTTGGGACGGACGCTGCGGCGTCAGCGCAAACGTCGTCGTCGCAAGATGACCGGACACCTTAGGAAAGGCAAAGGCGCGCGAAAGTGTGCGCCCGGTCACGCTGGCACTTGGCATCCGGGAGTGCCGCAGCCGATTTCGCCGGGCTAATTGCCCGTATCGTCGTAGGTCGTCACACAAGTAAGGCCTCGCGGCCCGTGCCGTGCGAACTGGTGTATGACACAGACGAGATCCATCGGAGAGTGGAGATGATTCTCGGTAACGTTCGTGCTTCACTCACGCGCGATGATGCGCAGCTGGCGCTCCAATTGATCGGACGGGCCTCGCGCGTCACGCTCGAGGAAGCGGAGGAAGCCTTACGGGAGCGCGGCGTCGACGCGCTGCTCGATGACCCGCGCTTGCTGCAAGCGCTCCTCGACACGGCATCGCGCCTCGGCATGCGCGCGTCGTGGCCGCTCTTTTGTTACGTGATCGTGCGCCAGTCCCTGTGTCGCGCCGGCGAAGGCGATCGTGCGCTGGCGGACTATGTGGCGGCGATCGTGTTGCACTTTGGCGCACGCGGGCGCGCGACGCGCGTCAACGACCACGATGACGAGGACTACGACACGCTGTCCGCGCTACTCGACGACGTGAACGACGACGACGCGCGCCGCAGCTTCTTCGTTAGGCAACACCTGGGCAACTACGCCCTGTGGCTGAGCGGCCTGTTCCCGGATCGCATCGAGCAGCGCCGCTGGCGGCGTGGCGGACCAGACCTCGAGTATTACGAGGAAATGGGACGGCGCGGCTTTCAGATGGCGGCCGATCACCGGTTGGCGCAGGAGCACGGGCTCGATGTGCTATTCCGTGAGGCGGCGGCGCGCTTCGCCGTGATTCGCGTTGCGCTCAACGAGATGAGCGACAGCATCTTCTTCCCGACGCTACACACGCCTGAGCGACTCATGCGCCAGGTGATGGACGAGTGGCGCTGGAAGCGTATGAGCTGACAGGCGGACGCGGCCGGACACAGCCGGACACTGCCGGACCGTTCCGGTGCAGGGCAAACCTCATCGCACGTGGTTCAAGGCGCGCCGCGATGCGGCCGCGCGCCGCACGAATTCCGCGAACAGGCTCGTGTCCGGCGCGGGCTCGGGTCCGATCACCAGCTCCTCGGGATGCCATTGCACCGCGACTGCCCACCAGTCGCCGGATCCTCTCCATTCGAGACCTTCGATAATGCCGTCCGGCGCCCAAGCGGTGGCGCGGAGGCCCTCGGCAACTCGGTCAGCGGCTTGGTGGTGGAACGAGTTGACCCGAAGCCGGGTAGAGCCAAGCGTCCGCGAGAGCGCCGAACCTGTTTCGATGTCCACGTCGTGCACGCGCGCCGATCGAGGGCCGGACGGATCGTGATCGAGCGAGCCGGGGCGTTGGCTGGGAATGTCCTGCACGAGCGAGCCGCCGAGCGCGACGTTGAGCAGTTGGAGACCTCGGCAAATGGCGAACGTTGGGCACGCGACCGTGCGTGCGGCCTCGACCAGCGCGATCTCCGTGGCGTCGCGCTCGGGATTGGTTCCCTCGACGGTTGCATCGCGTGGCGCGTCGTACCGATCCGGATCGACGTCTTCGCCGCCCGTGAGCACGAGTCCGTCGCACGCGTCGATGATCGCCGCGGCATGGGAGAATCCCGCGAGCGGCGGGACGACAAACGGCAGCGCGCCGGCTTGCTCCACCGCTTCGACATACGCGGCATTCAGCCGGACGCGTCGTCGATGGTCATCAGTGTACGTGGTGGCAGAAATCGCGATGCGCGGTGGCCGTGCGGTCGTAGGCAGATCGGTTCGTGACATGCGTAGGGATAAGATGATGCCGTGTGGGTTGCGCGCGCGGCCGAGCGATTCGTATCGTAACGGGACAGCCAGCATTTTCGCGAGGGTGCCGTATGCCTACCTACGAATACCAATGCCAAGCCTGTCGGGCGACGTTCTCCGTGCGCGAATCGATTTCGCAACACGGCCACGCGGATGTCACGTGCCCGCACTGCCGGTCGCACGACGTGGAGCTCCGGATGAGCGAGTTCTACGCGAAGACGCCGCGCAAATCGTAATGACCGTACACCCCGTTGGGCGTCGAGGACGGGCGCCATGTTCGAGAGTATGAGACAAGCCTGGCGCGACGCGATGAACCGCGCGTCCTCTCCTGCGGAAGGGCGCGCGGTTCTTGCGATGATGCGCCAAGCACTGGTGGAGGCGAAGGTCGGCGTCTCGCAGGTGCGCGATGCGCTCGACGCGACGCGCGCGCAGTTGGCGCGCGAGCAAAAGGAACTGGAGACCGCGGAACGTCGCGGCCGCATGGCGGCGGAAATTCAGGACGAGGAGACGGCGCGCATTGCGGAGCGCTATGCCACGAAGCACCGCGGGCGCGTCACGATGCTGGAGCGCAAGCTCGAGGCGCAGACGTCGGAGTTGGCGTTGGCAGAACAGGAGCTGTCGGAAATGACGGAGCAGTTTCACGCGATGGCGGCGGGCGGAGGTGTTCGTGGCGTGGGCGTGCCCGGCGGGACGCCATCGGCGACGAGCGATCCGCTCGGGGAATCGGCGGATGCTTCGTTGGACGCCGACCTGGCCGGACTGCGACGGGCGGCCGAGCGGACGGCGCGCGAAGCGGACGCGGAGCGGCGGCTCGAGGAGCTCAAGCGCCGCATGGGCCGCTGAGCACGAGCGGCGGGCGCTGGACGCCGGGCCGCCGCGTTGCGTTAGGCGTCGGCGCGGCGGCAGTGGCGCTCGGCGCAGCGGGACGGCCCGCAGCGTCGCAGGTTGCAGGGCGCGCCGTGCCGTGCGCGGGCCAGCGCATCTCCGAGGTCGAAGTCCAGACGCGGCCGCCATACTACCCTCGCAACGGCAAGTGGTGGACGACGCCGCTCGGCATTCTGTCCTCGATCCACTCCAATACGAAGCCCGAGGTGGTGCAGCGGTTCATCCTACTGCAGCCGGGCATGGCCTGCGATTCGGCCGACGTGGCCGAGTCGGAGCGCATCCTGCGTGCGCAGCCGTTCATCGCGCAGGCGCACATCTCGACCTACGACGACGGGGCGGGCGGCGTGATCCTCCTGGCCGAGACGACGGACGAGTTCACGCCGATCCTTGCGTTAGGCACGTCCAGTCACAGCCCGTACCTCAAGTCGTTCCGTGTCGGCGAGGGCAACTTCATGGGCGGCGGCCGCTCGCTGCAGGTGGAATGGGCCGACGGCCAGTTTCGCGATACGTACGGCGTGCGCTTCACCGACTACCAGTTCGTGGGCCATCCGTGGCACTTCAACCTGGCACTGGAGCGTTTCGACCTCGGGCAGAGCAACCTGTTCATGGACGTGAGCCACCCGTTCATCACCGACCGGCAGCGCATCGCGTGGCGCGTGATCGGCGAGGATCGCAGCGACGTATTCGGCTTCGACCGCAGCGACCTCGACGCGGTGCCGATCGGGATCGATCGCAAGTTCGCCGACGTGGGCGGCGTGGTGCGCCTCGGCGGCCGGGGGCAGCTGAGTCTGTTAGGCTTCTCGGTGTCGCACGAGACGGACAACGCCGGGCTGCCGCCGGACCCGGACTCGCTGGTCAACTTCGACTCGTTGGTCGCGCGGTATCCCGCGCGCCGCAACACGCGCATCAACATCCTGTGGGGCCTGCGCGATCTGAGCTTCCTGCCGGTGGAGCACTTCGACGCGCTCGAGGCCACGCAGGACGTGCGCGTCGGCTTCCAGTTAGGCACCTTGCTCGGCCGCGGGGTGCGGGTGCTCGACGGACACGACGACGATCTGTTCCTGGCGAGCGATGCGTACGTCGGATACGGGACGCCGCAGACGTTCGGATATCTGACCACGACGGTCGAAGGCCGCCAGGATTATCGGACGCACGGGTGGGACGGCATTCTGGCCAGTGCGCGGCTCATGATGTACCGCCGGATCGCGACGGATCACACGCTGGTCGGGACGGTCGATTGGGGCAGCGGCTGGAATCAGCGCGTGCCGTTCCAGCTGTCGTTAGGCGAGGTCGATGGTGGCGTGCGCGGCTACATCGATTCGCAGGACGCGGGCGCCATGCGCGGCGTGGTGCGGCTCGAGGACCGGTGGGTGATCGGGCGCGTGCGGGACCAGGCGGCCGTGGGGCTGGCGTTCTTCACGGACGCGGGCCGCGTCTGGGCGGGCGATGCGCCATTCAGCATCACCACGCCCGTCAAGATGGGGGTCGGTGTCGGGTTGCTCGGCGCGTTTCCGCCGGGGTCGCAGCAAACGTGGCGCCTGGATCTCGCGCTGCCCGTGAATCACGACGCGCACGCGAAGTGGGAAGTGCGACTGAGCGTGCTCAACGCCAGCCACCTGTTCAGGCACGAGCCGCGCGACATTCGGTTCAGCCGCGAGCTTGTGTCGCCGTCGAGCGTGTTTACCTGGCCGTGAGCTGAGACGGGATGATGCGCTCCGGTGGCTGCGTGCCGCCGGCGGCTTGCTGCTCCTCCCACGATATCACCGTAGGCGTTTGCTTGATGCACGCCGCGAAATGGCCCCGTTCCTTTTCTTCGAGCGGCGGAACGAGGCGCGTGCACGCCTCGTCCTTGCGCGGGTGCGGGCAGCGCGGATGGAACGGGCAGCCGGCGGGCGGGTTCGCGGGTGACGGAACGTCGCCGCTCAAGATGATGCGCTGGCGCTCGCGTGTTGGATCGGGCACCGGAACCGCGGACAGCAGCGCCTGCGTGTACGGCATGATGGGCTGCCGGTACAAGTCGGCGGCGTCGGCCTGTTCGACGATGTGACCCAGGTACATCACCGCCACGCGATCGGCAATGTGCTCGACGACCGACAGATCGTGCGCGATGAACAGGTAGGCGAGGCGATGCTGCCGCTGCAGGTCCTCGAGGAGGTTGATGACCTGCGCCTGCACGGACACGTCGAGCGCGCTCACCGGCTCGTCGCACACGATGAACCGCGGTTCCACCGCGAGCGCGCGCGCGATGCCGATGCGCTGGCGCTGCCCGCCGGAGAATTCGTGCGGGTAGCGTAACGCCACGTCGGCGCGCAAGCCGACCTCGTCGAGCAGCTCGCGCACGCGCGCATCGGCGGCGTCGCCCTCGGCGAGGTCGTGAATCGTCAGGCCTTCGCGCACGATGGCACCCACCGTCATGCGCGGGTTGAGCGACGAGAATGGATCCTGGAAGATGATCTGCATCTGCCGGCGGAGGCGCCTGAGCGCTTCGCCGCCGAGCGCCCGCACGTCCACGCCATCGAAGCGAATGTCGCCGGATGTGGGCTCGATGAGGCGCAGGATCGAGCGACCGGCCGTCGTTTTGCCGCAGCCGGATTCGCCGACTAACGCAAGCGTTTCGCCCGGCATCACGTCGAGCGAGATGCCATCCACCGCGCGCACGGCGCCGACGCGGCGGCGGAACACGCCGCGACTGACGGGGAAATATTTGACCAGGTCGCGCACCGCGAGGAGCGGCGCCGCGCCCTGTGGCGGGGCGGCCGGGTGGACCGACTCTGCGTTAGGCGCGGTCACGACGTGGCCACCGCTCCGCCGGCGACGGCCGCGCGCGGGGATTGGCGGCGGGCCGGCTCGGCGGCGAGATGGCACCGCGAGATGTGGCCGGTCCCGATCTGGTACAGGGGCGGCGGCTCGACCCGGCAGCGATCCCACGCGTACGCGCAGCGATCGTGAAACCGGCAGCCGGCCGGCCATTCGGTGGGCGACGGCACCGTCCCCGGGATGACCGTTAGGCGCTCGCGCCGGTCGCCCAACCGCGGCATCGCGCTCAACAGGCCTTCGGTGTACGGGTGGTGCGCCGCGGCGAACAACGTGCGCACCGGCGCTTCCTCCACGATTTGCCCCGCATACATCACCAGCACGCGCGACGCCGACTCGGCAATGACGCCGAGGTCGTGCGTGATGAGCAGGATCGACATGCCCACGCGTTCCTGGAGCTCGGCGAGCAGCTCGAGGATCTGCGCCTGGATGGTCACGTCGAGCGCGGTGGTGGGCTCGTCGGCGATGAGCAGCGCCGGGTGCATCATGAGCGCCATCGCGATCATCGCGCGCTGCCTGAGGCCGCCCGACAACTGGTGTGGGTACTCGCGTGCGCGCTCGGCCGGTGCGGGGACGCCGACCTGTTGCAGCATGTCGACCGCGCGGTCCCACGCCTCGTGTCGCGACGCCGAACTGTGTACGCGTGCGACTTCGGCGATCTGGTCGCCCACCGTGAATACCGGATTGAGCGACGTCATCGGCTCCTGAAAGATCATCGAGATGCGATTGCCGCGAATGGCGCGGATGGCGCGATCGTCGAGCGACAAGAGGTCCCGTCCCTCGAACTCGATGCGGCTCCCCGGCTCGATGCGGCCAGGTCGCTCGATGAGTCGCAGGATCGAGAGCGACGTCACCGATTTGCCGCAGCCCGATTCGCCGACGAGGCCCACGGTTTCGTGAGGCATCACATCGAACGACACGCCGTCCACGGCGCGGGCCACCGTCCGCCCGGTGTGAAACCAGGCGGACAGATCACACACCTTCAGCAGCGGCGTCGAAGCAGGGCTCGGCATCACCCGTCAACCTGACGCGGGTCCAGCGCGTCGCGCAAGCCATCGCCGAGAAGATTGAATGCCATCACCGTGATCACGATTGCCAAGCCGGGGAACGTCGAGATCCACCACAGGGATGCGATTTCGTCGGAGCCATCGAGGATCATGTTGCCCCAACTGGCGGCCGGCGGTCGCACGCCGACACCCAGGTACGACAGGCCTGCCTCCACGATCAACACGTTCGCGATGCCGAGCGTGATCGACACGATCACCGGGGAGAGGACGTTGGGCAGGATGTGGCGCCATAAAATCTGACGGTCGCTCGCGCCCAACGCACGCGCGGCGACGACCATGTCCCGCTCGCGCAGCGACAGCACCTGGGCGCGCACCACGCGGCTGACGCCGAACCAGCCGGTGAGGCCTAACAGAAGGATCAGGATGGGCAGCGGCACCGGCGCCCACAGCGCGAGCACGGCGATCAACAGCAGAATGCGCGGGACCGAGAGCGCGGCGTCGATGAGGCGCATCATGATCGTGTCGACGCGGCCGCCTACGTAGCCGGCGATGGCGCCGTACGCGGTGCCCACGGACGCGGACACGACGATGGCGAGCAGCGCGACGCTGAGCGACACGCGCGCTCCGTAGAGCGCGCGGCTGAACACATCGCGGCTGGCGAAGTCGGTGCCGAACGGATGCGCGAGCGATGGCGGCAGGTCCTTGAGCTGCACGATGTCGGGCTGCGCGATGGGCGAATATGGCGCGAGCCACGGCGCGAGCGCGGCAACGATGAGCAGCGCGACGATTACACAGAGCGCGACGAAGCCGGCGTGATTGTCGCGCAGCCGCGTGAGCGCGATGCGCCAGGGCGAGCCGCTGTCGACGTCGCCCGCGCGCGCGACGGCACCGCAGATGAGCGTCGTTAGTACGGCGGCAGCGATCCAGACGAGCGTATGCACGCTACTCGAGCCGGACGCGGGGATCGACCACGGCGTACAGCGCGTCAGCGATCAAGCTGCCGCCGATCACCAGTACGCTGCCAATGACGACAGCGGCAGTGAGCAGCGGGTAGTCGCGCGTGCCGATGGCCTCGACGGTGAGCAGACCCATGCCGGGCCATGAAAACACCTTTTCGACGAATACCGATCCGCCTAACAGGACCGGCAGCGCGAGTCCGAACAGCGTGATCACCGGGAGCAGCGCGTTGCGCAAGATGTGGTGCATCAGCACGCGGCGCTCGGTGACGCCCTTGGCGCGCGCGGTGAGGACGAAGTCTTCGCCGGCGACATCGAGCAGCGCGGCGCGCTGGAATCGGGCGATGGCGGCGGCGCTGAGCAGCGCGAGGGTGCACGCGGGCAGCACGAGATGCCACACGCGGTCGCCGATCCGCTGCCAGAATCCATAGTACGGATACATGACGGGATCGAACATGCCCGTTACCGGGAACACCCTCCAGACGAACGCGAACAGGAACAACAGCATCAGCGCGAGCCAGAAGTCCGGCATCGAATAAAAGAACAACGAGCCGAGGCCCAGGCCCCAATCGAGCGGACGGCCGCGGTGCCGCGCCTGGATCAGGCCTAACGCTATGCCGGCGGCGAAGGCGAGGACGAGCGCGACGCCCATGAGCAGCAGCGTGTTGGGCAGGGCCGACGCGATCACGGCGCTCACCGGCCGCCGGTGCGGAAACGAAAACCCGAAGTCGCCGTGCGTCATCATGACCAGCCAGTGTCCGTACTGAACGGACAGCGGCTGGTCGAGACCATAGACGTGGCGGTAGTGCGCGCGGACCGCAGGGGGCGTGAGCGGGCTGTCGAGCGAGGCGGCGATCGGGTCGCCGGGTGCCAGGTGCAGCAGAAAAAACGTGGCGGTGGCGACCAGCCAGACGATCAGAATACCGTGAGCCGCGCGGCGCAGGAGCAGCCGAAGCACGTCAGCGTCCGGCGCGAATGCGCCGCCGGACGCCGCTTACCATCGCGACCCTGGCAGGCCTAACGTTGGGCCTCGGCGAAACGGATCTGATCGCGCGGCATGCGCTCGGCGGACGGAATGTACCATTGGGAGATGTTAGCGAACCACTCGTCGGCGCGCATGTCCACCGGGTGGATCCGCTTCTGGACCGCGGCCACCGTGGACGGCTCCCAGAGCCAGATCGCGGGCGCGTCTTCGTTCAGCAGGCTGTGGGCGCGGAAATAATAGGACTTCGCGCGGGCCGCGTCGAACTGGGCAATAGCGGTGTCGACCAACGCGTCGAACCGGGGATTCTCGTACGAGCCCGCGTTGCCGCCATCCTTGGCCTTCGCCGCGTCGACGCCCCAGCCCTGCAGGATCGAGCTCGGGTTGCCGTCGGACTGCATCGCTTCGATCACCGTCTCGAACCGGCGCGCCTCACTGCGCTGCCGCACGGTGCCCATGTCGGCGGTCTCGATGTCGGCCTTCACGCCGACGTCCTGGAACATCGCCTGCAACAGGACCGCGGTCTGCATGCGCACAGCGCTCGACGTCGGGACGAGCATGCTGAACCGGAGCGGCGTCCCGTTCTTGACGCGGATGCCGTCGGGGCCCGCGTGCCAGCCGAGTGCGTCGAGCAGGTGGCGGGCGCTGTCGGGGCTGTAGGGCAGCTCGGCGACCGTGCTGTCGAAGTACGGCAGCGCGCGGGTGTACGGCCCGTACGCCACCGAGCCTAACGAGTCGAACACACTCCGGGTGACGCGGCGGCGGTCGATCGCCATGGTGAGCGCGCGACGGAGCGAACGATCGGCGAACAGTGCGTTGGGCCGGGACTGATCGTTCGGGTCGCGTTCGTTGAACAACAGGTAGCCGTACGCCATCGACGGATACGCCACCAGCTTCACGTTAGGCGTCTTGGCGACGCGCGGAATGTCCGGTGGGTTGACGAACTCCAGGAAGTCGGCGTCGCCGGAGAGCACGCGCACCAAGCTGGCATTGGGGTCGGGCGCGATACTCCAGATGAGGCGCTCAAGGCGCGGTCGCCCGCGGTGATACGACGTGTCGGCCTGCAGCTCGATCGTCTGGCGCGGCACCCAATTCACGAAGCGATACGGGCCGCTGCCGATGGGATGCCGCGCAAACGGCGACGACTGCAACTGCGCCAGGTCGGCGCCGGCGAGCACATGCCGCGGCAGAATCCGCATCTGATACGCGGCATCATAGAACTGGCCGGGATACCGCTTCTTGAACCAGAACACGGCGATCGCCGAATCCGGCGTGCTCACCGAGTCGATGTTGGCGAGCAGCGGCGCCACGAACGAGCCGACCTTGGGATTCTTGTACAGTTCGACGGTGAACTTCACGTCGCTCGAGCGTACGGGCACGCCGTCGTGC
>Ga0310811_10010755_pt1 | contig 11836 bp, 12 predicted proteins | sample YCmetagenome_FD_207642 | JGI IMG/M metagenome (GOLD analysis project Ga0310811, IMG submission 207642) | Soil microbial communities from experimental microcosm in Duke University, North Carolina, United States - YC | ecosystem: Engineered > Artificial ecosystem > Soil microcosm > Unclassified ...
CCTTCGTGCGGCTGCCGGTCAGCAAACTGGATGCGGCGAAGGCCAGGTCCCGGACGCTCAGCAACGTTTTCGCACGCTATGCCGACTGCATGCTCGCCCAGATTTTTCAGTCCACCGCCTGCAATGCGATCCATTCGATCGAGCAGCGCACGGCGAAGTGGATCATCTCGGCGATGGAGCGCACCGACGGTGACGACGTCGTGCCGCTGACCCACGAGCAGCTGGCGACGCTGCTCGGCGTCGGCCGCAGCTATACCAGCCGCGTGATCCAGACCTTCAAGGCCGAAGGGGTTTTGGAAACCCGGCGCGGTTCGATCCTCGTCATCAACCGCGAAGCGCTGCGGACGCGAGCTTGCCTCTGCAACGAGGCCGTCAAGAACCATTTCGAGGAAGTGCTGCGCGGAGTCTATCCCACCGAGGAAGCGCAGTAGTCAGGACCGACAATTTTACAGGGGCATGATCTGGATTCCGGCCGAGTCCGGCCCCGAAACGGCCGTTTCCGCCGGGCTCCTGTCCTAAAATCGGCTAACCAAATGCCAAACAAACCATTGTTTTTTGGCGTTTTCTGAATATATTGCGCCGCAACGCGTAAGGTGTGCCCGGTCCTTTTGGCCGGGCTTCCTTTTTGGGGAAATGCGCCCCATCGAATTCCAGGTTTTAGAGCGCGATCCGGAAAAGTGGATCCCGGTTTTCCGGCGAGATCGCGCGTCGACCTTTGCACGACCAGAAGAAGAGCCATGAACCTTCGTAACGTCGCCATCATCGCCCACGTCGACCACGGCAAGACCACGCTGGTGGACCGCCTGCTGCAGCAATCCGGCGTCTACCGCGACAACCAGCGCCAGGTCGAGCGCGCCATGGACTCCAACGATCTGGAGCGCGAGCGCGGCATCACCATTCTGGCCAAGGCGGCCTCCGTGCAATGGAAAGACACCCGCATCAACATCGTCGACACGCCGGGCCATGCCGATTTCGGCGGCGAGGTCGAGCGCATTCTCAACATGGTGGACGGCGCGCTGGTGCTGGTCGACGCGGCCGAGGGCCCGCTGCCGCAAACCAAATTCGTGGTGTCGAAGGCGCTGCGGATGGGCCTCAAGCCCATCGTCGTCATCAACAAGGTCGACCGCTCCGACGCGCGCCCGGTCGAAGTCATCAACGAAGTGTTCGACCTGTTCGCCGCCCTCGACGCCAGCGAGGAGCAACTCGATTTCCCGATCCTCTACGGCTCCGCCAAGCAGGGCTGGATGGCGACGAGCCTCGAGGGCTCGCACGACGACGGCATGCAACCGCTGTTCGATCTGATCCTCAGCCACGTCAAGCCTCCGGTGGTGGAGGAAGGTCCGTTCCGCCTGCTCGGCACCATCCTGGAAGCCAATCCCTATCTCGGCCGCATCATCACCGGACGCATCAGTTCGGGATCGGTCAAGCCGAACCAGAGCGTCAAGGTGCTCGATCACAATGGCAAACTGATCGAGACCGGCCGTATTACCAAGGTGCTGGCTTTCCGCGGCATTGAACGCACCGCCGTGGAAGAGGCGGAAGCCGGAGACATCGTCGCCCTCGCCGGCCTGCCGAACGCCACCGTCGCTCACACCATCTGCGATCCCGCCGTGGAGCTGCCTATCCAGGCGCAGCCGATCGATCCGCCGACGCTCGCGATGACGTTTCGCGTCAACGATTCCCCACTGGCCGGCACCGAAGGCAGCAAGGTCACCGGACGCATGATCCGCGACCGGTTGCTGCGTGAAGCCGAAGGCAATGTGGCGCTGGGGGTTCGCGAATCCGATGACAACGACGCGATGGAAGTCGCCGGACGCGGCGAGTTGCAGCTCGGCATCCTGATCGAAACCATGCGCCGCGAAGGTTTTGAGCTGTCGGTGTCGCGTCCGCGCGTCGTGCTGAGAAAAGACGAGGCGTCCGGCGATTGGCAGGAGCCGATCGAGGAGGTCGTGATCGACGTCGACGAGGAGCATTCCGGCGTCGTCGTGCAGAAGATGAGCGAACGCAAGGCCGAGATGATCGAGATGCGCCCCTCCGGTGGCCACCGGTTGCGCCTGGTGTTCTACGCGCCGACCCGCGGCCTGATCGGCTATCAGGGCGAATTGCTCACCGACACCCGCGGCACCGCGGTCATGAACCGCCTGTTCCACGGCTACGCGCCCTACAAGGGCGACATCCAGGGCCGCCGCAACGGCGTTTTGATCTCCAACGACCAGGGCGAGGCGGTGGCCTACGCGATGTTCAAGCTGGAAGACCGCGGGCCGATGATGATCGAGCCGGGCTGGAAGGTCTACAAGGGCATGATCGTCGGCGAGCACACCCGCGACAACGACCTTGAGATCAACGTGCTCAAGGGCAAGCAGCTCACCAACATCCGCACCACCTCGAAGGACGAAGCGGTGCGCCTGACCCCGCCGATCAAGATGACGCTGGAAAAGGCGCTGGCCTATATCGAGGACGACGAGCTGGTCGAAGTGACCCCGAAATCGATCCGCCTGCGCAAGAAGTTCCTCGACGCCAACGACCGCAAGCGCGCGGAAAAGGCCAAGCAGGAAGTGGCGTAAGTAAAGGGCGAATGGTGAGTGGCGAATGAAGAGGCGAATGGCGAGTAGCGAATAGCAAATGGAAGGCGTTTCCGCGCCGCCTCGTTTGCTATACCCTATTCGCCATTCGCCACTCACCATTCACCCTCTCATGTCCCTCCCCTCCGACATCAACGTCGCCATCATCGGCGCCGGCGCCGCGGGCCTCGGCGCCGCGAATGCGTTGAAGGATTCCGGCCTCTCGACCATCGTGCTGGAAGCGCGCGACCGTGCCGGTGGCCGCGCCCATACCATTGAACCCGCGCCGGGCATTGTTTTCGACCTCGGCTGCGGCTGGCTGCATTCGGCGGATGAAAACTCGTTCGTCGAGATCGCCGGGCAATTGAATTTCGAGATCGACAAGACCCGCCCGCCCTGGCGCGAACAGGCGTTCGACAAGGCGTTTCCGATTGCGGAGCGGACGGACTTCATCCGCGCGCTCGACGCCTTCTACGAGCGCGCCGAGCAAGCCGCAAAGCAGGCGCGGCAGATCGGCCGCGACAGCGCCGCCAATCTCTATCTCGAGCCTGACAATCGCTGGAACCCGATGATCGATGCGATCTCGACCTACGTGAACGGGACCGAACTCGACCGGGTTTCGATCCTGGACATGGACGCCTATGAGGACACCAACATCAACTGGCGCGTCCGCCGCGGCTATGGCGCGCTGGTCGCGGCCTATGGCGCGTCATGCCCGCTGGCGCTCAATTGCGCAGTGAAGTCGATCGATCATTCGGGAAAGCGCCTTCGCATCGAAACCTCGCAAGGCACGCTCGCCGCCGACAAGGTCATCGTCACCGTGCCGACCAATCTGATCGCGGACGAAGCGATCCGATTTCACCCCGCGCTGCCCGCAAAGGTCGACGCCGCGCGCGGCCTGCCGCTCGGGCTCGCCGACAAGGTGATGCTGGCGCTCGACGAGCCCGAGGAACTTCCGAAAGACGGCAATCTGCGCGGCGCCACCATGCGCACCGCGATGGGCTCGTTTCATCTGCGCCCGTTCGGCCAGCCCTGCATCGAAGGCTACTTTGGCGGCAGTTTTGCGCGATCGCTGGAAGATTCAGGTCCGGGTGCACTCGCCGCGGAAAGCATCAACGAGATCGTCGCCTATCTCGGCAACGACTACCGCCGCAAACTAAAGCCGCTGGCCGAGTCGCGCTGGGCCCACGACCCCTTCGCCCGCGGCTCCTATTCCCACGCGCTGCCCGGCCACGCGGGGAAGCGCGCGGTGCTGGCAGCGCCCGTGGATGGCCGGCTGTTCTTTGCGGGAGAAGCGACCTCGCCGGGGTTTTTCTCGACCGCGCATGGGGCGCGGGACTCGGGGGAAAGGGCGGCGGGGGAGGTGATGGGGGCGATTGCGAGGAGTTGACGCTAAAACCGTCATTGCGAGCGCAGCGAAGCAATCCATGTCACGGCATAGCGGATAGATGGATTGCTTCGCTTCGCTCGCAATGACGGCTAACTCCTATTCCATCACCCGCGCCCGCATGTCCGCATCCGGGACGAAGCACTCCGCATACTTCCCGAAAATCCGGTAGCGGTTGCGGGCGACGAGGCTGTAGACCGGTTCGCGCAGCGGTTTTGGCACTGCAAACAAGGCGCGCACACAGCCCCAGCCCGGCAGTGCGCCGAGCACCGTCAATGCTGCGTCGGATTTGAAATATGCCACGCCGCCATGGATGACGGCGTTGGTGTCGGGATCGGCGGGGTCGATGCCGAAGGCCTGCGCCAGCCGTGCGCCGTAGGGCGACTGGATTGCGGTAAAGCGGAAGCGGTGGTTGACGTCACGGGTGGCGACGAAGCGGAGCCAGCGCGAGCAGAAGACGCAGACGCCGTCGTAGAGGATCACGTCATCGTCCGGCCACGCGCCCATAGTGTTCTCTTTTGACGCGTTTTCTTCACGCGAACCGGTTCCCGCTTCGCTTGAAAACGCTACCTGTTATCCAACGTGAGTAACGCCACCAGCATCAAAACGATCGCAGGTCCCGTCTTGACCAGCGCGCCGAGCGGCTCGATCCAGAGATCCGGCGTCAGGATCGCCGCGCCGACCATGTAGCCTAGCGCAACCACAATGCCTGCGATCAGCCCGAACGCCGCGGTGCGGCGGAACGCGATCAGAACGCCGATGCTGATGTCCATCAGGCTGGTGACGGCCGTCATCGGCGCGACCAGCCACGGCGGGAAACTGTGCGCGCTCAGGATATCAGCGGCGGCGGAAAAGGAGACGACCAGCGAAATGAAGCCGGACACGGTCCAGAACGCGGCGAGGCTCGCAATCACCAGCGCCTTGACCAGAAACAGCCGCGCGAACCATTTGTCCTGAATGATGGCGGCGTGCGTCCCTAACGCCTGTGCCAGCGTCTTCGGCACGATGCCGGTCGCGGCCATCCAGGCTGCGGGATCGCCACTGACGCCGCGGCGAAGTTCGGCAATCGCGGTCGAGCGCATCGGCGGCATCCAGCCGAGCCGGTTGGCGAGATCGCCCGCTTTCGCACCGAGATCGAGCAGAAAGGCCGGCAGCGTGATCCGCGGGTAGCCTGCCGTGCCGAACGACCAGCGGAATTGATCGATCACATTGCCGAGCGTGATCGGTTGCGGCTGCATCAGGTCCCATGTCACCGCGTTAGCGGCGGAATTATCGATGTCGCGCGCGGCGAGCCAGGCGATGGTGTCGGCGATATCTCCGACCGCCACCGGTTGGAACGGCGTCGCCGACTCGTCCGCCGGTAGTTGCAGCGGAAATACCGCCAGCGCGCGCAGCATCGCGCTGCCGCCATAGGCTGATGGCGCCACCACGAAACCCGGCCGCAGGATCGCGTAAGCGATGCCGGAGGCTGCGATCAACCGCTCGGCCTCGCGTTTTGTCACGCTGAAGGCGGTGTGATCCCCATCGGCCGTACCGGGAATGGAAATGTGAATGAGCCGTGCCCGACGGCCACCGTCGCGAATCGCGGCCAGCAGGCACTCGACGAAATCGCGATGCACGGCGCGGGTGTCGCTGCCCGGACCGTCCTGCAACACGCCGAGGCAGTTGACGACGACATCGATTTCGCGTTCGCGGATCAACCGCGCCAGCGAGGCGGCATCCATCGACATGACGGGCAATTCGAGATCGAAGGCGCTGGTCTTTTGCGACGGCGCCAAATGCCGCGCGACGCCAATCGCCTGAAAACCCCGCGTGCGCAGATCGTCGGTGACGAAGCGGCCGATCAGGCCGGAGGCGCCGAGGATCAGGATTTTGCGCGAGGTGCTGTCCATAGACTCAACCTAGAACGGTTTTGCGATCATCAGCCACAAGATGGCCATGACCGAACCAAAACCGGGAATTCCGAACAGCATCCAGCGGCGGATGAGCGCAAAATAACGCATCGGCAGCGGGGCATGCCGCGCAGAGGCGGCGCGCGCGAGATCGCGCATCTCGATCTGCATGAAGATCACGGGGATCCAGAACAGGCCTGCCACCGCGTAAAGCCCGAGCGAGGTCGAAAGCCACAATTCGCTGACCGCGGTCGACGACAGCATCATCAGCACGCCGCCCGTGACCGGCTGCAGCAGCACCGCCGTCAGCGTGAACAGCATGTCGGCGAACACGACGGTCGATGCCGTGCGGGCGATGAAGGAAGCATCGCCGCTGCGATGCGCCATCAGCATGAAGAACGCAATCCCGCTGCCGGTGCCGAGAATGACGATGGCGCCCAGCACGTGCAGGTATTTGACGAGGAAATACAGCGTCATCGTTGCTTCATCGTTTTTTGGCCGCACCCTGGGATCGCGGCTTCAGGGCGCGATCGAGTTCGCTTGCGGCGCTTTTAACACCGCCTTCGGTTTCCGGCAGCCAGTGCCCCTCGCTGCCATAGGCCGCCAGCACGCGGAAATCGACCTTGGCGCCGCCGCTGCGGAATGCATCCGCGAGCTGCCGCGACAGCGCAGGCGAAAAATAGCTGTCATTGGCGGCCACCAGCCAGCTCACCGGCACCCGCGCGCCCTTGCCGAACTCGCCGGCCGCCGCGATCAGCGAATGCGGCGCGCAGACCTGGTTTGCAAAATCATTGGCGTGGCCGCCGCGCCCCGGCGCAAACGCGATGATGGCGGCGACGTCCTTTAGGTCTTCGCCGGCCAGCACCAGCGCGCCCCAGGCGCCGGCCGAGTGCCCGATCACGATCGTCCCCTCAGGCCGGATGAAGGATTGCTTGCGCACAAAACCCATCGCGGTGGCGATCTCGTCCGCGGTGGCGCGCCCCGATTTGGCGTAATCGGCCTCGTCGCAGCCGCCCTGATCCTCGAGATATTTTCCCCCCGTAGCGCCATGGCCCGGACGTTCCGGAACCAGCACGGCAAAGCCGCGCGCCACCAGAAACCCCGCCAGCGCGCGGTATTCCGGCTGCAGCATTTGCGCGCGCCGCAACACGTTCTGGACCGAAGCATGCGCGATCACCGCGAGCGGAAACGGGCCATCGCCCGAGGGGCGAAACAGCACCGCATGCGACGGGTGACCGGAATCGGGCGATGGCACCAGCCATTGCTGCAGGCGGTTTGGCTCGCTTTCGGCACCTTGCGCGCCGAGGTTTTGCTGGCCCGCGGCAGTCCCGGCGCCGAGCGCGGCCAGCACCGCAGCTACGAAAAGCACTTTAGCCTGATGCATGATTTGGCCCGACGCAGCCGAAAGAGGGGGAAGCAGATTGGCCAGCAGAATACCGGCCACGAATCAAATCCAGCGCATTTTTCCGTGATCCGGATTTGACCAACCGCTTTCCAACCCGTCGTTTCAGCTGGTTAATCCCTGTCCAGCCGCTGCGAAACACCGATTATGACAGCTCCCTGTCCTCTTTCGGTACATCCGGCCGGCAAACTGATGCAGAAAATCCACAGGTTAACCGATAATTAACGATGGACCTTGAAGCCGACGCGCTGACTTGCTTTGATTGGGGTCATGAGCACAACCCTGATCGAGGTACGACCGGCCAAAGCTGCGGATGCAACCGCGGTGGCGTCGACCCATGACGAAGCCTGGCGCTCAGCCTATCAGGGCATCATTCCCGGCGCCGAACTTGAAAAACTGATCAACCGTCGCGGCCCGCAATGGTGGGACAGCGCGATCCGCAAGGGCAGCCGCGTCAGCGTGCTGGTGTTCGGCGACAAGGTCGCAGGCTACGCCAATTACGGCCGCAACCGCGCCCGCAGCCTGCACTTCGAAGGCGAGATCTACGAACTCTACCTGCGTCCGGAATTCCAGGGCCTCGGCTTCGGCCGCCGCCTGTTCACCGCCGCCCGCCGCGACCTGATGCAGAGCGGCTTGAAGAGCATGGTGATCTGGGCGCTCTCCGACAACGATCCGGCGACGGAATTCTATCGTGCGCTCGGCGGCCGCATGGTGGCGCGCTCCTCGGAGAAATTCGGGCCCAAGTCGCTCGACAAGGTCGCTTTCGCCTGGACCAATTGACGGCAGCCGTTTGCCTCAGTCGTCATTGCGGGCATGGCTGTCTGTAAGGACGGCGTCGCTTCCGCTTGCCTACGCCCGGCGATCCGTCTTTATCTAAAGCGACTTTTGAAAGTGCGATGGATACGCGGGTCAAGCCCGCGTATGACAATTGCGCTAATCAGGCAGGCGGAGGCCTCCATGCGCATTGACGCCATTTCGATCGGGAAAAACCCGCCGCAGGAAGTCAACGTCATTATCGAAGTGCCGGTGGGCGGCGAGCCGATCAAATATGAAATGGACAAGGACGCCGGCACGCTCGTGGTCGACCGCTTCCTCTATACGGCGATGCGCTATCCCGGCAATTACGGCTTCATCCCGCACACGCTGTCGGGCGACGGCGACCCCTGCGACGTGCTGGTCGCCAACACCCGCGCCATCGTTCCCGGCGCGGTCATGAGCGTGCGCCCGGTCGGCGTCCTCTTGATGGAAGACGAGGCCGGCGGCGACGAGAAGATCATCGCGGTGCCGTCATCGAAGCTGACCCAGCGCTACGACAAGGTGAAGAACTACAACGATCTTCCTGATATCACGCTGCAGCAGATCCAGCACTTCTTCGAACACTACAAGGACCTCGAACCCGGCAAATGGGTCAAGGTGCTGCGCTGGGGCGACGCTGCGGACGCGCACAAGCTGATCATCGAAGGCATCGCGCGGGCGAAGGGCAAATAGACGGTTACCTCCGTCATTGCGAGAAGCGAAGCGACGAAGCAATCCATCTTTCCCCGCGGGGTGAGGTGGATTGCCTCGCTTCGCTCGCAATGACGGAGAGAGAGTTGTGCTGCCTCACACCGCAGGCTTCGGCAGGCCGTGGATCGCGCAGGCCGCGCGCAGCGTGTTGACCAGCAGGCACGCCACCGTCATCTGGCCGACGCCACCGGGCACCGGTGTGATCGCGCCGGCGACATTGACGGCTTCCAAAAACGCGACATCGCCGACCAGGCGGGTCTTGCCGTCGGCGGCCGGCAGGCGGTTGATGCCGACGTCGATCACGGTGGCGCCGGGCTTGATCCAGTCGCCGCGCACCATCTCGGGCTTGCCGACGGCGGCATAAACCAGATCGGCGCGGGCGCACAATTGCGCCAGATCGCGCGAGCGCGAATGCGCGACTGTCACCGTGGCGTTTTCATTGAGCAGCAATTGCAGCAGCGGACGGCCGACCAGATTGGAGCGGCCGATCACGATCGCGTTCATGCCCTCGAGCGAGGCGTGCACGGTCTTGGTGAGGATGATGCAGCCGAGCGGCGTACATGGCGACAGCGCGGCAAAGCCGCCGGCCAGCCGTCCGGCATTGCTCGGGTGCAGCCCGTCGACGTCCTTGGCGGGATCGATCGCATTGATGATGGATTCGGTATGCAGCGATTTCGGCAGCGGCAATTGCACGAGAATGCCGTGCACCGCCGGATCGCGATTGAGCGCTCCGATCAGCGCCAGCAAATCGGCCTGGGCGACGTCCTCGGGCAGCACATGCTCGAACGACGCCATGCCGGCTTCCTGGGTCTGCTTGTGCTTGCTGCGGACATAGACCTGGCTGGCGGGATCGCTGCCGACCAGCACCACGGCGAGACCCGGCGTCAGGCCGTGATCCTTCTTGATCCGCGCCACCTCGCCGGCGACGCGGGCGCGAAGCTCTGCGGCAATCACTTTTCCATCGATGATGCGGGCGGTCATCTCAATCCTTCTTGTCGGGCCGGGCTGCGGTCAGTTTACGCAAGGCGTCACCGAGCGTCCTGGGATCGCCGTCGACGACGACCTGTTTGAGGCGCGACGTCATGCCGGACAGGATCCTCACTCTCGCCTTGGGCACGCCGAGCGCCTTCGCCAGCAGTTCCATGACCGCACGGTTGGCCTCGCCGCCGTCGGCGATGGCGCGGACGCGCACCTTGACCACGGAACGCCCGTTGGCGAGCGTTTCAATCCCGTCGATGTCGTCGCGGCCGCCGCGCGGCGTCACCCGCAGCGCGACACTGATGCCCTCGGTGGAGTATCGCCAGGGCTCCATCGAAGGCTCCATCAGCTATTGGCACCTCGATCAGATGACGTTGGGATAGATGTAGTAGGCGATCACCCGCTGGATGAACATGATGATCAGGATCAGGATGATCGGCGATATGTCGAGCCCGCCCAGATTGGGCATCAACCGGCGGATCGGCGCCAGTACCGGCTCGGTGATCCGGAACAGGAATTCCGCCACCGCCGCGACGAACTGGTTGCGCGTATTCACGACATTGAAGGCGATCAGCCAGGACAGGATGGCCGATGCGATCAAGAGCCAGACATAGAGGTCGAGGACGATGATGACGATGTCGAGGACGGCGCGCATGTGGAGGGGGCTCGCAGGTGGGTTACCCTGCTAGATATCGGTTCATTCCCCCGCAAACAAGGGAAGTTCCCGGCAAAATGACGCCCAAATTGGCCATTTCAGGTTTCTTGCACCGTTCTTGACTTGACCTTGGGGCGGACTGTAAATGACGCCGATTGTGAGCGCCTCAAACCCCGTTTGAGGCGGTCGCGACGGGGCCATAGCTCAGCTGGGAGAGCGCGTCGTTCGCAATGACGAGGTCGGCGGTTCGATCCCGCCTGGCTCCACCACGCTTCGCCCTTCGGGCTACGCGTGGCGCAGCCACGCCGGAGCCTGAAGGGCGAAGTGTGGTGCCCGGCGAGGGCTCTCCCCTATCCTGCTCACTTCCCCGTAAACCGCGGCGGCCGTTTCTCCATAAAGCTCGCCACGCCCTCCTTGAAGTCGCTGCCCCTGAGCGCGATCTGCATTTCGCGGTTGGCGTCGATGGTGGCTTCCGCGAGCGTCTGGAACGGCACGTCGTAAAGCTGGCGCTTGATCACCGAAATCGCACTCGGGGAAACGAAATCGGCGAGATCGCGCGCATAGGCAAAAGTCTGCTCGCGCAGTTGGTCCGGCGGAAAAAGCCGGTTGACGAGGCCGATGCGCAGCGCCTCCTCGCTGGAAACGCGCCGCGAGGACATCAGCAAATCCAGCGCGTTGGCGTGGCCGACGATCCGCGGCAGCATCCAGCTGATGCCATGCTCGGCGATCAGGCCGCGGCGCGAGAACGCGGTGGTGAACACGGTATTGTCGGCGGCAAAGCGCAGGTCGCAATAAAGCGCATGGACCAGGCCGATGCCGGCGGTGGCGCCGTTCAGCATGCCGATCACGGGTTTTCCGATCGCGGGATAATAGGCGTAACGCGTCTGCCAGTCCGCGCGCCGGTTCATGTCGAACGGCGTATTCTCGCCGCGCCTGATCTCGTTGGGATCGATCCCCTTCAGCGCCTCCATGTCGGCGCCGGCGCAGAACGCCCGCCCGGCGCCCGTCAGCACGATGACGCGGACATCGTCGGCGGCGGCCGCGGCCTCCATCGCATGGCGAACGTCGCGCTCCATGATCGCGGTCCACGCGTTCATGCGGTCCGGCCGGTTGAGCGTGACGGTCGCGATCTTGTCGCTCACCTCGTAGAGAATATGCTGATAGGTCACCACGCCCTCCCTGTTGTCTTGTTTGCGCGCGCGTCGCCGCACGCAGATGCGGGAAACACTATCACATCCCCGGATTTTGAAAGCGGCGCCGACCGGCGCTACGAATTCCGCGTGACGCTATTCGGCGGCTTCCGACATGATCGAGCACGGCATGCGCTTGAGCCAGCCGTCGATGAACTGCGCAAGCCACGCGCGTTCGACGACGTCGTACACGGCGCGGTCGGCGAAATGACGATGTACCGCCTGCGCGCCGGGCGAATCCATGCGGTCGTAGCCGCGCGCGGTC
>Ga0310811_10010757_pt1 | contig 11835 bp, 8 predicted proteins | sample YCmetagenome_FD_207642 | JGI IMG/M metagenome (GOLD analysis project Ga0310811, IMG submission 207642) | Soil microbial communities from experimental microcosm in Duke University, North Carolina, United States - YC | ecosystem: Engineered > Artificial ecosystem > Soil microcosm > Unclassified ...
CTGCACCGCCCGAAGCAGGGCTTCGGCATCCCGCTGGACCGCTGGTTTCGCGAGGACCTCGCGCCGCTCGTCGGCGGGACGCTCGGCGCCGCGGACAGCCGCGTCGGCGAGCACGTCTCGCGCGACGCCGTCCGCGCGATGCTCGCTGATCACGCGCGCGGCGCGGCGAACCACGGCCACGCGCTGTGGACGCTGCTGACGCTCGAGCTGTTCCTGCGAGAGGTGGTCTGAGGGCGGCGCCGCCTGTCAGCGACGCGCGCGCCGGACGACCTCGGCCGCGAACAAACGTGCGAGCCAGCCATAGAAGTCGGCCTGCGCAGCGTGGTACTCGCTCCCGCGCGCGCGGACCGCGGTGGCATGGACGGCCCAGCGCACCGCGGCGCCGGCGAGCTCGGCGGCGTGGTAGATGCGACCCCGCGCCTGCCCGTGGACGGCGGCATACGCGTCTAGGCCCCCGCGGTGGCAACGCGCGAGACGTTCGCGCTCGGTCCACAGGAGGTCCGAGCTCGCCGCTCCGACGTGATAGACGATGCCGATGCGCGGGGCGTAGAGGATCCGCACGCCGCTGCGCCGCAGGCGCATGCACCACTCGCTGTCCTCGCCGTACATCCAGAACTGCTCGTCGAACCCGCCGCTGCGCGCGAACAGCGCGGGGCGCAGGAGCATGAACGCCCCGGCGAGCCAGTCGACCTCGATCTCGCGGTCCTCCTCCCAGTAGCCACCGAGCAGATACGAGCCGCGGCGTGCACGCGGGATGAGCTTGTAGAGCCAGAGCCGCTCGACGAGCGAGCGCCGCACGCTGAGGCGGCGGTTGGCGACGTGCTGGCGGCGCCCGTGCGGGAACCGCAGGTCGACGCCGAGCATGCCGATGCCCGGCCGCGCGAGGAGGTGCGCCGCGGCCCGGCCGATGACGTCGTCCTCGACGTACGTGTCGCTGTTGAGCAGCAGGAGCAGGTCCCCGGTCGCCGCGGCCATGCCCTGGTTGTTCGCCCGCGCGAAGCCTGCGTTGTGGTCGTTGGCGATAAGCCGGGCGGATGGGAACGCCACTGGCAGCCGCTCCGGCGTCCCGTCCGCGGACGCGTTGTCGACGACGACGATCTCCAGGTCCGCGCTCGTCGTGTGCTCGAGCAGGGACCGTAGACAGCGCTCGAGGTGCTCCCAGGCGTTGTAGGAGGCGAGGATGACGGAGACGCGGGGGCGCGCGCTCACCGTCGGGCGACGGCGCCGATTTGCTCGCCCGCTGGCACGCCGAGCGCGCACAGCGCGCTCTCGACGCCGGCCAGCGTCGACGCGACTGCCCGGCGACGGGGTCCGAAGGGGTGATCGGAGTTCGTGTAGACGCCGTGCGGATCGCCGCGCCAGCGGGCGACGCTGAAGGCGGCAACGCCGGTCGCACCCTGCGACCACGTCCGCAGCGACTCCAGCTCGAGGCCGGAGCGCTCGATGGCGATTCGCAGCCCGGCGGGGGAGAAGTTCACGAGGTGTCGCGGCGGGTCGAGACAGAGCCAGTACGAGCCGAGCAGCCGCGACAGCATGCTGCGGACGTTCGGCACGAGGATCGCGATCCGGCCGCCCGGCCGCGTGACGCGCCGCACCTCGCGCAGGAGCGCGACAGGATCGGCGATGTGCTCGAGCGTGTGCGACAGCGAGACAGCGTCGAACGTCTCGTCGTCGAAGCCGACCTGCGCGAGGTCCCCCTGATGCGCCTCGATGCCCAGCGCGTCGCGGGCCGTCTCGACCCCCCGCGCGCTGATGTCGACGCCGGCGACGTGGGCCCATCCGAGCGCGCGCATGAGGTCGAGGTAGCCCCCGGCGCCGCAGCCGACGTCGAGCAGCGCGCCACCCGGCCGCCAGGGGTGCAGCAGGACGCCGAGGGAGAAGGTCGCCCGGCGCTGCAGCGGCGGCGCCACGCGTATGAGGTTCCCGAGCAGTGCCGAGCCGCCAAGCTCCGCGTAGCCGTAGCGCGCGCGCAGGAGCCCCCGGGTCGCCGCGTACCACGCCCGCGCCGGCAACTCCCGCCGCGCGAAGAGCTCGTGCCGCGCCGCGGTGGAATAGGCGTAGTACTCGCCCTCGGGGTAGTACGCGCCGAGCCCTGCGGGCGACGGGCGCGGGTCGGGATAGACGCAGCGACAGTCGTCGCAGCGCTGTAGCGCGAACGTCCCGGGGAGCTGGTAGATCCAATCGTGGGACGTGTGCGCGAACGTCCGCCGAGCGCTGCCGCAGGCAGGGCAGGCGCCCACCTGCTCGAGCCCGGCGCTGGTCTCGGCGGCGAGAGCGTCGACCATCAGACGAAGCCTACCGTCGGCATCTGTCGCGACGTGTGTCCCCGATGCTACGACCTGGACGCGCGGGCAGGCCTCGTGAACCTGGACAATGCGGCGAGTGGGAATGCTCACTCCACCGGTGCGGCGCCGGCTGAAGCACGAATATGTCCGAGCACTCGCGGCAGCGCGTGTCGACCGGATCATGGCGCAGGTGCACGCCCGCAGCGAGCGCGTCCTCATCCTCAATCTGCACCGTGTTTCCCCGGATCCCAATCCGTTCTGGCCGCCATTGCACCCGGATGCGTTCCGCGGACTCGTCGCCTTCGTGGCCGGCCGGTGCCGGGTGTGCCGCTTCGCCGAGCTCGCAGACCCGACCACCGACCGGCGACCCGTCGCGCTGTTGTCCTTCGACGACGGATGCCGCGATTTCGTCGAGTACGCGATGCCGATCCTCGACGAGTTCCACCTGCCCGCGAACCACAACGTGATCGGACACGCGGTCCGTACGGGCGAGCCGCCGTTCGCCATCCGTGTGCCCGATGCGCTGAACGCCGTGTCGGTTGCGCGCCTGCGTGGGCTCCGGATCGAGGGTTTCGCACTGAGGCTGGAGGGCGACGACGACCTGGCCCGGACGAGGTTCGGGACGGCGCTGTGCGCCTACCTCAAGGAGCTGCCACCGGCCCGCCGCGCGCGCGTGTGGAGCCCGGTCCAGGCGCTGTTCGAGGAGGCCGGGACGGCCTCGTGGACCCGGATGATGGACCAGGCCGACGTCGCAGCCGTCGCCGAGGCCGGCCACGAGGTCGGAAGCCACTCGTTTTCGCACGAGTCGATGGCGCACCTGAGCGTCGGGGAGTTCGAGGCCGACCTGGACCTCTCGGATGCGCTGTTCGCAGAGCTCGGCCTGCCCGTCGAGATCTACGCGTTTCCCAACGGCAGCCACCGGCCGGGGCAGATCGACGTGCTGCTGCGCCGCGGGATCGACCACGTCCTGACGATCGGGAGGCCGAGCCGGGCGCGAAAGGGCGTCCATCCTCGCCAGTCGATCTACGGCGACACGGCCGCCGAGTTGCGGCTGCGGGCGGTCGGGGTCGTCTGACGGTCATGCCGGCGGCTGCCGCAACGGCGCTGCGTCCTGTCCGCGAGGACGATGTCGACGCGCTCGCCACACTGTTTCGTGCCTGCTTCGGCATGCAGGTGACATCGAGCTACTTTCACTGGAAGTACTGGGAGAACCCCTGCGGACCGGTGACGGGTTTCGTCGCCGATGCCGGAGACCGACTCGGCGGCTTCTACGGTGTCATTCCCGAGCCGTGGAGCGTTGGCGGGGTCGACGTGCTGGTGCACCAATCGATGGACACGATGACGCACCCGGACTTCCGCCGCCGCGGGCTGTTCGTCGCGATGGCAGAGCGGACGTACGATGCGATCGGCGAGCGTCTCGGCGACACGGTGCTCGTCGGGATCCCGGGGCCGGAGTCGTTACCTGGATTCACGTCGCGCCTTGGGTGGACCGTCGTGCACAACTTCGAGCTCATCGGCCTGCCGGCCGCCCGGATGGCGCTCACGCGGACCCCCAAGGGTCTGACGACCGAGACGGTGCGCGGGCACGACGAACGCGTCGAGGCCGTCCTCGCGGCGACGCCGCATGTGGCACCCGCCTGGCCCCGGCTGACCGGCACGTTCTTCGACTGGCGCGTCCACGGGATGTCGCCGAAGCGGTTTGCCGTCGCGCTCGCACTCGAGCGCGACGAGCCGGTGGGCGTCTGCGTCTACTGCCGCAGCGGCCCTCGCAGCACGCTCATCGCCCACCTGGCCGGCGTGGAGGGGCATCCGCTGGCACGCTGGGCGCGCCCGGCACTACGGCATGCTGCCGCGCAAGCGGGCGGGGCGGTGCTCTACGCCTGGCGGCCGCGCGGCGCGGAACTCGCGTCGGTCTACTCCTCGCTGGGCTTCAGGGCCAACAGGCTCGGTCGCGGGCCCCTGCGCGAGACCCGTCCCCTGATCGCGCGCAGCGACTCAGGCAGCGTCGCCGGGATCGACTGGACCGCCGCCGATTCGTTCGATGTGCAGGCCCTGATGCAGGACTGAGCGCGGCCCGGATGCTCAGCGCGAACGACGCCGGAAGCGACCCTTCAGCGTGTCGCCGGTCTGCGTCGCGCCGAGTATCGCGTTGGTCACGCGCTTTACGACGCGAAGCCCCGTCGATCGCTCGATCCCCTCGCGCAGGCGTTCGTCGGTCGGGGCGACGCCCGCCGGCGCTGGTGGATCGCCACCTCGCTGCCGGCGCAGGCCGCGGATGAGGCGGCCGAGGCTGACCCCGCTGGAGGTGACGCGGAGCGCGTCGAACCCCGCGTCCTCCATACAGCGCGTGAGCGTCGCCGCCGTGAAGTAGCAGAGGTGCTCGGGGTAGCCGATCACGGTCCAAGACGGCCCCAGCAGCCTGCGGCTCGCAGAGGCGAAGTTCGGCGTGGTGACGTACAGCAGGCCGCCGTCACGGATCGTGCCGGCGATGATCGACGCCTCGGCACGCGGGTCGCCGAGGTGCTCGACGACCTCGAAGGCCGTGACCACGTCGAATGTCGCCGGCGGGAGGTCTCCCGGTCGCACCGGGGCGAGCGTCATCGCGATTCCGCGGGCGCGGTTGCGCGCCAGTGCGCCCTCGGTGGACTCGGTCCCGTGAACCTCCCAGCCGCGCTCCGCCGCGGCCTGCAGGAAGCCGCCCTCGCCGCACCCGATGTCGAGGATGCGCCCGGTCCGCCGGTAGGCCTCGAACTCGTCGAGTAACTCCTCGTAGCGCGCCCTGGTGACCGCTGACTCGGCGACACCCACGCCGTAGCCGTCGTATTGCCGGCGGATCTGCTCGGTGCTCGGCCGCCGTCCCGCGAAGACCAGACCACACTCCCGGCAGCGCCGGAGGTGCGCCGCCTCGTAGCCGCGCAGCGGCGAGATCTGCCGGGACGTGCAGAGCGGGCACCAGGCGAGCTCGCACTCACCGTCGGCGAGTCCGAAGCCTGGCGTAAGGCGGCGGTAGATCTCGGCGTAGTCACGCGTGCCTGCCGCGAGGTCGAACCTCTCCTTGGCCAGCTGGCGACAGCGGGCGCGAGCGGCGGGATCGGCGGCGAGCGCGCGCAGCCGTGCCGCGGCCTCGCGCAGCGCCTTGTCGTCCTCGCCGCGTAGCACGACGCCGATCTCGTGGGCCTCCACGAGCGCGTCAAGATCCCCGACCCCGGGGGTCACCGCCACCGGCATCCCGGCGGCGAGGTACTCGGCGAACCGCGTCGGCGCGGACGCCTGCTTCGACGGCGACGACAGGATGAGGCACAGGCCCACGTCGCCGGCGTGCAGCTCGGCGGGCATCGCGCCTGCCGCGACTGTCCGCACCTCGGCCGGCACGTCGCCGAGCGCGGCGCGTGCGTCCTCGACCTGCCGGGTGAGCACGGTCAGCGGCATCTCGAGCACGGCGGCGAGCCGGGGCGCGAGGTCGAAGCGATACCACGTCCCGATGGAGCCGCTCCAGACGGCGTGCGGCCCACCGGCTCGCGGCATCGACGCCGCGTAGGGCGCGTGATCGACGCAGGTCGGGATCACTTCGACGGGGATCTCGCGATCGCCGGTCTGGGCGCGGATCCGGTCGACCGACGCCTCCGTCAGCGTTACGACGGCCGCTGCGTGTTTGTAGAAGCGCTGCTCGCAGCTGCGGGCGAGGCGGTACAACGCGCCGTCGCGCGGCCACAATCCACCCTCGACGCGTTCGTCGGCCCAGAACCCGCGGATGTCGAAGAGCATCGGTGCGCGCGTCCGGCGGCGGGCCAGATACGCGATGAGCGCCGCCACGTCGCTGCGCACGTGGACGATGTCGGGCGGCTCGTCACGGACCAGCCGCGCCAGCGCGCGCTGCCCGCGCAGGACGTCCAGTGCCGTGCTCAGCACCGGCGGCCGCCGGTGATAGCGCAGCGCAACCCATTCGATGCCGTGAGCGGCGAGCTCGGCGCCCAGCGTGGCGACGTCGGTGCCGTCCTTTTCGAAGGAGATGAGCGTGATGCGGTGGTCGGCCGCCAGCCCGCGGAGATACGCCAGGACCTGGGAGCGACCCAGGGGTTCGCCCGCGCCGTCGTAGGACACGTAGACGACATGCCGGCGCTCGAGCGGTTCGCCCGTCATGCCGCGCTCCTCTCAGACCCCGCGACGCGGTCCAGGACGAGGGCGAGCGCTCCTGCGCGGGCACGGCGGCTGTAGGCCGAGGCATCGCGGGCATGGCGGCGGCCCGCGGCGGCCCTGAGCGCGGCGTTCGCGGCGGCGACGTCGTCGCCGTGCACGAGATGGGTCCCCGGCTGACCGGCCAGCAGCCGGGCTGCGTCGCTGCCCTCCGCGCCGACGTAGATCACCGGCAGGTCGGTCGCGAGGTACTCCCACACCTTCCCCGGGACGTGCCCTTCGAAGATCCCCCGGGCGTCGGCCGGGCCCGCCAGCAGAGCAGCCGAGCAGGCCGCGAGTCGCGCGACGGCGGCCGCGTGGGACAGCTGACCCGTCACGTGCACGCGGTCCTCAAGCCCGCGGGCGCGCAGCTGCGCCAGCATCGCAGGGTCCAGTGTCCCGATGACCCTGATCTCGTCGACCTGCAGCGCGTCCTGCGCCTCGAGCTCGTTGATCGCCGTCCACAGCGGCGTCAGCGAGGCCTGCTTGCCCGGGTAGTACGTGCCGAGATACCCGAGGACGAAGCCGGGGGATGGCGCGGGCGCGAGGGCGCCGGCGAGGTCGTGGCCGTTGGGGATGACGTCCACGGGACGATCCCAGAGACGTGCGTGGCGCTCGGCCCACGTCGGCGACGTCATGACGATCGCGGCTGCGTCGCCGGCGAGCGATCGCTCCAGGCGCGCCGCGCGACGCCTGCGCAGGCCGGCCGGTTGCAGCTCGCTCCAAGGATCGCGGAACTCCGCCACCCACGGGATGCCCGCGGCGCTGGCGAGCCGCCTGGCCACGACGTGCGCGGTGATGGGGAACGACGTCGAGACGATCGCGTCGACGGGTCGCTCGCGAAGCGCGCGGGTCCCCGCGCGCAGGGCGAACGGCGCCCAGCCCACCTGGGCGTCGGGGAAGTACAGCCCGGCATGCGCCGCGCGGCGCGCTGCACCACGCACGCCGACCACGGGCGCGGCGCGCATGTCGCCGCCACCGGTGCGCAACGCGCTCTTTCCCAGCCGGCTGAGCTCCACTGACCCCGAGCGCACCACGCGCTCCTCCGGGAAACGCAGCCCCTCGTCGCGCTGCGAGGCCGGCGAGCGCGGGGCGAGGACGGTCGTGTCCCATCCGTGCTCGGGCAGGTATCGCGCGTGACCCAGCGCGCGCAGGCTGCCGATGCCCCCGACCGGCGGGAAGTAGTAGGCGACGACGAGGACGCGGCGCATCAGGCGGCGTCGAGCGCGCGGCGGTAGAACGCGCCGAGGTTCGCGCGGAACCGCTCGCGCGTGAAGCGGCGGAGGAAGCTCGCGCGGGCGGCCGCACCCATCGCGCGCGCGCCGCTGGGGTCGGAGGCGAGGCCCACGAGCGCGTCGCGCAGGGCATCGACGTCGCCGGCGGTCACGAGCACGCCCGTCCGTCGGTCGTCGATGATCTCCGCGGCTGGGCCGACGGTCGAGGTCACGACAGGCAGGCCGAACGACATCGCCTCGACGTTCGTGAAGCCGAATCCCTCTGCGTGGGTGGGCATCGCGAAGGCGTCAGCCTCGGGATAGAGCTTTGTCGTGAGCGCCTCGCGGGAGACCCACGGCAGACGGCGCAGCACGCCCTCCCGCTCGAGGCGCGCAATCGTCTCCAGCCCGTCCGCACGGCGTGTCGCGGGGACCCACTCGTGCAGCAGGCGGTCCGGATTGCGCCGCTCCGGGTCCGATCCGGCGATCACGAGCCGCAGCTCGGGGCGCTCGCGGATCGCCTGGGCGAAGGCCTCGACGAGCTCAAAGCCGCCCTTGCGCTCGAAGTCGCCGCCGACGAACAGCAACGTGAAGCCGTCGCGGCCCGAGCGGTCGGTCTCGGGCGGTGTCGCGAAGCCGGGAGCGATCACCTCGAGTTTCGCCGGGTCAGCGCCCCAGCGGACGTTGATCGCGCGGGCCCAGTCGGAGAACACGTACGCGGCCGTGGCACGCTCCAGCGTCAGCAGCCGGTCGGCGATGCCGAGCGCGCGGTACATCCGCCGCGTGCGGGCCACACCGCGCGCCAGGCGGTCGTCGTCCCAGCCGAGGTACGCGCCGGCGTAGACGGCGGCGCTTGACCCCTCGCTCATCACGAGCGGTGTCGCGTGCCGGGTGCGCAGCCGCACCGGGTGGGCGTGCACGTGGATGAGGTCGAATCGCACGGTGGCGCGCAGCGCGCGCAGGCCCATATCGGGGATCGCGAAGGGATGGACGACACGGTTGAGCAGGACCTCGCGCACCGTGTCGCAGCGGACCCCCGGAGCGCCCTCGTGAAAGCCGCCGGTACGGACGTAGTCGATGTCGTCGGGCGGATGGTCGACGAGCTCCTGCATGTAGACGCCCTCGCCGCCATGCCCGCCCGGACCGATCAGCAGCGTCCGCACGCTCATGCGGCTCGACGCGCGACGACGACGTACTGATAGGCGAGCAGATCCCGAAACGGCCAGCGCGCCAGCGTGGCGACGACGAGGCGCGTTGCCAGCGCTCCGGCACGGCCGATCTGCGACTGATCGTCGAGCAGCCGCCGGTTGCGGGTCAGCAACTCCACGCGGAGGCCGTGGTCGTCGAGCATCCGCAGCAGGCTGCGCCTGGTGAAGATCCGCAGGTGTGTGCGATCGCGGACACCGTGGTCGGCGTATTCCCAGCGGTCGGCGGCCAGGCGCCAGAGGATGAGCCAGAAGCGCATATTGGGAACGCTGACCACGACCTGGCCTCCGGGCGCGAGCAGTGGCAGGCACCGGCGCAACGCCGCGTCGGGATCGGCGAGGTGCTCGAGGACGTCGGCGAACACGATGAGATCGAACGCGCTCTCGGCGAACGGGAGCTGCACATCCAGGACGCTGCCCTCGACGACGATGTCGAGGCGCTCGCGTGCACGGGCCGCTGCGGCCGCGTCGTACTCCACCCCCGCGACGAACGCCGCGCCCGCGGCCTTCAGTGCGGCCGCGAGCGCGCCGCCTCCGCAGCCGACGTCCAGGCAGCGCAGACCGCGCGGGTTGACGAGCGCCTGGACGTCGGGGCGGGCGTCCTCGTAGTAGCTCCAGCCGGCGCTCATCGCTTCCCGACCGCCAGTCGCAGCATCGCCCGTAGCGCCGCCGCCAGGTGCGGGGCCATGTCGCGGTGCCCCTGAGCCCCCGTGCCGCCGAAGCGTCCGCGCACACGGTAGTAGCCCAGCCGCAGGGCGCCACCAGTCACCTTCACCCACATGAAGACAGCGCCGCGGAGGCGGCCGCGCTGCTCGACGTACAGGTCGCGCTCACGCTGAAGGCACAGCGCGACGCGATCATCGCCCATGCGCAGGTCGGTGCTCGCGTGACCGAGGTGGACGATCGATGCCTGCGGATAGAAATGGATCCGGCCCCCGGCCTCGCGGATGCGCAGGCACCACTCGATGTCCTCGCCGTACATGAACAGGCGCTCGTCGAACCCGCCCGTCTGCTCGAACACGCTGCGGGGGAGCAGCATGAACGCGCCCGCCACGGCATCGACGTCGCGTTCCTCATCGTGAGCCCAGTAGCCGCCGAGCAGCGCCTCACCTGCACGCCGCGCGCCGAGCAGCTTGTACAGCCCGAGGTCCTCCAGGAGCGCGTTACGAAGGCTCGGGAAGCGGTAGGTCGAATGCTGCAGCCGCCCATCGGGATAGACGAGCCGGCAGTGCGCCACAGCGAGCCCCGGCTCGTCTCGCACCCGCTCGGCAAGCGTCGCGACGGAGCCGTCGGTGAGCTGGGTGTCGCTGTTGAGCAGCAGGTGCCAGTCACCGCGCGCCATCGCCATGCCCTGGTTGTTGGCCCGCCCGAAGCCGACATTCTCTGCATTGCGGACGAGCCGCACGGACGGGAACGCCTCGGCGACCATGTCCGCGCTGCCGTCGGCCGAGGCGTTGTCGATGACGATGACCTCGTGCTCGATCGGCGCCAGGTGCTGCTCAACCGACGCGAGGCAGTCACGCAGGATCGTCCGGGTATTCCAGTTGACGATGATCACGGAGAGCTTCGGAGCAGGCCCCGCCCTGCCGATATCCACGAGCCTGCCGGCTTCCGGGCGAACCGGGGTCCGCTCGTCGAGGCAGCGCTGCGCCCAGGTCTCGAAGGCGTAGAGCATCATCGTCGGCTGGACCATCCGCGGATCGCCGGCGAGCGCGCCGGCGAGCACGCGCGCGGCGGCGTCAGGGTCGAACACCCCGCGCGCCCCTACAGCGTGCGCGCCCAGGGCGTCCCGTACCTGCTCGCCGAGTTCCTCCCGGATCCACTGACCCACCGGTGGCGAGAACCCGAGCTTCCGGCGGTCGAGGCGCTCACCGAGCGTCCGCGTCGCGACATCGCGCAGCACGAGCTTGCCTTCGCGCAGGCACATCTTGTGGTGCGCAGGCATGCGCATGGCGAGTTCGACGAGGCGGTAGTCGAGAAACGGCGTGCGGACCTCGAGCGAGTTCCACATGCTCATGGCGTCCATCGCGCGCAGCAGCTCGTCCGTGAGGTACGTCTTGACGTAGACGTAGAGCAGCGCGTTCAGCGGGTCCTTCGAGCGAGCGCGCTCGTAGTGACCGGCGAAGAGCTGCGCCGGGCCGTCGAGGTCGACGGTCGCGCGCACGTCATGCGCAAGGAGGCCGCTGCGCAGCGCGGCCGGCGTCTGGTGCAGCAACTCGCGCGACACGCGGTCGTTGGGACTCATCGCCGCGAGCTCGGCGAAGCGACGCAGCCGCCGGACCGGCGCGCCGCGCGAGGCGGCTGTCAGGCCTGCCCGCAGCGGGCCCGGGAGCGTGTCGAAGCGGGCCAGCATGTTCACGACGACGTGGGTCGGATATGACGCGAACAGCTCGTCGCCGCCCACGCCGGAGATCCCGACCGTGACGTGGCGGCGCGCGAACTGCGATATGACGTGGTTCTGCACGAGCGATTCGCCGGGCTCGTCATAGGCGGCGATCAGATCGGGCAGCTGCGCGGCGGCGCCGCGGGCGTCGAGCAGCTGTTCGTAGTGCTCGGCGCCGAGGGCGCTTGCGGCAGCGCGGGCGGCCGCGCGCTCGTCGGCGCCGGGGACGTCGAAGCCGAGCGTGAACGTTCGCAGGCGGTCGCCGACGGCGCGCGAGGCGAAGGCTGCGATCGTCCGCGAGTCCACGCCGCCCGACAGCAGCACGCCGATCGGCACGTCGCTGACCATCCGCCGGCGCACGGAGTCCTCCAGCAGGCTCTCGACCTCGTCGACGTAGGCCGCGCGCCCGCGATCGTCCTCCTCCTCGGTCGCGCAGTCCCAGTACTCCTGCTCGCGCGCGCCGTCGGCGTCGGCGAGCAGCACGTGGCCGGCGCGCAGGCGCCGCACGCCGGCGACGAGCGAGTAGGGCTCGGGGACCGCGAAGGAGGAGAGGTAGTGCGGGAGCGCCTGCGGGT
>Ga0310811_10010758_pt1 | contig 11835 bp, 13 predicted proteins | sample YCmetagenome_FD_207642 | JGI IMG/M metagenome (GOLD analysis project Ga0310811, IMG submission 207642) | Soil microbial communities from experimental microcosm in Duke University, North Carolina, United States - YC | ecosystem: Engineered > Artificial ecosystem > Soil microcosm > Unclassified ...
GCGAAGGCGCTCCGTTCCTGCCCTTTCTCGACCGCACCACCTCGTGGGAAGGAGGCGTCGATCTCGGCCTCCTGCGCGACCGTGTGTCACTCGACGCGACCTACTATGACGAGCGCACGCGGTCGCATTACGTCGGCTTGCCGAGCTCGAGCGGCTTCTTCTCGCTAAACCCCCTGGCGATCACGAACCGCGGCGCCGAGGTCGCGCTCGGCGCTACGGCGGTCGCGCGCGAAAACGGCTTGCGATGGGACGTCGGTCTCCATTTCGCGGCGAACCGTAGCCGCGCCGGCGGGTCAACGCCGGGTACGGGACTGGTCGGCGTGGGCGCCCACGCCGTGGTGGTCGTGGGCCAGCCGTACGGCTCGATCGTAGCCGAGGTGCCGGTGCGGGATTCGTTAGGCAGGATGATCCTGTCGGGCGGGTTCCCGATCCTGCAGAACGCGCCCCTGGGTTCCGAACTGCCATCCTGGGTGGGCGGCCTCGAGAACACCCTCCGATACAAACGACTCTCGCTGATGCTGCTGGTCGACAGCAGGCACGGCGGCCACGTCTACAGCGAGACGAACCTCTATGGAACCATGTTCGGGACGCTCGCATCGACGGTCGCGCTGCGCAGCGGCGGCAGCGTGATCCTGCCGGGTGTCAACCCGGATGGTACGCCTAACACGACGCCCGTGGATCCGCAGTTCTACTTCGAGCAAGAGGCGCGGACGGCGGCGTTTGCGGTATACGATGCCAGCGCCGTCGAGCTGCGCGAAATCCGGCTCGGCTACACCGTGCAGCCGCGTCTCGCCGCGCGGCTGCACCTGACGACGCTCGAGCTTGCCGTGATCGGGCGCAACCTCTGGGTCCATGCCGCCGCGCCTAACTTCGATCCGCAATCCGTGCTCGATACGGGCCCAAGCCAGGGCGAGGAGACCTTCGGCGTCCCGAGCACGCGCAGCGTCGGCCTGACGCTTCAGGTTATACCCTAACACAAAAAACGGCGGCGACGCGCACCACGCGCGCCGCCGCCCTCTCGTTAGGCCATGCCACGCGCCGTCAGTTGCCGAAGGTGATGCCGAACGTGACCGGGATCATCTGCAGCCGCTGCCGCGGCGTGAACACGTAATGGTAGCGGCCCTCGGCGAAGAGGCTCGAGTTGCCGAGCGGGATGCGAAGGCCGGCCCCGGCGTTGATGCCGAAATCGTTCTCGCTCGTGTTGCCCGACAAGATCACCGTGCTGCCAGACGTGCGGACGTGGTACTTGTCGTTGTACCAGCCGATCCCCGCGATGAGATACGGTACGACCGGCGGCTTGGTCTGCTGGTTCACGAGGTTGGCCACCAGGTTCGCGTTCACCGTCCAGACTTGCAGGGTCCGGGCATCGGTGATCTTGGTGGGCAGGGAATTGAACATGCCATCGATGCGAAAGCCTAACGGAAACGAGTCGGACCGGAAGGACAGGTTCGCCAGCACGTTGTAGCCGGTTTTGTTGGTGGTGCTCAGCGAGCTCACCGGGAACGTGAACCCGCCGCCAATTCCGAGGCCGACTTGCGCCCGGGCCATCGACGGCGCGACCGTCGCGGCGCCGGCCGCGAGCATGAGACTGGGTACGACCATAGACACACGCATAACTGCAGACTCCACCTGAAAGACGCGTACACGAAGCACGAAGGGCGGCACATCGTCCGATTGCGCCCTTCCTGCAGTGGACAGGGTGGGTCGAAGGCAAGAGCGGGACCATGATTCGTGCCAAGCGTACGTCTCGCTCACCAAGTGAAGTTCACCGGCCCGAGTCACTTCCACGCCGCTACGACGGGTTGCTTGCCAAGCCGGACCGTCAGGCTCAAGTTGTGCGACAGATCCCTATTGCGGATGCCCGGCCCTGGTGGCCGGATTCGTGGACGCGCTGTCTCCCTCAACCCGAGGACACGACCATGGTAATCCTGTGGTGGATCATCGTCGGCCTGATCGCGGGCTACATCACCGGCAAGCTGATGAAGGGATCGGGCTACGGCCCGCTCATGGACATCGTCGTTGGCATCGTGGGTGCGATCATCGGCGGCTTCATCATGCGCGCGCTCGGATTCGTGGGCAGCGGCGGCATGATCTACACGATTCTGATCGCGATACTCGGCGCGGTCATCCTCACGTGGCTCGTGCGACTCGTGACGGGCGGACGACGGGCGCAGCTCTAGTCGCGCGCGCACGCGCGACTGCCTAACACAGTCAGCCGAAGGACGCCACCGGGGGCCGGCGCCCGCCGGTGGCGCATCGCGTCACGCGCGTCCGTGCAGGGCGTCGTCGAGCAGCGACACCGTGGCGGCGGGATCGGCGACCTCGACCACGAGGCGATGGTAGTGCTCGTGGTCGAGCTCGATCACGATCGTGTGCTCCGGGTCGTGCACGTCGTAGAACACCGCGCCGTCGTGCTGATAGAACGTGCCCGCGGTGAGCACGCCGGGAATCTGCGTGCCCGGCATCCGGAATCCATGCCACCATCCGCGCGCCGGCTCCGGATCGACGCGCACCGACGTGATGTGCGCGAGCGGAATCTCCAGGCGGCTCTTCAGCGCCCACATCTTGTCCCACCCATCTACGTCGAATCGAACGCGATCGCCCTCGACCGTGACGTCAACCATGTGCGCTCTCCTGCGAGCTCGGCTGCTCCGAGAATGAACACGCCGTACGAGACGGACTCTGCGCACAGACGATAGGCGCTGCGGCTGCGGCGTCAAGCGCGCGCGAAGATTCGTGTACACGCCTGCGCCGCGCTCGCTTCTTCTTCGATTCTTCACAAGTCGGGCGCATGACTTGCCGCCGGGGTCGTGTGAACGGAACGCGCGCATCATCGCGCATCGCCGTTCATCACCCGCGAGGTTTCCGGATGGTCGCTCGCGCGCGGGTCCGCGCGTTCTATGACGAGTTCTTCGAGTCCCGCATGGTGCAGTACCGGTTGTTCGGCAACCGGCGCATCGAGCTGGCCGCGCGTCGCATCGAGCCGTACGTGCGCCCGGGGCACCGCGTGCTCGACGTGGGGTGCGGCATCGGGATCGTCACCGAACGGATCGCCGCGCGCGCACGTGGCGGACGCGTGTGGGGCATCGATCTCGGCGGACGCAATGTGTGGTACGCATCGCACACCGTGCGGAAATCGAACGTCTCGTTTTTCAGGGCCGACATCCTCGCCGACGCCGGAGAGGTTCGCGAGCGGACGGGCGGAGCGTTCAACGTCATCACGCTGGTCGACGTCATCGAGCACATTCCCGAGGCCGAGCGGCCTGGCTTGTTCGTTAGGCTGCGCGAGCTGAGTGCGCCCAACGCGCTGTTGATTCTCACCTATCCGAGCCCGCAGTATCAGCGGCATCTGCGGCGCAACAAGCCCCAGGAGCTGCAGATCATCGACAACGTGGTCGAGCTGCCCACGCTGCTCGCGGAATCGGGCGCTGCCGGCTACTCGCTGCGGCACTATTCGCTCGAGGATGTGTGGATGCGCAACCAGTACGTGCACTGCGTCCTGCAGACCGACGACGCCCTCGTCGAGCCGGCGCGGCCCGAGCCGACGTTAGGCAGGGAGATCGGCGAGCGTGTGCAGCGCGCCACGCGCAATGCGTTCGTGCTGCCGTGGCGCCGGTGGAAATTCGTGACGCGCGTGCTCAAGGAAGAACAGCGCGAGAAAGGCCCACACGCCGTCGATTCGTGATCGCTCCGGGGGAGAGCGCGGCACGAATCGGCGGCGTGTGAGCGCACATCGGCCACCGTTAGGCCAACCGGCCCGGCATTACCGCATCTCGTCGGCGCTCACGAAGGCCATCGTCGCCCGCGCACCCTGGCCGCCGCCCACGTTCACGTCCACTTCCTGACCCGCGCGGTATCCGCTCGTGATCACGCCGTGCAGCAGCATTCTGCCGTTCGCAGTGCCGCTCCCGAACAACTCGGCCGTGAACGACTTGGACGGATCACGCGACTCGTACTCCCAGCGCACGAGCACCGGCCACGCCGGATCGAGCGCGCTCTCGGGCACGCCGACGCGTTCGAGCGTGAGCGTCACGGTGCCCTTGAACGCCCCGTCCGAATGGCCGCGCCACGACGGCTGCAGCGAGCGCGCGGCGCGGTCAGCGTCGCTATGGATCGGCGTCGGCGCGAGCGTGGCAACCTGAATGCTGTCGGGCGGGTTGTAGGCGGCTTGCGCTCCGACGACGGCGGGAGCTGCAGCCAGCAAAGTCGCGACGGCGATGAGCGCAACGGCGCGCGGTGTTTCAATAGTGCGGCGAAGCATATCTCCTCCCGGTCGTATACGGGCCTGCCGCTCGCCGGTCAGCGTGGTCGGCGGCCTCGGTATGGACACTACGATCGGGCGTGCGCGTCGAGGTTGAGGTGTCGTTAGGATTTCGAGCGGACTGTGTCACACGGCGTCAAGGTGCGGTCAAAATCGAAAGCGATTGGTGAAGGTTGTCGAAAGCAGGAAACCTTTTGGCGAAACGCGTCGTCCGAGCGGCGCTCAGTTCTGCGCACCACAGTTTCCGGGCTTCGTAAGGCTGCGATATTCGACGAAGGGTTCAAAGGATGACGACAAGGATTCAAGAGACGGGGTCGGTGCACATCCATCGTTAACGGCGCACGCACCCGCCGCATGGGTCTCAGCCAGGTGGGTGAGGCGTTGACGTGGGATGTGCTCCGACCCCATCCCTTGTGTCCTTGTCGTTATCCTTTGGAGCAATTGCAGAGGAGCTCCGCAAACACGCGCAGCGTCGCCATTCACGTTTGACCCATTACTCCGGGTCCAGCGTGGGTTGCTTCGCTCTCGCGAGCCGGTTAACCTCCCTGCGGCCCCGACGTCGCGTGCTGTGGCGAAGGGTCCAAGCCGGCCGCCGGCCGGCGTCCCCGCTTCGGACGACATGCCCAGCGCAACCACGATTCTCGACGCGCGCGCGATGGATCGCACGCTGCGTCGCATGGCGGATGAAATCGTCGAGCTGAACGACGGCACGGACAATCTCATCATCGTCGGCATTCAACGCCGCGGCGTGCAACTCGCCGAGCGGATCGCCGCCACGATCAAAGCCCGCAACGACGTCGATGTCCCGCGCGGCGCCCTCGACATCACACTGTATCGCGACGACCTGCAAACCGTGGGGCCGCGGCCCGTCGTCGGCGCCACCAAGCTGCCGTGGGATCTCGAGGACAAATTCGTCGTGATCGTGGACGACGTGCTGTACACCGGACGCACCGTGCGCGCAGCGCTCGACGAGCTCGCGGACTTTGGACGGCCGGCGCGCATCGCGCTCGCGGTGCTGGTCGATCGCGGCGGCCGCGAGCTGCCCATTCACGCCGATGTCGTGGGCAAGAAAATCGATGTGGCGCCGCACGATCGCGTCGACGTGCTCGTCGAAGAACTCGATGGCAAGGACGGCGTGGTGATCGCCCGCCGCGACGACGACGCGTGACGAGCGCACTCGGCAAAGACCTGCTCGGTCTCGAGCCGCTGACGTCGGAGCAAATCCAACTCATCCTCGACACCGCCGAGCCCTTCAAGGAGATCTCGGAGCGCGCCATCAAGAAGGTGCCCGCGCTTCGCGGGCAGACGATCGTCAACCTGTTCTTCGAGGCGTCGACCCGCACGCGCATCTCGTTCGAGTTCGCCGAGAAGCGGTTGTCGGCCGATACGGTGAACGTGGCGTCGTCGGGGTCGAGCGTGCAGAAGGGCGAGACGCTGGTCGACACGGCGCGAAATCTCGAGGCGATGCGCATCGACATGGTCGTGATCCGGCATGGCGCGTCGGGCGCGGCGCGCTTTCTGGCCGACCGCATCGTTAGCAACGTGATCAACGCCGGCGATGGCACGCACGAGCATCCCACGCAAGGGCTGCTCGACCTCCTCACGCTGCGCGATCACTTCGGCACGCTCGCCGGGCGTCGCGTGTGCATTGTGGGCGACGTGCTCCACTCGCGCGTGGCGCGCTCGAACATCTGGGGGCTCAAGAAAATGGGCGCCGAGGTGGCGGTGTGCGGACCGCGGTCGCTGCTGCCGTGGGCGATCGGGGAGTTCGGCGTGACGGTGTTCTCGCGCGTCGAGGAGGCGATCGAATGGGCGGAAGCGCTCAACATCCTGCGTCTGCAGTTGGAGCGGATGACGGCGGGCTACATTCCGTCGCTGCGCGAGTACAACCGCGTGTTCGGCATCACGCGCGAGCGGCTCGCGCGCGCGCCGCGCGACGTGCTCATCCTGCACCCCGGGCCGATGAATCGCGGCGTGGAGATCGATTCCGACGTCGCGGACGGCCCGCACAGCGTGATCCTGAACCAGGTGACTAACGGAGTGGCGATCCGGATGGCGGTGCTCTACCTGCTGGCCGGGGGCCGGCCGGAGTTGGCGGAAGCGGCGAAGGGAGGATCGGAGCGGTGACGCGCCGGCTGCTGCTCCAGGGCGGCACGCTGCTGGATCCGTCGCGGCGGCTCGATGCGCGCGGCGACCTGCTCATCGCCGACGGCAAGGTCGCCCGGTTAGGCGGGACGATCGACGCCGGCGATTCGACCGAGGTGCTCGACTGCGCGGGGTGCTACGTGTCGCCGGGGTTCATCGACGTGCACTGTCACCTGCGCGAGCCGGGCCGCGAAGACGTGGAGACGATCGCCACGGGCGCGCAGGCCGCGGCCGCGGGCGGGTTCACCGCCGTGTGCGCGATGCCTAACACAGAACCGGTCACCGACAACCAGGCGGCGGTGGGCTTCATCATCCGCCAGGCGCTCCGGGCCGGCGCGGCGCGCGTGTATCCGATCGGCGCGATCTCCGTTGGGCAGCGCGGCGAGGCGCTGGCGGAATTCGGCGAGATGGTGGGCGCCGGGGCGGTGGCGGTGAGCGACGACGGCCGCCCGGTGGCGAGCGCGCACCTCATGCGCACCGCGCTCGAGTACGCGCAGGCGTTCGACATTCCGGTGATCGATCACTGCGAGGAGCCCACCCTCGCCAAAGGCGGCGCCATGAACGAGGGCGTGGTGAGCGCACGCCTGGGCCTCCCCGGCATTCCGACGGAAGCCGAGGAGATCATGGTGATCCGCGACATCCTGCTCGCGCGGCGCACCGGCGGACACGTGCACCTGGCGCACATGTCCACCAAGGGCAGCGTGGAGCTCATCCGGTGGGGCAAGGAGCGGGGCATTCGCGTGACCGCCGAAGTGACGCCGCACCATCTGACGCTCACCGAGGACGCGTGCGAGGGCTACGACACGCACGCCAAGATGAACCCGCCGCTCCGCACCGCGGCCGACGTCACTGCGTTAGGCGAAGCGCTGCGCGACGGCACCATCGATCTCGTCGCCACCGATCATGCGCCGCACCACTACGACGCCAAGGAGCGCGAGTTCACCGACGCGCCGTTCGGCATCATCGGCCTCGAGACGGCGCTCGCGCTCGTGGTCACCGAGCTCGTGACGCCGGGCATCATCGATTTCGCGACGCTCGTCGACCGCATGTCATGCCGGCCGGCTGCGCTGTTCCACTTGCAGGGCGGCACGCTGGCCGAGGGCTCGGTGGCCGATGTCACGGTGTTCGATCCCGGCCGCGCGTGGACGGTGGACCCGTCGTCGTTCCTCTCCAAAGGCCGCAACACGCCATACGCCGGGCGCGCGCTCACCGGACGCGCGGTGTACACGATCGTGGGCGGGCACGTGGTGTACCGCCTTGGCGGATGACGTCCGTCGGGGATGTCGAAAGGGGACGTTCGGGCCGCCGACGTGGTGGAGGTAGTACTTGATGGGACTCGTCGAACCTCGCGTGCGGCACGAAGTTACCGTGAGCCATCGTCGAAAGTCTACCTACACCTTAGAATGTACTCACGACGGCCGCGGTGGCCATGGACCAACGCTCGAGACGGCGCATCAACGCAAGGAAAGTAGGGAGCACGCGGCGCGCATCGTGCTGGCTGCACGTCTGATGGTTCGAGTGAACGAGCTCACGGCGGAGCAGGTGATCGCGTTAGTCGCGGCGCGCGCCGCGCAGGCAGATGTCCAATCGTGCAGCACGGCTCGGACGAGCCGGCGGGGGAAGGCATGACGGATCCAGCGGTGAACACGGAGCAGGTGACGGCGCTGTTCGAGGAGCGACAGCGCTATGAGTCGTGGCTCGCAATGCTCGAGGCGAAACGCGCGACGACTCCTGCGCACATCTTCGAGCGGGTCCACGCGGACTATGCGACCCGCCTCGCGCGCGTGGTCGAGGAGCTTGGCTCGCACCGCGCTGCTTTGCAGGATCTCGAGAGCTCGTTCATGGAGCGCCTCGCGCTGCTCGACGTCGACGACGCGAAGAATCGCGACGAAGCGCTCGAGGCCGAGTTACGGTCCACCGTCGGCGAGCTGAGTGTCGAGCACCACGAGGAAGTCCGCTCGCGCACGCAAACGGCGCTGGCAGCGGTGGCGGACGAACGGTCGCACGTGGCGGAAGAGTTGGCCAAGCTGCGCACGATGCTCGAGGCGAGCGGCGGAACGCCCGCGTCGGCCGCGCCCGCAGTGACGAACCAGCCGGCGCCGCCGCCACCCGAGCAGCGGCGTCCGGCGCCCGCGGCGCAGGGCGTTGCGGGCAAGCGGGATGATTGGCAACAGGTCAACTTCGATCGTGCGGCGCAAACACCGGCGCGTCCGGCTGCCGCGGCATCGGCTGCGCCCATGAACGACACGCAGCCCGGCTCCGCTGCGCCTCGCCGCACCAGCGCGCCCGACGTTCGCCCAACGGGCGGCCCCTTCGATGATCTCGAGTTCCTGAAGACGATGATCGAACCGCGCACGAGCGGCGAAGGCGTGGCGGTCGGAAGCGGCGCCAGTGCACCGGCGTCGCGGTCTGCGTCGGGCGCCATTGGGTCGCAAACGCCGCCGCAGCAGGTGGCGAGCACCACCGGTGCGTCGCTGCCTACCGTTGGGCGCGCGGTCGAAGAAAACATGCTGCCCAAGGAAGGCGGGCAGGATCAGGTGAAGACGCTCAAGTGCCAGGAGTGCGGCACGCTCAACTATCCCACCGAGTGGTACTGCGAGCGGTGCGGAGCAGAGCTCGCGGCGCTATAGGGCGGACAGAGCGCAGACACAGCCGGACAAAACACGGACCGCGATAGGGTGGTCCGCTCCTCCAAATGTGAAAAAGCCCGGAGCGAGTGCTCCGGGCTTTGCTTTCCGTTGGGCGAAAGCTTAGTGCGCAGCCTTCTTCGCCAAGTGGCTCTTCCGCCGCGCCGCCGCGTTGCGGTGAATCAAGCCTTTGCGCGCCGCACGATCGAGCAATTGGACCGCGCGCGTGCGCTGCGCATCCGTCGCATCCGCGCCGCTCGCTTTCTTGACCGCGGTGCGGAGCTCGGAGCGCTGTGCGCGGTTACGGACCGCGGCCGCGCGCGACTTGCGCATGTTCTTTTTCGCCGAATCGATACGTGGCACGTGGGTCTCCGACAGCGCTCGATGAAATGATCTCGCGAAGCGCGTAGTCTAGAAGTGCACGTGATCGATGTCAAGGCGCGGCAAGACTTTGACTTAGGCGGAGTGGTCCACTACCTTTCGCGCCGACGAGCCAGGCAGGCTTTTTCTCCCCTCCGGCCATCGATACTTGGGGACTTTTCAGACCTTCATCGTTCAATTTCCGGCGTTGCTCTTCGCGATGATCGCGCATGAGTACGCACATGGATACGCCGCCCTGAAGCAGGGCGATCCCACCGCGTATCAGCTCGGCCGTCTCACGTGGAATCCGATCAAACACATCGACCCCTTCATGAGCATCTTACTGCCGCTCGTGATGGTGTTGGCGCATGGTCCGATCATCGGCGGAGCGAAGCCGGTTCCGGTGAACCCGCGCAACTACAGGAAGTTCAAGCGCGGAGACATCATCGTTTCGCTCGCCGGCGTAGCGACGAACGTCGCGATTGCGATCGTCAGCGTGCCGGTCCTCGTGCTTTTGGGATTGGTTGCCCAAGGTGTGCCGGCGACGGCGGGCGTGATCGCGATCCTCCAAGCAATGGTGGTGTGGGGGATTCTCATCAACCTGTTCTTGGTGATGTTCAACCTGCTGCCGATACCGCCCCTAGACGGCTCGCACGTGTTGAAATATCTACTGCCGCCGGCGTGGTCACTCCAATATCAGAAAGTTGGGCAATATGGCATCATCATTCTGATCGTGTTGCTGTATGTCGGCGCGGGCCTTCTCAACGTGTGGATGAAACCTGCGTATCTCGGGTTCGTGTACCTCGTGCAACCGGTGGTGCATTTCATTGTGCCGAGCCAGTTTCTCGCAGGAATAGTCGGGTGAGCGCTGTCGCCATCGAGCCGTTGCCGAGCGTGCCCTTCACCGCCGACGCCGAGCCTAACGGAGAGTCGTCGTTCGTCGTCGAGTTGGATCAGTTCTCGGGGCCGCTCGACTTGCTGCTCACGCTCATCCGCGAAGAGCAGGTCGAGATCACCGACATCCCCATCGCGCGCATCTGCGAGCAGTTCCTGGCGCGCATCCATTCGTTAGGCCTGAGCCAGGCGGCCGACTATCTCGAGATGGCGGCGCGGCTGCTGCGCATCAAAGTGCAGATGCTGCTGCCGCGCCACGGCGACGACGAGGCCTGGGACGATCCGCGCGCCGAGCTCGTTAGGCGGCTGCTCGAGTACCAGCAGGTGCGCGAGGTGGTGGACGTGCTCGAGGAGCGGGGCGAGGAGCGCCGCCGTCGGTTCGCGCGCGGCTATCTGCCCGCCGAGCCCGTGGCGCCGCCCGAGGGGCCGCTGTCGCTCTCGCTGCCCGAGCTGCTCGCCGCCGTCGACCGTGTGCTCCGTCTGCTGCGCGAGCCCGACGTGCACGACATCGTGCCGCGCGCGCTCGACGTCGAAGGCGCGATCGCCACGATTCGCGCGGTGCTCGCCTTACGGGCGAGCGCGCGGTGGCGCGACGTCGTGGCCCTCGAGGCCGAGCCGTGGGAAGTGTTGTCGGCGCTACTCGGCTTGCTCGAGCTGGCGCGCCGCGGAGAGCTGCGGCTGCGCCAGCCGCGTCCGTTCGCCGATGTGGAGATTTCGCGTGACGCCGCTAGCGAAGCTGCTTGAGGCCGCGTTGTTCGCGAGCGGCCGGCCCGTCCCGCTCGACGAATTGTACGCGCTCGACACCGAGTCGTCGCCCGCGGCGTTCGCCATGGCGCTCGACGAGATTCGCGAGTGCTACGACAACCAGGGCCACGGCGTCGAGTTGGTCGAGTTAGGCGGCGGATGGCAGGTGCTCACGCGCCCCGAATTCACGGAGACCATCGAGCGCGCCCAACTGGCGTCGCGGCCGCAGCGCCTCTCGTCGGCGGCGCTGGAGACGCTGGCGATCGTCGCCTACCGCCAGCCCATCGGCCGCGCCGACATCGAGGAGATCCGCGGTGTGTCGGTGGGCGGCATGCTCAAGACGCTGCTCGAGCGGGGCCTGATCGACGTCGTTGGGCGAGCCGAGGGATTGGGACGCCCGCTCCTCTATGGGACCACGCCGGCGTTCCTCGAGCAGTTCGCGCTGCGGCATCTGGGCGAGCTGCCGCGTGCCGACGAGCTGGCGGTGGCGCTGCGCGCGGAGCCACGCCCACTCTGATCGCCATGTCGATGCGCATTCAGCGCGCGCTCGCGCGTGCGGGTGTCGCATCCCGTCGCAAAGCCGAGGCGATGGTCGAGTCGGGGCGCGTCACGGTCAACGGCTCGCGCGCCGAGATCGGGCAGGTCGTGGACCCCGAGCGCGATGCGATTGTCGTAGACGGCAAGCGCATCGGCGGTCTGGTCGCCGAACAATGGTTGGTGCTCAACAAACCCGCGGGCGTGATGACCACGCGCTCCGACCCGCGTGGACGCCGGACTGTCTTCGAGTTCGTTCCGCCCGTGGCC
>Ga0310811_10010759_pt1 | contig 11835 bp, 10 predicted proteins | sample YCmetagenome_FD_207642 | JGI IMG/M metagenome (GOLD analysis project Ga0310811, IMG submission 207642) | Soil microbial communities from experimental microcosm in Duke University, North Carolina, United States - YC | ecosystem: Engineered > Artificial ecosystem > Soil microcosm > Unclassified ...
GATGGATGATGAAACTGACCTGGAACAAATAAAAGAGTATACGATAATGATAAAGGAAAGCCTGGAAAGGCAGGACCGCTTTATTAACGAGATGCTCACCTTTATTAAGAGCAAACATACCGGCGTGGCCAAAGCCGAATGCAGTTTGACCAGCATTGTAGATAATGTGATAGCGCAAAACAGTCATCATAATGGTGGCCGACGGGTGCGCTTTTATAAAGAGCTTGAGCTTACGCAGATACAAAGCGATGCCCTCAAATTGCAGGTGATATTGAATAACCTGGTATCAAACTCCATAAAATACAGCGATATTAAAAAGCCCGAACAATGGGTGAAAGTGAAGTCTTATCGTCATGACAAAGAGGTGGTAATAGAAGTTGAAGACAATGGTTTAGGCATACGCCAGAAGGATCAGGATAGGATATTTGACAAATTCTACATGTCGGGCGATAATAAAAAAAGTTCAGGTATAGGACTATACCTGGTTAAGGATGCTGTAACACAACTCGACGGTAAAATTGAAGTACGGTCAGAACCGGGTGTATGCAGCAAGTTCAGGGTGATTATTCCTTTCTCCTGATTTCTTTCTTGTTATTTAGCCGCTTTTGCGTTAACGCTGATATTGTTGTGTCTGCTCATCAGCCATACTGCAATTACATTTTTTATGATCAGCAGCGCAGTGAGCACATATACATTCAGCAGTGTGGCAATATCATCTACTACATTTACGATATGCTTATTGGCCCAAATCATCACGATCAGGAGTTGCAGCGGCCAGATCAGGTAATCAACAATTATCGAGATTATTAATTGTTTGGCTGTTTTACGGTGATATAAGTCGAGCAGAAAGCGGTTTGCCAGGTAGCAAAAAATAGTGAATATCAGCAGTAATAAGTATAGCTGTTTGGTGAAGTTAGGACCGGCCTGATAACTCACTTTCGCTATTCTGTATAAGAATCCGGTTAACCAATAATAGATGGTGGTGTAGATCAGCACCCAATAAAATGCAGCAACACCTAATAATTGTAAAAAAGAATTTAATATAGTAGTAGCAATGCTATCGCGGTTATCTTTCATCGTTTAATAATTGGTTCTGTCGAAATCAGCCACCAAACTAAAGATTTTTAGTGAGAAAAAATAGTTGGATTGAGTTGATTAAGTTTGATTGGGTTGATTAAGTTGAATTAAGTTATGCAAACTCTCAATTCAATCAACTAATCAACCATCCCAATTTTGAAGTCTGCAAAACAAATATTAGATTGCGTCAGATAGACACAACCAATTATTTATTCCCTGCTTATGAAGAAACAATTAAAAATTGCATTGGGCGCAGCTATGCTTGCGGCGTCTGTTATTTCTTATTCTTTCATCGTGAATAAGGCCAGTTTTTTGGCTGTAGTTCCTACCGAAGCGGGACTGGTTTCGGGTGTAAAAAGCGGTGAGATAATGGCTTATAAAGGTATTCCATTTGCTGCACCACCGGTTGGCAACTTACGCTGGAAGGCACCCCAGCCTGTTAAGCATTGGAATGGTGTAAGAAAATGTACCGCTTTTAGCGCAAGTGCCATGCAGGCCAAGCCAACGCCGTTTATGGTTTATACTTCCGAATTTTTAATACCCGAAGCGCCTATAAGCGAAGATTGCCTGTACCTGAATGTGTGGACAGGTGCTAAGACAAAAGCAGATAAACATGCAGTGTTTGTATGGATATATGGCGGGGGATTTACCAGTGGCGGCAGCGCATGTCCGATATATGACGGCGAGGCTATGGCGAAGAAAGGTATTGTGTTTGTTTCTATCAATTACAGGGTAGGAGCATTTGGATTTTTGGCACATCCTGAACTGACCAAAGAAGCGGGTGGTAAAGCATCCGGAAATTATGCCCTGCTCGACCAGATAGCTGCCCTGAAATGGGTAAAGAAAAACATAGCAGCTTTTGGTGGTGATCCGAATAATGTGACCATTGGTGGGCAATCAGCAGGCTCCATGAGTGTAAATAGCCTGGTAGCATCGCCGCTGACAAAAGGTTTATTTAACAGAGCCATTGCCGAGAGCGGTTCGCTAGTAGTAAAAAACCCTTTGCTTGCATCCAATACATTGCAGGCAGCTGAAGAGCAAGGCTCAAAACTGACGGAGAAAGCGGGCGTAAAAACATTAGCAGAAATGCGTGCCCTGCCGGCAGAAGAAGTGCTGAAAAAATTCCAGGGGCGATTTTCACCTATAATAGATGGTTATGTATTGCCCGAATCAGTTGCTGATATTTTTGCCGCTAATAAACAAAACCATGTTGCCCTGATCACCGGATGGAATGATGATGAGTTTGGCGGACAGAACAAAAACAAGGAAGAATTTAAAAAATGGGTTGAAACTCAATATGGAGCTGACGCGGAATCCTTTTTGAAGTATTTTCCAGCCGGAACAGATGAACAAGCCAAGGAATCACAGGATAAACTGGCCCGCGACCAGATATTTGCTGTAGCCGGATTTAAATGGGCCGCCCTGCAAAGCAAGTATGCTAATTCGGCGGTATATGTGTATAACTTTGACCGTAAAGTGCCTGCCGAAGAAGATATGAAAAAATATGGGGCATTCCATACAGCTGAAGTACCTTATATGATGGATAACCTGAAGTTTTTAAATAACCGCCCGTTTGAGCCTGCTGACAGAGCTTTAGCTAAACTGATGTCGGGTTATTGGGTTAATTTTATTAAAACAGGTAATCCTAATGGCACGGGATTGCCGGAATGGCCAAAGTATAATACGACAAGTTATAAGATAAAAGCATTTAACGCAAAATCAACTACCGAGACATTGCCTGACAAAGACGGTCTTGCATTTTTATTATCAAAAACAGAAAAGTAAAGAGGATTGTGACCGGATATACCGGTGGGATTTAGTTAACAAAGGGCCTTGAACAGGCCCTTTTGTTTTTAATGTTTATAAGATCTCAGGTTAAAATATCAGACTGATGCAATTACTTCCAGAGGTGAAACACCATGGAAACTATCGTTACGCAAATACCAACGGAAATCGCTGCTACGCCGATAACAGACCACACAACAAGGAAATGTTCTTTTTGTGGCTCACCTGCAACCACCTCTTCAAAAGATTGCTTTATTTTTCTCATGGGGTAATAATTAGTTTCTTGATTATCAAGGCAATAAGAGTGCCACGTCAGTTTGGGCATTTTTACAAAGTACAAGTGGATGAGCTGTTTAATAATTTCCCCAAAGTGGGTAACGGGAATTTTACAGATGGGAAAAATCTCCTCTATTGGGGCGTAGCCATAATAAAAAACGGCATGTGGGGGAGAAACGGTAAAAACGGCAGGGGGCACTATGAACCACAATAAACCTCTCACCCCTGCCGCCTAATAATGACAGTCGTGCCATTAGCGTTCAACCATAATAATTACGATTTATACCCGAGCACGGTTGCCTGAAATTGATTTTTTTTAGTAAAACATAATGACTATAAAAAGCTTATTGATTAAAATTGCACCCAAATTGGTATGACGATACAATACAGTGCCATCCGCAAAATATTTACGTTTCTAAGCTTTATTATTACTATAGCACTTTGTCAACCAGCTTTTTCACAGCAGGTTAAGAAGAAACGTCATCATAAAAAGGCGGCTGCTGAAAAACCTGCGCCGCCGGCTTTTAAGTTTAAAACCATTATTATCGACCCCGGGCATGGAGGGAAGGACCCCGGCGCCCATGGCGCCTACTCTAAAGAGAAAAATGTTACGCTGGCTATTGCCAAGAAATTGCGTATAGCATTAAACGAACAAATGCCATCGCTCAATACAGTAATGACCCGTACTACCGACGAATTTATTGAACTGCACCGCCGGGATGATATCGCCAGTGAGCATAAGGGTAACCTGTTTATCTCTATTCATTGTAACTCATCGCCGGAGAAGGTGAGCACAGAACGTGGTGTTTTGCTGTTGGTTTATGGATATCACCGTGCAGGGGAACAATTTGAGGCTTTGCGGGAAAATGCCTCGATATTTATTGAGAAGGATTACAAAACTAAATACAATGGTTATGGTGAAAACAGTGCTGTAAACACAATAGTGCTGAGTAATTTTCAGCAGAAATACCGTAAAGAATGTATCCACTTTGCCGACCTCGTAAATCGCGAATTTAAAAAGGAGGATGGCCGTCACAGTTTGGGCGTAAAGGAGCAGGGGGTTCTTGTTCTTCAGCAAAGCGCTATGCCCGCTGTGTTGATAGAAACAGGCTTTATCAATAATCCTAAAGACGAGGCTTATTTGAACTCTGCAGAGGGGCAATCTGAAATTGTGCAATCCATTATCAGGGCACTTAAAAAGTACCGCGAGAGCTTTCAACAAAAATAGTTTTAAGCTGAAAGCTTGTTGTCGCTGTGAATTTCTATAGAATTCTTACAAAAACGATTCTATAATATCAGCTACCTTCTTTGCCGCAGGAAGTTTAAAGAAATCGACATGCTTCGTGTCCACGATCTTTACAAAAATGTGGCCGTTCACATGTTCAGCCCACAATCTTTTGAAGATCGAAGTGCGATAGACCTGGATCTTTTTATATTCTGAAGGGTGGCCGTCGGGACTGGGTTCATAGATCAAAACGATATTGCCGTTGTATTTATAAGTGGGTTCGTATTTCCTATGCAGTTCCAGCATCTTTGTCTGAGTTTCAACGTCTAATTTCACGTCCCGCCCTTCTTTTTCTCCTTTAATTGCTAATTTCAGAAGATGAGGGATGCGGGTATGCAAATATCTGAATTTATTTCGCAGGTTGATGTGTTTGAAAATTCTGATCTCATCACGCATCCGGCGACTAAGTAATGCGCCTTTCGGTGGAAATGCAGGAAAATAACTTATTGGTGCCAACAATTCTATTTTGTAGTTGGTCTGCTGTAATTGGATTGCTACCTCCAGAATGGTCCTTGCACCCATACTATAGCCGATGAGCCCGCATGAGCCTCCGGGGTACAGTTTTTTTATATGGAAAGTAATATATCTTGCATAATCCTGTAAAGTATTGAAAGGGAAATGCTCAGTATCTTCGGTATAGATAATACCATACAACGGATTTTTGCCTTTAAAACTATGAACAAACTCCATAAAAATTGTCGGATAACTGCTCCATGGAGGAAAGATAAATATGGGTATCCCTTCACCTTTTTTTAACAGTAAAATAGGGCTTACATCATCGGTTGCATTAGTATCGATCCTTTCTGCCAACTGACGAATGGTGGGTAACTGATATAAACCAGCTACAGTAAGACCGGCCCCGATTAATGAATTTATCTTATTAATAACCCGGATGGCTACCATGGAACTTCCACCAATATCGAAGAAGTTATCATCAATACCAACGCTGGTTATATTCAAAGTTTCCTGCCAGGCTTCGGCTAGTTTCTTTTCTGTATTGGTAGTCGCAGGTGCAGAATTTTCAAATTTTGCGCGGTGCTTTTCGTTCGGCGCAGGTAGCGATTTACGGTCGATCTTGCCATTTGAGGTTAAGGGAACCACCTTGATATTTACATAATAGGCTGGTACCATGTATACGGGTAGTTGTTGTTTGAGGAAGCTTCGCAGTTCGGCAGCTTTCGCATTTCCGGTGGTATAAGCTATCAATTCTTTTTCCTGTCCGTTTACCACCCGGGCTATCACTACCGCTTCTTTAACCTTGCCGTGTGTTTGCAGTACTGCCGATATCTCGTCCAATTCTATTCGGTAACCATTTATCTTTACCTGGTCATCAACCCGGCCCATGCATTCTATATTGCCGTCCGCCATCCAGCAGCCGATATCGCCTGTTTTATACATGCGCTCGCCTGGCCTGAAGGGATCGGTCACAAACTTTTCCAGGGTTAGTTCGGGGCGGTTCAGATAGCCCCGTGTTACGCCTGCCCCGGCAATATGCAGCTCTCCGGGAACGCCTACTGGCAATAACTGTCCCTGCTCATTCAGGATATATACATATTCGCCAATAAGCGGTTTGCCTATACTAACTTTAGTGCTATCATTTATCGGCAACCAGGTGCTCCAAATAGTAGCCTCTGTAGGGCCATAAACATTGAGCACCGATACATGCGACAGTTCTTTACGCAGATCTCTATACATTTTTTCGGGCAGTCCTTCGCCACCGATCATCAGGATATCCAAATGGGATAGCAGACTATAGTCTGGGGTAACTGCAGTAAGCTGGTTAAGACGCGAAGGAGTGAGTTGTAAAATATTGATCTGGTGATCCTGCAATTGCGTCAGGATCTGTACAGGGTCGACTTCATCCATTATACGCACATGTACCCCGATACTTAGTGTGCATAACAGTTCCAGCACAGAAATGTCAAAAGTATAAGTGGTGAGCGCTGCCAATTTCATGCCGGGCTTAAAGCCATAATGCTCAGTAAGGTTTTGATTAAAGCATGCCAAATTACCATGCTCCACCATTACCCCCTTGGGCTTACCTGTTGAACCCGAAGTATAGATGACATAAGCCAGATCAGAAAGTCCGCTGATATGCAGAAGATTCTGCTTGCTGCAACGGTTTTGCTGCCGTTTAAATTGATCAAGCTCTTCCGGGGTAATCATTACTTTGCACTTGCTGTCTTCCAGCATGTACGCAATGCGATCCTGAGGATAGTTCGGATCGACCGGCACATAAGCTGCTCCCGCTTTGAGTACGCCCAGCATCGCTATTACCATCCATTCGCTCCGGTCAAGCAATAGCCCTACCAGGTCATCAGCTTTAATGTCATAATTTGTGCGTAGGTAATTGGCCAGTTGATTGCTCTTTTCATTAAGCTCTCTGTAGCTGAGTTCGGTTTCACCGAAGGACAATATTTTTACATCTGGGTTTTGTGCCGCCTGTTGTTCAAACAGGGCTATAATGGTCTCGTCAACTGTGCGAAAGGTGTTGAAGTCATTGAATTCTTCCAATAGCTGTCGCCTTTCCTCGCGGGTAACCAGGTCTACCAATGTTAGGGTACTGTTTTGCATAATTGGTGATCTCCGGCATTAAATACGTAACTGTATTATTTGCAGGGGGTTATAATAGCTGCTATACGTAAATGAATCTGCAAAAGTTCGCAAAAAGGAGAGTCGAAGGCTATAAATCGTACTTTTGGGCGAATATCATAACCTATTAAGGATGTGCGGATTGCATTTAAAACGCTAAAACTGGCAATCTCAGGACAATGAGGCACCTTTGGATTCTCCAGGGAACGTTTTAGAGGAGTAGATTTTTACTTTTATAAGTGTGATTGAACTATAGCCGTCACTTCGCTTACTGCGGGCTGCTTAAAAAAGTCAATGTGTTTAGTCTCCACATTTTTTACAATAACTTCGCCGTTTATATGAGGCTTCCACAGCTTTTTGAAGATAGAATTGCGGTAAACCTGCACCTTCTTAAATTCCGAGGGGTGGCCGTCGGGACTTTTCTCGTAGATCAATACCAGATCGCCATTGAACTTATCATTGCTGACGTACTCCTCGTGTATACTAAGTATTTTTTGTTGGGAGTCGATCTCTAAAATAATATGTTGAATATCGTTGTTCCCCCGTATGGCGAGCTTCAGGAAATAGGGTAAACGTTTTTGAAGATACTTCGCTTTTAACCCGATGGAAATGTTTTTGAACACACGTATCTCGTCGCGTAAACGGCGGCTCAATAACAGTTTCTTTTCGGGAAAAGAAGGGTAGTGGCTAATCACTGAAAGCAATTTCACCTCGTCGGCGCCTTTTTGTAATTGTATTCCAACCTCCAATACCGTGCGTGCGCCCAGGCTGTAACCCAGTAAACCATATGGTCCTTCAGGATGGATCTCTTTGATATGGCCAATCAAAAATTGCACATACTCCTGCAGGTCTTTAAATGGAAAATCTTCTGTATCCTCTGTATAAATAATGCCGTAGAGTGGGTTTTTACCTGACCAGGTATTTACAAATTCATTAAATATGGTTGGGTAACTGCTCCACGGCGGGAATATAAATAACGGTGTCCCTTCGCCTTTTTTTAACAACACAATAGGGCTAATATACGCGGTGGTTTTCTCGTCGATCTTTTGAGCCAACTGACGGATAGTAGGCAGCTGGTATAAACTTGCTAACCTTAAACTGGATTTAGTTTTTTCATTTACCTGGTTGATAAGCCGCATTACCATCAGCGAAGTACCCCCCAGGTCGAAGAAATTATCATCAATACCTATTTGATTAATATTCAAAACATCATGCCAGATAACAGCCAGGTTTTTTTCGGTTTCGGATACCGGTGCGGCAAAGTTTTGCTGTTTTTGGTGATAACGCTCGGTAGGCATTGGGAGCGCTTTGCGATCTATCTTGCCGTTTTTGTTTAGCGGGAACACATCCATCTTAACAAAATAAGCCGGAACCATATAATGCGGTAAGTTACTCTTTAAAAGCCCTACCAATTCTTCAGTCTCTGCCTCGCCCGACGTATATGCTATCAACTCTTTTTCCTGTCCGTTTATACTGGCTGCAATTACTACAGCATCTTTTACTTTACTGCTTTTTTGTAAAACCGACGATATCTCACCCAACTCAATACGGAAACCACGGATTTTCACCTGTTCGTCAATGCGGCCAAGGTATTCTATATTTCCATCTGGCAGCCACCGGCCCAGATCACCTGTGCGGTACATCCGTTGTCCGGGTTCAAATGGGTTGGCGATAAACCTTTCGGCAGTTAGTTCGGGACGGTTCAGATAACCACGCGCAACGCCATCACCGCCAATATAAACTTCGCCCAATGAGCCGTATGGTGCAAGCTGTTTTTCATCGTCTAATATATAAATATGCGTATTGGCTATCGGCTTGCCAACAGGTACAAAATTGTTGTAGCCGTCATTTTTGCTGGCTTTGTATTCAATAGAGGTTACAGTAGTTTCGGTTGGTCCGTACTCATTATAAAATGCACAGTAGGCCTGCCATCTTTCGGCAAGATGCGGTGGACAAAGGTCGCCACCTGCGATCATTCTTTTCAGATAGCGTTTATCTTCTATCACCAGTTCGTTCAGGTAAGCCGGAACGGTGTGTATGTGGCTCACCTTATTTTCGGTAATGTATTTTTCTAAAGCTTTGATGTCGCCAAGCATGTCCTGGCTTATGATCACCAATGCGGCGCCGCTCAGGAACGCCAGCCAAATTTGCTCAACCGAGGCATCAAAACTGATAGACGAAAATTGCAGTATCCGTTCATATGATGTGATCTTGAATTCCGCTTTCTGGGCGTAAACCAGGTTAACCACGGTGGTATGTTCTACCAAAACACCTTTGGGTAAACCTGTTGAACCTGAGGTGTAAATGCAATACATCAGGTTATTGGGACTTAACCCTGTTGATGGGTTTGCTTTGCTATAATCGCTTTGCGAAAATTTAAATTTGTTTAATTCTGCATCATCTATCAGTACTTTGCAACGGCTATCATTCACCAGATAACTGATGCGCTCCTGCGGATAATCCAAAGCGATGGGAACATAGCCTGCGCCAGCCTTTAAAATAGCCAGCATAGTGATCATCATCCATTCGCTGCGATCAAGCATAATACCTACCAGGTCATCCGGTTGAATGGGGTAAGTTTTGCGCAGATAATCAGCCAGTTGATTGCTGATGCTGTTTAGTTCTTTGTATGAGAGGTGGTTGCTATTAAAGATCAGTGCAACATTATCAGGAGTTTTCTTAACCTGTTCTTCAAACAGATCCACCATGGTTTTATCCTTAGGGTATTTCAACGGGAAAAAGCCTGAATATAATTCCGTTTGAAAAAGTGCAGTATTGTCTGAAGTTAGATGTTGCATATCTTAAAAGGCTTTACGTACTTTTTAAGGGGATATTGACTCCTTTAATCATTTCTTATACGTTTGGGGCCTGAATATATTATACGAAAAAAAGCCCCTGCGGGTTTATGATTTTAATGTTTTTTGATTGACTTTTTGCAGGTTTAGCTGTTATCTTTACTAATGATAAACCTCTCTTATGAAAACGCAAAGTAATTTCTCCCGCCGCGATTTTTTGAAAACCGGCATGATCGGTGCCGGAGCACTGGCATTAAATAATCCTTTGGATCTTTTTGCTGCCAAACCAGCCAAAAAACTGGGTATAGCATTGGTGGGCCTTGGTTATTACAGCAGCGGACAATTGGCACCGGCATTGCAGCATACTAGTAACTGTTACCTGGCGGGAATTGTAACCGGGCATCCTGCAAAAGCGGAAGCCTGGAAGAAGCAGTACAATATTCCGGATAAGAACATTTATAATTATGAGAGCTTTGACCAGATAGCGCATAACCCCGATATAGATATTATTTATGTAGTGCTACCGGTATTTATGCATAAGGAATACACTATTCGCGCCGCACAGGCAGGCAAGCATGTGATCTGCGAAAAACCGATGGCAATGAATGCAAAAGAGTGTGAAGAAATGATAGTTGCCTGCAAAAAAGCCAACCGTTTGCTCTCGATAGGCTACCGTTTGCACTTTGAACCGCATACGCTCGAAATTATGCGTCTGGGGCAGAAACAGGTTTATGGGAAAGTGAAATCAATTGATACAGGAAATGGTTTTACTTATCGGGGTGACCCTAACGCCTGGCGGCTAAAAAAAGCAATGGCCGGTGGGGGAGGACTATTCGATATGGGAATTTACTCTATACAGGGGTCACGATACACTTTAGGGCAGGAACCGATAGCCGTTAAAGCAACCCAGGAAAAAACCCGCCCCGACTTTTTTAAGGAAGTGGACGAAACTGTGTTCTGGGAACTGGAGTTTCCAGGTGGTTTTTTGGCCACAGGCAAATCAAGCTATAACCACGACTGGAGCTACTTGCATGTTGAGGCCGAACACGGCAAGTTCGGTCTGGAGCCCGCTTATGGCTACGGAGCGATTGAGGGTTACACGCCCAAAGGGCCGATGAATATACCGCAGGTTATTCATCAGGCTAAGCAAATGGATGATTTTGCTACTTGTGTACTGCAAAATAAACAATCGCGTGTGCCGGGAGAGGAAGGGCTGAAGGATATGAAAGTAGTGGATGCCATTTACCGGAGTTTGGATTCGGGGAAGAAGGAAAAGATTGTATAATTAACCAGGATATGACAATTGTCATTTTTGCCGGGCTAAGTAATCGCTATATTTGGACCGGTGAAATTAATCGCAACTATATTGATATGTTATTTCAGCCTGCTGATAATGCAGCCTGTTTATCATATCAATATGGCGATGGCTAAGCCGGAAAAAGCATGCGGTACGGATATGTGTTGTAAGAAGAAAGCACATCATGTCCCGTCAAAACCTTGCAATAGCGCATCGGCTTGTAATACCGATTTTTGCAACCCTTTTGTGCCATGTGGCATTTCAATAGCCAATCGATTTATTCGGTTTGAGTTTGGCAATCCCATACTTGAACTTTCAAAAATTAAAAAGCCAGCAATAAATGATCATATTACTTCCAACTATTTATCCGACTGCTGGCGACCGCCTCGCTTATCCTGATCGTTCCCAAATCACTCTAAGAGATCAGAAATCGATTATTTAATTAAAAAAATTTATAAAATGAAAAAGATAAGCTTAAGCGCTGCGGCTATTTTATTGGCTGCTGCCACCCTGTTTGCAGAAGGTACTGAAATGATCAAAAATCAGCCTAAAAAGGCCAAACAGGAATGCCAGGGTACTTGCCTGAAGAAGTTTAAAACACAGAAATGCACAAGCCAGGACGCCTGTTCAGATATGAAAACCTGCGGCGCAACTTGTTCAAAATAACAATCCATTAAACGAAAAGGCTCACGGATTTCCGTGAGCCTTTTTAATAAGATCAGCTATTA
>Ga0310811_10010760_pt1 | contig 11834 bp, 9 predicted proteins | sample YCmetagenome_FD_207642 | JGI IMG/M metagenome (GOLD analysis project Ga0310811, IMG submission 207642) | Soil microbial communities from experimental microcosm in Duke University, North Carolina, United States - YC | ecosystem: Engineered > Artificial ecosystem > Soil microcosm > Unclassified ...
ATACCCAGTTATGGGTATGACCTGAAACAAGGTGGCATGATCGGATTCCATAGGGTTTAAGTGGCTGCTCGATGTGGTTGGAGTTTGTTTCATGACGCGGTTTAGGAATTGATTCTATTTACCAGTAACCGCTCAGGGTGCTGTCCGGAGTGAACGTGTTTCCGGACGGATTGAAACGCACAAAACGCGCCTTCATTTGCGCCTGTTTGATCCATTGCACCGCGCCATCCACGGTGGCGACATTGCCGCCTTCGGAACCGATCGCGGCCGGCTCCACCTGGGTGTTGGCCGGGCCAATGACCAGCCCGTTACGACCATGAGGCGTGGAGGTGGCGTAAGGAACTCCCGAAACCAGATCCGTGTTCTTTTCGATGATGTCGGCAATAAGATAGGAGTAGGGCGTTGCATCCGTCGTGCGTTTGGGGGAATCCCAGGGATCCGGTTGCGTCCCGTAATTCTGACCGCGAACGCGCCCGTCCGAACTGGTCGGCAGCGCCCAAAGCGAATAAAAGCCCATCCGCATCATGCCGTAGGGGTTGCCGGTATTGAACTTGATCCAGTCGTTGTTCTTGTTCCGGTTCGGGCAGGTGAAACAGTTGGTGGTGATTTTCAGGGTGTTCACAAAGTAATCGTAAGTCGGCAGGGACAGCCAACTGCCGTGATAAGCACCGTTATTTGGAAACCGGTTGTCGGGGAAGACCTCGTTTCTTTCCATCGCATACATGATCGCCCCCAGGCCGACCTGGCGGATGTTGGATTTGCAGACCGCTCGTTTGGCGGATTCTTTGGCTTTGGCGAGCGCCGGCAACAGCATCGCCGCCAGGATGGCGATGATGGCGATGACGACCAGCAGTTCGATCAGCGTGAACGCATGGCTGGAAGTCCGTTGGTTCAAACCGGATTGATGGCTAGCTGGCGCGAGCGACACGATTTAATCAGGAATTGAGGTTCTAATCTAAAAACGAAAGGTTACCAGGCCCGGCTTACGGATTTTCCACGCATGGGAACCGGGTTTTGACATAGGTAATGTCCTGTAGATTGGGAGCCGAGGGCGTCCAATGCTGCGTGCCAGCATTGGCATGGGTGATGGTGTCACCATTCATCCATTTATGACTTTCAGCGTGACCGTCCACGAAACTGAACGTGCTGCTGCTGCCATGATAAACCGCAGGACTGTCCACCCACGCAGGGGTGGCAATATCAAGTGCCCAGGAATTAATGTTATCACCCCGGTTGTCATTCTCCTCGACCCACAAGAATCTTTGACTGGCGGTTCTTACGCCAGAGGCTTTCAGGATCGGAGTGGCGGAATCAAATTGACCGGAATTCCCCGTTCCCCCTGTGTAAATGCCGCCATTCAAACCGGTCACCCCGGAATAACTGGCGTAGGCCGTATTGTTGATCTTTTCATTTCGCTTGTCACCCGGACAGTGAATCAGCGACCCATTGGGAGCGTATTGATAAAGCGCCCCCTCGGCATAGCCTTCTTGAAACTGCCAGATCGCCAAAGCCAGCCCGGTTAGCCCCGGAGGATTTGGCTTGGTCAAAACCGGCGGCGTGCCGGAAGCCACCGAGCCGATCCGCCACTCCCAACTGTATTTGCAGTTAAATCCGATTATTTTGTCATTGTTATCCGACAGATACATCGTCCACGCCAGGGCCAGTTGCTTTTGATTGCTGAGACACGTCGCGGATGTAGCCTTTTGCTTTGCTTTTGCCAGTGCCGGCAGCAGCATCGCTGCCAGGATAGCGATGATGGCGATGACGACCAGCAGCTCGATCAGCGTAAACGCACTCTTGTTGGCAGGAGCGCGACGGTTCATTTCAATTCTCATAATCTGGTTCAAATTTGCTTTGTTCACATTTCGTCTTTCGGGTTTGTTAGAAGATGCTATCACGCGGTCGGGCCATCTTACATACCGTCTTCTGGGTATGCCGCCGCCGGGCCAGAAAAGGAGAAACAAACTCCGCTGAAGCAATGGCGATGCGGCAAGCGAACGCCAGAATTATGGCGACGCCGGACTCAAAAGGATGGCTTCCCCGCCATTAGCCGGGATGTCCATGCGAAGCACAGAAGCTGCGTCCACGGACCGTTCCTCAATTTTGACGGGGCCAGGATCCGTGCGGTCCGGTGAAACATCCGAAAAGATTTTAGCGGTGAACCTTTTCCCTGGCTCAAGAAACGTCAGCGGAATTGGGAACGTGCCGTCCACCGGGGCAATCGCGCCGACAAACCATTCGTTGCCTTTGCGTCGGGCCACCACCACCCGCCGCCCGATGTCACCCTGAATGACCCGTGTCTCGTCCCACGTCGTCGGCATCCGTTTCCAGTATTCCAAAGCCGGTTCGGTTTGAACTACGGCAGGCTTGTCATACCAAAACAAGAATTGCCATGGACTGAAATAAATGGTCGAAAGGGCCAGTTGATGTGCCTTGGTGACTTTCAATCGCGAATCATCCCAACAAAAGGTGTAATCCGCCGGACCGGTCAAAAAGCGCGTGAACGGCAGCGTGGCATTGTGAACCGGCGTGGGAAATTCTTCATTGCCGCCGATACCTTCGCACGTCATCAAGTTGGGATAAGTGCGCTGATAGCCGGTGCTGCGAAATTCATCGTGGATGTCCACCATTAGATGATGCGCCGCCGCCTTGCGGATGGCCTCGTGCAGCCACTCCGTCCAATGCTGGCTGCCCACGTTCACGAAACCGTATTTCACTCCCTTGACGCCCCAGCTTTCGTAGAGTGGCAGAAGTTCGTCCAACTGCTGCTCCAGCGCCAGATGATTCACATAAAGAATCACGCCGATGCCCTTGGAATTTCCATAGTCAATTACCTCGCGCAAGCTCAGTGAATCCGGCTCGGGATTGCGGCGCGGGTCCAGATGCACGGCGCGCGCATCGGACTTGGGATTGTTTTCATCACCATACCAGCCCGCGTCATACTCGACATATTGCAACCCGTGCTGCACGGCAAAATCCACACACGATTTTCCGCCGGCCGTCGTCAGGGATATGTCACGAATCACCTTGCCCGGCTTGATCCAGGACGTGTCTGCCAAAGTGCAAGGCTCATTCAAATTCTGCACCAGATAATTTTGTTCCAGCAATTTTCCCGGCGAATCGGCAACCATCACCACGCGCCACGGCGAAGTGAAAGGCGTCGTCCCGGTCACTTCTCCGTTCACGCCACGCTCGGCATTGAGAAAGGCCTCCAACGTGTGAAAAGCATTCGTGGCTGGACGCAATTTCATCCGCGCATAATCCACGAGCCGTGCTTCGGTGATGGCGCAATACAGATTGGTTGCCACGCGCACGGTCAACGGTCGCTCCACGCCGGGTTTCAAATCACTTAGCGACACTGGACCGCGCCTGTCCGGCCGTTGTGCGCCCGGATCATAATTCCCCTGCGCATGGTAAACGGCCCAGGCGGTGTAATCCCCCGTGAAAGCAAACTGTGTGTCTTCTCGCCGGATGACAAAACTGGTCAAGCCAGATTGCGCCGGCAGATGGTAGCAAAACGCCACACCTTCATTGTAAGCTCGAAAGGTGATTTGCAACTGGCGATGAAGCGGATTGGTTTCTTCCAAATCAACCGTCAGTTGATTGTAGTGATCGCGGATGGTCGCGCGTTCGCCGCAGACCGGTTTCCAAATGCTGTCGCTGGTGCTGGTCGTCTGACCAGCGATGATGAAGTCGCTGTTTAACGGGCCGTTCGTCAATTCCAGACCGAGACGCGAATCCGCCAAAATCTGCCGGCCTTGAAAATTGACGTTATACACCGGACAACTTTTGGCCTCGCCCACGGTCTTCAAGTCAAAGTTGACAACGACCTTGCCATCCGGCGATTTGATTTCTACGGCATGGCAGGCAAAACACGCGATCCACAGAAGCGCCGCCAGACGTGAAAAAAGCGGACGTGTTATGTTCATACGGTTCATGGCTTGATTTAAACGCGAGCCAGTCCCGGTTTCATAACGGCGGAGCCGGCGTGAAGCAAGCTCCGTCATGGATGAAATCGCATTTCATTTTCCGCCCGGCGGATTTCCGGTGCCGAACGTCATCAAAACTGGTCGGAAAAAGTCCAAAGATTGCCCGGATAGGCAGACGGCTTTTGGATGGCGCGCTTGCTCTCCACATGTCCGTCAAAGAAGACAAAATTGCGCGTCTTGCCGTGGGCCGGGGTGGCCGCAATCATTAAGTTGGGCCACGGAGAAGCCGTGGCGTTCAAACCCCACAGGTCAACATCCGTCAACATCCACGGCATCCGACCACTCCAGATTGAACCGACATTTCCGTCAACTTGTGCGGTCGCAGCCCATAGGCTGCGTTCGCCGAGGTTGCGTCGGCATAGCCGAAAGGATTCCACGGCAACGCCGCCGCATGATCGTTGATGCTTTGCGCCGCGATGATGACGCCATAAAACACATCGTTGGTGATGTTGGCCATGTTCGGATTTGCCGGAATAACAGCGGGACACTGAAAAGCCTTGCAGGTTTGATTGGCGGCCGTCGGCGCCGGGGCGCCCAGAAACGTGGCGACGCTGTAAACCAGCTGCTGCGGCCCGGCTTGAGCCGTCGCGGTGGAATAAAATTCCTGCTGACCAAAGCCCAGGCCAGTCGGGGATTCCCCCGGTGGCAGGACATCGTTGTTATCACCGCTAAACAAGACTACCGCCTGGCCAATCTGTCGCATGTTGCTGGTGCAATTGATGGCCTGGGCTTTCCTTTTGGCGCTGGCCAGCGCCGGCATGAGCATCGCCGCCAGAATCGCGATGATGGCGATGACGACCAGCAGCTCAATCAAAGTAAACGCCCTGTTTTGGTTTCGCTGAGTTTTCATATTTTTGTCTTCAATGAATTCTATAAATCCGACTGGCTTGATTTTCTTAAGAGTAACTCACGAGGCATTCACTTCACATACCGTGTTCTGGGTATGCAATATGGGCCGCTGATTATTTACGGCGTGAGGACGAAGGGAGAGTCGGATCAATTCTTACTTGGCAGGCAAGTTGTCTCCGGTGCCAGCGTCGCGGATGGCGAACTGAAGATTGAAACTCGGATGGCCGGTGAACGGGTCTTCTTCACCCGCCGCGGCGTAGAGGCAGATGGGTTTTCCGCGCTCGTCAAAGAGCAATTGTGGCCGCTCAAGATTGGTCAGTGCGTGCTTGTGTCCATCGGCGTCGGTGAATTCACGTAATGAGACCAAGCTATGAGTTGCCGGCTGCCAGTCGCCGGTGCCGTTGACGGAAGTTAGCAATGCCAGCGCGCCAAATTGCGGTGACAAATCCCGTTGTTGGCGCGAATAATCTTTGACGATCGCGTAGTAACGGTCGCGCTCGCGGTCATACCAAAAACAGGGATCCTCCGCTTCCCAGCGCGGGTTGGTGATCACCGGGCCGTCCAAATTAAACGGGCCATCCGGTTTGTCAGCAGACGCAATCCACATGGTCATCCGTCCGCCCGTCGGCGCGCTGCGCGCCTTGAACATCATCAGATAGCGACCGTCGCGGCCCTGCGTCACGGAGGGATTCACGGCCCGGCAAAATGTGTTCGTGCTATCCGGTGAAACCAGCGGCTGCGCATTGCGCTGAAATTTACCGGCGACCAGATTGGTCACCGAGTCAGCGATAGCGACACCGATGCGCTGGCCGTCGGCGTGTTGCATCCAGCGGTCTTTGTTTGCCACCAGATTGTTGGCAATGTAGTAAAGATAAATTTGTCCACCGAAGCGTTGAATCTGCGGATTGTGAGCGTTGAAACAATCCCAGCGGTTCGTGTCGCCGGTGCCTTTTAAAATTGTGGCGACATAGTGAAACGGCCCGGCGGGAGAAGCGGAAGCGGCGGCGGCGATCTCCGAGTATTTGAGCCAGCCCTTCATGTCCTTGAACAACATTTCGTCGCCGGCGGCGCGACCGTTGGTGCCGACCGGCCAGCGCGAATAGAAGAGATAGTATTTGCCGTCTTCGCCACGGATGCCGGACCCGCCCCAAACATAATAACCGGGTTGCGAGAATTGATTGTCTGGGCCAATCGTCGCCAATCGTCCCGTGAAATCCAGTGTGTCCGCAGCCCACGCGCAGACTGATGCCGACAAAATTGCGGCGATTAAGCAGAGACTGCGTGCGTTCATTGGCTGGGGGGCAATGCGATTTACTCGCCTGGCTTGGAGTCGGCCAGCTTTTGCTCCTTCTCCGGTTTGCCGGCGTGCGAATATGAAATGCCCATTTCGGCCAGCCGCTGGAGATGGGTTTCCATGCGCTTTGAGAACTGATTCCAGTCGCGCGCGGCTTTGGGCGACCAGTCCACTTCGGCCAGCGCACACAGGCGAGGATAGGTCATGGTTTCCAGCCAGTCGCTCCGGTTCAGGCGCTCGGTCCAGAGGCACGCCTCCGCGCCCAGAATCAACTTCTCCTGATCCGGCGTCAGCCCGGAAGGCACGGGGTCATAATTATAGACATGCTCCAGCGTAATGAGCGCGCGACGCGGTGCCGGCGGCTGGCCTGGATCGGATGACTGCGAACGGTTAAAATAGAGGACATTGTTTGGAGCCATGATCGCCGGATGTCCGGCTTTTACCGCCGCGATGCCACCGGCGATGCCGCGCCAGCTCATGACCGTGGCGTTCGGGGCCAGGCCACCCGCCAGAATTTCATCCCAGCCGATCAACTGGCGATCATGGTCATTCAAGAACTTCTCCACTTTCTTCGTCAGCCAGCCCTGCAACTCATGGTAATTCTTCAGTCCTTCGCTTTTCATCAGCGCCTGGCATTGCGGACAATTGTCCCAGTAATTCGTCCCCACTTCATCGCCGCCGATGTGAATATATTTTCCCGGAAACAAGGCCATTATTTCGGTCAGCACGTCTTCAAAAAATCCAAGCGTCTTCGGATTGCTGGCGCAAAAAACGTTGCAACTGTTCGGGGGAAATCTTGCCATCGGCGGCGACGGAAAATTAACGAAGTAGCCGACAAAGCCTGGCTCACCGCTGCAACTGAATTCCGGATACGCCGCGAGCGCCGCCTGCGAGTGGCCGGGAATTTCAATCTCCGGCACAATCGTGATGTGCCGCGCCGTCGCATAGGCCACCACTTCGCGGATGTCATCCTGCGTGTAAAATCCGCCGTAGATGCCGTTGTTCTCCGTGTAGCCGGGCTGCTTGCGCCACGCGCCGACGCTGGTGAGTTTGGGATATTTTTTGATCTCAATACGCCAGCCCTGGTCGTCGGTGAGATGCCAGTGAAAAATGTTCAGCTTATGCAGGGCCATCTCGTCGAGGTAGCGCTCAACAAATTCCTTACCCTGAAAATGCCTGGACACATCCAGCATCATCCCGCGCCAGGCAAAACGCGGCCAGTCCTCGATCTGAACACACGGCGCCGACCAGTCGGTCTTCGTGACGATGTTTGTGGAAAAAATTTCCGGCGGTAGTAATTGCAGGAACGTCTGCACGCCATAAAACAATCCCGTCTGCTGCGGCGCACGTATGATCACCGCGTCCGGCGTGACGGAAAGCTCGTAGCCTTCCGCGCCTAGGCTGGCTTTCGCACCGTTGGTGGTCAGGATAATCCCACGCTCGACCGGTGTTCCTGATAATGTTCCATCCTGCTTCAACACATAGCCAGTGGCGGTTTGAAGTTTTGCGCGCAAAAATTCTCCCGTCGGCTGCGAAGCGGCGTCGGTGACGATGCGCGTTTGCGGCGATAATTTGAACACACCGTCAAGCTGCTCCAGTTTTTGCGGGACGGGAACGAGCGCGGGCGCAAGGTTGCCGGCGGCGAACGCCGGCAGGATCAACAGCAAGGAGAAAAGGGCGACGATAGCGGATTTCATGTTTTAAATTCTTTTACAGGTTTGGTGGAAATTGTGCCGGATAGCCGTAGGCCTTGGGATCATCCTTGGCCGGCTCTTTTAATTCTTTGCGCAGACGCGACACTTCCTGCATCAAATTGGTCCGCACCCCGGCGTAGGTCGGGTCGCCGAAAACATTTTTCATCTCCGCTGGATTTTTTTTGCGGTCGAAGAGTTCCCAATAATCCATTTTGGGCATGTTTGACGACGGGTTCAGGCCGGGTGGTGAGTAAAAATGCGCCAGCGTGTAGCGGTCGGTAACCACCCCGTAATGGGGCGGCACCCGATGCCACGCCGGATACTCGTAATAGTGATAATAAAACGCCTTGCGCCAGTCCGCCGGGTTTTCGCCCTTGAGCAGCGGAATCAAACTGGCCCCCTGCATCCGCGACGGGATGGGCACGTTGGCAGCGTTCAGAAAAGTCTCGGCCAGGTCGAGGCTGGAAACAATTTTATCGCAGGCCGCGTCGGGCTGGGTGACGCCGGGCCAGCGGACGAGCAACGGCGTGCGCGCGGATTCCTGGAAAATCCAGCGCTTGTCAAACCAGCCGTGTTCGCCCAGAAAAACTCCCTGATCCGACGAATAGACCACAATCGTGTTCGTCGCCAGGCCGGTGTCGTCGAGATATTTCAAAATGCGGCCGACGCTGTCGTCGAGCCCCTTGATGCAGCCGAGGTAGTCGTGCATGTAACGGTTGTATTTCCATTCGGTGAGCGCCTTGCCGGTCAGGTTCATTTTCTTGAACGCCTCGTTGCGCGGGCCGTAATAGGCGTCCCAAATTTTTCGCTGTGCCGGCGACAAATCTGGCGGCGCGGTCAGCTTGCAGTCCTCGTTCAACCGCATGGTGCTCGCAATCATCATGTCCTGGTCGTGCTCCGCCTGGCCGCGGCCGGAGTAATCATCGAACAGTGTGTCCGGCAGTGGATACTGGCGGTCATGATCGAAATCGAGATCATCCAGTGCCGGTTCCCAGATGCGATGCGGTGCCTTATGCCAGCAGAGCAGCATGAACGGTTTTGATTGGTCACGATTCTTCAGCCAGTCCAGCGACAGGTCGGTGACGATTTTGGTGACGTAGCCCTGATGCTGCACGTTCGTGCCGTCGCAAATCATCGGCGGGTTGTAATAGATGCCCTGTTCCGGAAGAATTTCCCAATGGTCGAACCCGGTCGGGTCGCTCTCCAGATGCCACTTGCCGATCATCGCCGTCTGATAGCCGGCCTGCTGGAGCAGCTTGGGAAACGTGGTCTGCGAACTGTCAAAGCAGGCCCCGGAATGAGGGTCCTTGCTGTCCCCGGAATTGTTGTAAAAGCCATTGACGTGGCTGTAAGTGCCGGTGATGAGGCTGGCGCGGGCCGGCCCGCACAACGAATTCGGCACCATGCAGCGATCAAACCTCACGCCTTCTTTCGCGAGTCGGTCAATGTTCGGCGTCTGGATCAGATGCCGGGAATCCCCGTAGGCGCTCAATGCCTGCCAGGCGTGGTCATCCGCCATGATGAACAGAATGTTTGGCTGCGAAGCGGCGGTCGCTTGCAAACGGCATAACGCGGCAGTCGCCGTGGCGGCAAACAGAAAATGGCGGATGAATCGCTTTGGGCTCATGGCAACAGAGGTTTTGACGTGAAGTCTTCTTTATTCGTCGGTTGACGGTTTCGATCCTTTGTTGCCCTGCCAAAAGGTTCCTTCCGCAGCAGTTTGCTTTTTGAAGGTTGAGATGGCATCCTGCAATTCTTTGACCTTGGCCGGCTCCTCCGCCGACAGATTGAATCGCTCGCCAAAATCCTGTTCGACTTGAAAGAGGAGTGGATGATTGAACGTGACGTTGGTGTAGCCGTAATTGTCCGCGATCTGCGTGTAAATTTTCGTGTGCAACTTCCACGCGCCTTTGCGCACGCCGGAAACCTTGTTGCCCGCGTCAGTGTAGAAAAAAGTGAATTCGGGCACCTTTCCCGGAAAGATTTTTGGCGCGAGCAGCGGACTGATGTCGCGACCGTCTACGGTGCGATCCTTTGGCAGCGGTTCGCCCGCCAGCCGGAAAATCGTTGGCAGCACGTCCAAGGTCGAGGCCGGTTGCGATACGGCTGTTCCCGGCGCAATCATGCCGGGCCACCAGAAGATGCCGGGCACGCGCACGCCGCCTTCCCAGCCGGAACCTTTGCCATCGCGGAACGGCCCGCTGTCGCCCACGTTCAAACGCTCGCCCTTGTCCTTGCGCCACAAAATCCACGGACCGTTGTCGGAAGTGAAAACGACGAGCGTGTTCGTTGCCAGACCTTCCTGCTTGAGCGCTTCCACTACGCGGCCCAGCGAAGCATCCAGTTCTTCGACGATGTCGCCATAAGTGCCGCGCAGAGATTTTCCGGCGAATTCGGAATTCGGATAGAGCGGCAGATGCGGCAGCGTGTAGGCGAGATAAATGAAAAACGGATTCTCGCGATTCTCGTGCATGAACTTGATTGCCTCATCCGTGAACCGGTGCGTGAACGTGGACTGGAGGATCTCGTTGCTGCGGACATTGGTGTCAATGATGTGATAAATGCCGGCGAAATTCGGCGTGGCCGACGGCCCCTCATACAGCGTCACGTCGGGATAATCGGCGGAGGCGTTCAGCCCGCAATACTTGTCAAAACCGTGCGCGAGCGGAAAGGCGTTCGTGTTGAAACCGTTCGCCGCGTTCGGCGTGCCGAGATGCCACTTGCCGAAAATCGCCGTCCGGTAACCGCGTTCGCGCAAGCCGTCGGCGATGGTGATTTCGTTCGGGTGCAGATAGCGGGCGTAACTTGGCGGAATCACCCACTGGCCCAGACCGGACCGGCTGGCGTTGCGTCCCGTGAGCAGCGAATAGCGTGACGCCGTGCAGGCGGCGGTCGCGCAATAGAATTGGGAAAACCGAAGTCCCTCCTGCGACAGCCGTTCCAGGTTTGGCGTCCGGATGGTGGGATTGCCGGTGATGGAAAAATCCCCGTAACCGGCGTCGTCCAGCAGCACGACAATCAAATTCGGACGATCCGTGGCCGCGCGTGGCGGAACGTTTGAGGCGGCTTTGACACCGCCAGCCAGCATCAATCCAAACGTGAGCGCAAGCAAGGTTCGCAACGTGTGGAGAGGCAGCGCAAGGCGCTCCAGCCAGTGCGATTGCCGGGCGGCGCAATATCCGAAATGGGTATTCAATGCCATTGACCTAAAATTACCACGCCGCCGCGCAGCCCCAATACCCAGTAATGGGTATGCCAGCCTCCATCCCAAACGCAAACGGCTCACCGCTTTAAAAATTTCACCACGGCCTCGGTGCGGGAATGCACATGCAGCTTTTCGTAGATGCGCTTCGTGAATTGATGCACGGTCAGATAGCTGACGCCCATTTTTTCACCTATCTCCTTGTAAAGAAAACCCTCGGCCAGCAGCTCCAGCGCCTGGCGTTCGCGCGGCGACAACGAGTCCACTTCGCTGTGCGATTTACCCTGTCCCTGAAAATAGGCGGCGACTTTTGACGCCATGCGCGGCGTCAACGGCATGCCCCCTTCCCGCGCCTCGCGGATGGCTTCGACAATTTTTTCTGAAGCTGTCCGCTTGAGCAGATAGCCGCATGCGCCGGCTTTCAACGAGTCGAAGAGCGCCTTGTTGTCTTCATAGACGGTGAGCATCAGGATGCGGGCGTCCGGTCGGAAGCGTTTGAGTTCACGCGTGGCTTCGACGCCGGACATGCCTGGCAAATTGATGTCCATCAAAACCACGTCCGGTTCGAGTGATTTCAGATCCCGAAGCGCGTCCTCGGCATTGGAATAGGCGGTGATACAACGCACGCCCTTTGCGCGGCCAAGAAAAGCGGAGAGGCTTTCACGAATGCCCGCATCGTCTTCCACGATCGCGACAGAGATGAGCGATGCTGGCACGGTGATGGGCTCTTCAATTTGTGTTGCGGCAGGCATGTTAGATTTGTTTTTCTTCATAGAATGCGTCAGGTTGTCGGTTGAACATGCCGT
>Ga0310811_10010761_pt1 | contig 11834 bp, 12 predicted proteins | sample YCmetagenome_FD_207642 | JGI IMG/M metagenome (GOLD analysis project Ga0310811, IMG submission 207642) | Soil microbial communities from experimental microcosm in Duke University, North Carolina, United States - YC | ecosystem: Engineered > Artificial ecosystem > Soil microcosm > Unclassified ...
CTCGGCGTGTTGCTAACCGGCCGCAAGAACGCGGCCACAGTCGGAGGCGCGCATTGATGGATCACTCGGCGCATATCAGCATGTCCGGCGTGACCCTGACCGGCATCCGCAAGGTCTATGGCCCGCGTACGGTCTTGAACCGTATCAACATGGAGCTCGCCCATGGCGAACTTCTCTGCCTGCTCGGCCCCTCCGGCTGCGGCAAGACGACGCTCCTTCGTATTCTGGCCGGCTTCGAAACGCCGGATGAGGGGCAGGTTCTGCTGAACGGCCAGGACGTGACCCATCTGCCGCCAAACAAACGGCGCATGGGCATGGTCTTCCAGGCCTACAGCCTGTTTCCCAACATGACGGCGCTGCAGAACGTGCGCTTCGGGCCGCGTGTGCGCGGCCTGGGTGACGGGAAATCGCAGATCGCCGAGGCCGAGCGGCTGCTCGCTATGGTCGGGCTCGCCGCTCATGTCCACAAATTCCCGCACCAGATGTCGGGCGGCCAGCAGCAACGCGTCGCTCTCGCCCGTGCGCTGGCCGTGAAGCCGGATATCCTGCTGCTCGATGAGCCGCTCTCGGCGCTGGACGCCAAAGTCCGCACCCAGCTGCGGTCCGAAATCCGGCGCATCCAGCAGGAGACTGGCGTCACCACCGTTTTCGTGACGCATGACCAGGAGGAAGCGCTCTCCATCTCCGATCGCGTGGCGGTGATGAGCGAAGGGCATGTGCTGCAGATGGCGCCACCGGCCGAGATCTATCGCACGCCGGCGGATGCTTTCGTGGCTCGCTTCATCGGCGCAGGCGGCGTTCTCGCCGGTCGTGCCGAAGGGCCGGGCGTGCGGGTCGGTGCCGCCTATCTCGCCGCCCATGCGGCTGGCGGTCTCGCCTCGGGCACGGAGGTCGAGCTGTTCCTCCGACCCGAACATGTGACACTGACCGCACGAAGCGAGCCGCAGCCAGCCGGCGCCGTGCCGGTTACGATCGACGAGCTGACCTTCTTCGGCTCGCTCACCCGCGTCAAACTCGCCCTTGCGGACGGGGGCGAGGGTGAGCTCTGGGCCGATCTGCCGAGCGATAGCGCCGGCGGACTGACGCTGTCGATGCCGGCCTGGGCCTCATGGTCGCCGGAGGCGCCGCGCGTTCTCGCGCGCTAGGTCGGCGTAGCGCGCGATGATCGGGTGGAGCGTCCGCCGCTCCACCGCGGGCGCCGGCTCCAGCCGTACCAGGATCGGATGATGATCGGAGCCGGCACGCTCCAGAACCCGGGTTTCAAGGCAGGCGAGGCCGCGGATGAGGCAGCGGTCGAGCCGGAGGGGCAGGAAGTCGCTCATCCGGTGCGTCGGCTGACGCGGCCCGGCGTCGCGGAACCCCGGCAGAAGCACCGGCCCCACGAGATTGTAGTCCCCGAGCACGGCGGCGTGGGCCGGGAGATGCAGCGCCACGTGGCGCAACTGGCGGCGGTTCAGCAGTTGTGAGTGCGACAGGTGAACATTGGCCGCCGAGAAGGGGCCCAGATCGACGATCTGGCAGATGCGTTTCACCACCGCGCCGGCGGGGAGCGCGAAAATAGCGGGTGGCCGCGGCGGCGGGGCGGGTGTCCAGATGGCGAGGCCATGGCGGCGCCCGGGCAGCGGCGTGCGACTGTAGCTGCCGCCGACGAACTGCGGCAGATTCTCAAAGACGGGAGTGACCTCCTGCATCAGCAGGGCGTCCGGCCGCTCCTGCTCGATGAGCTTGGCGACCTCGGACAGTGCGGCACCTTCCCGGTGCAGCAGATTCCAGCTGATGAGCTTCATATCAATACCATAGTAGGTCCTTTCTCACCGTCGAGTGATGACCGCAGGGTTTTGTATCCCCGATGGAAGCCGGGGCGGCATGCGCCAGCTTGCATGGCTCTGGCGCCAGGATCGCCTATAGTTCCCCAAAGCTGGGCCTTGACCCCGGTAGAGACGGAGGACCGCCTTGACCCGCGCGACCAACAGCAGCCTTGCTCTGGTGCCGCGCACCAAGGAAGGCCACCCGACCGACCCACTCTGGCAGCGCTTGAGGCGCGAGGCGGAGGAGGCCTATGCCAAGGCCCCTGCATTGGCGACCCTCTTTTTCGAATCGATCATCAACCAGCCCTCCTTCGAGGCGGCGGTCTGCCATCGGGTCTCATCCAGACTGAAGAACGACGTCGTCTCGCTGCCACTCATCGTCCAGGCCTTCCACCGGGCGCTTTCGGCCGATCCCTTGATCGGCTGTGCCTTCAAGGCGGATATCGAGGCGGTGTTCGAGCGTGACCCGGCTTGCGAGCGCCTCATCGAACCCTTCCTCTACTTCAAGGGATTCCATGCCATCCAGGCGCAGCGCGTGACGCATTGGCTGTGGCACAATGGCGAGCGTGATTTCGCGCTCTACCTGCAGAGCCGTTCCTCCGAGGTCTTCCAGACTGACATCCACCCGGCGGCGACCTTCGGCCAGGGTATTCTGCTCGACCACGCGACCGGACTCGTGGTGGGCGAGACGGCGGTGGTCGAGGACAATGTCTCCCTCCTGCAGGATGTGACGCTCGGCGGCACCGGCAAGGATGCGGGGGACCGTCACCCCAAGATCCGTCACGGCGTGATGATCGGGGCGGGGGCCAAGGTGCTCGGCAATATCGAGATTGGCGAGAATGCCCGCATCGCGGCCGGCTCCGTCGTGCTGCGCGCGGTGCCGCCCAATGCGGTTGTCGCGGGTGTGCCGGCCAAGCTCGTGCGCATGATGGGAGTGGCGCCCTCGCTCGGCGGGATGGACGAAGTTCTGGCCAGCCTCGCCTATGATTCCTTTGACTGGACGATCTGAGAGAAAGTCGCCGTCCGGGCGCGCTGGAAAAGAGAAAATTCAGCCCTAGTTTTGAGAAAACTCCAGGCGGTGTAAGCTGTTGCCACAGATTGCTTGGAGAGAATTTTCATGAAGATCGCGAATGACGTGACGGCCCTGATCGGCAATACGCCGCTCGTCGCCATCCGTAAGCTGGCGCCGGATTCGCCCGGGCGCATCGTTGCCAAGCTCGAATACTTCAACCCCGGCCACAGCGTGAAGGACCGTATTGGCGTCGCCATGATCGACGCTGCCGAGAAGGCAGGGCTCATCGGGCCCAATTCCGTCATCGTGGAGCCGACCTCGGGCAATACCGGCATCGCACTGGCCATGGTCTGCGCCGCGCGCGGCTATCGCTGCATCCTGACCATGCCCGAGACCATGAGTAAGGAGCGCCGCATGCTGCTGCGTGCCTATGGCGCCGAACTCGTGCTGACGCCGGGGCCGGACGGAATGGGTGGCGCCATCGCGCGTGCCGAGCAGATCGCGGCTTCGGGCTCAGAGTATTTCATGCCGCAGCAGTTCAAGAACCCGGCCAATCCGGAAATTCACCGCTCCACCACGGCGGAGGAGATTTGGCGGGATACCGACGGCACCGTCGATTTCCTGGTCGCCGGCATCGGCACCGGCGGCACGATCACCGGGGTTGCGGAAGTGCTGAAGTCCCGCAAGGCCTCGTTCAAGGCCATCGCGGTCGAACCCGACGCGTCACCCATTCTCTCGGGCGGCAAAAAGGGCCCGCATCCCATTCAAGGTATCGGCGCGGGCTTCGTGCCGGATGTGCTGAATACCCAGGTCTATGACGAGATCGTCCGCGTCGCCAATCAGGATGCCTTTGACACGGCGCGTCGCGTGGCGCGTGAGGAAGGACTGCTGGTCGGCATCTCTTCCGGCGCCGCGCTCTGGGCAGCCGTCCAGATCGCCCAGCGTCCGGAGAATGCGGGCAAGCTGATTGTCGCCATCGTGCCGTCCTATGGCGAGCGCTATCTCAGCACGCCGCTCTACGCCGATCTGGTTGACTGATCCGATCTAGTTGACTGATCCGAGATGGCTGCGCCGACTGTCACGCAACCGGCGCAGCCATCGATTTGCGGCATTGATCTGACGCAAAGTCAGCAACCCCCAAAGGCTTTACGAAACCCTGCAACCGGTCTTCCATGCCCTCTCGGCAGAAGAGAACAAAGGCAGGGACCCATGTCGCTTCTCAACACATTCATCTTCAGAACGGTTCCGACGATTGCCGTCGAATGGGCGGGTGCCCGGCGCCTGGGCGAGATTCTGAGTGAAAGCTTCGCGGCACGCCGCGTCATGCTCGTAACCGACATGGGGGTGCGCCACGCCGGTCTGCTCGATCCGGTACTCGCCAGTCTCGATGCTTCGGGCTTCGCGGTGACGGTTTTTGATCAGGTCGTCGCGGACCCGCCGGAAGCGATCGTCCATGCCTGTGCCGAAAAGGCGCGTGCGGCGGGGACGGAACTCGTCGTGGGTTTGGGCGGCGGCTCCTCGCTCGATATCGCCAAGCTCTGCGCCGTGTTGATGGGTTCGGACCAGCCGCTGGCCGAGATGTACGGCATCGGCAAGGTCACGGGGGGGCGCCTGCCGCTTGTACTCATCCCCACCACGGCCGGCACGGGGTCGGAAGTCACCAACATTTCCGTTATCACCACAGGCGAGACCACCAAGATGGGCGTGGTCTCGCCGCAACTTTACGGTGACCTCGCGCTCCTCGATGCCGAACTCACCCTCGGTCTTCCGGTTCTGCATACGGCGGCGACCGGGATCGACGCCATGGTTCATGCGATCGAGGCCTATACGAGCAAATTCAAGAAGAACCCGCTTTCGGACACGCTGGCGCGTGAAGCCTTGCGGCTTCTCGGCGGCAACCTCATCGCCGCCTGCCAGAACGGCAAAGACCGCGCCGCGCGCGAAGCGATGCTGCTCGGGGCGGCGCTCGCCGGCCAGGCCTTCGCAAATTCGCCGGTCGCCGCCGTCCATGCGCTCGCCTATCCGCTCGGTGGCCACTATCACGTTCCGCACGGTCTCTCGAACGCCCTGATGCTGGGCCCGGTGCTGCGCTACAACATGGCTGCCGCCGCCCCGCTCTATGCCGAGCTTTCCGACGTGCTGCTGGGCCCGAGGCCAGGCCGCGATGAGGCCGTTCGCAGCCAGGAATTCGTGGCAGAGATGGAGCGGTTGATGAACGAGAGCGGCGCGCCGCGACGCTTGCGCGATGTCGGTGTCACCGACAATTCCCTCGCCATGCTCGCCTCGGATGCGATGAAACAGATGCGGCTTCTCGTGAACAATCCCGTCGAGGTCACCGAGGCGGATGCGCTTGCGCTCTATCGGGAAGCCTTCTGACTAAATTGCCCATTCAAAATAAATCAGAGAACGATAATGACCGACGTGCGGCTTTACATGTTTCAGTCAGGCATTCTGAAATGCAAAGTTCATAACATCAAGATGAACGAGGGAAACGGCGCGGACTACGCCATTCCCGTTCCCTGGTTCCTCATCACCCACCCGAAGGGCCATATCGTCATCGACGGCGGCAATGCCGTTGAATGTGCGACCGATCCTGTGGGCTGGTGGGGCGAGGGCATCACTCAGGTCTATTGGCCGGTGATGCAGAAGAACGACGGCTGTGTCGAGAAGCTCGCCGAGATGGGCATCAAGGTCGAAGACGTGCGTTACGTCGTGCAGTCGCATCTCCATCTCGATCATACCGGCGCGATCGGCCGCTTCCCCAATGCGACGCATCTCGTGCAGCGCTCGGAATACGAATATGCCTATACGCCGGACTGGTTTGCCGCCGGCGGCTACATCCGGAAAGACTTCGATCGCCCGGGGCTGAAATGGGAATTCCTCAACGGTCATGAGGACGACCATTTTGATCTTTACGGCGATGGCGTGCTGAAGACGGTGTTCACGCCCGGCCACGCGCCGGGCCACCAGTCCTTCGTCGTTTCCCTCCCGAAATCGGGTAACCTGCTACTGACCATCGACGCGGCCTATACGCTCGACCACTGGAACGAAAAATCCCTGCCGGGCTTCCTCGCCTCCACCGTCGATACGGTCCGCTCCGTGCGCAAGCTGCGGGCGCTCGCCGACCGGCTGAATGCGAAGGTCGTGACCGGGCATGATCCCGATGCCTGGCCGAGCTTCACCCAGGCGCCAGGTTTCTACGACTGACCTCGACCCGGGGGGCGACCCGCCGCTCCCCGATTGTCCGCCTCTGGATGCCGGGTTAGGCTCGCGTTACCCCAGCACGCGAGGACAAAGCGCCGTCATGCCCGAGCCCCATACCGCCGATGTCCGGCCTGTCCGTGCCGAACCCTATGAGTTTCCGCTCCTGCCTGCCACGACCGCCCTCGTCATCATCGACATGCAGCGTGATTTCCTTGAACCTGGTGGGTTCGGTGATGCGCTCGGGAACGATGTTTCCCTCCTGCGTGCGGCCATCGCGCCCACTGCGGCGGTGCTCGAAGCGGCGCGGCGCGCCGGGATGACGGTGGTTCATACGCGGGAAGGACATCGGTCCGATCTCTCCGATCTCGCCCCCGCCAAGCATCGTCGGGGCAATTTCGCGACCAAGATCGGCGATGCCGGCCCCATGGGCCGCATTCTGGTGCGGGGAGAGGCAGGGCATGGGATCATTCCCGAACTTGCTCCCGTCGCGGGGGAGCCGGTGATCGACAAGCCGGGCAAGGGTGCCTTTTTCGCCACGGACCTTGAAGCCATCCTGCGGGGGCGGGGCATCGACCGCCTCATCGTCTGCGGTGTCACCACCGAGGTTTGCGTTCACACGACGGTGCGCGAGGCCAATGATCGGGGCTTCGACTGCCTCGTGCTGGCGGATTGCACGGCGTCCTATTTTCCGGAGTTCCACGCCGCCGCCTTGGCGATGATCCGGGCGCAGGGCGGGATTTTCGGCTGGGTCGCGCCGTCCTCCGCGCTGCTCGCGGGACTGGGGGACGGCTGAGCCTGAGTCCCAGCCTCAGCTTAGGACGCCGCGGATCGCTTCGATCAGGCGGCTGGGCTTATAGGGCTTGACCAGGGTCAGCACCCGCCCGCCAGGCAAGCCAGCGCGGTCCAGCGCGTCGGGCCGGCCGGTGGTGTAGATGATCGGGACCTCGGGGTACCGCTGGCGCACGGTGCGAGCGAGTGAAATGCCGTCCGTCTTTCCTGGCATGTGAATGTCTGTCACCAGAACGTCGAAGCCCGGATCTTGGGTCAGAAGCTCCATAGCCTCATCCCCGGTTTCGACCGAGGTCACGCTGAACCCCGCTTCGACCAGCTCTTCTGCCATGATCGTGCGGATAAGCCACTCATCCTCGACAAGAAGGATACACATTATTTCCCGGCCGTTATGAATTCCAATCGCGGGTCGAATTTGCAGGCCGGTTGTGATCACGGCAGGGACCTTAGTGACGGTTGGATGGCATCAATGCAAGGCTTCTACCGCCACAATCCAGGCAAATTTACGCGAGCGGCGGTTTTTATCGCGCACTTGAACTTGAACGGCCGTCACGCTTCCGTGCCCGCAGGTCGCTTGTTTGTCTTCCTGGCCGCTCCAACCTTCCGACTGGCATAACCGCCATGCAGAGAAGGAAGTTCTCGTGTTTGTACATCGTAAAGAAACCATCATGCCGGTGAACGTCGGCGCGCCCGACGCTCGTTTCGGCCAATACCTGCTCGAACAGTTTGGGGGTGCCACAGGCGAGCTGACCGCGGCCCTGCAATACTGGGTGCAGTCCTTCCACGTCACCGATCCGGCACTGCGCGACATGCTGCAGGACATCGCGATGGAGGAATTCAGTCATCTCGAGATGGTGGGCAAGCTCATCGTTCAGCACACCGCGAAGGTTGACCAGACGCCGGTCTATGATGCGCCGCTCTTCCAGATGAAGGGCGTCGGGCCGCATCTCGTCGATAGCCAGGGCAGCGCCTGGACGGCAACCTACGTGCAGGAAGGCGGCAATGTCATCCGCGATTTGCGTGCGAATATCTCGGCTGAAGCAGGGGCCCGTCAGACCTATGAGGCGCTCATCAAGCGCTGCGAGGACCAAGGCACGAAGCAGGTGTTGACGCACCTCCTCACGCGTGAGGTCACGCATGCCCAGATGTTCATGAAGGCGCTGGACAGTATGGGTAAGCTCGACGATCCGATGTTCGGTACGATCTCGCCTGACGACACGGTCAACGTCGTCTTTAACCTATCACACGGGGACGATCATCGCGGACCCTGGAACGAGGGCAAGATCTATAACGGCCAGAGCTTCGACTATATCGAGGATCCGCAGCCGCGCGGTCAGATCCCGCCCTCGCCGATCAATCCGGACGATGAGAAGATCTCGCGCAAATCGAAATAAGGCGGGCGGGCGAGAACGTTAATCTGTCAACGCGGTTGAGGCATGCGGGTCCAGCCGCCGATCCGCATGCCTCAGGTTTCAGAGAGCCTGACCGGCCGCTTGTCGCGTCATCTCGCCCAAGCTTCCCGTCGCGGGAAAGAGCGGGATGAGGAAGCTCTGAAGCAAGTGATAGACATCCGGCTTACCCGTGAAGAAACGCGGGCGAGGGAACAGGTTGTCGTCCAATTCCGGATACCAACCGCCATGGACAGGATCAGCGAGCTGCTGCGCCATCCAATCCCAGACTCGGCGATACCAGCTTTCGTAGAAGGTTGCGTCTCCGCTTCGCTGACCCAGGAAGGCGGCAGCTGCCACGGCCTCGCAGCAGGGCCACCACAGCCGGTCGCGGATGAGTGGCGCGTTGTCGTAGTCGAGGGTGTAGTAGAAGCCGCCCGCGGTCTCGTCCCACCCATCGGTTACCGCTTGGCGGAAGAGGCCCGTGGCCGCTTCCGGCATCCAATGCGTGCGTTCACCCCCCAGAACATGCAACTGGGCAATGAGGCGGGACCATTCCAGCGCATGTCCGGGCGTCGTACCCTGAGGTCTGAACATGTCCGATCCCCGATAGGCGAAATCGGGTTGCCAATCGGCGTCGAAGTGCTCGATGACGTGCCAGCCATGGGCCCGGGCGAGCCGGTTGATCACGAGGTCCGCGATGCTCTCGGCTTTCGAAAGATAGCCCCGCTCGCCGGTCGCCTCGAAGGCGGCCATCAGCGCCTCGGTCAGATGCATGTTCGCGTTCTGGCCGCGATAGCCGCTGATCGGACTCCAGTCCTCGGCGAATTCCTCCGCGGTCGCGCCATGGCGGGGTTCCCAGAATTTCGTCTCGAGAACCTCCGTCACATCGGCAAGGAGACGGTCGGCTTCCGCAAAACCGGCCATCTTGGCCGAGGCCGCGGCCAACAGCACGAAGGCATGGCCATAGGCCTGCTTGGTCGCATCCGCTCCCGGGCCGCTCTGCCAGCGATAGCCGCCGTTCGTCTTGTCCCGGTGCAGGTCCCAAAGTGCCGCCAGGCCATGGCGGACCAGGGCGGCCGCGCCCGGCCTGCCCATCATATGGGCGATGGCGAAACAATGGGTGACCCGCGTGGTGGTGACGAGTTCGCGGATCGGCGTCTCCCGTCGCGGCTGGCCCGCGATGTCGAGATCGAAGAAGCCGCCCGCCGGGTCGATGGAGCTGTGCTGGAACTGAGTGAGAAGGGCGTCCGCCCGCTCGGTCAGCCAGCGCCGGTGCGCGGGACGGGAGGTCCACGCTATTCCCAGATCGGATGCAGCCCCTGGCTGTGTCGCTGGGCCGTTTGACGGCGTCATCTTTGCCTCCTGGATCGTTGTCAGGTTCCACTCGCAGAGAGCGGGGCGGGGCGCAAGGCTGGGCCTCGGGGGTGGCGCCATACGGGCTGCTTGCCGCCGGCCGGCGCTTGTGTCCATCTCCGCGTCGTCCAAACCAAGTGGCATCCCATGCAGCGACTTTCCCTGTTCCTGACAAGCCGTGCCCCGCTTTTCCTGGGTATCCTCGCGGGCTTTCTGGCCGCCTTCCTGTTGCCCCGGCAGGCGGTGAACGCCATGGCCGGTGGCAAGGCGCACCTGGTGGTGAGCTGGGATATCGGCGCGCTGACGTTGATCGTGCTCTGGGGCGTCATCATGCTGCGCACGCCGCCGATCGACATGCCGGCACGGGCCAAGGCGCAGGAGGACGGCGAATGGGCGGTTTTCGCCGTCAGCCTGGCTGCGATCTTTGCCAGCCTGTTCGTCATCATCCTGGAATTCCAGAACATCAGCAGCCTCAAAGGATCGGTGCGCGCCTATCATCTGGCGCTCGTGGTCGTCACCCTCGTCCTGTCATGGTTGACGATGCAGCTTATTTTCGCGCTGCGCTATGCGCACGAGTTCTATGCCTCGTCGGACGGCAGCGGGCAGACGGATGGAGGACTCGACTTTCCGCACGAGCCGGAGCCAGACTATTTCGATTTTGTCTATTTCGCCATGGTCCTCGGCATGACCTTCCAGGTCTCCGACGTCGACATCACCGCCCGCAAGATCCGCAGGCTCGCGACCTTGCACGGTTTCGTGGGTTTCCTCTTCAATACGGTGATCCTGGCACTGACCGTCAATATCGCAGCAAGCATGCTGTAGCGAGCGCCTCGTCAAGTTCTGCGCTGTCATCCTGGGTTGCGTGTCTTCACCCCGCGAGGGCCCTGGGATATGACTATCAAAGACGCGTGATCGACGATGACCTGCCCTGTCGCTGGGCGCAAGGGTGGCTTCCCGATCCTGGTCCGCGATGCGGACGGACAGGCTGAAGAAGATAGGTGGCGATGACTCTCGATCCTCTCACGCTGCTTCTGATCGATATCCTGATCGTCCTCCTCGTCAGTCTCAGTTACGGTATTGTCTGGCTGGAGAACCGCAAGGAGACCGCGCTTCTCTGGATGCTGGGTTCTTCTCTCCTCGTCGGCGCGGGCATGATCACGCGCTTCCTGCTGCCGCTGATGCCCGCCCTGGTCATCTCCAACAGCCTCATCGACATGGGCGTCGCCTGCATCTGGATGGCTTGCCGGGCACTGCGCGGCGCGCGGACAATGCCGCTGCTGCTGCTCGGCCTTCCCGTCCTCCCTTGGGCAGTCGCGGCGATCCTGCCGGGCTTCGCGCAGGCGCTGTCCGCGCGGATCGTCCTCGCGAACTGCGTGCTCGGCTGCCTCTTCAGTCTTGCCGCCTGGGAAGTTTGGGCGCTGGAAATGGATAGCCGCCTGCTGCGCCTGTCCATCGCCATGCTTCTCTCCATCCAGGCCGGAATCAATCTCGTCTGGGCACTCTACAATCTGATCCTCCCCGCGAGCCGGAGCGCGGACATCCTGACGATGCGCGGCATCGTGCTGTTCGACCTCGCGACGATCGTCTTCAGCCTGCTCATGGCGATCGGGCTGATCGTGCTGATCCGGGAACGCGCCATGGCGCATTATCGCCGGATCGCTTTGCTGGATGCTGTTACAGGCGTGCCGAACCGCCGCTCCTTCGACGAGGCGCTTCTGCAAGCAGTGGGCGATGCTCGCCGCCGCCACCGCCCAGTCTCGCTCGTCATGGTCGATATCGACAGTTTCAAATCCTACAATGACCGCTATGGCCATATCGACGGCGACCGCTGCTTGCGGGCCGTCGCTCAAGCGCTGGCGGCGGCCGCGCCGCGCGATGCCGGCGCGTTCCGCTACGGGGGAGAGGAATTCGCCCTGGTGCTCCCCGGCATGGCCGTCGAGGAGGCGGTGGCGGCCACGGAGGAGTTGCGCCTCGCCGTGCGCCGGCTGGAGATCGCCCATGGTGGGCGGGAAGGCGGCATCGTTACGATCAGCCAGGGAGTCGCTTCCCTCAGGCCTGGATTGAACGAGCCGGTGGGCGAGGCGGCTCAGAGCCTGCTGCACGCGGCAGACCATGCCCTCTACCGGGCAAAGCGTGACGGACGGGATCGTGTCGTGGCCGCCGGCACGGCTGCGGCCGAGGTGGTGATCGGCCGGATCGCCTCCTGATTAGGGCAATCCGCCCTGTTCTTATGGCAGAGGCAGGGCATCGTGTTACTCATTGTATCTTTAGGCCGGG
>Ga0310811_10010762_pt1 | contig 11834 bp, 8 predicted proteins | sample YCmetagenome_FD_207642 | JGI IMG/M metagenome (GOLD analysis project Ga0310811, IMG submission 207642) | Soil microbial communities from experimental microcosm in Duke University, North Carolina, United States - YC | ecosystem: Engineered > Artificial ecosystem > Soil microcosm > Unclassified ...
TCTGTTTGATCGTCCGCAGCGTCGCCCGCGCCAGTCCCAGTGCCTCCGGCACGGCTTCGATTTCCGATTTCAGCAAAATGATGTCCGCCGCCTCGCGCGCCACGTCGCTCGCGCGGCTCACGGCGATGCCGAGGTCGGCTTGCGTCAGTGCGGGCGCGTCGTTGATGCCGTCGCCCACGAATGCCACGCGCTCGCCACGGGCTTGAAGTTTTTTTACGAACTCCGCCTTCTGTTCCGGCCGCACTTCGGCAAAGACATTTTCCGGCACGATGCCCACCTGCTTGGCGATGCTCGCTGCCGTCAGCGAATTATCGCCGGTAAGCAGATAGGTTTTGAGTCCCTGCTGTTGGAGTTGCTCAACGACTTGTTTGGCATTCGCCTTGACCGCATCGCGCACGGCGAACAATCCGAGCAACATTTTATCAGACGACAGACCGACAATCGTCGCGCCCTGTTGCGACCATTCGGCGGTGAATTTCTCGCCCGTCGCCAGATCCACGCCGGATTCGCGCAGCCAGTTCAAGGAGCCGAGGCGGATAAGGCCGGTTGAGAGTTGAGAGTTGAGAGTTGAGAGTTTGGCTTCCACGCCAGCACCGCGAATCTCTTTCCAATCGGTGACTTCAATCTTCACCGCTGAAATCCTGGCAATCGCCAGGCTGATGGGATGCGTGGAGTGACGGGCCAAGGCGGCGGCGATTTGTGCGACGCGTTCCCCCTCGCCCCGGCCCTCTCCTGTGGGGAGAGGGTTAAGGTGAGGGAGAAAGCTGATTGAATCTGCGACCTCCGGCTTGCCCATCGTCAACGTTCCGGTCTTGTCAAAAATGACCGCCGTTACTTCGCCGGCCTTTTCCAGCGCCACGCCGTCGCGGATCAAGATGCCGCGTTTGGCGGCGGCGTTCGCGGCGGCCATGATGGCGGCGGGCGTCGCCAGGCCCATCGCGCACGGACAGGCAACGATCAAAATCCCCGCGGCGATGACAAAGGCTTTTTCTGCGCCGGAATGAACCGCCCAGAAAATCCCGGCCGCCAGCGCAATGGCCACGATGATAGGCACGAAGACATTGCTGATGCGGTCGCCGAGGCGCTGGATGTTGGCGCGGCTGGTCTGGGCGCGCTGCACGGCGGCGATGATGTGCGCCAGCGCCGTCGCCTCCCCGGTGGCGGTAACGCGCATGACGAGGCGGCCGTTGAGATTGACTGTGCCGGCGAAAAGTTCGCTGCCGGATTTTTTGTCGGCGGGAATGGATTCGCCGGTGAGCATGGCTTCGTCCACGGCGGATTCGCCTTCGAGCACCACGCCGTCCACCGGCACGCGATCGCCTGGACGCAAAGCCACGCGGTCGCCGGCGACCAGCACGGAAACCGGCACTTCTTGTTCAATTTCGGATTTCGGATTTCGGATTTCGGATTTGGAAAAATTTAGAGTTTTGAGGCTCAATTTCCCCTCACCCTGGCCCTCTCCCTTGGGGAGAGGGAGAATGCGATCCAGCGCTGGGTTGGAACCGGGCGCTATAAATTTGCGAGAATCTGTCATGGCTGTCCCCTCTCCCCGAGGGAGAGGGTTAGGGTGAGGGGAAGAAAGACGTCTCGTCGTCTGCGGTGCCAGATTCAAAAGCGACTTCAGCGCGCCGCCGGCCCGGTCACTCACGCGGGCTTCGACCCAGTGGCCGCCGCTGATGAGCGAAATGATGGCAGCGGCTTCCATGAAATAAAGATGGCCGCCCGCACCGCTCAACAGCGCCCATGTGCTGTAACCAAACGCGGTCGTGGAGCCAAGCGCAACGAGCGTGTCCATGTTCGACTGGCCAACTTTCAGCTGTCGCCACGCGCCATGATAAAATTGGGCACCGCAGAAAATTTGCACGAAGCCGGCCAGACCGAAGGCGAGCCATTGAAACCAGGGCGTCATCGCGAGGTTGAAAACCCATTCGCCAATCATCAGCAGGCCGGTGACGGAGAGCCCGAGAATCAAATTCCATTGCCAGTGAGAACGACGTTGTCCGTTGGTGGCGTGGTTATTTTCGAAAGGCTGGGCTTCATAACCGGCCGCCGCAACGGCGGACACAACGGCGGCGATATCCGGGCTGGCGATCCAACGCACCGAAGCTCTTCCACCTTCCAGCGTAACGGAGGCATTACGGACGCCCGGCACGCCTTGAATGGCTTCGGTGACATGGCGCGCACAGTTGTTGCAGGTCATCCCGCTGACGCGCAATTCGGTTGTATTGGGCGAGGACATTTGTTCGCGTCAACAGGATGCCATTGGCGGCGGCTCACGTCGAATGCCGTTTTGATGATTGGAGGGAACGTCGTGTTGCGCTCGCCTTCAATCGTGGCGCGACTGATCCCGCCGTCACTTTACGATCCGAATGCTTTTCATGCAGCGATGCCATTCGCGCAGGTTTGGCCGCGACCTGGGCAGTTGGTAATGGCCGGAGAACAGAAAATTTTCCAGCATCCCGAACAGGTCGAAATCCACGAACAAAGGGCGTTCGCCGAGCAGGAATTCCGAATGCGAGAGCATCTGTTCAAATGGGATGAGCGCGGTTTCGAGTGTTTTCAGCCAGGCTTTCTGGTCTTTGCGCCATTGATCAATGCAGCCGCGTCCGAACTTGCGTTCCTTGTGGCGCAACGAGGCGGCGATTTCTTGCGCCGGCACAAACTCGCGGAAATAAATGTCGTTCAGGCGAAAGGTTGCGCTCTCGATTTCATTTTCGATGTAGCGCCAGAGCAGGGATTGCACGCCTTCGTGGCCGGCGGGAAAGAGCCCGAGCTTCAATTTCGTGTCGAGATATTTGGCGACGATCTGCTGGTCATCGGTGTCGTCAAAGATGACGTTCCGGCCGTCGCGGATGACGGGCACGCCGTAGTATTTTTCGTCCGTCAATTTCCAGATCAGTGAACGGTCAGTGCTGGAAATGTTGGTGACTTTGAATTTAACGCCGGAAAATTCAAGAATGCGCCGCTGCGGAATACAAAACGGACTCCACGGAAATTGAATGAGTTCAATCATGTCCCATCTTTTCGCCAGAATCATGGCGAAGACAAGCGCAAACCCGCTTTACAGTTTCGCGGCGTGGGTCTAAAGTCGCCTCATGGCTGGCGAATACGACTCCACTGAATTTGTTGACACCGATTTCATCGCGCAAAAACCCCCTTTTGCCGCGACCACCTCCGCCACCGGCCCCGTGCGCGCCCCGTCACGTGATGACGTCGAGCGCAAGGTCGTCGAGGCGCAGCAAAAGCTGGTTGAACTAAAGCGGGCGCAGGAGGAGCTGGAACGCGAACGCGCGGGGCTGGAGGAATTGCGCCGCCGCCAGACGGAATTTCAGACTGGTCGCCAGGAAATTGTGCAGCATTTGACGCGCGGCCTGGGCCTGTTGGAGGAGGCCGAATTCTGTGCCCGCCGCGATGCCGAGCAGATGGTCAAGACCGTCGGCGATTTCCGCGCGGCGCTGGCCAAGGTGCAGACCATTCATGACGAAGCGTGGACGAAGGAGAATTTTCAGATGGAGCTGACGCGCGCGCTGACCACCATCGAAAACGCGCGGATGGAATGGAATTCCGCCCGGCTCAAGCTGCCTGTGCTGGCTGGTGAAAATAAACCGGCGGCCTCCGCAACTGAAAAAGTTTCCGCGCCCGCCGCGCCGTCGCTGGCGGATTTAAGTTTTGCCCAGCTTTGTAAAATCGGGCTGGCGATGACGTGGCCGTTACTGCTGGTGGCGCTCAGTGCCTTGGGAATTTTCATCGCGATTCTGGCGCGACGTTGAGCAGTATGGCGTTCTCCAAAAAAAAGCCCGACCCGATCACGGACAAGGCGCACGCGCTGAACGCCGAGATCGCCGCGCTGGAGGCCGAGATCAAGAAGCTGGATTCACAACTGACCCGTCCCGCTGAACCCCGGTTTCGTTCCACCGCCCTGCCAGCCGGCGAAATCGTGCCGCGTCCCGCCGAAAAACCGGCACCGCCGCCGCCGCCGAGCGAACCAGTTTTTGAAGAAGTCAGCCGCGCCAAGCTCGCCGCCCGCGCCGAGGCACCGGAATTGTTCAACGATCTCGGTGTGCGCAAATACGACCTGCCGGCGCTGTTCAATCGCCTGCGCAATCATCTGCGCGGTCCGACAACGAGCAATCCCCGGCTGATCAGCTATCTTGCCGCCGGCGGCGTCCAGGGGTTGCGCCCGCTCCGCTACGAAAAGCGCGTGGCCCGCAACCGCTTCATCTGGCTCGTGGTCATCGTGTCCGTCGTGCTGTTCGGCTTGGCCTACATTCTCCTGCCGAGACATTGAAGATTTAACGGCAAAAAACGCCCTCAACAAGATTTAGCAACCATGAAGACATCCGCGAAAGATTCCTTGATTGAAATTTCCATTCCAACGGCTGATGGCAATTATGTCGCCCATTATTCGGAGAAAGGACTGGCTGAACTGGATTGGCCGACGAAAAAGACGGCGCGGGTGGTTTCTTCCAATCCCAAGGTGCCGCTGCAAATTCTGCGCTGGCATCGCGTCACAGCGGACGCATTGAAAAGTGTCCTGGCCGGTCGCGCGCCCAAAAAGCTGCCGCCGATTGATTGGACGGGCAAGACGGAATTTCAACAGGCAGTCTGGCGTGAGATGCTAAAAATTCCCGCCGGCAAGACGCGCAGCTATGGCGAAATCGCGGAGCGAATTGGCAGGCCCAAGGCTGTCCGCGCCGTCGGTGGTGCATGTGGTGCCAACCCGATTCCGGTGCTCGTGCCATGTCACCGTATTCTTGCGGCCGACAAAAAGATCGGCGGTTTCTCCGGCGGGCTGGATCGCAAACGCAACCTGCTGGCACGGGAAGGAATGGTCTTTTAGTTGAAAAATTTGGGAATGGCCGTCAAGCGTTAAGCCTTACAAGTTCATCTGGAAAAAAGAAACGCGCCGGCTCACGACCGGCGCATTTGAATTTTAAGTGGTTAATCAAGCTTTCCGATTACGGCGGACAATCCCGATGGCGACCAGGCCAAGTCCAGCCAAAGCCAGCGAAGCAGGCTCAGGAGCGGGGGCAGCGGACAAGTTGATCTGTGAGACAATGGTCGAAGGGTCTGAAGTGGTGGGCAAAGTGACCAGACTGGATGTCCGTCCGGTTACCCAAGTGGAAGTGTTGGTATCATAGACTCCCGATAATACCGTGAATTGGGCCGAGCCGGGGTCAGACATGATAGTGCTGCCGGCTTGCAGATATCCGCCACTGTAAAGATCATTTACCGGCAAAGTATATCCCGATGAGCTACTGACAAAAGCGCTGCCCACCGCACTGCCATAAAACACGGCATCCAGGGGAACGGAACTCGCTGTCAAGGTGAGCCCGTTAAAAATACCGATTCCATCGGCGTTGCTGCCGCCGTTGCCGATCACCCCGCCAGAAGCGGCGCTGCCAAACAAATCGCCGGCCGTGGTTCCGGTATTGATCGTGCGGATCCAGTTCAGCCCGGAAATGTCGGTGCTGCCGGCACCGTTAAGTAACTTGCCTGAACCGCCGACATAAAATGATTGACCGGCACTAACGGTGCCGGAAGTCAGGCTCATTTCGTAAGTCAAACTGCCGCCGTTGACCCAACCATTAGCAGTGGCCGTGCCGTTGTTGGCGAAGACCACGGCCATTGGTGTCGCTGAAAAATCAATGTTTTCGGTGGCGACCATTTGCACGTATTCATAAGGACTGTCCGTGCTGGTCGGGTTGGCCAGATAGCCGGAGATGATGACTTGGGCATTCAGCATCGGGGATGAGGCGATGGAAAACAATGCGGCCGTGACCATGGTTTTGATTTTCATATTTTTATTGGTTTTCATGATGATGGTTCAGGTTTTTTTAATGAGAGACAATACGACCTTTGTTGAATATCCACCAAATATTGCCGTTTTTGTGGGTGGCTGAAGGTTTTTTATGATTCGTTTCATTTTTTGGCGGCGGCAATTTCCGCTCTTACTTCTTTGAATTCTTTGGTGAACTTCTCGCTTTTCTGAAACTGCTTGACGATAGCCTGCGCAAGCACGCGCCCGGCGTAGATGTCAGTGGAATAATGCCGCGCGATTTGCACGCGATGCCAGCCGATCAGGCGGGCATGGGCGAGGATGGCATCGTGCTTGTCCGGCAAGAGATCGGCGAGGACGAGCGCCAACACCATGGATTCAGTCGAATGGCCGCTCGGGTAGCTGAAGGATTTTTCCAGTTTACCATTTGCGAGGCTGGGATCCGTCGTATATGGCCGCGGCCGCTTAAAATAATCTTTGCCCAGGTCGGTCACGGTTTCCGCGTCGCGTTGGACTTTTTCAAAGAACGCGACGGTCTTGGGCAAATTGTTCGACTGAAAAAAAGTTCCAACGGCGGACGTGTAGTTGAACACGGAAAAGGTCTTTTCGGAATACGCGGCGGCGATGTCGTTGCTGGATGCGGCATGATAAACGGCGCGGACTTCATCCAGATCAGCGGCTTGTTCGGCGGAGCCCGCGAGAGGCGGCGGAGCCAGCAAAGTCGCGGCGTCAGGTTTGCCGACCTTGAGATAATTGAGCTTGGCGGTATGTGCCGATGGGCTTGGACTTGCCATCGTGTCGTCTGCGGCGCGCAGAGGCGCAGCGGTCAGCAGCAAGCCCGCCAGACAGGCGTAGGGCAAAAAGTCACGGAAATTAAAACTTAGTTTCATGTGTAGATGAAATGAGTCGGCGATAACAATCAATTTACGACCGGGTTGCCCTGACAATCCCAATTGATGTCCGGGCGACCGAGGTCGTGACCGGCAATAACCGTGGCACCATCAGGGCCGGTTTTGGTGCCGTCGGAAACGACATGGTCATATTTGAAGAAAGCAGAATGGCCGTCGCTAAATGTGATGTTACCGCCCTGGTTGTGTCGTGATGAAAAGCGGGTTGTGTAACCATGCGGCGTGGCCAGAAGAAACTGATTTGCATCACCGGGTGGATAAAACGGTGTCTCCGCGGAACGATTACGAACGTCGGAAAATAGCACGAACGATGAAGGATGCGCCACCATGTTGCCTTTCAGAGTAAGGATATTGGGGTTGTCGGCTTGAAGGTTAGCCAGCGATTTCGAATTCATCGCGTAATTGAACAGCGGGCGAACACCCGGAATCATGTCATACTTGTCGGTGGCGGCAACCTTATCCGCAGGGTCAATGCCCTGCGAGTATGCGGTGGGACAGGTGAAGATGGACTTGGAACCGTAAAAGATGGTTGGATCGTTCGCCCAGGTGTAGAGGGGTTTGTTGGCAACATACGAAGGCAGGGCGTTGAACCAGACATCGTCGCCATTGCCCTGGCTATGAAGATTTCCAATGGACAGCCAGACGGGGTTGTCCTGATCCACCACGGCCGCGTAAATGGCCTGAAATCTCGGGTAGGGAAATGTATTATTATTTTCATCCACATACATCGTGTCCGCCAGACCCCATTGCTTCGTGTTGCTCAAGCACACGGCCTGTTGCGCCCGGGCCTTGGCTTTGCCCAGCGCGGGCAGGAGCATCGCCGCCAGAATCGCGATGATTGCGATCACCACCAGCAGTTCAATCAGGGTAAAACCGGAGGGTTTTTTGGGATGCGGATTCATTTTTGGTTATAAAAATTTTAAACGGAAATTAAACCTCAAACTTCAAGAGCCAGATAATGAGCCGCCGGTGTTACGGCTCCATGTCGGAACAGTCACAATCATGTCACATGCGGTGGGCGCATCGTTCCAGGGGCGATTCGTGATTTATAACCTGGAAATCAGACGGTGATTTAGGAATTCGCATGACGACAGAAACCGGACAAGAACGGGAGGCTAAAATCTGGCAACGTCACTTGATTGTCATGGAGCCGACATTTTTCCGTAACCCAGTCATGGATAATCAGGAGCTTGCAGGTGTCTTGCATGATTTATCCATAACCAATCCAAACATAACTGAATGAAAATAAGAGAAATCGCATCCGTGGCGGCTTTGCTGCTCGCTTCGCTGTTCATGGCTGAAGCGCAAACCACCCTGACCGCCTGGGGTTTTGACAATGTCCCCACTGGCCTGAATGCCAGCCCATCACCTGCGATCGGAATCGGCTCCGCCAGCGCGTTGGGCCTGGATAATTCCTTTAACAACACCAACAGCGTGAGCAATCCCGATGTCTATGTCTCTCCGGCGGGAAGTTCCACGGGTGACGCGACCAAGAGCTGGCGGGTTCGGGGTTACAGCCCGGTGGCTGGCAGCGGTGGCAACGGCTGGTCAACCAATGCGGCCATCGGCACACAGGGAGCTCAGTTTTCCGGCAGCACGCTGGGATATTACAAGATTGGTTTTTCATTCGATGTTTACCTGGACACCACGAACGCCGAGGCAAACCTGCAAGTTCAATACACTACGGATGGCTCACATTGGTATAACGCCGCCATCACTTCAGCGGGAGCCGGGGCGGTTATTAATTACAATAGTTCCTCCCCTGACACGGTTACCGGTTCGTATGTCACTTTGGCGAATGGTTGGAATACAAATATCACGGTCAATTTGACGGGTATCTCCGGCGTGGATAACAACGGAAATTTCGCCGTCCGGATCGTGAACGCTTCCACGGGAGCCGACTGTGTGGATACCACCGGCTCCATTTACAACAATAAGAATGGAAGCTGGACGTTTGATAATGTGGTCATTCTCGGGACGAGCATTGATACCATTGCGGGCTGGACGTTCGAGACCGAGCCGAACGACGGCACGGTCATCACCAATCCGGTGCCGGAAATCGGCGGGAGCGGTGCCGGCCAAGCCCAGTCCATTGGTTTTAACAACAACTATACTTATGCCGGCGGCAATGGAACCGGTAGCATTGATGCCTCCGATGTCGCGGATGGCGGCGGCATCAGTTCATCGGGATCGGCTGGACCCAATGTCTGGCGGGTGCGTGGCGCCATTCCCGCCACCGGTTCACCCGGCATCGGCTGGAACTCGGCCGCGCCCATCGGCACTCAGGGTGCCCAGTTTGATGTGAGCACCGTCGGCTATTCAAATATCATTGTTTCCTTCGATTATTACGTCACCAGCAAGGGTGAGGCAAAGACGTGCGTCCTCTATACCACCAACGGATGGAATACGACGAATGTCGCCAATAACCTCGCCTACGCGGCGAATCCCGCGTTTGTGGTCAGCAACTCCACCAGCCCCAATACCGTGTCCGGCACTTACTTTTTTGAGACTGCCGGGCAGGGTTTTTATAACAACATTGTCGTGGATTTTACCGGCGTTCCGGATGTGCAAAATAATCCCTTGTTCGGCTTCCGGATCGCCAATGCCGCGAAAGGGATTGACTGTGTGGATTATAAAGGTGCCGCGTATAATAACTCTTCCGGCAACAACCGTTTTGACAATGTGACGGTTGGTGGCACTGCGGGAACACCTCCGCCGGAGCTTGCTTTTGATCCCACTGCTTCAGTGGATGCTCCCTTTACCAACACGTTCACGGATAACCCGGTTTGGCGCGCCAGAATCGGCCTCATCTATGTGAACGGTCTGGTTTTGACGAACTCGGCCTACACCACGAACCTTGCCGGCGAGATTGTCTTTACGCCGTCGGCATCCCCGCTGCTCCAGTCCAGTGGTGTTAAAAATATTGTTTTCATCGCTCCCGGTTTTGGCACCGCCCGGGTGACTCAACCGCTTGCCGCCGGGGTGGCAACGCACTTGGATATCATCACTCGCGTCAAAGCGCCCACGGCCAGCGGCGGCACTTTGGTTGCCAACCCGGTTCTGGGAATTTTGGATCAATATAACAACGGCACCACGAATCCTTACGTGGGCGCCTCGGTCACGGCAACGGTCGGTGGCGGAGCCTGGACTTTGGGTGGTGACACCGATCAGGAATTCGTTGACGGTATCGCAACTTTTACCAATCTGACCGCCACCGCCAACGACAGCGCCGGATCGGTCTCCAATTACATCACGTTTGAGATCACGGGTTACAGCCCGCTGACGGCCACGAATTCAGCCAGCTTCAACATCGGTGCGGCACCCGTTCCGTTCACTCCGGGCAACCTCGCGGTCCTTCAATTCGACAAGTCAGCCAACAACACCACTTTCAGCATCATTGAAATCCAGCCATCCTCGGCCGGACAAACCAAGCCAGTGAACATTGTTCCCATCAGCGCGACCGGTTCAAACGCTTTGCGCATGGCCAACTCCGGCAGTTGTGGCCGGGTTTCTCTCAGCGATGATGGAACCTTGCTTTGCTTCGCGGCGTTTCAAGATGGCAGCTCGGCCACTGCCGATGAAACCTTCAACCTCAACCGGGCGGCGGCCGGGCTGAACTACGACCATGTTTTGAGCATCGGCTTGAGCTACACGTCAACCTCCTTGGGTGGCAGCCAGGCGCGCTCTTGCATTTTCCTGGGCGATAATACTTCCGCTCCGGGCGACTGGATCGTAAATGACAAAGGGGGATTATACGAGGGCAGCGGGATGAATGTCTTTACCGAGCCCAATTTAAATCCGTATAACAATGTTGTAGTAAGAACTTTTGGCGGCATTCCTTACGTGTTGACCCAAAAAGTTACCGGGCCGAGCATTCCAGGATTTTACAGCCTTGGCTTTGACCCGGACACAGGATTGTATGACGTGACCCCGTTCACACCCGGTGTGCCCATTGATGGCAACGCCGCGGATTTCTATATGATTTCCACCAACGGCGGCACGACTTACGATGTCCTTTACATCCTTACCTCACTCTCTACGAACGGAATCATCAAAAAGTATTCCCTCGTCAGCGGTTCGTGGACGGCCAATGGCTCAATCACCAACCAGATCGGCGGTTCCGGCAGCGACAGTTTGTTCGCCACCACCAACGGCAACGGCGGCGTATATCTGTATATGACCACGGCTCCCACATCTTCGGGCAACAACAGCGTCGTCCGCCTGACGGATGCTGCCGGCTGGAATCAAAACCTCGGCATTATTTCCAGCGATGTGATTTATACCGCCTCTGGTGGTGCCTTTCTTAACGGCCTCACCTTTGTGCCCCAGCAGACCGCCAATACGGCCGCGCTCATTCCGCCGCCCGTCCTTGGCGCCCAGGCCGGAGTCACGGTTGGCAACGCATTCAGCCTGACCTATGCTCCGAATAACCCGGCATGGCTTTCGGCGATTACAGGTATCACGGTAAATGGCTCCGCCCTGCCGGCGGGAGCTTACAACCTGACTCAAGCGGGAGTGATCGTGTTTGACCCGGCGCAATCCGCCCTGCTGCAAAGTCCGGGTGCGAAAAGCATCGTGATCTCTGCTGCCAGCTACAGTGATGCTTCGGTGGTTCAGACCATCGCCAGCAAAGTCGGCTCCATCCTAGGCGGAGTTACCATGAACAACGGCATAGTCTCGTTCACGTTCACCAACTACGCGAGGTTGAGCTTCTCAGTGCTGGCGACCAATAACCTCTCTGCGCCCATAGCCACCTGGCCGGTCATTGGCGCAGCGGTCGAAAACCCGGCAGGTTCAGGGCAATATCAGTTCACCGAACCGAACCCGGCGACCAACAGCAACCTTTTCTACATTCTGCGACAGCCGTAACCAATCCAAGGAGGCCACGGGAGATAAAACACTACGGGCGGATTTCACACGAAATCCGCCCGTTTTAATGGCAATCCAGAGGACAAATCAGACGAAATGCCGTTATTACCGCTTGGAAAACACGGTGAATAACTCGCCCTCAAACTGCTTTATGGACTGAATTTTGAACTCTTCTGCCCGTGCAAGGTTCTGAAAACCCAGACCCTCGGAAATGGTTGGCGCGGTGCGACCACCAAAGATTTTCGGGCAGATCGTCAGATTGATTTCGTCCACCAGGC
>Ga0310811_10010763_pt1 | contig 11833 bp, 5 predicted proteins | sample YCmetagenome_FD_207642 | JGI IMG/M metagenome (GOLD analysis project Ga0310811, IMG submission 207642) | Soil microbial communities from experimental microcosm in Duke University, North Carolina, United States - YC | ecosystem: Engineered > Artificial ecosystem > Soil microcosm > Unclassified ...
GCCGGTGGAGGCGTCGGTGGCCGTGACCGTAAAGGTGAAGCTGCCACCTGCCGTCGGCGTGCCGCTGATCGTACCATCGCTGGCCAGCGTCAGACCCGCGGGCAGGCTGCCCGAGGTGACGGCGTATGTATAGGGGCTCGTACCACCCGTAGCGCCGACGGAGGCGTTGTAGCTTGCCGCGATCATCGCGTTCGGCAAGGTCGTCGGCGCAAGGCTGATGACCGGTGCGTTGACGACGAGGGTATAGGCTTGAGAACCCGTGTAGGGACCGGTGCCGGTAGAGGCATCGGTAGCCGTGATGGTAAAGGTGAAGCTGCCACCGGCGGTGGGCGTGCCGCTCAACGTACCGTCGCTTGCCAGCGTCAGGCCTGCGGGTAGGTTACCAGCGGTGATGGCGTACGTATAGGGGCCCGTACCGCCGGTCGCGCTGACGGAAGCCGTATAGCTTGCCGCGATCGTGGCGTTTGGCAGGGTCGTTGGCGTGAGACTGATAGCCGGTGCGTTTACTACGAGCGTGTAGGATTGAGAACCTGTGTACGGACCGGTACCGGTGGAGGCGTCGGTCGCAGTTATGGTAAACGTAAAGCTGCCGCCCGCCGTCGGCGTGCCGCTCAGCGTACCGTCGCTTGCCAGCGTCAGGCCTGCGGGCAGGCTGCCCGACGTAACCGCGTAGGTGTACGGGCTCGTGCCGCCGGTCGCGGAAATCGACTGGCTGTAGGCTACACCAACAGTGGCTGCCGGGAGCGTTGCAGGGGCAACGACGATGGAGGCCGCGTTGACGGTGAGCGTATATGATTGTGAACCGGTATAGGGTCCGCTGCCAGTGGAGGCGTCGGTCGCTGTGATCGTAAAGGTGAAGCTGCCGCCCGCCGTCGGCGTGCCGCTCAGCGTACCGTCGCTTGCCAGCGTCAGACCTGCGGGCAGGCTGCCGGAGGTGACGGCGTAGGTGTACGGGCTCGTGCCGCCGGTCGCGGTGACGGTTTGGCTGTAGGCGACTCCAACGGCGGCGGCCGGGAGGGTCGGCGTGAGCGTGATGCCGGCAGGGTTGACCGTGAGCGAATAAGATTGTGTACCGGTATAAGGACCGGTGCCGGTGGAGGCGTCGGTCGCAGTGACCGCGAAGGTGAAGCTGCCGCCGGCAGTGGGTGTGCCGCTCAGCGTACCGTCGGAGGCCAGCGTCAGGCCTGCGGGCAGGCTGCCGGAGGTAACCGCGTACGTGTACGGGCTCGTGCCGCCGGTCGCGGTGATGGACTGGCTGTAGACTACGCCAACGGTGGCCGCGGGCAGGGTCGGCGTGAGCGTGATAATGGCGGGATTGACCGTAAGGGTATATGACTGCGAACCGGGGAATCCGTATGTATCGGTTGTCGTTACGGTGAAGTTGAACGAGCCGCCGGCCGTGGGCGTGCCGCTCAGGGAGCCGCCCGAAGACAGGGAAAGTCCCGCGGGCAAAGAACCCGCAGTGACAGCGAAGGTATAAGGAGTCGAGCCGTTCGAAGCCGTGATGCTCGCGGTGTAGGCTGCGCCTACGGTCGCCGCGGTCAGCGTGGAAGGCGAAACCGTTATAGCCGGCGCGCTCACGGTAACGGGTAGCGTCGAAGCGGCGCTCGATATGGAGCAGTTGCTTACGGCGACGACGCTGAGCGTACCGCTGGCGGCGGTCGGGCCGAAGTCGAGGGTCACGGCGTTGCCTGTGCCGTTGATGGTGACGCCTGCCGGCGGGGTATAGCTCCAGGTATAGGTGACCGTGGGATCGTTAGTGACGGAATACGCGACGCCGGTCTGCTCGTTGTGCACGGCGGCGGAGCCGGCGATCGCGCCGGGCGTGGCCGGTACCGGGTTGACCGCAACGGGCGAGGTGGCGTTATTGGTACAACCAAAACCGTTGGTCACGGTATATACGATGTTGGTATTGCCTTGTGCCACGCCGGTTACGACGCCGGAGGCGTCGACGGTGGCGACGGCGCTGTTGCCGGTGGTCCAGGCGCCGCCGGTGGGGTTACCGGTCAGCGTAATGGTGGAACCGGAGCAAACCGAGGACGCACCGGTTATGGCCGGCGCCGCCGGCTGGGCATTGATGGTGACGTTGATGACGATCTGCGCCGTCAGCGTGCCGTTGGTGACGCTGATGGTAAAGGCGTCTGTGCCGGAGTAGCCCGGCGTGGGTGTATAGGTCATGCCCGTAGGAGTCATTGTGCCGCCATTGGACGTGAACGGGCTGGGGTTAACGGTGAGCGAACCGTTCGCGGGCCCGGCTACGATGCCGTAGGTCAGGTTATCCCCGGTCGCCAGGTCGGACACCGCCAGCAGGCTGCTGAAGTCCTGGGCGCTACTATTGGCGCAATATGAGGCCGATTGCGAGGAGCCACCCGTGAAGGCCAGGCCCAGCGCCACCGATACGGTCTTGGTCGCGGCGATTGAATTCAGTGTTCCGTCGTTGACGGTGAAATTGACCGTCCTGTTCCCGAGGGTCGGGTTGGGCTTCCGGTCATCGAAGGTGATGGATTGCAGCTCGGTGTTCCATTGTGCGAGGGTCGCCGCCGGACTGGCGGTGATCGTCAACACCCCGGTGGTAACATTATAGGTGGTGGTAAAGCCGCCGCCGCTCGGGGCTTTCAGCACGTCGCCCGACGCGAAGCCGGTGGCAATCGTAATGGTGGCGCTGACGAGCGTCGTGTTGTCCACGTCGGAGACGGTTACACCCGGGTCCACCGCCACGGCCACGGAATTCGTACCGGTGGCATAGAACATCGTCGTACCGCCGGTCGTGGTGACAACGGGCGCCGCGTCGGGGGCGGTCGTGAAGTGTAATATGGGCGTGCCCGTCGCGGTGCCCTGGCTGTTGACGGCGACTACCTGGTAGTAGTACGTCGTGCTCGGCGTCAAACCGGTGAGGATGGCCGAATCCAAGGTATTCCCGGTGCCGGCGGCGATCGTGGGGATGATGCCGGGCACGGTGGTGGTGCCTCCCGACAACGCTGGATCGGTACCGTACACGAATGTCACGGCCGTATTGGCGGCGCTGTCGTCGACATAACCATAGACCGTGGCGCCCGTGGACGTGATCATATCCGCGGGGGCGTTGCTGGCAATGGGGGGTGCGGGGGCGATGACGTTGACGTTACCCGGCGTCGGGGATGTCGGGATGACGGGGTTGGTCAGCGACGTGTCCACCTGGTCGCCATACTGGTCGAGGATTGCGCCCCCATTGAGGTGGATGACCGGTCCCAGTTGCAGTGTTCCCGTGGCGTAGTCGCCCGGTTGTACCGTATAGATAAAATAGACCGTGCTGGCGGTGGGGTCGGCGCCGTTGGCGGTAACCGTCACTTTTTTATGACCGATGGTGAGATCGATGGTTGGCGTGCCGGTTACAGTGAACGGACCCTCGCCCGGTGTCCACGACACGTAGAAGTGCAGGATCTGGCCGGCGCCATACGTTCCGTCGGCGGGATAGGAAATGAAGTAAACTACCGGGGCCGTGTGGAAGGTTTGGATATTGCTGGGGACGGTAGCGGCGCTGTTTTGCGCGACGACCTGGTAATAGTATTGGGTGCTGTTGGCGAGACCGGTCAGCGTCGTGGTCACCGCGGTGTTGCCCGTGCCGGCGGCGATGGTTGCGGGCGTGGCGGCTACCGTCGTCGCAGAAGTCATCGTGGGATCGGTGCCGTACCGGAAAGTCACGGCCGTGGCGCCGCCGCTGTCGTCGACAAAGGCATTCAGCTTAGCGCCGGCGGTAGTGATGTTGGTAGCGGTTGGCGTGGAAACGATCGGCGGGGCCGGGGAGGCGACGGTTATGTTCGTCGGAACCGGCAGCGGGCTGGCGGGAGCGCTCAGGTCGGTGCTGACGGGCAGGCCGTCATTTAGCGTAATGTTTCCCCCATTGAGGTGGATAACGTTCCCCAGGGTCAGATGCCCGGGAGCCGCATAGTCGCCGGGTTGTACCTGGTAGGCGAAATACGCCGTCGAGCTGACGCCGTCGGTTCCGATGTAGACCGCCCTGACGGTTTTATTACCCAGGGTAAGGTCTATATAGGGCGACCCGGTCACCGTCAACGGAATGTTGTTGGACGTCCAGGTTACGTAAAAGTTGATGTATTGCGGGGTGGCGAAATTTTGATTGTCACCCGGATAGGCAACGCTGTTAACGGGCACCTGCGGAAGGGCCGGCGGCGTGGTGGCGGCGAAAGTGGGTTGATCCAGGGCAACCGTCAGCGTAAAGGGGCCGGAGGTATTGCCAGGGTTGAATCCATAAAGATTAAAGTCCCCGCCGGAAGGATAACCCGCCGCGTCATAAACGTAGGAGCCAACGGCCGGCGCCGTATAGGTCCCCCCGGAATAAACATAGATGTGGGAGGTCTCGAACATCACGTAACCCTCGTTGATGGTAAGGTCGGCCATCTTGCCGCCGGAAGGGATGTATATATTGACGGGCCTCAAAAAGAGCGGGTAATAATTGGCGTCCGCAAGGTTGAAGGTGCCGTATACGATGATGGAAGCGGGATTGTTGAACCCATCGAACGCCCCGCCGATCGGGTCCGGTATTTCGAGGTCGCCCGCGTCAACCAGGACGGTGGACCCCGCGGGTATGATGGCGATGTCTGTAGGACCGGGGACTACCCCTCCGACCCAGGTCGTGGTAGCGGTCCAATGCCCCCCTGCGGCGGTGGCAGTAATATACCCTGCCCTGGAGGCGAAGGATACGAGACACAGGATAATGGGGGTGACGGAGCGTAGAAGTCTTTTCATGCAGACATTTTGATGTTCAGAGAAATGCAAGCCTAGTTTCTGACCAATAAAGGTAATGACAATGCGATACGGTGACAGGCAAAAGCCGTGAATTCATGTTTCGAGGTTGTTAACGTTGGGCTTTTTCGGGTGAACGCAACCGTTCGGGGGGGCAAAAAAGTGGCCGCCCATCCGTAGGTGGCACTCCTTTCGAGAATGCCAGACCCGGATGGGCAGCCGTGTATCTAAGTAAGGGTTAAAGGGAAAACGATACTATCGATTGCCCCCGCCGCCTCCGCCGCCGCCTTGGCGGTTACGCATCCTGGCGCGCATGCGCTCTTGCATGGCGTGCAGCTTGGCGATCTGGTCCGCAGACAGGAACTTGGCATAACGGACGTCCGCCTGGTCGTTGAGGGTCTTCATCTTGGCCATCTTGTCGTCCTGGCTCATGCTCTGGTCCTGGAAAATCGCACGCATTTGCGGGCGCAAGTCTTGTTGGACAGCCATGACGGAATCGATCTGTACGTCCGTCAACTGGAGAGAGTCCTTATACATCTGGCGCATGCGCTCCTGCATCTGACCACCGCCACCGCCACCCTGGGCGCTCGCGGATATCGCGCAGACAGACAATATCAGGACGGTTAAACCTGCAAGCATTTTTTTCATAAATTCCATTTTTAGAACTGTAAACCAAAAATATTCCATTATCCATCGCCCCCGCCCAGGCGCAAGCCTAATTCGGTAAACCTTTGGATATTATCGGTAAATCAGGCTACTTTTACGCTATGACCAGGTACTCAAAACAAGCAAGACTGTTGCTGGCAGTGGATTGTATCATCTTTGGCTTTGACGGGAAAGAACTAAAACTGTTACTCATCAAAAGGGGCATGGAGCCTGAAAAAGGGAAATGGAGCTTGATGGGCGGTTTTGTGCAGGCGGACGAGGACTCCGAGACGGCCGCCGCCCGCATCCTTCAACAGCTCACCGGTCTGGAAGGGGTCTATCTGGAACAGCTCCATCTCTTCAGCGGCCCCGCCCGGGACCCCGCCGAACGGACGGTTTCCGTGGCCTACTTTGCCCTGATCAATATACACGACTATGAAAATCAACTCAACGAGGACTATCGCGCCGAGTGGTTCCCCATCCACGAGACCCCGCGCCTGATTTTCGACCATACGGAGATGGTATCCATGGCGAAAGCCAAGTTGCAATATAAGGCCGCCTTCCATCCCATACTGTTCGAGCTGCTGCCCGGTAAATTTACCATTCCGGAATTGCAAACGTTGTACGAAGCCATTTACGACACCACGCTCGATAAGCGGAACTTCAGCAGGAAGGTATTGTCGACGGGGCTGCTCATAAAGCAAAAAGACAAGGATAAAGAGAACTCCAAAAAGGGCGCATTCTATTTCAAATTGGATAAAAAACGGTATTCCGCGAAGTTCCACGCGTTCTTAAATTTCATTCCCAATCCGGATAACTTGAAGTGACCGCGACCCGTAGGCGGACCGGAGAAAAATTTGGGTGGTTAAAATAATACGTGTTATTTTGACAATTATTGCCCCATATGGAACAGGGAAAGGAAAATTACGTCATTGGCATGGACTTCGGCACCGATTCGGTCAGGTCCATCATCGTGGACGCCGCGGACGGGCGCGAGATCGCAGCGTCGGTGTTCTACTATCCGCGCTGGAAGGCGGGACGTTACTGCGACCCGGCGGAAAACCGCTACCGCCAGCATCCCCTGGACTATATCGAGGGCATCGAGGCCACGGTAAAGGATTGCGTCCGGCAGGCGGGCCCCGAAAAAGCCCGCGCCGTGCGGGCAATCAGCGTGGATACTACGGGGTCGACGCCGGTGGCCGTGGACCGGTCGGGTACCCCGCTGGGGCTGCTGCCCGGTTTCGAGGAGGACCCGAACGCGCTTTTCGTATTGTGGAAGGACCATACGGCGACCCGGGAGGCCGCCGAAATCAATGCCCATGCGGCCAGATACGAGACCAACTACCTCCGCTTCGTGGGGGGGATATATTCGTCGGAATGGTTCTGGGCAAAGCTGCTGCACGTGCTGCGTACGGACCCAAGGGTCCGCGCGGCCACCTGGTCCTGGGTCGAGCACTGCGACTGGGTGCCCTTCCTGCTGACCGGGGGAACGGACGTAAACGCCATGAAACGAAGCGTTTGCGCCGCCGGTCATAAGGCGCTGTGGGCGGCGGAGTTTGGCGGGTTGCCGCCGGACAGCTGGTTCACCGCGCTCGACCCGCTGTTACAAGGATTTACCGATCGACTGTTCACCGATACCTATCCGGCGGATGAAGCCGCCGGCACCCTCAACGCTGAATGGGCGACCCGTTTGGGGTTGCCCCCGGACGTGCGCGTGGGGGTGGGCGCGTTTGACGCACATATGGGCGCCGTGGGCGGACAAATCGAGCCCTACCACCTGAGCAAGGTGATGGGGACGTCGACTTGCGATATGCTGGTGGCGCCGGCCGCCGACCTCGGGGACACCTTGGTAAAGGGCATCTGCGGGCAGGTCAACGGGTCGGTGATCCCCGGGCTCATCGGGCTGGAGGCCGGGCAATCGGCCTTTGGGGACACGTATGCGTGGTGGAGGGACGTCCTGTTGTGGCCGGTGAGGCGGTTTTTGCCCGCGGAGCAGGCGGATGCCATTGGTGAAAAGCTGATCGGCGCCCTGACGGAAGCTGCCGCGGGTCTGCCGGTCAAAGAGGACGACCCGCTCGCCCTCGACTGGCTCAACGGCCGGCGAACACCGGACGCCAACCAGGAGGTCCGGGGGGCGATCCTCGGGCTGGACCTGTCGACCGACGCGCCGCGTCTCTTCAAGGCCTGGGTGGAAGCCACGTGTTTCGGGGCCAAAGCCATCGTGGACCGGTTCCGCCAGGAAGGCGTTCCGGTCAACGGCTTGATCGGGTTGGGCGGGGTCGCCCGGAAATCGCCCTATATCATGCAGGTCATGGCCGACGTCATGGACATGCCGATCCGGATCCACCGGTCCGAACAGACGTGCGCGCTGGGCGCGGCCATGTTTGCGGCGACGGTGGCAGGGGTGTACGCCAGCGTCGGGGAGGCGATGGCGGCCATGGGGCCGGGGTTCGACCTGGAGTACAGGCCCGATCCGGTGCGGGCTGCGGTGTACGCCCGGCGGTATCAACGATATTTGGAACTGGGTCAGTTTCAGGCCAACTAGATAATTTTAAGAAAAAACGGGAACGATGTCATCCTATCAAAGCATACGCGAAGCCGCTTTCGAAGCCAACATGCAGCTCCCCCGGCTGGGGTTGGTGCTGTTCACCTTCGGGAACGTGAGCGCCGCCGACCGGGCGGCGGGGGTCTTCGCGATCAAGCCCAGCGGAGTCCCCTACGAGCTCCTGTCGCCGGCCAAAATGGTCATCGTCGATTTTGACGGCAAGACCGTCGAGGGTAGCCTGCGGCCGTCTTCGGACACGCTGACGCACGCGGTTTTGTACAAGCACTGGCCTTCGATCGGGGCCATCGCACACACGCACTCTGTCTACGCGACGTCATGGGCGCAATCGCAGCGCGACATCCCCATCTACGGGACTACACACGCGGACCACACCACGTGTAACATCCCCTGCGCGCCGCCCATGGACGACCGCATGATCGAGGGCGACTACGAATACCAGACCGGATTCCAGATCATGCAGTGCCTGGAGCAGCGGGGGCTGAGCTATGAAGAGGTAGAGATGATCCTCGTGGGGAACCACGCGCCCTTTACCTGGGGAAAGGACGCCGCCAAGGCGGTGTACAACAGCGCGGTGCTCGAGAACATCGCGCACATGGCGTACCTCACGGAGCAGATACGGGCGGATGCGCCGGCGCTGAAGGATTCGCTCATAAAAAAACATTTTGAAAGAAAGCACGGCCCGGGCTCATACTACGGGCAATAACTATGAACGATCTGAAAACTTTCGAAGCCTGGTTCGTCACCGGTAGCCAGCACCTCTATGGGGAAGAAACCCTCCGCCAGGTGGCGGAGCACGCGCTGATCGTGGCCGACGCGCTCAACGATTCGCCGCTGATCCCCGTCCGCATCGTGTGTAAACCCGTGGTAAAAACGCCGGAGGAAATCCACCGCTTGTTGCAGGAGGCCAACGCCGCGAAGGATTGCGTGGGGATCATTGCGTGGATGCACACGTTTTCTCCGGCAAAAATGTGGATCGGCGGCCTTAAGGCGCTGCAGAAACCGCTGCTGCACCTGCATACGCAGTTCAACAGGGACATCCCCTGGAGCGACATAGACATGGACTTCATGAACCTCAACCAAAGCGCCCACGGCGACCGGGAGTTTGGCTTTATCATGAGCCGGATGCGGCTCAACCGGAAGGTGGTTACCGGGCACTGGCAGGACCCGCAGGTCCACGAAAGGCTCGCCGCCTGGCTGCGCGCGGCCTGTGGCTGGCATGACTGGCAGGGTGCTAAGTTCGTGCGTTTTGGCGACAACATGCGGCAGGTAGCCGTGACCGAGGGGGACAAGGTGGAGGCTGAGATCAAGTTCGGCTATTCGGTGAATACGCATGGCGTGGGCGACCTGGCCGCGGAAATCGCGGCGGTCCCGGCGTCCACGGTCGAGGAGTTGATCGCCGACTACCACCGCAGCTATACGATGACGCCCGCATTGCTCACGAGCCCCGCTTTAAGGGACGCCGCGCGGATCGAGGCGGGGTTGCGGTCGTTCCTGCAAAAAGGCGGATACAAGGGTTATACCGATACGTTCGAGGACTTACACGGTATCGTGCAGCTGCCGGGTATCGCCACACAGCGCCTGATGGCCGAAGGCTATGGCTTTGGCGCCGAGGGTGATTGGAAAACGGCAGCCCTCGTCCGCGCGATGAAGGTGATGGCCACCGGGTTGAAAGGGGGTAATTCCTTTATGGAAGACTATACCTATCACTTCGACCCGAACAACCCGCTGGTGCTGGGATCGCACATGCTCGAAATCTGCCCGTCCATTGCCGACGATACGCCCTCCTGCGAAATCCACCCGTTGGGGATCGGCGGCAAGGCCGACCCGGTGCGGCTGGTGTTCAACTCCGCGGCGGGTCCCGCGCTCAACGCCTCCATCGTCGACATGGGGAACCGCTTCCGGTTGCTCGTCAACGAGGTCGTTGCGGTAAGCCCCATCCATAGCCTGCCCAAGCTACCCGTTGCCCGCGTGCTGTGGAAGCCTTATCCCGACATGGCCACGGGCTGTACCGCCTGGATCTATGCCGGAGGGGCGCACCACACGTGCTACAGCCAGAACCTCACGTCGGAACACCTGGAAGACTTCGCCGAAATGGCGGGGATCGAGCTGGTGCTGATCGACCGGAATACGAAATTACACGCCCTCAAAAATGAGTTGCGGTGGAGCGAAGCGTACTATCGCTAATGACAGGCCCCCATGTTGTAGTGCCCTGCATAGGGGATGGCGACGCCATTGAAGTCGGTGGCGCCGACGTTGATGCCAAACCAGGCCGCCAGGTCGATGCCATATGCGCTTAGCGCCGAACCCGCCTGGAGCGTATAGCTGGTCAGGGTGCCGGGTGTCCCGGTTCCTATAGTGGTTGCGTCGCCCGCGTTGCTGAAATGGGGGTCGATCCCGATACCGTACTGGGTGCCTTTATACATCTCGTTGCCGGTGGTAATCACGGAGGCGATATATAAGTATGTCGCGCCGTTGATCGAAAATTGCGTGGGACCGCCCTGCGCCCAGTAACAGTTGTTGAGGAACCACGCGACGCTGGTATCGCCGGCGCAATAGACTACGCCCGGCCCGCTGACGGTCTCCAGGATGTTGTTATAAAAAGCGCTATGGTTGCCGCCATAAACGTAGACCGGCGTAGCGTTAGGAGAATAGATCGTATTGTTATAAAAGAGGTTTCCCGTGCAGCCGGGGCCGGTGACGATTCCCCCATATGCCGTGTTGCCCGAGGCGTCGCCGACGCTGATGTTGTAGCGGACGACGTTGCCGCTATTGTGTCCGCGGGTGTCGCCGTATTCCCACACCAGGAAACCCGCTGCCGCGTTGCCATGGCTGTAGTTGTATTGCACGACGCTGTGGGTGACGCCGCCGTCCAGGTCGAAACCGTCGCCGTCGGCTTTTCCCGCACCGGTACCGTTACCGTATGCCTCGTTGTACTGAAAGACCAGGTTGGTCGCGTCATAACACCAGATCGCCGCCGGGCCGCCGCTGGTGGAACCGCAGTCCCAGCCGTTGTTGTAAGCAACGTTGTGTTCGATGGTTCCGCCGCCCGCTTCCCCCACGAGGATGCCGTCGCCCGAGTGGTTGTCGGTTTTGGCGCTTATGCCCAGGTTATTGTACACTTTGTTATAGCCGATATATACGCTGGGAAAAGCGTAGGCCGTGCTGCCCGCCTTACCCTGATTACCCAGGCAGGTGAGGCCATAGGCGCCGTTATCGTGTACGGCATTGTGGCTGGCCTCGATTTTGGCATAGCCGCTCTGGCTGCCATCGGCGGGCCCGGAGAGGAAGACGATCCCGGCCGTTTGAAAACCGCTGACGTCGCAATAGTCGACGGTACAGCTCCCCAGTTGCGCGTTGCCGCCCTGGTCGGTATAGAATTCGATACCCGAACCCTGGTTGCCGCTTTGGGCGCTGCCGGTCCAGTTACCGGTGACTTTCAGGCTGTCGATGGTGACATTGCTTTTGTTATAGACGTAAATGCCGGTGCCGGTACCGGCGTCGATGGTAGCCAAGCCGTTGCCATAGCTTTTCAGCACGACCCCATCGCTGCTGACAACCAGGTTGCCGGCGAAGGTCTGGCCGCCCTCGAAGAGGATCATGTTGCCTGTCTGGAAGGGCGTGGCGTTGACTTTGGCGATCGTCTTCCAGGCGGTTGACGGGGACGAGCCGTCGTGGCTGTCGTTGCCGGTGGGGCTGACGTAGAAGACGGTGGGGAGCCGGGTCAGACCGCCGCCGCCGTTTGGCGAAGCGCCTTTTTTGCCGCACGCGGTCAGGAGGAGCGCGCCAAGGATTACAGAGCCCGTGAGTTTGGAGGTAAACATATAGTCCAAGATACGACATCCGCGCTGCGCGCCAAATATGCGTTGCTCATTATTGATG
>Ga0310811_10010766_pt1 | contig 11831 bp, 19 predicted proteins | sample YCmetagenome_FD_207642 | JGI IMG/M metagenome (GOLD analysis project Ga0310811, IMG submission 207642) | Soil microbial communities from experimental microcosm in Duke University, North Carolina, United States - YC | ecosystem: Engineered > Artificial ecosystem > Soil microcosm > Unclassified ...
CAACGCCACGACATTGCATCTTCCCCAGTTGCATTGCTGTACTTATGCGTTGGATCCATTGCAGTTACTTTAAGTCGGTGAATCGCTGCCTGCACAGTAATACTAGGTTGTACTACAGTGTTGACGTTATGTTCCGAACCATGACCCGGAAGCATACCAATAGGGAAGTCGTCATCCGTGATTTCTTCCGACTCTACCGGTAGCCCTCTGTTCGTTGTCTGATAGAGGTCCGTTGATTCTTTTAACCTTGTTGGGTGGTTGGTGGACTGGTCATGAGGCATATAATAACCCGTTCTACGGAAGTCTGCATTACTCTCAACGGTTGTTGGGCTTGCACCGTAACAGCGACGCCACTACAGTACAAACCTCCAACCACATCCTCTTCTTTATCATGCGACCAACCAAGACCGGAGAGACCCATAAGCACTGCTGCTATAGAGCCGCGCACAATCACCATGTCCTTCGAATCGTCTGCAAAGTCTGCCTTAAGCTTGTGTTGCTTCAGGTGATGCAGTACCGTCGACATGATGATTTGTTTAGGATTCAGATCCGAGGTTGCCAGCAGACGTTGACTAGCATTGATCTTCATTATTCGCCTTTGGGATATTTTAGGACATCTTTCACGCACTCACCCTTATCGTTAAATATTATTAGTCTGGTTTTATAACCAGCGGCCCTGGCAGCCCTAAGTTTAGCCACATTCATTTCCCTAGTCCTTTTCCAAGTCCACACCGATTTAATTTCTACCAACACTTTTCCATATTGGAAATCTGGAAAGTAAGTTTTCATTTTATCTCCGTGTTGGTATTTAATCTTTGCAACGTCAGAACCAAAACGGAGTTTCCTGGAAGCCACCGTAGCCAGGATCTTATCTATACCCCACGGCTCGTATCCTTGGACCTTTACAATCCTTCCATCTGGAAGCGTTACCTTCTTCCATATGTATCCGTTTGATACTCCGCCATTTTGTCGTTGGCCCTCTACCGTCTTTTCCACTCGGCATTCAGGACAACCGGCAGCTCCTCGAAGATGGTTATAAGGACTTTGAAGAAAATAAATGTCATGTGTCTTGCAATAAATTTTGACTTTGGTGTTTGCGTTGGTGTAAGAACACACCTTTTTATAGTCAAAACTATTCTTATACATCTTTTTGGCTTTGGCAACAAATTCTTCCAAGGTCATTCGTTGGTTGCCTGCACACGTAGGGCAACCTTTACCGTTGAGGTGATTATTGGTGGATATGTTGAATAGGCCGTGTTCCTTGCACCATATATCTACGTAAACTTTTCTACTACCACAGGGTGCCTTTGGATCATTTTCTATTATTACTTTGTGATACTTGTACCTGCTACCATGAACTACCTTAGCTTTTTCGATAAAGGACTCTGTCGTCAGCCGTCGGCGTGCCCTAGAACATTGAAAGCATTCAGAACCCTTCAGGTGTTGACCTGCTCGTATTTCAATGTCTCCATGTACAGGACACGTCACAGTTAACTTGGAGGTCATACCAGAATAAACAGTGTTCTTATATGAGAACCTGCCGTTGTGTATTTTCTTCGCCCTCGCTATAAATTCCTTCGTAGTTATCGTGTTACTCATCATCTTTCATGGGATGGTTGAGGACGTTCACGACTTTACGGAGTTGGGTATCGTTAATACCAAAGCGATCTTTCAAAAAGAGAGCGTCTTGTACGTTCACTTCGCCGTGCTGCGCCACGTTGACGATGTTGAAGGCGATTTCCTTCTTTGATACCGACATGCGAAGCTTGATGCCGCGCGAGCGCTTGAACAGTTCTTTCACCTCCTGGTAGAGAGGATACTTGATTTCTTCCAACTGTTCTTCCGTCACATCAGGACGCAGAGTGAAGACGATCCTATCTGAATCGATACCAACCTTTTTGATAAAGGAACGGTACGTGAACATACCTTCAGTGATTTTGGAAGGATCCATCTTCAACTGAGTTGCCAACGGGACAGTACCCAGTGACGTGCTAAAGTCTTCCAGATCGAGTAGGTGCGATATAGCCTTGACTGCTTCACCGACCGTACCCACTTCAGTACCTGGATCCTTCATCAACGCATTAGGAAGTTCGTACTCGTGGTTAATCTGGACGTGCACGGATTCACCAACAAGCCATTGCACCGAGATGTAAAGGTGTGGAGTAACCTGACCTTCATCATTCGTTGCGTCCTTGAGCATCAGATAATACGTGAACGCCAACTGACCTTCTGCGGTAGTCGAAACGTAGAGGAACACCTCGTTGCTCTCGAAAGTAACGTGCTCCTGAACTTCCTGGACGATAGCCGTCATGTACTTCTGGAACGTTTTAGGAACGTGTTCTGCTGCCACTTCGTTGAGGAAGCCCAGCACCTTCTTTAGTGCGTCACCAACTTTAGCCTTGAGTTTGCGGATACCAGAAACCGCTTCCTCATAAGCTTCGCCGCGACGATCTGGGAACTGCATAGACAATTGAGTTTCCAGCGATTCCAGCGTGCGATGCTTTTCGTACAGGTCTTCGGACAGGTTGTATTGCTGTTCCAATTTCTTGACGTTAGGAACAACAATCTTCGTCAGTTCAGGATCAATCTTGCGCTTGAGGTGAGTCTTCTTGGCACCTGCATCTGGATCGATAGTGAATTCAAACGTGGCGGCATTAACAATAGCGGCCTTGACACTATCCTTCGGCTGATTCAGGTAAGCCAACTGAGTCTGGCGAACCTTGATAAGTGACGACAGTTCATCCACCTCGGTATTTAGCTGGTCGAGGAAACGATTAACGTCATCAATATAACGAAACTTTGGCAGTTCGATAGCACGAACCTCGGTAGCTGATTTCACCTTAGTGGGTCCTTTCTTGGCACGTTCACGAAGTTGGTTTTGGGTAATCAAGGAAGCCTTAAGGCGTTGAGTAGCTTTGGTTTTCATTTAGTATCTCTTCGAAAATCACAAAGTAAAATTCATTACGTGCGGGTCAAGTACGGTAAACGCCGCGGACATTATCACGCGTCATCAACGTGGTGCGATCCTTAGTTGGTATGCGACCCCTAGCTGGCAGAACCCGGAAAATTTCCTGTGGCTGAATAACACGCACCTGACACTCCGGACCGAGCAAGCTGCGCTGCCTTGTTCTCCAAGGATTAACGTTCTGCACGACTAACGTTTTACCTAACTGGGATTCGACTATAACGTCCATCGAATTGATGTGGGGTATGTTAGGACTCATGATAACCTGGAACGGTTCCATTTGTTCCAGCAGAGATGTATCGGCAGACTTAGGGCGTTTCGGGAATTCAAAATACAGGCTTTCGTGTGAGAGCCCAAACTGTATTTCGAAATGGGTGAAATCACCAGTGAACGTTGCAGTTACCAGGTGAGGTTTACCATCGCAGAAGGTGAGAAGCTGCTGATTGCTTGTCACCGCTACGTTGTCAATCGAGAACACGGCAGGAACTATATCGATACTGTTCCAGACCTTGAAGGCATCAACGCAAAGGGCACCGTGAGGAAGAACAATCTTCTGGTTAAATCCTTTAACGTTGCGCGCTACCCAGGGCTTAGGAATCAAATCGATTTCGCCTTCAACAAGATACAGGTCGGAGACCGCCAAGACCTTGCGGAAAGAATGGAAAGCCGTGAAGCCGCCGACGAAGCCAGAGCCAAAGCATATAGGACATGCAACGTCCGAGAAGCCTAGGGCTCCTACATCGAAGTCACCAACTAGATCATCAATGTTAATCTTATCAATCGGACCGTTGTCGCCAAAATGGCCGCCTTGCGGATTAACATCCGCGAATGGGAAGTCCCCATCCAAAGTGGCTATATCGAACACGCCTTGATTTTTGTTTTGAGTAGCAAAGGGACTGGTGTCACCATCTGCTCCGCCATCTACATCCAGGCCCATGTCGTATGGTATAACGTCAAACGACATGTCTCCGGTCAGGAGCTTGTTGATGGTACCGACGCTGGCTTTACCTTCCTCGTTGAGCAAGCCATTGATGGCTTTACGGCTGGCTTGGCAACTGCACTTCCGGCCAGAGGTGAGGCGATTGTAGGCAAGGCACTCGATACCTTGCACACGGAAGGCATCGTAGTACCTACGTTGTTGGACTGGAACTATTTCTTTGACTGCCTTTTCTGCGACATCTGCAGCGCGAGCGTTCGCGGGCAAAATATGGTTGTTTGTTCTACTTACATAAGGCACGGTAGTCACCTGAATAGTGATTTATGATATCAAATTCAGGTGACTAGGGAGAACAGCTAGGAGGGAATTGCGAGGATATTAAGCGCTAACAGCAGGGGTGCTACAGAGTTTGACCTTGTTATGGAAATGCTTAACCCAGTCCTTAAACTTGGCCGCTGCTTCTTCCATGGAAGCTCCAACGAACTTTTCGCTCTTGAATTCCTTGTTACGGAGTTTCTTGTCCACGAACACTTCACCGCAGGTTGTGAGTTTCAGGAATTTTGTTCGTTTGACGTCCATCAGAGTAATTGAGGAAGGCCCGTACACCGTTTTCCATTGCGTGAAATCCAGTGTTGGCTTTAGCTCTTCCATGGTCTTAGTAATGACAGCCCAACCATATTCCTTGCCCAGGGAGAAGGAGTGAACTTCCTTGCAAGCATGCCAAGGGCCTTTGTTATCCTTCAACGGACGGTACGGCTCAACGAAATTATTCAAAGCTTAACCTCTGTATTTTCTTGTTAGGATACTGCGACGCTGGAGCAACTCTATGCCTGCTTCGGTACGATAATCATCTTCGTACACTACCTCTATGATACCAGAGCGCTGGATCAGTTTAGCACATTCGATACAAGGACCTGCGGTACAGTATAAGGTAGCGCCTTCCGCGTTACCTGTTGATCCAGCGAGCTTGGCTAAGGCGTTCATCTCGGCGTGAGAAACCTCAGCCTTGGTTCTCAGTTCTAAGGACATTATGTATTGACTACCTACAGTCTGTCCTTTCAGGGTAGGTTCCTCGCAAGCATTATCAAATCCTGCGGGGGTACCGTTCCAGCCGAATGACAGGATGTTTTCATTCTTGACGATTACACATCCTACCTGCCTGCGCACTGCATGGCTCTGTTCTGCACACCTACGCGCTATGTCCATGTAGAGACTATCGTATTTACTCATTTTCTATCTCGTACCGAACCACCATCAATTGGCGCCCTAAATGGTTTGCACCTACACCTTTGCAGCGTCCCCACCTAGTATCGCCCCACGAATTGGTCTCTTCCAGATACGCATGCCTAGTATCGAGGAGCAGGCGCTTCATTTCTTTGTTCCTGAATTTGGCGCACAATACCTTATGCATGGATTCAAAACATAAGGATTTATCCCAGTTAGGGCGCAGTTTAACCTGCCTACCTAATTTCTTTGCAGCCTGAGGAGTAGGAGCAGCCAGTATCTTCTTCCTATACGCACGGTCTTCCGACTTATGGTACATGAAGGCGTGTTCAGATGTGGCAAACGGTAACCCATAGAGAGCTACCGTTTGAGGGAAGAAATTAGAGAGAAACCTATAGATGCCAGAGAACCCTAGGATAGGCTCTACGTCAGGATCATACTCATACGGGAGATCCAGTGGAACATATCGTTTTCTTTTCACTGCGTTCCTTGTGTAGTTGTCTACACCTTATATTTACTCTTCCTGCTTTTCTTGCTCTTCCGCTGTAGCTTTCAAACGTTGTGCAGCATTCGTCTCCAATGAGGCATGTTTCTTTTTCTTCTGGTAGATGTAGTTGGTAAGTGCCCAATTCTGTTTGCCGCCTTCCTTACCTGCAGCATCTTTGGCTTCGTCCCAATCTGTTTCCAACTTCTTCTTCGAACCGTAACCTCGTTTCGAATCCTTGTTGATGATTGCGTTCGGCATCAGAGTCTCCTTAACGACTATATTTCTTCACAAAATATTCTAAGGTAGCCATGCTCGGCCTGTCCTTCAACAAACCTGCGTAGCCAGGATGGAGTGGTGTAGGCCATTCACGGTAATTCGTCCACACGTAACCGCCCGACTCATCGTTGATCCGGGGTTCGAATTCAAATGGAACGATTGCCAGATTGTTGTAGTAGACGAAAGATTTTTGAGGATCGCGGAAAGTCATCAACGGACGGATAATCATCGGACCATCGTATCCTGTCTCTTCCAGAATCTCACGTTTCAGTCCATTGTTGATGTCCTCATTGTTATCCAATGAGCCGCCAAATTGTCCATACGTGTTAGGTTGTGCTGAAGTTGCGGACCGGAGTTGATGGAGGAAGCGACAAGTGTTGCGTGCCAGAATCATGGCTCCTGTCGCGTTATGATATCCTCGTATTCCTGGTTTCCACACTTCATCTACTTTGTGTGCTGTTGTTTTCACTTATTCTTCCTCATTCTTCCTTCATAGCATCGAAGCGCTCAAGGTACTTAGGAATACGGAAGCCTAGTTGGCGCCAGTATGCAATCTGCGCACTCGGGTCGATATAGGCGTTGAGTGCTGTTGTTCCAGTAACCTTGGTACCGCTGGCGCCGCGGCGTACGTGATTCAACAGTTTGCCAACTTCCTCAGCAATCTTTTTGAACACTACCATAGCCTGCTTTTCATCCTTCGGAACTTTCTTCTCAAAGACTTCAGCCACCAGCTGATTGAACAAGTGAGTACCACGGAAGGTACGGATCTTGTGAACAGTAGTGCCTTCAGGAGCACCGAGCATCTTGAACAACGTATTCACCTGACCACCACCTACCGGCACGAACTTACCAGTAGGCTTGACGACAGTGAATAGTCGGTCATTCATATTCTTGCCTTGCAACAGTTGCATCAACGCGGTGATAACAAACTTCTGATTGGCATCGCCTTTCATCAACTTGTGCACGGTGTTCACACCATCCTTGCCTTTGTATCGCAGGGTGATGTTACCTCCACCATCCACAGAACAGTGCTTAACCAACAAGGTGGAGACACCATAAGTTGATTTGCCGCCTGCTGCATTCTTCAGCGAACCTACACGTGCGCTGAACTCGTACAGAATTTCCAGCACAACCGCGCACACGCAACGAATGTCCTGAGGGTTGAATTTCTTCACCAACTGGAACCATTTCTTCTGCATTGATTCGATCTTGGGCGCCAGGTCAGCTACCTTCTCGAACTTCTCACGTGCTGCTGCCTTCTTGTAGTCCGTGGTATAGAAATACGGACCAGCACCTCCACCACTGCGCATTGCCTGGAACACGAAGTCTCCGCCACCAGGTCGACCGTAGTGGGGATTCATGACGATTTCCGGGAAGGTCACTGCGTTAGGTACACCATCAATAAGATGACCGTCGTGTGTGTACATGCGCAGCAGGTCATCCACCTGGCCGGTAAAGCCAACTGGCAACATATGATCAATACCGTTGGCGTGGAGATAAGCCAGCATCTCCTCGTACGGAACAGTCTTGTGTCCTGATTGGCGAACGTAGTTAACTGCTGCGTCCTTCCAAATCTGGTTATGTTCTTTGCGGAACACCAGGTACTGTTTGTACAAGTCCGGATGAAGTTCCTTCACCTGCTGTGCCTCATCCAAGGTCAGTGCAGTATCATCACGACCTACCATTTCGAACACTAGCTGGCGCAGGCTATCGCTGGTCTTGCGTTGGGTGCCAACCTTGGGTGCCATACGCTTAGACACGAAAGGATTGTTGACGATGCCAGCGAGCTTCTCCAATTTCTTCAGCGCTACCTCACTATCAGTCCTGAGGTAAGAACCGAGAGCCTTAAGCACTTCAATCTCCTGACCGGTAAAACGTTCGTTGGATCTGAAGTTCTGGAATTCTTGGGACACTTCTTGCCCGAGCAAAGCTAATTGCTCTGCCTTTGAACGACCGTTGATAGCCGCGTTGACGGAATCGCGAAGCGCAGGAAGTTGTTTGCCCCATTGAGCAATAGCCGGTTTTGCAAGATGCTGGAGTTCAGCGGCTGTTTCCGAATCAGGTTTGCGTTCCGGACCGTTATCCTTGTAGTCGATCACCAGGACAAACAGCACCTCCAAGAGGGAGGTAAGTTGTGAAGCCGTGATAAGGGCAGGGTTTATCATATCGAACCTTTTAATTCTAGGACTAGCTTTAGATATGATGAAATTTGTGATTTGCACGTGTAGATGTGGAGGGAGCCACCCGAAGGTGGCTCGTGCTGCCGCTTAATTATCAGCCCAATCTTCTGGAGGAAGAATTTCCAATCCTACGCGTTCCATCTCGACCAATGGGGGAATGTCTTCGATAGAACTTTGCAGGATTTGGTTGATAAATCCTTCCAGAGAAAAGTCATCAAGATTAAGCATACTACTCTCCTAGAGTTAAAGGTATTGAAGCACAGGGCTCCAGGAGTTACTACTTAACTATCTTCATCAGGAGCGTCTGTATCCTCACTATCCTGATCTTCTTCGTCTTCTTGGTCTTCCGCCTCGTCTACCAAATCTTGGAGACTCCAATAGAGTTGGTTCACGTGACCGCGGATAGCTTCAACCATCGAGATAGCTGTCTTAAGGTCTTCCAGACTAGTCTCATCTACGTTATCGTAGAACTCGTCTAGAACATCCGTGATTTGATCAATTTGCAAGGTGCTCATCTTTCTCTTCTTCCGTTTGATCTAATTGGTCGTTGTGACCACCAGTATTATAAGCATGAGACTGCCATACCAACTCAGCTTCCTCTTCCTCGGTCATAGGTGTATCCGCGTAAAGGTCATCGAAAATTTCTTCCGCATAACTGATGATTTCCTCTACCAATGCGATACGGTCTTCCAGATCAAAGTCTTGATCTTCCGATAATTCTTTAATTTGGGCTTTGATACTGGCTATACGCCGCTGTGTTGGATCGAATTCGATTGTCATTCTTCGCCTTCCTCATCGTACACCTCGTCTGATCCTTCGATATAATCCACGTCGTCTTCGTCAAAGGCGCCACAGGCTTCATGTACTTCAAACATCGGATCATCGAGTGCTGTCACCGACAGAGTTTCGATAGAAGAGGCTTGTGCGATAACGTCGGAAGCTTCCATCAGCAGGTCATGCTGACCGAACATCGTCGCATAGATATGGTCTTCCGGTGCCTCGTAGTTCGGACCCTTCAGGAACTTGCCGTTACCGTCCTTGATCGGTTGGTTGTTCTCATCAAGCTTGGTGAAGTTGGAGCCCATAACACACATCAGAACCGACTCAAGCGGAATACCATACTTGAGGGCTTCGCTACGGTTGTACACCTGCATATCTGCGAGCCAATCTGCCTGGGCCACCAAAATCTGACGTTCGAATTCCGTTTCCGAATCTTCGAAGTGCATGTGGGCGGTATAGGTGATACGCGTCAGAGTATTCAAGCGCTTCTCATCCGTCACGCCTTGCGCCTTGTAGAAATCCAGAATAGCCGCCGTCGGAACGGATGGAAGGTCGAAATCAAAGGTCTCGGTATCGACTGCCTCCTTGAACTTCATCATGGCCAGGATTTCCAGACCTTCCTGCATCTCCTTCTCTAGCGTCTTCATAAAGCCTTCCATACGCTTGACCGGTGATTCACCCAGGTTGCTCAAGGTAGGCGTAGTGCTAATAGGCAATTCGTAAATCTCGTTTTGTTTCCGAATTGCCCACTGGAAGTACATGCTGACGTCCAGACCAGTTTGCTGGAACTCATCCCACAGACGACCAACCAGGCTATTGTAATTACTAATGTTCATTTGAATCCTTCGAAGGGTTAAGAGAGTACGGACTGCGCTTGTTCGTACTCTCTTTATTTACTACTTACCTTCAGAATTCAAAAGACCAAGAACCTTGGTTTCCAACTGTAGAGCTACATCCTTCATCGTCAGGCTGTTTTCGAAATTAGACAGATACGTGGTGTTTTCTGCGTATCGGCGACAGACAGAGGCACACTCCTCGATAGTTTCGGTACGGGACTGTTCCAGGTCTTCCGTTAGCTTCGCTATTTCTGCCTGCATACCACTTGCGCGCTGCAACAACTTCCTTACCTGGTACCAGTACGCGTAACCTAGATCGCCGTCATCCAATCCCATTCGATAAAGCCGACTCAGGGCTATATCAAGGTCAAGCTTTTCATCCATTGGTACCTTCCGTTGATTCATTCAATAGGCTAAGGATACAGAATTCTAAATAGTTACCTGCTTGTTGTCGGATAGTACCTTCGTTGGTAACGCCTATATAGCTGTCCGCGTACCTACGACACACCTCAGCGCATTCGCGGATGATATCTTCGCGCTTACTTCCGTATCGCTTCAACAATCTTGTATTAGTCGCCTGAAGCTGGTGGGCCTTCTTGAGGAGTTCACCTACCTTATACCAATACGCATACCTTAGATCGCCGTCTTCTAGGCCTAGTTGGTGAAACTTGTTGAGAGCAATATCTAAGTCAATAGCCTCGGCCGGACACAGGCTTTCTGCGACGGCGCGACGACGGCGTTGCAAGTCCAATTCATCACTAGGACGCCAATCTGATACACCAGCATGGTCGATAGTCATTACAGGTCCTCAAACATGAAAACGATAGAAGAATAAAGATTCTGTGCCTCGTCAAGAGCCTTGATCCCCTGAGTGTGTTCCTCACCGTAGTAACCGTACGTCTCCTTGGCCTTACCGTAAAGGTAAACGAGTTCCAACAACTTATCCTTGTCTACCTTATTCATACGCGTAATCCCACTCGTCGCAAAGATATTCGATGGCGTCAGCTTCCTTATCCGTCATTGTGTATTGAGGATCCTTCTTAGAAATCCAGCCCTGGCGGTCATTAAAGTTCTTGCTGATTTCAATCAAGGCCAAACTCTGGTCCCATACTTCAGCTAGTTCTGCACGTGCTTGTGGCATACTCACCTCATAAGGAAAAAGGACGTTTGAATTCAAACGTCCCCTGTAGAAAACAATTTACTTGCTGTTACCGCTTACTTCAGCATTGACGAAAGGAATAGCACCACCAGTGTACTGGGGAAGGCTGCCGTTCCACTTGTTGATAGCCTGAAGCTTCACGTAGTCCGCGCCGCCTTGCTGCTGAATTGCCTGGGCTTGGATAGCAATTGCTTTGGCCTGGCTTTCTGCTTCAACGATACGTTGTTGGGCAGAAATCTTTGCCGTTTCCAACGTCTGTTCTGCAGTCAAACGCTGTTGTGCAGCAACCACCTTCTGTTCCACTGCGTCAGAGAATGCCTTGTCAAAACGGAACTCAGTAACGTTAATATCCGAAACATTGATATGGTACTTGTTCAGCTTAAGTTGCAGTTGCGAGATAACAGCTTGCGAGAAATCCGCACGCTTGGTCACCAGATCCTCTGCAGTGTACTTCGAGGTTACGGCTTTGAACGCTTCAACCATTGCCGGGAAGATAAAGTTATCATCCAGGTTGTCAGTGCCGAATTCTCGGAACACTGAAGCCACGTGCGCAGGATCGAACGAATAGTTAAGCGTCAGATTTTCGTACACTTGCTGGAGATCAATCGTCCCGCCATTAGCATCCTTGGCAGTCACGCTTTGTACTTGCGTATTGAAATCATACACATGCTTCCACGGCTTAACGAAGTGCGTACCCGGATCCAACGTAGTATCTTCCACACCATCAAGACCACGCACGACGCCGATGTGACCTGTCGGTACGGTATGGAAAGACTTGAAGCCCATAACAATGAGAATCAGCAGAACGATACCAATGAGAACCCCGAGTGCAATTTGGAGAATCTTCTTAAAAGGACTTGTTGCTTTTTGAAGCGGAACACTAGCAGCCATTTTATTTGCATCCTTAGTTAGGTTGGATTGAAGCTAAAGTTATTTACTCGTCTGGACTGGACTGGGTAGCGGCATCTAATACGCCTTCAAGATGAG
>Ga0310811_10010767_pt1 | contig 11831 bp, 11 predicted proteins | sample YCmetagenome_FD_207642 | JGI IMG/M metagenome (GOLD analysis project Ga0310811, IMG submission 207642) | Soil microbial communities from experimental microcosm in Duke University, North Carolina, United States - YC | ecosystem: Engineered > Artificial ecosystem > Soil microcosm > Unclassified ...
CTGTAGTATGCGGTTTCGAACGGTGTGCGATGGAAACCGTAAGACGCCTGGATTCGCTTGTACCCTGCGAGCACCGGCATCGCCAGTGCCGCGGCAACGACCCAGCAGATAGCGACAGTCGCAAGACGTCTCGGAGTCCACCGCAGCGCGAATCTTGCGAGCCACAGCGCAACAAGCACCGAAAACAGAAAGAAATAGTAGCCGGACGTGAGCACCTGCAACAGCCATGCGCCCGCGAAGAGGATGGCCCAGCGGAGCCGGCCGTCTTCCGAATACATGTGCAGGCCCACCATCGAGATCGGCATCCAGAACGCGGAAAGCATCTGCAGATGCGCCAGGTGCGTCAGCCGAAACGGGGGGAATGCGAACGCGACCGCCGCGACCAGCGCGGCGCCGTGCTGGCGGGTGAGGACGAATCCGAGCCCGTACGCCGAAACGCCGCTCAGGAAGAAGCTCAAAAGAAATGCGACGTTATACCCGAGGAGCGGCTGTCCCAGCCAGAAGAATGGAGCGGTGATCGGGGCGATCCCGAGAAACGTCTCGGAGAACGCAAAGACACCGTGCGAAGGATAGAAGGCTGGTGCATTCCACCATCGCTCGGTCAAGGGCATGACGTGGGTCGACCACCACAGGATCCACGTCACAAGCAGAGGGTCGCCGGTGTCGTGCGGGATCGCGTCTGTGAGATGCAGCGACAACGGCCAGGTATACGCGGCAGTGACGCAGGCGAGAAAGGCCGCCGCGGCGCCGGCTCTTGCCGCGTCCCCCGTCCGGTTGCGGATGTGCATCAGGTGGTGAGGACGACCTTGCCGATGTTCGCGCGGCTCTGGATGAAGCGATGCGCATCCGCGGCCCGCTCGAGCGGAAAGGTTCTCGATACCACGGGACTGAGACGTCCGGCGTAGAGTTCCTGAAGGATCAGCTCCATCAGCGACTGCAGCGGGCGCCGCTCGTCCCAGAGATGACCGACGTTCAGTCCGAAGACACCGCGGTTCCGGTTGATGAGCGACAGGGGGCCGAAGTTCGGCATCGTCCACCACGCGCGGAGCATCCTGCCGAGGCTCCTGCGCTCGCCCGCAACCGAGGAAACACCGACCATCACCAGCCGCCCCATGGGCGCGAGCATCCGGTAGCTCTCTCCAAAGCTGCGCCCGCCGATCGGATCCAGCACCACGTCGACGCCGCGGCCTTTGGTCAGCTCGAGTATCTCGTTGCGAACGTCGGCGTGCCTGTAATCGATCGCATGCTCCACGCCGAACGACGCGAGCGCGCTGTGCTTCGCTGCCGACGCCGTGCCGTACACGATCGTTCGCCGGAGCCGCGCGAGCTGCACCGCAGCGATGCCGAGTCCCCCGCCCGCGTTGTGGACGAGGACCGTGTCGCCGGAAGAGATCGCCGCCATACGGTACAAGGCGATCGCCGCGGTGAGATAGGTGACGGGAACGCTCGCCGCTTCCGCGTCGCTCAGCGCGTCCGGAAACCGGAACGCCTGATACGCAGGAACGACGACGTAGTCGGCGTAGCCGCCGAAGCGGGTAAGGGCGACGACGCGATCGCCGGCGTGCGGCGAGTTGACGCCGGGACCGGCGGCGTCGACGATCCCGGCCACTTCGTATCCGACGACGGCCGGCGGACGGGGAGCATCGGGATACAGGCCGATGCGCGCCAGAATGTCGGCGAAGTTCACGCCCGCCGCCCGCACGCGGATGCGCACCTGGCCCTCTCCGGGTTCGGGCACCGGCGCCTCGCGCAACTCGAGCACATCCGGAGAGCCGTGCCGCGGAATGACGACCTGGCGCATGAAAGCGGCAGGGTAGCACGGGTCAGCTGTCCGAAGTCCGTCGTCCCGCGAAGGTCCCGGCCGAAGTCGAAAGCGAAGAGCCTGCCTCGCCGGAGGCTTCGGCTAGACGCCCGCCAGGAGTGCGAGGAGCGCCTTCTGGGTGTGAAGTCGATTCTCGGACTGATCGAACACCACGGATGCCGCCGAATCGATCACGTCGTCGGTCACTTCGTCGCCACGATGCGCGGGAAGGCAATGCATGAACAGCGTGTCGGGCGGCGCGGCCGCCATCAGTTCCGCGTTGACCTGGAACGGACGGAAAATCCCGTTCCGCGCCGACGCTTCCGCTTCCTGCCCCATCGACGCCCAGACATCCGTGTAGATTGCATCCGCGTCGGCAACGGCTGCCACTGGGTCGTGACACACGGACACCCCGCCGCCGAATCGGGCGACCGCTGCGACGCTCTTCACGACCGCGTCAGGCAGCGCGAATCCTGATGGCGATGCGACGATGACGCGGGCGCCGAGCATCGCGGCCGCCTGCGCGAGCGACGCGGCGACGTTGTTGCCGTCGCCGACGAAGGCGATCGTCCGGCCTTCGAGCGAGCCCCACTGCTCGACCAGTGTCAGACAATCGGCGAGCGCCTGACAGGGATGCTCCTGGTCCGTGAGTGCATTCACGACGCAGAGGTTCGGCGCTGCAGCGGCGAACCGTTCGAGGCGGTCCTGCCCGTACGTCCGGATCACCACGCCGTGCACCCAACGCTCCAGGTTGCGGGCGACGTCCTCCAGCGTCTCGCGACCGCCAAGAGCCACTTCCGCCGGCGGTTCGATGACTTCGCCGCCCAGTTCCCGCACCGCGATCATGAACGTCGAGCGGGTGCGGAGCGATGGCTTTTCGAAGAGCAGTGCCACGTGCTGGCCGGTCAGCGGCTTTGCCTGCGGGGTGTTTGCGCGTCGCGCCGCTTTCATCGACGCGGCGAGGTCGAGACACGTCTCGAGCTCTCGCGGCGAGAGATCGAGGATGGACAGAAACTGTGTCGGCACCCAGGGCGCCACGGGTTGGACGGCCGCTTGACGGGTCATGTTCGGTACTCCGCGTTGATGCGCACGTATTCGGCGCTGAGATCGCACGTCCACATCCGTGCCGTGCCGGCCTCCTGCGTTCCGAGGTCGACTTCGATCGCGATGTCGTCGTTTTGCAGGTGCCGTGACGCCTCCTCCGACCGCTCGTCGAACGGTCGTCCGTCGGCGAACAGGATCGTGTCGCCGATGCGCACCCGGGCGTGATCGAGCGCGAACGCGACGCCGGCGCGACCCGCCACCGCAATGAGGCGGCCCCAGTTCGGATCTGCGCCGTGGATCGCCGTCTTGACGAGCGGCGAGTTCGCGATCGCTCGCGCGGCGCGTTTCGCCTCGGCGTCGGATTGCGCGCCGGTCACGCGCACCGAGACGAGCTTGGTGGCCCCCTCGCCGCCGCGAACGATGCCGAGCGCCAGCGGCTCGCAGACGCGTCGCAGCGCTTCGACCAGCAGCCCGCTGTCAGCTGCGCCGAGCTTCACGCCGCTCGCGCCGTTCGCCAGTGCAAAGACGCAGTCGTTGGTCGAGCATTCGCCATCCACCGAGATTGCGTTGAACGTCACGTCGGCCGCCTGGGTGAGCGCGCGTTGCAGCAGGGACGGCTCGACGTCCGCGTCCGTCGTCACCACGGCGAGCATCGTCGCCATCATGGGCTCGATCATGCCGGAGCCCTTGGCGATGCCGCCGACAACGAACCGGCCATGCGGAGATTCGACGGCGATGGCCGCCTCCTTCGGAAACGGATCCGTCGTCATGATTGCGCGGGCGGCGGCAGCGCCGCCGTGCGCCTCGAGACCGTTCGCGGCGCTCAGGATTCCGGCGACGACCCGATGACGATCGAGCGCGACGCCGATCACGCCGGTCGACGCGATCAGGACCTCCGCCCGGCCGGCGCCAACGGCCGCCGCGGCGGCGTCGGCCATCGCGTGTGCCGCCAGGAGACCGTCCGAGCCGGTGCACGCGTTGGCGCACCCGCTGTTGATCGCGACAACGCGGGCCCGGCCGCCTGAGGCGGCGAGCCGTTCCTTGGACACGAGGACCGGCGCCGCCTGTGCCTTGTTCAGGGTGAAGACGGCGGCCGCCGCAGCGGTGCGCTCGCTCGCGATGAGCGCGAGATCCGGGGCGCCGGACTTCTTGATGCCGCAGGCGATGCCCGCGGCCACGAAGCCGGCGGGGGCGCACACCGCGCCGTCGAGCACAGTAAAGCTGCAGTCGGCGACCGTCATGCCGGAATGCGCTCCCGCGCCGGTCCTTCTTCAATCAGGCGCAGGCGCTCGACGCTGGCGCGGCGCGCGGCGGCGATTCGAGGTGCCGCGACGACCTCGACGAGCCGCAATCCTGCGCCGTGACGAAGCGCGAGGGATACCGCGTACTGCCCGCACCGCCGGAAGAGCGCGCAGCCGGCGCAGTCGCGCGCGATCTTTTCCGGGACCCAGGCGTGGGGAACGATCGAGAAGCCGAGGTGGACGAAGTGCGATGGCTGATGGGTGAAGGCGCTCAGCGTCAGAAAGCCAAGCGCCCGTCCGCGCGCAGCCACCGCGTTCACGAGCGCCGCACCCGTTCCGCGCCCGCGCGACTTCTCGCTGACGACGAGCGAACGGACCTCGGCGACTTGATCGCTGAGCGGCGCCAGCTCCGCGCAGCCGATCAGCTCCCCATCGGCGATGGCGACGATGAACCGGTCCGCGTGCATCGCAATCTCCTCCGGCGAGCGCGGGAGAAGATGCCCGTCAGCGACGTTGGCGGCGATGAGTGCGTGAATGGCTGCAGCGTCAGCGAGTGTTCCGACGCGAAGTTCGGCATTCATGAGCGAGTCTCCTGGGTGGCCGCAGACAGCGCCGCCTCGAGCAGCGGGACCGCTTCGTCGATTTCGCGCTCGGTGATGACGAAGGGCGGCAGGAGCCGTACGACGGTGTCCGACGTGCGGTTGATCAACAGATGACGCTCGAAGGCATCCTGAACGACTCCGGCTGCAGGCTTGTCGAGTTCGAGACCCCACATCAGCCCGGCGCCGCGAACGGACTTCACGCAGGCGTGCCGCGCCGCGATTGCGCGTAGCTTCGATTCGAGATACGAACCGGTTGTGGCTACGTGCGCGAGAAGCCCATTCGCGGTCAGCTCCTCGAGGAACACCAGCGCCGCGCGGCAGGCGAGAAGATTGCCGCCGTAGGTGCTGCCGTGATCGCCCGGACGTGCAGCATCTGCAACGTTCCGCGAAAACAGTGCCGCGCCGATCGGAACGCCGGCCCCGAGCGCCTTTCCAAGTGCCATCAGATCCGGCCGCAAGCCCAGACGCTGCGAATAGAACGGCACTCCCGTTCGTCCGCACCCGGATTGCACTTCGTCCGCAATGAGCAACGCGCCAGTACGCGCACACGCGGCCGACAGCGCTTCCGCCGTGGCCCGCGGCAGCGGGCGGACTCCTCCTTCACCCTGAATCGGTTCGACGATCACCGCAGCGGTGTCATTCGTGATTGCTGCCTGCAACGCACCGGCATCATCGGCCGGCGCGAAGACGATCCCCGGAACGAGCGGCGCGAACGGGGCGCGATAGTGCTCATCCCACGTGACCGACAGGGCACCCGCGGTGCGGCCGTGGAACGAATGCTCGAGCGCGACGACTCTGGAGCGCGGTGCCCCCTGCGCGTGCCAGTAACGGCGCGCGAACTTGAGGCAGGCCTCGACAGCTTCAGCGCCGCTGTTGCAGAAGAAAACGCGGTCCAGACCGGACAGCTCCGCGAGCTTCGTCGCCAGCTCTCCCTGCAGCGGATGATGGAACAGATTGGATGTGTGCAGCAGCGTTCCCGACTGCTCGGCGAGCGCAGCCGCAAGCCGCGCATGCCCGTGGCCGAGCGACGCGACACCGACACCGGAGATGAGATCGAGGTACCGCGTGCCGTCGCTGGCGAAGAGCGCGCAGCCCTTCCCCGACTCGAACACGACAGGCGAGCGGCGGTATACCTGCAGGACGTGGGCGTCGAGAACAGCGGGATCCTGAACAGTCGTCAACATCGGATTGTTGCGGCCTCCTGAGCCGCGACGATCGTTGTTCCCCGGCCATCGGCATATTTCGCGTCGCGCCCGTCGACGATGCGCACCAACCGCACGCCGCCATCGACCGCCGCAAGCGCGGCGTTGAGTTTCACGACCATGCCGTCGCGCGCGGCGCCCCCAGCGACCATGTCGCGCACGGCACGCGCGTGGAGCCATGCGCAGGTGCTGCCTGTCGCGTCATACACGCCGGGCGTCGAGCCCGCGATGATCAGGCGCTCCGCACCGATCGCACGAGCCAGGTGCGCGGCGAGGACGTCCGCATTGACATTCAGAAGTGTGCCGTCAGGCGACGTTCCGAGCGTGGCAATCACGGGAACGTAACCGATCTCGAGCAGATCGCGCAGGAGCCGTGGCGCGTTGTCGTTGCACGGAATGCCGACGAGCCCGGGGGCGACGTCCTCTCCGGCAGCGGTCCGTATGGGATCGGCGATCCGGCAGACGGCAAGTCGTGCGTCGGCTCCCGTCAGCCCGACGGCCTCCACGCCCGCCGCACCAAGCGCCGCGACGAGGGCGGTGTTGATTCGTCCCGCCAGTACCGAGACGACGCTGTCGAGTGCTGCAGCGTCGGTGATGCGAACGCCATCGACGAAGCGCGGCGCCGCGCCCCGCGCGCGGAGATCCGCATCGATGGCGCGCCCGCCGCCATGGACGACGACCACGGGTCCTGCGGCGACAAGCGACCGGATGCCGTCCGCCGCGACCGCTATCGCGCTGGCGTCTTCCAGCAGCTCGCCGCCGAGCTTGAGCAGAGTGAGCATTCAGTTGAGCCCCATCGCTTCGTCGAAGCCGAAGGCGACGTTGAAGTTCTGCACGGCCTGTCCGGCCGCACCCTTCACGAGGTTGTCGATGCACGCGACGACAACGAGTTGTCGCCGCGGCTCGTGGACGCGCCATCCGATGTCGCAGAAGTTCGTGTGCGCGACGTGCTTGATTTCGGGAAGCTCCGAGCCCGTCAGGCGCACGAACGGCGCGTCGTCATACGCCGCGCGGAAGACGCGAGCGACATCGGTCTCGGTCGCGCCGGGGCGCAGGCGCGCGTAGATCGTTTCGAGAATGCCCCGATCGATCGGCAGCAGATGGGGCACGAACGTAACGGGAACGCCAAGCTCCTGCTCGATCTCCGCCGCGTGACGATGTGCGAACACGCCATATGCCGAGAGGCTCCCGTGGCACTCGCTGAAATGCGTGCGCTCGGTCGGGGTCTTTCCAGCACCGCTCACGCCCGACTTCGCATCGATCACGAACGGCTCTTCGAGCAGGTCGGCCGCGATGAGCGGCTGGAGCGCCAGGATTGCCGCGGTGGGATAGCAGCCGGCACACGCGACGAAGCGGGACGCCGCGATCCTGTCGCGGTAGCGTTCCGTGAGACCGTAGGTCGGCGTTACGCCGGCATCCGGCGTGTGCGGATACCAGTGGCGGCGCGCATCGAGGTCCCTCAACCTGAATGCGCCGGACAGATCGAACACGCGCATGCCGCGCGCGAGCAGATCGGGCGCAACGATGGCGGACGCCTGTTCGGGCAGGGCAAGGAACACGGCATCGCAGTCGCCCGCCAGCGCATCGGTATCGAGGGGCTGGACCGGCCCGTCCCAGACGTGCGACAGCGCGCGGACGCGCCGAGGCTCCGCCCCCGGGCTGCCCATGGCGGCCGTCAGGACGGTGCGCGGGTGTCGGGCCAGCAAACGGATGAGCTCGATACCGGAGTAGCCGCTCGCCCCCGCCACCCCGACCCGCACGACACCGGAATACATATTCATCGGAACGACTAGATATACACGGTAGCGCGCGCTTAGTCAACGTTATCGGTGGCGAGTATGCAAGACTGTATGTATAATCATTCCTTTGCCATGAAGTCGTATCGCCAGTCGCTCGTCCTCGAGCTCATCGACCGGGAGCCGGTATCCAGTCAGGAGCAACTGCGGGACAAATTGCGCCAGCGCGGCATCGAAGTTACGCAGGCGACACTCTCCCGGGACATCCGCGACCTTGGCCTGGTCAAACGCGCCGGCGACGGCGCGTACCGCCGTGCTGCCCCTTCAGAGATGCCGCAGGATCCCCGAGCATCACTCCGGCGTGCGGTGGCGGATTTTCTGCGGCGGGTCGAGCCGGTTCAACAGCTCGTCGTCATTCGGACGGATCCGGGACAGGCGCAGCCGCTCGCGGTGGCGCTCGATCGATCGCAGCGTGTTGACGTCGTCGGGACGATTGGCGGAGACGACACGATCCTGGTCATCTTCCGCAACGACGCGGATGCGAAGCGGTTCGCAGCCGAGATCGAAGAATGGGCAAAGGGATTATGAACAACGATCGCGTTGTGCAGGCGTTTTCAGGCAGTGCCGTCGCCGCGGAAGCGGTTCGCGCGCTGGCAGGGCGCCGCGATGTCGTCACGCTGACGCTCGACATCGGCCAGGGGCAGGATCTCACGGGTGTCCGCGAGCGTGCGCTGGCGAGCGGGGCCGCCCGCGCCCACGTCCTCGACGTACGCGAAGAGTTCGCGCGCGATTATTTCTGGCCGTCCGTGCAGAGCGGCCGCATCGTCTCGGCGCATCCGGGCGAGCTGCTCGTGCCGCTCCTCGCCGCCAAGCTCGTGGAAGTGGCGCGCATCGAGGGAGCGGCAACGGTTGCGCACGAATGGAGCGGCAGCGACGCCGGCCGCGTGGCCGATGCCGTCGAGCGGCTCGCGCCGGATCTCGAGGTGCTGGCACCAGGGGCAGCCGCAGGGATCTCGGCCGCGGATGAAGCCACGCTGTGGAGTTCCGCCCGCCTGCGCACGACGGCGGGTTTCGAGTTGACCATCGACGCGGCGGCTGCTCCCGCCGATGGGGCATCGCTCGAGATCGAGTTCGTCGGAGGTCGACTCCATTCGATAAACGGGATCGAGATGTCGCTCGTCGAGGCGATCGAGAGTCTGGAGACCGTCGCGGGAGCCCATGGTGTCGGCCGCATCCGGTTGGCGGACGGATCGCGGGTCGAAGCGCCGGCGGCGCTAGTACTCGAACTCGCATATGGCGGACTGACCGCGGCGGCGCCGATCGCCGATGCACCGCCCGAAGGCATCGTGTCGATGCGCCTGCAGCAGGGGCGATGCGCGATCGTGTCGTGTGTCGCGCGCCACGCGGGTGTCTCCACGCCCGCTCTGGAGCGTCGCTGATGGCCCACCTGTGGTCTGGCCGGTTTGCCGGCGATCCCGACGCCGAACTGTTCGACTTCGGAGCCTCGTTCCGCTTCGACCGCCGTCTGCTCTCGGACGATGTCCGTGGCAGCCGCGCGTGGGCTGCGGCGCTGGCGGCGGCAGGTGCGATTCAGACGGAGGACGCGCGGAAGATCGACGCCGGGCTGGCGGCGATCCTCGAACGCGCCGAGCGGGAGCCCTCGTTCGTCACCGAGGCGCAGGGCGACGAAGACGTTCACGCATTCGTCGAACGCGAGCTGATCGAGCGCATCGGCGACGCCGGGCGCCGGCTGCACACCGGCCGCTCGCGCAACGAACAGGTTGCCGTCGATCTCCGGTTGTACGTCCGCCGGCGGATTCCCGTGATCCAGCAGGCGATAGCACAGCTCGTTCACGCATTCGTCGAACTCGCCGGCCGCGCGGGCGACTCGCTGATGCCCTCCTACACGCATTTGCGACGGGCGCAGCCGGTCCTCGTCGCACATTTCATCCTCGGTCACTGCGCGGCGCTGCGACGGGATCACTCACGTCTCGGCGTGGTCTTGACCGAAACGGACGACCTTCCGCTCGGCTCCGGCGCCGTCGCCGGGACGAATTACGCGATCGACACCGCCGCGCTGGCTGCTGCGCTCGGTTTTTCGCGTGTGGCGCGCAACAGCATCGACGTGAGCGGCGATCGGGACTTCGTTGCGTCTCTTCTCCACGCCGCTGCGCTCGGCAGCGTGCATCTGAGCCGCATTGCGGAAGATCTCATTCTGTTCACCGCCGAGGAATTCGCCTTCTTCGATCTGGCCGATGCCGCCGCCACCGGAAGCAGTCTCATGCCCCAGAAGAAGAATCCCGATCCGATGGAACTGGTGCGCGGAAAGGCCGGACGCGTCATCGGCCGCCTGACCGGGTGGCTCGCCACGATGAAGAGCCTTCCGTCCGGATACAGCAAGGATCTTCAGGAGGACAAGGAAGCGCTGTTCGACGCCGAGGACACCTGGATCGCATGCCTGCACGCGGTCCGGACCGTCGTCTCGGGACTCGCGATGAACGCGGCAGCCTCTACGCGCGCGGCTTCAGGGTTTCTTCTTGCGACTGACGTGGCGGACTATCTGGTGGCGAAAGGACTCCCGTTCCGCGCTGCGCACGAAGTCGTCGGTGTCATCGTCCGCCGCCTGTTGGAGGAGGGACGGACGTTTGAGGACCTCACGCTGGAGGAGTGGCGCACTCACTCAGAGGCCTTCGACGCAGACGTCCGCGACGTGCTCAATCCGGCGCACTCCGTCGAGCGAAAGCTGACGCCGCAGTCGACGCATCCGCTCGCTGTCGCTGCGTCGCTCGAAGAGACGCGTGCGTGGTTGGAGACTGCGCACGCGTGAAGCGCATTTTCGAGTCGACGATCCATCCACGTGCGTACAGGAAAACTCCCAACTCCCCTCGCGCCGGGGGAGTCGGGAGTTGGCCGTTGGGAGTTACCCGCCGTCAGAACTTGAAAGCCACACCCAGCGATCCGCGCCAGAAGTGGAAGTTGCTCAGCCCCAGACCCGTCGTGTTGTCGCTCGATCCGGTGAACGAGCGGAAGTACCGGATGTCACCGCGAATTCCGACGTTCTGCGTGAAGTAACCCATCACGCCCGCACCGAGATCGAAGCCGAAATCGTTCTTCGTCGTGACGTCGAAGAATCCGGTCGCGTCCTGAAGGTTCGTGCGAACCAGGCCGACGCCGCCCACGGCATACGGCCGGATCGATCCGCCATGACCGCCGAGCGGCGCGCCGACGATGACGTTGCCGGTCAACGTCGTCACGTTGCTGTCGTTCGTGAAGTCGAACGCGTTGTTCGTGGCGGTCCCGGTTTCGAAGAAGTTCGGCGAGTACCCGAAATCCGCTTCCCATCCGATGATGCCGGCGCCCATCTGAGCGACCGACACGCCGTAGTTGATCTTGTGCTCGAACTGGTTGGAGAAGCTCTCTCCAGCGATGGCGTTATTCACGTCCGCAGATCCGCCGAAGTTCCAGCCGACGAACGGCGTGATGACCCAGTCAGCAGACGCGGTCGCCGGCGCGGCGGCAAACGCCGCGGCGCACATAGCGGATGTAACGATCAGTTTTCTCAACATCGACAACTCCTGCGTATGCGGCGCGTCAGGCCGCCTGTATGAACCCGCTGTGGCCAGTGCAATCGATATGCCCCGGAACAGGGCCTAAACAGTGGAGTTGTCCGCGGCCAGGTTCAACAACTGCCAGGCGCGGCGGATGTGGGGTTCCGCGCTGCGCAGGTGTCCGATCGCGAGACGGAATGCGTACCTACCGTCGAGCTTCGTGTGGGAAAGAAAGACCTCTCCGGATCGATTCACCTCATCCAGGACGCGCTGATGCGCCTCGTCGCTGTGATCCTGCCTCAACCGGAAGCAGACGACGCTGAACGGAACGGGCGCGGCCAGTTCGAATCGATCGCTCGCGTCCACCCACTCCGCGAACAGTCGTGCCAGGCGCATGTGTTCGGCGATTCGCTCGCGTAGACCATTCGCGCCGAAGTGCCTGAGTACCATCCAGAGCTTCAGCGCGCGGAAACGGCGTCCGAGCTGGATGCCCGTGTCCATCAGGTTCCTGACGCCCGCCTCGCGCGTGAGGAGGTATTCAGGCGTGAGCGAAAACGCCTGGCGGATCGTGTCCATGCGGCGGCAATACAGCACGCTGCAGTCGAAAGGCGTGAACAGCCACTTGTGGGGATTGACGACAACAGAATCGGCGGCGGA
>Ga0310811_10010768_pt1 | contig 11829 bp, 9 predicted proteins | sample YCmetagenome_FD_207642 | JGI IMG/M metagenome (GOLD analysis project Ga0310811, IMG submission 207642) | Soil microbial communities from experimental microcosm in Duke University, North Carolina, United States - YC | ecosystem: Engineered > Artificial ecosystem > Soil microcosm > Unclassified ...
GGGGACGCTGGCTCGCTTCGTGGGGCGCACCGTGCTGTCGGTGGCCTCCGGGCGACCCGAGATCCGCTGGTCGGTGGAGGCCCTGATGCTCGACATCGGCGTCTCCATCTGGGCCCGGCAGCTCTTCACGCTGCTGGTCTCGGCCGACCTCTACCGGGGGGCGCCGGCCATCTACGTCAACTTCATCGACTACGACGTGTTCGCCCACGCCTACGGCCCGCGCGATCGCCTCGCGTTCCGTGCGCTGCGCCGGGTGGACCGCTCGATCCAGCAGCTCGCCCGCATCGTGCGGCGCCTGCCCGAGCTTGGGTACGACCTCTACGTGCTGTCGGATCACGGGCAGGTCGCGACGAGTGCCTTCCAGGCCAGCCCCCGCGAGCCCTCGCTCGAGGAGGTGGTGCGCGAGGCGCTCGGGGGTCCGGCCCCCGCCCTGCGCGTGATCGCGGCGGGGCCCAATGCGCTCGTCTACTTCACCGATCGCCCGGAGCCCCTTCTCGCCGCCGAGATCGAGACCCGGCATCCGCGGGCCCTCGCCCACCTCTCGCGGCATCCGCGCATCGGCCTGGTGCTGGCCCGCGGCGCGCGCGGGCCCGAGTGCTGGTACCGCGGCCACCGCGTCCCCCTCGGCGCCCGTCCCGATCCCGCCGTGCGCGACCCTTTCGCGCGGCGTCCGGATCGCGAGCTGGTGGTGGCCGGCCTGTCCGATCTGATGGCGATGCCGAGCGCGGGCGACATCGTGCTCTACGGCACCGGCGCGCCCGGGCGCTCGGTGAGCTTCATCCCCGAGCGCGGGGCCCACGCGGGCCCCTCCGAACAGGAGATGCACACCTTCATCTTCCATCCCCCGGGAGTCCGGCTGCCCGAGGCCGCGCTCACCCATCCCCGACAGCTCTACCCCCACTTCCGCGCGTACCGCAGCTCGGCGACGGAAGCCGGACACGAGGCGCGGCCGACGGAGCCCGCGGCATGCCTCGCCCGCTGAGCCGCGGCGGCCTCTCCCTCCGCGCGTACCTCGTCGGGCTGGCGGGGGCGGCGATGCTGCCGGTGGCGCTGCTCGCGATCTGGCTGTCGGCGACCGTGGTGCGGGATCAGCGCGCGGCCCCCCGCGGCCGGATGCAGGAGACCGCGCAGGCTCTCGCCGCCGCGGTCGACCGCGATCTGTACGACAGCGTCCACACCCTGGAGGCGGTCGCCGCCTCGTCGGCGCTCGAGCGGCCGGATCCGGACGCGTTGCGGAACGACCTCGTGCGCCTGGTGGCGGGCCAGCGCGGCTGGCGCGCGGTGACGCTGGAGACTCCGGAGGGCCGGGCGGTGACCGGGACCGAGCGGCCCCCGGCCCCCGTCGCGCCGCCGCACCCCGAGCGCATCCGCGAGGTGCTCGATCGGGGCGCTCCGGTGGTGGCGCACGATCCGGACGCGGCTCCGGACGCGTTCGTGGTGCGAGTGCCGGTGATCCGCGACGGGATCCCGCGCTTCGTGCTGAGCGCCACCGTCTCCGCCGACGCGGTGACCACCGGCCTCATCGGGCACGGGCTGCCGCCCGACTGGTCGACCTCGCTGGTGGACGCCCGCGGCGATGTGCTCGCCAGCCTGCCCGCCGCCCCCAGCCTGGCCCGGCGCCCGCGCTTTCCGTTCGTGGCCGGCGCGGCCGCGGCGGGCTGGGGCGGGCGGGCGGACATGCCGGAGGGGCCGGTCTACTTCGCCTATGCCCGCCCGGGGCTCACCGACTGGCACGTGGTGCTGGCCGCGCCGGTGGCGACGCTCGACGCGCCGTGGCGGCGCACGCTCGCCACGCTCGCGGGCGCGGGCGCGGCGGCGCTGCTGGTCGCGGTGGGCCTGGCCGCGCTGGTGGCGCGGCCGATCCTGCGCTCGTTCGGGGCGCTGGCCTGGGCGACCGCGGAGCTGCGGCAGGGCCGGCGGCCCGACCGGATCGGCCCGCAGGTCACCGACCTCGCGCTGGTCTCGGACGACCTGTCGGCCGCCGCGGAGGCCCTCCAGAGCGCGGAGCGCGCGGAGCGCGACGGGCTGGCCCGGCTCTCCGCCCTGGTGAACCAGCCCACCGCGGGCATCGCCCAGATCGATCCGGACGGCCGGTTCGTGCTGGTCAACCGTCGCTACTGCGAGCTGGTGGGCCGCGCGCCGGAGCAGGTCGTGGGCCACCCGCTCGGAGAGGTTCTCCATCCCGACGAGCGGGCCCGCTACCTGGACCTGGTGCACGCGCTGACCGAGGAGGATCCGGAGCGGACCAGCGAGACCCGCTACCGGAGCCCCGCCGGCGCCGACCGCTGGGTGGACACGAGCTGCTCGCTGGTGCTCCCGGAGAGACCGGGCACCGCGGCCCACGGAGCGGTGAGCATCGTCGCCCTCGACGCGGTCGGGCGCCGGGCCGCCCAGGAGGCCGCGCGGGCGGGAGAGTCGCGCTTCCGCGCGGTGGCCGACGCGGCGCCGATGCTGGTGTGGCTGGCCGCGCCCGACACGCGCCGCACGTGGTTCAACTCGCGCTGGCTCGCGTTCGTGGGTCAGCGCCTCGAGGACGAGACGGGCGGGGGCTGGCTGCGGCACGTGCACCCGGAGGACCGCGGCGGCTGCGCCGAGACCATCGCGCAGGCCTTCGCGGCGCGCCGCCGCTTCGGGGTCGAGTACCGCCTGCGGCGGCACGACGAGACCGACCGCTGGGTGCGCGACGACGGCGTCCCCCTGCACGATCCCGACGGCACCTTCACCGGCTACGTCGGCGCCTGCCAGGACGTCACCGCCCAGCGCGCGACGGAGCGGGAGCGCGACGATCTGCTCGCGCGGGAGCAGACCGTGCGGCAGGAGGCGGAAGCGGCGAGCCAGGCCAAGGACGAGTTCCTGGCCGCCCTCTCGCACGAGCTGCGCGCGCCGCTGAACGCGGTGCGGATCTGGGCCGGCCTGCTCCGGAGCGGCCTCCACGATCCGCAGAGCCTCGCCCGCGCCGCCGACACCATCGATCGGAACGCGGTGCTGCAGACCCGGCTCGTCGAGGAGCTGCTCGACGAGGCCCGGATCGTGTCGGGGCGGCTCGGACTGGTGCGAGAGCGCGTGGCGCTGGGGCCGGTGGTGGACGCCGCGCTCGAGACCGCCCAGCCGCCCGCGCTCAACAAGGGCGTGGCCCTGATCCGGCGCGTGGACGCGGACGGAGTGGTGGTGCTCGGCGACGCGGTGCGGCTGCAGCAGGTGGTGTGGAACCTGCTCGCCAACGCGGTGCGCTTCACGCCCGCGGGCGGGCGCGTCGAGGTCTCGCTGGGCCGGCGGGGCGATCGGGCGGTGCTGACGGTGGCGGACTCCGGCCGGGGAATCACGGCCGAGCTGCTCCCGCACGTCTTCGATCGCTTCCGGCAGGGCGAGAGCGGGACGACGCGCTCGCACGGCGGGCTCGGCCTCGGGCTCTCCATCGCCCGCCAGCTGGTCGAGCTGCACGGCGGGACCATCGAGGCCGCGAGCCCCGGCACGGGGTCGGGGGCCGCGTTCACCGTGAGCCTGCCTCTGGCCGGCGCGGGTCCCCCCCCGCTCCGGGCCGCCGGCCCCGACGGGGAAACGGCCCGCCGGCCGACTGCCGCCGCGAGTGGGCGGGCGGAGCGGGCGCTCGAGCACGTGCACGTCCTGATCGTGGACGACGACGCGGAGGCCCGCGACGTGATGGCCCTGGGGCTGGGGCAGCAGGGAGCCACCGTGACCACCGCCCCGTCGGTGGCCGAGGCCCTGGCCGCGGTGCAGCGCGACTGGCCCGACGTGATGCTGGGCGATCTCGGCATGCCGGGGGAGGACGGCTACGACCTCATCCGGAAGGTCCGGCGGCTCGGGGCGACCCAGGGCCGACATATCCCTGCGATCGCGGTGACCGGGTATGCGGCGGACGAGGACCGCCGCCGTGCGATCGAAGCGGGGTACGAGATGCACGTCGCCAAGCCGGTCCCGTTGGCCGTGGTGGCCCCCCTGATCCAGAGCCTCATCACGCCGCACGACTCCCGCTTTACCGGGTAAACCGTTCCGGCCCGGCGCGCCCGCCCGCACGCGCCGCGCGCCAGCGAGCGAAGTTGTCCCGTCTTCTCCACGGGCACAGAAGTTGCTGTTTTCGGTTCCGGGAGGGCACCGACATGGCGGCGGGAAACGTGAAGGTCGAGGAAGTCACGATGGTCAGCTACGCCGACGGGAGCACCGACGTGCAGGCGCCGTGGCCCCTGTCCTGGAGCGCGGTCTGGGTGGGCACTCTCGCCGCCGTCGCGCTCGTCCTGATCCTGGGCCTGGTCGGCATCGCGATCGGGGCGCACCGGGTCGGCCACCCCCTGGGCACGTGGCACGACATGAGCTTCCTCGCGCTCATCTGGAGCGTGCTCGCGGCGTTCCTCTCGTTCGTGGCGGGCGGCTGGGCCGCGGCCAAGGTCGGCGGTCTGCGTCGCTCCGAGACCGCGATGCTGCACGGCGCGATCGCCTGGCTGGTGGCGGTGCCGATCCTCCTGCTCCTGAGCGCGCTCGGGGCCTCCGCCTACTTCGGGACGTGGTACGGCGGGCTCGCCGGCACCCCGGCGTGGGTGACCCCGGTGGCCGCCGCCACGCAGGACCCGGCCGCGGCGATCGCGGCCCGGAACGCGGCGGTGGCGGCCGTGACCGCCCTGCTCCTTGGCCTGGTCGGCGGCGTGATTGGCGGCTGGATGGCCTCGGGCGAGCCGATGACGTTCACCTACTACCGGACGCGGCCCGTCCGCTCCGGCACGGGAGGCTGGTGACATGGTGCTGATCCTGCTCTGGCTGCTCGGAGTTCCGCTGGGCCTGATCCTGATCCTGTTCCTGCTGGGCGTCGGGCACTAGCCCGTCGCCGACGAAAGGGCGCGGCCATGGACGAGCTGGTGGGCGAGCTCGTGAGACTCGGCTTCCTTCTCACGCTGTGGGGTATCGGAATCTGGGTGGGTGGCGCCGCGGTGACGGCGTGGGTCGCCTGGGAGAAGGGCCGGGATCCGGCCGCGTGGTTCGTCATGGGATTCTTCCTGTCCCCGCTGGTGGCGCTGATCGCGCTGAGCGCGGTGCCCGCGCGGCACCTCGCGCGCGTCCGGGCCTCACAGCGGGACCGACGGCTCGGTCGGCCCCGCCGGATCGACCCGTCGCGGGGGGCGGCGGGACGGTTGGCCACCGCCGCCCGGCTCGTGGGCACGGTGCGTGAGCACAAGGCCAACGCGTAGCGAAGGGTCCGTGTGGGCGGTGCTGCTGGCGGGCGGGGAAGGCAGCCGCCTGCGCCCGCTGCTCCGGCACGCGCTAGGCGAGGAGCGGCCCCCCCAGTACGTGCCGCTGCTCGGGCCGCGCAGCCTGCTGCGCGAGACCCTGGAGCGGACCGCGCTTCGCATCCCCTCGGCGCGCACGGTGGTGATGACGGTGCGGGCGCACGTCCCGTACGTCGGGGAGGAGTTCACCGGCGTGTCGGATCCGCCCTACGTGCTGGTGCAGCCGTGCGACCGCGGCACCGCGCCCGCCATCCTGCACGCCGCGCGCTGGATCGCGCGGCGTGACCCGGAGGCGATGCTGGCGGTCTTTCCCTGTGACCACTTCGTGCTCGGCGCGGCCACCTTCATGGCCCACGTGCTCGACGTGGTCCGCGCGAGCGTCTCGAGTCCCGAGCGTGTCGCCCTGCTCGGTGCGGCGCCGCCGTCGGCGGGCAGCGATCACGGCTGGATCGAGGCCGGCGCGCCGATCGACGCCGCCCCCGCGCTGCTCTCCCCCGCGCTGCTCTCCCCCGCGCTGCTCTCCCCCGCGCTGCTCTCCCCCGCGCTGCTCTCCCCCGCGCTGCTCTCCGAGGTCCGGGAGATCGGGGTCGGGCCGCCCGACCGGGGCGAGCTCGCGCCGTCGCTCGCCGGCCGGTGGAACACCGGCGTTGCGGTCGGCTCCGCGGACGCGTTCGTTGCGCTCGGCGCCCGCGTCCTGCCGGTGGCCAGCGCCCTCCTCGACCGGGCGCACGAGCGCGGGGAGCCCGAGGCCTCCGCGCTCCGCGAGGCCTATGCATCCATGGACGCGGCCTCCCTGGAGGAGATGGCGGCCGCGGAGCCCGGGAACCTCGCGGTGTCGAGCCTGCCGCGGCTGACCTGGTGCGATCTGGGCCACCCCGATGGCCTGCTCGCGGTGCTCGCGCGCATGCGGGTGCGGCCGGCGTGGGCCGACGCGGTCGACTCCGCCGCCGTTTCCGTCTAGGATCGTCGCGATGCCCGCTCTGTGGACCGGCAGCATCAGCTTCGGCCTCGTGACGATCCCGGTATCGCTCGTGACCGCGGAGACGCGCGAGGAGCTCGACTTCACGCTGCTGGACCGGCGCGACGACTCCCCGATCGGCTACCAGAAGATCAACAAGCACACCGGCAAGCCGGTGCCCAACGATCAGATCGTGCGCGGCTTCGAGTACACCGACGGCCGCTACGTGGTGCTGAGCGACGCGGACCTCAAGCGCGCGAGCCCGGAGCGAACCCAGCGCATCGACGTGCTGGCGTTCGTCGAGGCGGGCGAGATCTCTCCGCTGTACTTCGATCGGCCCTACTATCTCGAGCCGGCGAAGGGCGGGGAGCGGGGCTACGCCCTGTTCCGGGAGGCGCTCCGGCGGACGGGCCGGGTGGCGATCGCGTCGGTGGTGGTGAAGACGCGCCAGCACCTGGCATCGGTGGTGGTGCACGACGACGTCCTGGTCCTCGACCTGCTGCGCTACGCGGCGGAGATCAAGGAGCCCTCGCGCCTCAAGGTGCCGGCCACCGGGCTCAAGGGTATCTCCGAGCGGGAAATCAAGATGGCGGAGCGGCTCATCGACGAGATGACCGACACCTGGAAGCCCGAGCGGTACCACGACGAGTACAAGGACGAGCTCCTGGCCTTCATCAAGAAGCGCGGGCGCGCCGGTCAGCTCGAGGCGGCGCCGGAGGACGAGGAGGAGAAGCCGGCGCGGAAGGCGCGCGCGGAGGTCATCGACATCGCGGACCTGCTGCAGAAGAGCCTGGCCGCCAAGGGGAGCCGGCGCGGTCGCGGCAAGTCCGCCGACGACGGCAAGCCGGACGCCCGCGGCAAGTCCGAAGAGCGGCGGAGGCCCCGGCGCCGCCAGACCGCCTGAGCGTGAGCCTCACCCTCTACCGGCGGAAGCGCGACTTCACCGCCACGCCCGAGCCCCGGGGTCGGACCCGCCGATCCGACGCGCGCCTCTCCTTCGTGATCCAGCGGCACGAGGCCACTCGCCTGCACTACGATTTCCGCCTGGAGCTCGACGGGGTGCTGAAGAGCTGGGCGGTGCCGAAGGAGCCGAAGCCGGTGGTGGGCGACAAGCGCCTCGCGGTCCACGTCGAGGACCACCCGATCGAGTACGGGCGCTTTCACGGCCAGATCCCGGAGGGACACTACGGGGCCGGCCGGGTGCAGATCTGGGACCGCGGCTGGTGGGAGCCGATGGAGGACCCGCGTGCGGGCTATCGCAAGGGCTCGCTCAAGTTCCGGCTGCACGGCCGGCGGCTGCGCGGCGGCTGGGCCCTGGTGCGGATGCGACCGCGCGGCGACGATCCGCGCGGCGCGGGTCGCAAGGAGAACTGGCTCCTGATCAAGGAGCGCGACCGCGAGTCGCGCGACGTGGAGCCGTCCCCGCGCCGGCGGACCGCCGCGAGATCGGCCCGCCCGCGCGCTCGATGACCCTGCCGGCCTGGGTCTCGCCTCAGCTCGCCACCCTGGTCGCGGCCGCCCCGGTCGGCGACGATTGGCTGCACGAGGTGAAGCTCGACGGCTACCGCATCCTGGCCCGCATCGAGCGCGGCCGCGCGCGGCTACTCACGCGCAACCGCCAGAACTGGACCGACCGCTTCCCCGCGGTGGCGGAGGCGGCGGGCGCGCTCCCGGTGAAGGAGGCGTTCCTCGACGGCGAGATCGTGGCCTTCGACCGCGGCGGCGTCTCGTCGTTCCAGGCTCTCCAGGAAGGGGCGGAGGGCTGGAGCCTCGCCTACGTGGCCTTCGACCTGCTGTTCCTCGACGGCCAGGATCTGAGAAGCCGGCCGCTGCTCGAGCGCAAGAGGGCGCTGGCCCGGCTGCTCCGCGGCCGGCGCGGTCGCGTGCGCTACTCGGAGCACGTGGTGGGATCGGGGCCGAAGGCCCACCAGCGCGCCTGCCGCGAGAAGCTCGAGGGCATCGTCTCCAAGCGCGCGAGCGCGCCGTACACCGCCGGCCGCGGGCCGGACTGGGTCAAGGTCAAGTGCGTGGCGCGCCAGGAGTTCGTCATCGGCGGCTACACCGATCCGGAGGGCGCGCGCGCGGAGCTGGGCTCGCTGCTGCTGGGCGTGCACGACCGCGCGGGCCGGCTGCTCTACGCGGGACGGGTGGGCACCGGGTTCACCCAGGCGACGCTCGCCGATCTCGGCAAGCGGTTGCGTCGGCTCGCGCGGCGGACCTCACCCTTTTCCCCCGAGGGCCCGCGGCCGGGGGCGCGCGCCGCGCACTGGGTCGAGCCGGTGCTGGTGGGCGAGGTGGCGTTCACCGAGTGGACGCGCGACGGCCTGTTGCGTCACCCGGCCTTCGAGGGGCTCCGGGAGGACAAGCCCGCGGCCCAGGTGGTGCGCGAGGGACCGCGCGCGTCACCCGCCCGCCGCATCGCGGGTGGCAGCGGCGCGGAGGTCGCGGTGGCGGGCGTGCATCTGACGCACCCCGACCGCGTGCTCTACCGCGAGCAGGCCATCACCAAGCTCGGGCTGGCGCGCTACTACGAGGCGGTGGCCGATCACATCGTGCCGCACGTCGCCGACCGCCCGCTCAGCCTGGTGCGCTGTCCCGAGGGCGAGGGGGGCCAGTGCTTCTACCAGAAGCACGCGGGCCCGGGCCTGCCCACGGCGGTGAAGCGCGTGCGGATCCGCGAGCGGGGCGGCGCGACCGCCGCCTACCCGTACGTCACCGACCTGCCGGGCCTGGTGGCACTGGCCCAGATCGGGGTGCTCGAGCTCCATCCCTGGAACGCGCGGGTCGACCGGATCGAGCGGCCGGATCGGCTCGTGCTCGACCTGGATCCGGCGCCCGGGGTGGCGTGGGAGCGGGTGGTGGAGGCGGCGCACGCGATTCGCGAGATGCTCGGCGAGCTCGACCTCGTCTCGTTCGTGAAGACCACCGGCGGCAAGGGACTCCACGTGGTGGCGCCCAGCCGGCCCACGGACTGGGAGACTCTCCGTGCCGTGGGGGAAGCCATCGGCGCCGCCCTCGTGCGGGGCGCGCCCGACCGCTACACCGTCAACCCGCTGAAGGCGGCCCGCCGCGGCCGGATCTTCGTGGACTTCCTCCGCAACACCCGCGGCGCCACCGCGGTGGCGGCCTACTCGCCGCGGGCCCGTCCGGACGCGCCGGTGTCGACCCCGCTCGGCTGGCGCGAGCTCGACGGCGACGCCCGGCCGGGCGACTTCACGGTGACCACGGTGCCGCGGCGGCTCGCCAGGCTCCGCCAGGACCCGTGGGCCGACTTCTTCTCGGTGGATCAGGCCATCACGGCTCGGACGGCCAGGGCGCTGGCCCCACCGGCCGCGCCGCGACGATCTCCTCCACCGCGTGGCCGTGCACGGTCCCGTCCTGCGCGCAGCTGATCACGTGGTCGTCGCCCTTGAGGATCTGCCAGTCGACGAAGGCCTCGCGTAGCTCGCCCGCTCGGTAGTACTCCACGATCTCTCCCTTCTCCTCGTGCACCAGCCGGTCGGTGAAGACCAGGTGCGCGTGATGGCCGCCGGGTCGGGTCACCGCGCGGAGGCGCGCGAACAGCGCGGCGCGCCGGTCGCGCGAGACGTAGTGGAGGCTTCCGCAGGAGTAGATCAGGTCGAAGGGCCCGGAAGGCAGCAGGTCGCTGGCCGGCCCGTGGATCCAGCGGACGCGCACCCGATGCTTCCGGGCCAGCCGGCGCGCCTTGTCGAGACCGGCGGCCGACACGTCCACGCCCCACACCACCGCGCCGCGCTCAGCGAAGAACACGCTGTCCCGTCCCTCGCCGCATCCGAGATCGAGCACGTAGTCGCCCGGCTGTACGAGCCGGGCGACCTCGAGCGCGAAGTCCGAGGGACCGGTGCCGAACACGTAGCGCTCGGGAGTGCGCGCATACTCTCGCGCCCAGGGACTCCAGGTCGTCTTCGACCCTTCGCGTGCGCCCGGCATGCTGACGTAGAGCAATGCGGGTGCCACGGCTCCGAGCTGCCCGCGGGACCGGCAATCGCCGGGTTTCTCGACGGCGCGACCCGCGGATGCCGGACGGACCTTGCCTCGCTGGTAGTCCTGACCGGGTAGTTCGGGGAGGCGGCGGGTGCTAGGCTACGCGGGTCACCCCAGAGGAGGGACACCGTGCCGCTCATCGACCGTCGCGAGTTCGTGGGGCTGGAAGGCGTGACGCACCTCTGCACCGGGGGCGAGGCGCCCTGGCTTCGCTCCCACACCGCCGCCTGCGAGCGCTTCGGCGCGATGAAGAGCGGGGGCATGGCCGGCCGCGAGGAGATGTTCCGGATCGGGGAGCGGGCGCGGGCGCGGGCGGCCCGCATCCTCGGGGTCGCCCCGGACGAGCTGGCGTTCCTGGCCCACTCCTCCGAGGGGCTCAACCAGGCGGTGCGGTCGGTGGAGTGGCGGGCGGGCGACAACGTGGTCTTCGCGGATCTCGAGTACCCGTCGCTGGTGTATCCCTCCGCGATGCTGCGCGAGCGGGGCGTCGAGCCCCGCGTGGTCCGCACCCGGGGCCACTACCTCTCGCTCGACGATCTGGCCGCGCACGTCGACCGGCGCACGCGCCTGGTGCTGGTGAGCCTGGTGAGCTACCTGACCGGCCAGCGCCTCGACCTGGCGCGCTGCGCCGACATCGTCCACGGCGCCGGTGCGCGGCTGGCCGTCGACGCCACCCACGCCGCGGGCGTGGTGCCGGTGCCGGGCGAGGTGTGCGACTTCGTGGTGTCGAGCTGCTACAAGTGGCTGCTCGCCACCCACGGCGTGGGCCTCTTCGGCTACAGCGCCCGGCGGGTGGGCGAGCTGGTGCCGGCCACGGTGGGCTGGCACAGCGTGGGCCAACGGGGCGGGACCGCCGATCCGCTCGCGATGCCGTGGCGCCCCGACGCCTCCCGGCTCGAGGCGGGCAACCCGAGCCTGCTCGGCCTCGCGGTGCTCGACAACGCCCTCGCCCGGCTGGAAGGCCTGGCCCCCGAGACGGTGGAGCGCCATGCGAAGGCGCTGGGCGGCCGGCTCATCGAGGGGCTCCGCTCGCGCGGCTTCGTGGTTCTGACGCCCGAGGCCCCCGCCGAGCGCGCCGGCAACGTGTGCTTCCTGGCCGACGATGCGCCCGGGCTCGCCGGGCGCCTCGCCGAGCAGCGCGTGCTGGTCTGGGGCGGGGAGGGGCGCATCCGCGTCTCCCCGCACGTGCACTGCGACGTCGACGACGTCGAGCGCTTCTTCGAGGCCCTCGATCGGGTGGACGCCCGCCCCGGGCCCGCGCTGGCCGCCCGCTAGAGACCTCTCCCTCCCCCGTCGCGGGACGAGGGCAGGGCGAGGGGCCGGGCACCTGGCCAATCGGCGGATTTCCCCTCCGTCGCGCCTCCGGCATGCTGGGGTCGACATCCAGAACCCCGAGGAGGACGTGACATGGAAGCATTGCTCTCGCTCTCGAACGAGCTGGCCGGCGCGGTGGAGCGCATCGCGCCGTCGATCGTGGCCGTCCACGCGCGGCGCCGGCTCCCGTCGACCGGCATCCACTGGCGCCCCGGCATCGTGGTCACCGCCGAGCACACCGTCCGCGCCGAGGACGGCCTCACCGTCGAGACCCCGGACGGACGGAGCCACCCCGCGACCCTGGTGGGCCGCGAC
>Ga0310811_10010769_pt1 | contig 11829 bp, 9 predicted proteins | sample YCmetagenome_FD_207642 | JGI IMG/M metagenome (GOLD analysis project Ga0310811, IMG submission 207642) | Soil microbial communities from experimental microcosm in Duke University, North Carolina, United States - YC | ecosystem: Engineered > Artificial ecosystem > Soil microcosm > Unclassified ...
TTCGTCGGCGAGCCGGTCGCCGTCGTCGTCGCGAGCTCTGCCTATGCCGCGCGCGACGCGGCCGAGCTGGTCGCGGTGGAGTACGAGCCGCTTGCAGCCGTCGTCGACCCGCTGCAGGCCGCGGCCGGGCCGCCGTACGTCCACGCCGATCTGGGTACGAACGTCGCGTTCACGATGCCGTTCTCGGCCGGCGAGCCGGGGAAGGCCTTCGAGGAGGCCGACGTCGTCATCGCGCAGCGAATCGTCAACCAGCGCGTCGCGCCCGTTCCGATCGAGCCGCGCTCGATGGTGGCGAACTGGGACGCCGGGAACCGCCAGCTCACGCTGCACTCGGCGACGCAGATCCCGCACCTCTTGCGCACGCAGCTCTCGGTCGTGCTGGGCCTGCCGGAGAACCACATCCGCGCGATCGCGCCCGAAGTCGGCGGCGGGTTCGGCGCGAAGCTGAACGTCTACGCCGAGGAGGCGGTGGTGAGCTGGCTCGCGATCCAGCTCGAACGTCCCGTGAAGTACGTGGAGACGCGCTCGGAGTGCTTCCAGGCGATGATCCACGGGCGCGATCAGATCGACGATCTCGAGATCGCGGTCAAACGTGACGGCACGATCACCGGGCTGAAGCTGAAGATCACGGCCAACATGGGCGCGTACCACCAGCTGCTCACGCCGGTGATCCCGACGCTCTCGCTGCTCATGGCGCCGGGCTGCTACATGATCCCGAACATCGCGGCGGAGGTCGTCGGCGTTTTCACCAACACGATGTCGACCGACGCCTACCGCGGCGCCGGTCGCCCCGAGGCGACGTTCTTCATCGAGCGTGCGATGGATCTGGTGGCCCAGAAGCTGCAGCTCGACCCCGCCGAGGTGCGGCGGCGCAACTTCATCGCGCGCGATGCGTTCCCGCACACGACGGCGACCGGTCTGACGTACGATTCCGGCGACTACGCGACGACGATGGAGAAGGCGCTCGCGCTCGCCGACTACACCGGATTGCGCAAGAAGCAGGCGGAGCTGCGCGCGCAGGGACGATATCTGGGGATCGGTCTCTCGACCTACGTCGAGGTCTGCGGGATGGGGCCGTCGGCCGCGATGCCCGCGGCGGGCTGGGACTCGGCGACGATCCGGATCGAGCCGACCGGCAGCGTCACCGTGCTGACCGGGATCTCGCCGCACGGCCAAGGGCAGGAGACGACGTTCGCGCAGATCGTCGCCGACGAGTTGGGCGTTCCGATCGACCAGATCACCGTCGTGCACGGCGACACCGACAAGGTGCAGTACGGCGTCGGGACGTTCGGCTCGCGCGGCACCGCGGTCGGCGGCGCGGCGCTCAAGCTTGCGATCGAGACGATCCAGCAGAAGGCGCTCAAGATCGCGGCGTTCCAGTGGGAAGCGAGCCCGCACGACCTCGAGTACCGCAACGGCAAGATCCAAATCAAAGGCGACCCGTCCAAGACGATGACGACCGCCGAGGCGGGGTTCCTCGCCTTCATGGGCGATCATCTGCCGCCGGGGCTCGAACCGGGTCTCGACGCGACGCGGCGCTTCGAGCCGCCGAACTTCGTCTTCCCGTTCGGCACGCACGTTTGCGTCGTCGAGGTCGACGCGCAGACCGGCGAGGTGAAGGTCCTCAAGTATCTCGCCGTCGACGACTGCGGGCCGCTGATCAACCCGCTGATCGTCGAGGGTCAGGTACACGGCGGGATCGCGCAAGGGCTCGCGCAGGCCCTCTACGAGCAGGTCGTCTACGACGAGAACGGCCAGCTGCTGACCGGGACGCTGATGGACTACGCGGTCCCGCACGCCGAGCAGGTGCCGCACTACGAGCTCGACCACACCGTCACGCCGACCACCGTCAACCCGCTGGGGATCAAGGGTGTCGGCGAGGCGGGGACGATCGGCTCGACGCCGGCGGTCGCCAACGCCGTGATCGACGCGCTCGCGCCGTTCGGCGTCACGCACATCGACATGCCGCTGCGGCCCGAGAAGCTCTGGGCCGCGATGCACGCCGCGGAAGGGTACATGCCATGATCCCCGCAGCCTTCGACTACGTTCGCGCGGAGAGCGTCGAGGACGCGATCCGCCTGCTGCGCGAGCACGGTGAGGACGCGAAGCTCCTCGCCGGCGGGCACTCCCTGATCCCGATGATGAAGCTGCGGCTAGCCGCGCCGGCGACGCTGATCGACATCGCGGGGATCCCGCAGCTCGCCGCGATCACCGTCGCCGGGAAGCGCGTGACGATCGGCGCGCTCACGACGCACGCCGTCCTCGCGGCGAGCGAGGAGCTGCGGCAGGACGCGCCGGCGCTTTGGGATGCGGCGAACCAGCTCGGCGACCCGCAGGTGCGCAACCGCGGCACGATCGGCGGCGCGTGCGCGCACGGCGATCCGGCGGCGGACTATCCGGCCGTGCTGCAGGCCCTCGAGGCGACGTTCACGCTCACCGGTCCGGATGGGCAGCGCGAACTGCCGGCGGGGGAGTTCTTCCGTGGGATGTTCGACACGGCGCTCGGATCGGCGGAGCTGCTGACGCGCGTCGCGTTCGACCCCGCGCCGCACTCGGCGTACGTGAAGTACCACCATCCCGCCTCACACTACGCCGTCGTCGGCGCGGCGGTCGTGCTCACGCTGGAGGGCGACAACATCGGCTCGGCGCGCGTCGCGGTGACGGGGATCGGCGACGCGGCATTCCGCGCGCGAGGCGTCGAGCAAGCGCTCGCGGGCGTCGACGTGCGCGATGCGGCGGCGCTGCGCGCGGCATGCGCCGGTACGGCGAGCGGCGTCGAAGCGCGCAGTGACACGTTCGCCTCGGGCGCGTATCGCGCCGCGATGGCCGACGTCTTCGTCTGCCGCGCGATCGAACGCGCCGCCGCGCGCTGACCCTCACGCACTCACTGACAAGGAGATGTCACCGATGCATCCATCGCGCGCCATGGCGGGCCTTTGTGCGACTGTCTGCTGCTTCACGAGCGCGCTCGTCCCGCGCGCCGTCAACGCGATCGTCGTCACGTCGGCGCCCGTGCGGGTGAACCGGTGTGAGCCGCAGCCGGGGTACACCTACGTCTCGGGGTTCAGCCCGGGATACTATCCGGCGCGACCGTACTATTGGGGCGATCCGTACGGTCATCTCTATCATCAATATCCGTTTTCCGCCAGCGTGCAGACGACGAATCCGACACTCGCGATCGACTACGTGAACACGACGCCGAAGGCGTTGCGGGAAATCGAAGTCGGTCTGGTCGCACGGGGGATTTTGGTCGCCGAAGTCCGTGACGTCGGAACCTTTTCGCACGGAGCCGAGATCAAGCACGTCTTCGGCCTCCACCCGAACGTGTATCCGCTCGGGACGTCGATCACGCAATGCGTCCCCTTGCGTGCGACGTACCAAGACGGAACGGTGTGGACGAGCCCGCATTTGCCGAAATTGAGCCCGACGGTCTACGAGTAGCGTTCAGGCCGGAGCGACCGGGAGGATCAAGCGCGAGGGCCGCGTCGCGTCGTGGTGGATCGTGTCCGTCCCGACCAGGCGCGGTCCGTAGGTGTGGGTCCAGACGCCGTCCGTGACCGGCGAGTCGCCGTTGACGATCTCGAGGCGGATGCGGTGTCCTTTGCGGAAGACGTATGCCGTCGGGGTCATCGCGATGACGAACCGCTCCACGCGGCCCGGGACGAGCGGCTCCTCCCGGTCGAAGGGGTAGTACGGCGCGTTCGGGAGGCTTCGCGCCGGATCGATGCGCCGCAGGGCGGCCCGCAGCCAACCTTTGCTCACGATGTGCGAGCGCGGGTTCTGTATGCCGCGCTCGGTGTGCGTCGCGTCGGCGAGCTGCTCGGAGAGCTTCACGACGAAGACGGCGTCGGGCCGCGTCGAGGACGCATACAGCTCGAGCTCGATCGGCCCGACGACGCGCAGATCCGCTTCGAGCGGAGCGGTCGTGAACGTCAGCACGCGCCGGACGGGATCGCGCTCGCCGTCCGGACCGTTCCCGACGACGCCGCTCTGCCAGCCTGGATTCGGGTACGTGTACGACGTGCTGCCGCCGCCTGCCGCCGGTTCGGTGATGCCGAGCCCGCCGTCGTTGAGCGAGACGACGCTCCCCGTCGGACCCGCCGCGAGATAGTAGGACCGCGGCGCGATCCCGCGCGGCGGCCACGTCTCGGAGGCTTCGAACGCGTCGGCGCCTTGCACGAAGTAGCGCACGGGCGGCTCCCGCACGTAGCTCGTCGTGCGGCCCTTCAAGAAATGGTCGTAGAACGGCAGCATGTACCGCTCGTGGAAGGCGACGCTGGTGTATTCCGCGACCGCGCCCGCGACGTCGCCCGCGCCGACGACGAGGAGCTTCTTCGGCGCGCGGGTCAGCTGGTAGCCCCATAGGTTTCCGTTGAGGGCGAAGCTCATCTTCCCCCACACGCCGATCGAGTAGACCGGGACGGTGATGCGATCGAGCCGGTCGATCGCCGCGCGCTCGCGCCAGAAGTCGTCGTAGAGCGGATGGTCCGCGGCGGCGGCCGCGTAGTCCCAGTCCAGCCGGCGCGAGGGGCCGTTCGCGGGATAGCGGTTGATGTAGCGCGGACCGGTGTTGTACCAGCTCGACGGGTAGTCGCCGGGGACACCGCCGTTGTAGGCCGAGAAGCGATACGTGTCGACATCGCCGTCGTAGGGAGCGATGCACTTGAGATGGGGCGGGTTCTGGATCCCCATCATCCATTGCGTGCGCGCGTAGTACGATTGGCCGATACCGCCGACGTTGCCGTTCGACCACGGTTGGCGCGCGATCCATTCGATCGCATCGTACAGATCCGTTTGCTCCTCGCGGCTGAAATAGCGGTACTCGCCGCCGGAGCGGCCGGTACCGCGCACGTCCATGTGCACGAACGCATAGCCCTGCTCGAGATACCAGGCGATGGGGCCCTTCTCGTTTTGCAGGAAGATCGGATCGGCGGGCGTCGTGTCGTTGTCGAAACGGTACGGCGAGGCCGCGAACAGCGTCGGAAAGCGTCCGGACGCGGACGGCAGATAGAGGGCTGCCGCCAGCACCGTCCCGTCGCGGGCGGTGATGTGCGCGATGCTCGTGGGCGGGGGATCCGCTACGGGATCGCTCTCATCCCGCGCGCTCGCTCCGCTGAGCGAAAGCGCCATGAGCGCTGCGGTGCTTTGTACGAATTCGCTGCGGCGAAGCATGGTCTCGATGTCGACCCTTCCGTAGGTGAACGTCTCCGGCTTCCGGCCCGACGTTCACCACGGTGCGCGGCGACTCTTAGCGTGCGTTCGCGTGATCGTTCAGCACGACGACGCTTCCGACGACGATGCGCAGTACCGGTGACGACGAGGTTCAGCCGCACGCCCGTCACGTGAAGCGCCACCTCAACTCAGCTCCCACGTGCCTCCCCGCTGGCCGTGCTTAGAACCGCTTAGCATAAGCGCATCATGAGTCGGAAGCAGATGATCGGTCACGTTCCCAATTGAGAAACCTCCCTTCGTTAAGGATTCGCAAGTGGGGCCTCTAATGGACTGGAACGGAGGCTGCGAGAGCCATGATTTCTGATCTCATCGAGAAGCCTGCAATGGTGACAACCGGCGCGACTGCCGCGGCTCCGCCCCAAACGGCCTCGGTCGCGGAGCGCCAGACTGCCGGCCGCGCTCTTCGGGAGCGCACGCCGCTGGAGTCGCACGCGCAGTGGCGGCCCGCTCTACGCCGCCACGATCCCATCGACGTGCTCGTCGAGAGCAGCAAAGGACGGATCGAAGAGCTGTTGCCGATCCGGTATGGCCGGATGGTGGCGAGTCCCTTCGCCTTCCTGCGCGGAGCAGCTGCCGTGATGGCCGCCGATCTGTCCCTCACGCCGGCGACGGGCGTGCACGTGCAGGCCTGTGGCGACTGTCACGCCGTCAACTTCGGCGGTTTTGCGACGCCGGAACGCAACATCATCTTCGACATCAACGATTTTGACGAAACCTCACCCGGGCCATGGGAGTGGGACGTGAAGCGTCTGGTCGCGAGTTTCGTCGCCATTGGCAGATTCCGCAACTTTTCCGAGGAAGAGGGACGGCATTGCGCTTGGCGCGCCGCGCGGTCGTATCGCAAGCATATGGCGAAATACGCGGAGATGCCGATTCTCGAAGCTTGGTATAGCCACATCAACGTCGATGAATTCATCGAGGACGTTGCGGAGATGAAGACTGGGTCGAAAACATCGAAGCATCTAACGTCCTCGCATAGCGAGAAATGGTCGAAGAAAACGAAGCAGATAGCGTCTACGCACCAACTCGAGTTCGAAAAACTGGCCGTGCAGGCAGCCGGCGAGGCGCGCATCCTCGATCAGCCGCCGCTCATCTACCATTTCAGCGCCAAGGAAGATGCGGAGAAGCGGAAGATCATCGAAGAGTCGTTCCGGCGCTACAAGGATTCCGTGGCCCCCGAAGTGCGCACGCTGCTGGACCGCTACGCGCTGGTCGATATCGCCGCGAAGGTCGTTGGCGTCGGCAGCGTCGGCACGCTCTGCGGCATCCTCCTGTTGCTGTCGGGCTCCGGGGATCCGCTCTTCTTGCAGTTCAAGGAGGCGCGTCAATCGGTGCTGGAGCCGTATGCCGGTGCCGGCCCGTACGAGCATAACGGCGAACGCATCGTTCACGGACAACGGTTGATGCAGGCGGCCAGCGACATGTTTCTCGGATGGATGACGGGAGCGGGCGAGGCAGAGCGTACCTTCTACGTTCGCCAACTCAAAGATGTCAAACTCAAGCCTATGGTTGAGGTGTCGATCCCCGAGGGCGTCGATATCTGGGCGCGCTACTGCGGTCACGCCCTAGCGCGGGCGCACGCACGGTCGGCCGATCCCGTTCTCTTGAGCGCCTACATGGACGACGGCGCAGCGTTCGAGGATGCGATGGTCGACTTCGCGGTCGCCTATACCGATCAAACCGAACGCGACCATGAGGCGCTGGCTGCCGCGGTGCGCTCCGGGCGGTTACCGGCGCAGACCCTTTCATCCGAAGCATAATCTCGACCTAGCGTCGGTTGAACCAACGGTATTGAAGGGCAGCGGACATGGTTGTAAATTCCTGGCCGAACCGCCCGCTCAACCAATGCGACCACGAGACCTTCGCCGAAACACCCGGTCCTAACGGTTGCGAGAAGGCCAGACCATACCGCGAATTCGATAGTCCATTGAGCGGGCCGGCCTGGCCTACCGTTGTCGCACCACCCGCAGCGTAGCCCCAGTCTAGTGCTAGCCACTGCCCTGGGCGAAAACTATATCCGGCATGGATCTGATAAACAGCAAGCGGTGCTTGCTGAAGTACCTGCCCTCCAAAGTAATCCGCGTTTTCGCCAAAGAGCCACATGCCGGCAGAAACGTCCGTGAACCATTTTCCCATCGGGACCTCTACGCCGATTTCCGGTTTGAGCGTCCACCGGTTCGATGCGGTATTGATCAATCGCGTTGGATCGTACGTGCCCGTCGGCGCGATCACCGTGACGCCCACTCCGAGCGTCGGTCTTGGCTTGCGACGCGCGAACTCCGCCGGCGTGAGCGCTCGGCTTAAGAGATCGACCGAAAACCGTAATCGCAGGTCTGCGAAGCCGTTTCGCGTCCCAGCTTGAGTTTGACCATAGACCGCTGCGCTGAGGCGGCCGCCGAGGTACGGAACGGCAACCGCCCAAGTCGCCGTACGGCCCGCTAAGGGGAACGTATGGGCGAAACTCAGACTGCTCGTGTTGATTGAAGCGCGGACGTCGCTGAGCGGAAGCGACGGGTCGAGCGACACGTTGCCCGTCGAGTTCGCGAATGCTCCGACGGCGAAGTTCGTGTCGATCGGCGACGCCGAATAGACTCGGGGTTCGAGTTCTTGGCTCTTTGCCGGCTTTGCGCTGCTGAACAACATGAACAACAAGAGCGCGACCCGCAAGAATCCGGCGAGAACGATCGTCCAGGGCATCCTTGTGCTCAAGGGATGCTTGGCCATGCTCATCCTCCAAGTATGTTGATCGCTCGGGCTGCGACGGCAGCGATGGTGACGAGAGATATCATGCTTTCGAGCATCATCAACATCTTCGCGCGAGGCCTTAGCGGGATCACGTCGGTTGGACTGAAAGCGGTCGACGCCGTGAACGCGAGGAACAGGTAATCCACGAAGATGGGTTGCCAGCTGGCGGGCACGCCGTCGGACGGATCGCCGCGGGGGAACGAGAAGTCGCATCGTCCGTACGCGGCAGTGGCTCGCCCGACTGGACCGTTGCGGTCGAGTTGCCAATAGACCAGCGCGAAAACGACAATGTTGGTGAGCCAAATGGCGACGGCGGTCGAGAGCAATGCGATGGCCGAGAGGTCGGGCCGGCGCGACGCCATGTCGAACAGTAAGCGGGACAAGATGGCGATCTCGGCGCACGTCACAAAGACGGCGAAGACGCCGATCGCATATCGCTCGAGGCGGTTCCACGCAGGCGCGGCGGGAGCGAGGCCCGCAGAGAGCATCGCCGCGACGAGGATGGTGCCGGCTAAGATTTCGAACCCTGGCGGCATCGCACGATAGCGGCCGGGCACCAACACGAGGACGGCGATCACGACGGCGATCGTGAGCGCAGGGAAAAGCCGAGACTCACTACGGACCGTCGTCATAATATCGATGGCGCGGGCTGTCTGTCATCGCGAACCTCACGTCAGTCCCTTATAGAGACACGTGCGTTCCACGGCTCTGACCTCTCACAAGGTCGTTCAAGGCGCGTAGTAGTGGCTCCCTACCGTCTCCGGGCGTGATCATCGCTTTGAGCATAGCCGAAGCTCTTGGCTCCGATGTCGGTGTCGCTGTCGCCTTCGTTTGCGCTCCGGACGCTTTGCCAAGCGGTACCCAAATTGCCGGCAGAAGGAGCAACGGGGCGATGACGGTCCCCGCAACCGCCCGTGTCCACTCTCCCGTCTGGCGAGTGACCTTTTGGCGTAATCCGCAAGGCACGACGGGCAGCGTCGAACAGCGCGCCGAAACGCCGGTCGAGGGCACGCGCCGCGTCGTGAAGCGCCGTCCTCAGCGTCTCCGCCTCCGTCGCCGCACCCAGGCGGTCCGCGGCCTCGACCATCGCACGGTCAACCGCGTGGACGCGTTCGAGGAGGGCCCCGTCGAAACGCGCCTGGTCGACGGCGCGAATCTCGCGCTGATCGGTGAACTCGCAGCGAACGATTAGACCGTCGAGCTCCTTCGCGAACGCTGTGGACGGCCGCATGCGGTCGGGGATGGCGGCGAGTGTCTCGCCGAGATACGCTCGAAGCTGCTGGTCGACGAGATGCCGCGCATTCTGGTTCGCGTAGTCCGCGTAGCCCGGGATCCGGCTGCGGAGGAAGTCGAGGTCCGTGATCGCTTCCTGACTCCCGCGCCATTCCGCCGAACGCCCTATTCCGACCCAATTCGTGTCGCTCTCCACCCTCACGCCCCTCGGCGAACTTCGCGGACGTCTGTTAGCGTAGCGCCGCTCGACTGATGCCCGACATGAGCTTGACCGCGTAGGGTTGTTCGTGCGCCTAGTCACCTAACAACACTAGTGGCTTTCGGAGACAGCCGATCTCCCAATAACGCAAGGCTGTAGCAAGGCCTGGATCGCGCGAGACGCATTCAAGCAGTTTGTTTGCGATACGAGAGGTCCAGCAATCCACGCTCAAACGTTCGCCGTAGTTGAGCTGCGATCAGCATCCATATCGGACGCAGCCCGACGGGCTCAGGAGGCAGATGCATGGGTTCTGTTCCTAACTGATACTGGGCCCCCAAGACAACCCCGAGGACTCGGCGGTTTACGAACGGCTGCGTCTCTTTTTTACGTTACTTGTCGCTTAGCGGCGGCTCCCAAAGCTCGATGCGGTTGCCGTCGGGGTCGACGATCCAAGCAAATTTCCCGTACTCGTATTCCTCGCGGTGGGGAACGATCTCCACGCCTTCGCGCTGCAGCTCCTCGAGAAGCGTGTCGAGGTTTTCAACGCAATAGTTGATCATCCACTGCTGGCCGGGCTTGCCGAAGTAGTCGGTATCCGCCTCAAATGCAGCCCAAGCCGTCATGCCCCGGCGTTGCGGCTGCTCGTCGTCGCGCCACCAGAACGACGTCTGCCCGTCGTCGCCGACCGGTACGCCAAGATGCTCTTTGTACCACGCGTTGGTTGCCGTTGGATCCTTCGAGCGAAAAAAGACGCCGCCGATTCCGGTGACACGTTTCATTCTGTTGCCCCATTGAAAGCGAATGCGCTGTGCCTAACGAGCGCCGCTGACGTGGCATCGTAGGCCCGTGGACTCCTCACGGTCACTGCAAGCTTGCGCATACTTCTAAAGGGAGACTGACCATCCTGTTGGCCCACTGGATAGGTGAGGCCGGGCGCACTGCATTACTACCCGGCGACGTTACGCCGCCGGGTCAGGCGCGGTCGGCGAACGCCAGCCCGACGGCGTGATCACGGATGTCGGCGGGCCACCCGGCGATGAGTTCCGCGAAGCGCGCACGATCGCTCGCGAAGAGCGCGCGTGCCGCCTCCTCGAAACCGGGCAGATCGCCGGCCATCGCCGACATGAAGTGATACGCCGCCTCTTGGGCCTGCCGCGCGCGGCCGCGGTCACCGCTCGTGCGCCGCGCCTCCTCGACGAGTTTGCGCAGCGCGACCGATGCGCCGCCGGGCTGCCCGTTCAGCCAGTCCCAATGGCGCGGGAGCAACGTCACCTCGCGCGCGACGACGCCAAGTTTCGGACGCCCGCGACCCCGCGGCTCCGCGGAAGGCGGCGCGAGGCGTGCGAGGACGTCCGCGTCGGAGCCGCGCGTGTCGATGTCGATCGCCTTCCCGGTCGTGTCGTCGTAGATCAGGACCGGTGCGGCGGGGTCGCGTTCGAGCACGCGTTTGACGGCGAGCGCCACCTCGGCGAGCGGGCCCGACGCGAGGCGCCGTTGGCCGGCGAAGGCGGTGTGAGGGCGGAGCTTGGCGTCGTCGTCCATGATACGCCCGAATATACCCGGGTAAAAAGACGCGTGTCAATATCACCCGGATGAAAACGTCGGCAACGGCGTCGCCCAGTACGCTTGACGGTCGCGCCGCGGTCAGCGTCGCGCGTGCGTGAAGCGTGCCGTGTCCCAGGCGGCGGCGCGCGTTCCGGCCTCGTAGCCGCTGACCAGAAATTGCGTGAGCGTGCGCGCCGGATCGCCGGCGGTGCGGACCGTCTCGTACGGCAGCGTTCCGAGGTGACCGCTCCCCGCGGTGCCCCACGCGGCGCTCGCCGGTGAAAGCGGCTGGTCGGCGAGCGTCGCCGGCTCCGGCGCCGTGTAGGTGTAGTAGGTCGGCGCCGGGATGTTCTGGTCGCCGGCCCAAAAGCCGAACGCGATCACCTCGTGCGAGTACGCTTCCTGCGCGACGGGATCGTCCTTCGGCGGCCCAGGCGCGGGGGCGCCGGAATAGCGTCCGAGGGCGAGATCGAAGCTGTGCCAGAAGAGCTGGACCGGCCCTTGCTTCCCGACGAAGCCCGAGGCGAAGTCTTCGAAGACGCCGCTGCTCCAGAGGATGACGTTCCACCAGCGGCGCACGGCGGCGGCGTCGTATGCGTGGTGCTCGCGGTCCTGCGCGAACGGCGTCGTGTACGGCACGCCGTACGGGCGCGCGAGGATCGGCACGACGATCCCGAGCGACGCGAGCGCCGCCTTCATCTGCGCGTAGAACTCCGCGACCGAAAGCCCGTCGTAGAGCGGGAACGTCGCCGGTTCGCGCACGTCGTGCGCGCGCACGATCGCGCTGTGGTCGAACAGGTCGAGCTCGATCTCGAAGAAACGCCCGCCGGCGCGTAACAACCGCGTCGCCGGGCCGTGCGGGCGCGGCGTGAGCG
>Ga0310811_10010770_pt1 | contig 11829 bp, 11 predicted proteins | sample YCmetagenome_FD_207642 | JGI IMG/M metagenome (GOLD analysis project Ga0310811, IMG submission 207642) | Soil microbial communities from experimental microcosm in Duke University, North Carolina, United States - YC | ecosystem: Engineered > Artificial ecosystem > Soil microcosm > Unclassified ...
GACGGCGCGGCGGGTTTCGGTGTCGCGGAACCGGCCGGGGCCGGTGTGGTGGTGTGCGGCGCGGAGACGGCCAGGGTGCCGTGCGCCATGGAGGCCAGCGTTGCGGCGCCCAGCGCGACGGCGTACTTGGGGTGGGTGTCGATGGCGATCGGGCGGCCCAGCGACTCGGTCAGCATCCGGGCGACCAGCGGGATCCGCGACGAGCCGCCGATCAGCAGCACCGCGTGCAGCTCCTCCGGGCTGACCTGGGCGGAGTCGAGGGTGCGGGACAGTGCCCCGATCGTCGACTCGACCTGGGCCCGGATCAGGTCCTCGAAGGTCTTGCGGTCCAGCCGGACGTCGAAGTGCCGGTCGGGCAGGAACACCGGGAGCACGGTCTCGGTGTCGGCCGAGAGCGCCTCCTTGGCCAGCACGCAGTCCTGGCGCAGGCGGGCCAGCGCGACGGTGGTCTTCGCGTCGCGCATGTCGAGGTCGTTGAGCGCGTTGTCGCTGGTGTAGTTGACGTAGCGCAGGATGGCCTCGTCGAAGTCGATGCCCCCGAGACGCTCGATGCCCTCCGGGATACCGACGATCTCCATCCCACCGGGGATCTTGCGCAGGATCGTGGCGTCGAAGGTGCCGCCGCCGAGGTCGTACACCGCGACCATCTGGCCGTCCTCGAGCGTGCGGGTGCTGGCGTAACGTGCGGCGGCCGCCTCGGGCTCGGTCACCTTCAGCGCGGTGGCCAGCCCGCCGAAGTGCAGCACGCCGTCGAACAGCGTGCGTCGGAACGGTCCCCAGTTGGCCGGGTGGGTGAGCACCACGTTCTCGGGCTGGCTGCCCTCGCTCTGCACGACCCGGGCGAGCACGTCGCGCAGCTGGGCGCCGAGCAGCTCCGTGGCCGCGTAGGACCGTCCGCCCAGGACGACCGGCGTCGGGTCGCCGAGCCTGCGCTTGAACTCCCGGGCCACCCGGTCGGCACTGGCCGTGGTGCGCAGGTTGGCGGCGGCATCGCCGGTGACCAGCGTGTTGTCGTCACGCAGGTAGACCGCCGACGGGGTGACCTCCGACCGGTCGCCCAGGGTGAACATCTCGGCCCGACCGTCGACCGCGAGCGCCGCCGCGACGAACGTCGTCCCAAGATCCACCCCGAGGCTGTACCCCACCGTTGCTCCTCTGCAAGTCGTGCTGCCGATACTAGTGCGACCGCTCAGCCCGTTCTCAGAATTAACAGCCGAATCTCATAATTCATCGCGCCTGCGTGACCTGGCATTACCGCTACGTCGGCCGTTCGCGGATCAGCGCTGCGGATCAGCGCTTGCGGATCAGCGTCAGCCCGTCGGAGACGGCGAGGATGGTGGACTCGACCCGGTCGTCGGCGGCCACCAGGTCGTTGAACGCCCGGATCGCCACGGTGTTCTTGTCGTCGCGCTCGGGGTCGACCACCGCGCCGGACCACAGCACGTTGTCGACCAGGATCAGGCCGTTGCGGCGCAGCCGGGGCAGCAGCTCGGCGTAGTAGGCGCCGTAGTTCGGTTTGTCGGCGTCGATGAACGCCATGTCGAACTGCTCGCTCTCGGCTAGCGCGCGCAGGCTGTCCAGCGCCGGCCCGAGCCGCAGCTCGATCTTGTCGTCCACCCCGGCCCGCTGCCAGGCCCGCCGCCCGATCGCCGTCCACTCCTCGCTGACGTCCAGGCAGAGCAGCCGCCCGTCCTCGGGCAGTGCCCTGGCCAGGCACAGCGCCGAGAACCCGGTGAACGTGCCGACCTCGACGATGTCCCGGGCGCCGGTGGCGGCGACCAGCAACGACATCAGCGCGCCCTGCTCGGGCGCGATCTGCATGCCGGAGATGTCCCCGAGCGACGCGGTCTCGGTGATCAGGTCGGTGGCGACCTCGTCCAGCGGCGCGGTGTGCGCCATGAGGTAGCCGTGCAGGGTGTCGTTGAGCAGGAAGCTCTTGGGGCTCACGACCGGCTCACGACTTCGCCAGGAGGTGCTCGGTGTACCAGTCGCGGGCCGCCCCGGAGCTGATCTCGAACCCCGCTCCGGTGTAGGCGTCGAAGTGCCCGCCCGGCACGATCTGGATCTTCTTGGGGTGGGCGGCGGTCTCGTACGCGGCGGCGGCGATCTCGCCCGCGGCCAGCCGGTCGTTCGGGGCGATGATCATCAGCAGCGGGGTCGGCGAGATCAGCGGCAGGTACTTGCCCGGTTCGTAGCCCCGGAAGAACTCCATGGTCAGCAGCGTGACCTCGTTGCGCCAGCCCGGTGCGCGCTGCTCGGAGGTGTGGGTGAACCACTGGTAGGAGTCCGGGGTGGGCAGCGCGGACACCGCCGCCGGGTCCTCGGCCACCACCGGGATCATCGTCGGCGGCTCACCGGCGGCCAGGGCGCGGCGCTCGGCGGCGAACATCGCGTCCATCGTCTCCCAGTTGTCGATCCGCACCAGCTCACGGAAGTGCTGCGAGCCCGAGATCGCCGGGACCTGGCCGACCACGGCCTTGACCCGGCGGTCGATCGCGGCGGTGACGTAGGCGTTCGCCGCGCCGTAGCTGGAGCCCCACAGCCCGATCCGGTCGGCGTCGACGTCCGAGCGCGCGGACGCGTAGGTGATCGCGTGCTGGATGAACCGCACCTGCTGCCAGGGGTCGATCTCCTGGCGCGGGGTGCCCGGGACCGGGTCGCTCGCGCCGAAGCCGGGGTGGTCGTAGACGAACGCGTTCAGGCCGGCGGCGGCGAACACCTCGGCGTAGCGGTCCAGCCACATCTCCTTCACCGCGGCGAACCCGTGCTGCAGCACCACACACGGCTTCGGCCCGCCGGAGTCCCCGCCCGATGCGCCGGTCGCGGGGTAGAACCAACCGCGCAGCGTGGCCCCCTGGGCCCTGAACTCGACGTCCTCGCGACTCATGCGCTCCTCCTCGTGACTGCGGTCCCGCGCTCCGATCCGCCGGGCGCAACGTGTTGCCCCGATCATGCTCCCTGCGTCGCCCGCGGGCGCGGCGCATACGCTTCCCGGGTGAATCGGAGGTGCACATGATCGAGGTGGATTGGCGCGGACGGGTCGGGGTGATCACCCTCAACCGGCCCGACAAGCGCAACGCGTTGAACATCAGCCAGTGCGAGCAGCTGCGCAAGGCGGTGCTGGCCGCCCTGGACGGTGGTGCGCGGGCGCTCGTCCTGACCGGAGCCGGTACGAGCTTCTGCTCGGGCGCCGACCTCGACGCCGTGTACTCCGCCGAGTTCCGGGTCGCCCTGTACGACATGCTGCGCACGGTGGTGGACGCCCCGGTGCCGGTGATCGCGGCGGTGAACGGGCCGGCCATCGGTGCCGGGACCCAGCTGGCGATCGCCTCCGACCTGCGGGTGGCCGAGCCGGGTGCGGTGTTCGGTGTGCCCACGGCGAAGATCGGCCTGGCGGTGGACCCCTGGACGATCCGGCGGCTGTCCCTGCTGGCCGGCAACGGCGTCGCCCGGTCGCTGCTGCTGGCCTGCGTGCAGATGTCCGCCGAGGACGCGCTGGCCGGCGGGCTGGTGGACCGCCTCGGGGGTGTCGAGGACGCGGTCGAGTGGGCGGAGTCGATGGTCGACCTCGCGCCGCTGACCGTGGCCTACAACAAGCGGGTGCTCAACGCCGTCTTCGAGCCCGACTTCGACGTGACGCCCGGGGCGGCGTCGTCCAAGGAGCTGTTCGAGGCGTTCGAGGGCTGCTGGTCCAGCGAGGACTTCACCGAAGGGCGCCGGGCCCGGGAGGAGAAGCGGGCGCCGAGGTTCCAGGGCCGCTGAGGATCGTGACGGTGCCCGCCCCGCCGTCCACCCGGACGCGGTCGCCGCTGCGGATCCGCCGCGTGCCGTCGTCGGTGCCGATCACACACGGGATCCCGAGCTCCCGGGCCACGATCGCCCCGTGGCTGGCGAGCCCACCGATGTCGATCACCAGCCCGTCGACCAGCGAGAACAGCGCTGCCCAGCTGGGGTCGGTGAGCCGGCAGACCAGGATGTCGCCCTCCTGCAGCTGATCGGTCTCGTCCGGGTCGCCGGGGTCGAGCACGACACGCGCGATGCCCTCGGCGATGCCTGGCGAGCCGGTCACCCCGACCACCGGCGCGGGCCCTCCGGGTCCTCCCGCGTCCGCTGCGGACGGTTCACCGGCCGGCTCGACAGGAACCGGCATCCCGACGAACACCAGCGGCAGCGTCAGACCCTGGTACTCCTCGTGATTGGCCCGCCGCCGGGTCACGAGCTCGGCCCACCCTTGGTCCGGGGCGGCTGCCGCCTCGCCGGCGGTCCGCCCGGACTCGAGCTCGTCCAGGGTCAGGAAGAAGACGTCGTCCGGGTCGGCGAGCCTGCCCTGCGATGGGAGCTCGGCGCCGATCCGGCGGATGGCCGCCCGGCACCCGTCGACCGCGCTGACGAACGCGGCCTTGCCCAGCCCGAGGCTGCGTACCTGGGTGCCTGCCGTCCGCAGCAGAAGCCGCGTGAGCAGCCGGTTCAGCGCCGCCACCGGGCCGCGATCGTCACCGAGCAGCGCCTCCTCGGCCGCCCGCCGCGCCTCGACGGCACGCTGCTCCCGATGGGTCGGGCGCTCGTCGTCGGGTCGTGACGCGGTGACCTCGGCCAGCGCGTCGATCATGCCCGGGTCCTCCCGCCAGGACCGGGCGCGCGGGTTTCCGACGTTGGGGCCGTGGAACCCGTGCTCGCGCACCACGTCGTCGCGGCTGATCCGGCCCCGGGAGAGCAGCCAGATGTCCTCGGCCAGCGCGGTCTCGGTGACCCCGCCGTACCCGGAGAGCAGCGTCGAGGCCAGCTCCGGGCGGCCGGCGCGGGTGCAGCGGTCGGCAACGGCGGACTGGAACGCCTGCAGCAGCGTCCGGGAGCGCACGTGCACGCGCATGAGCCGCACGAACCGGGCCACCGACTCGTCCAGCAACGCCCACGGATCCCCCGTCGCGCCGACCGTCGCGCCGTCCGCGGCCGGGGCCGCCGCGCCACCTGCCGCCGCGCCACCTGCCGCCGGGGTCGCGAGCACGTTCGACCGCCACCACCGCAGCTGCTCGTCGTGCGCCCTGGTCACCGCCTTGGTCTGGGTGACCAGCGTCCTCATCGCCTTGACCGCGATGATCGGGACCCGCCGGGCGCTGTTGGGCACCGGGGTGGCCTCCGGCCGGACCCAGCCCAGGATGTCGCGCTCGAAGTCGTCGGCGGAGGAACCCGGCACCATGGCCATGATCAGCCGGGTGCGGTCGATGTTCATCGCCTGGCGGCCGTAGAAGCAGCCGGTGATGCGGTCGTTCTGGTCGGCCGGCTCGCGGACCTCGCTGCTCGGGATGAACCCGAAGTCGCACCATGCGCCGAGCGCTCCCAGCTCGACCGCCTTGCCCCAGATCGACCACTCCAGCGGCGTGAGCACCAGCGGTGTCGCCTCGTTGACGTTGGCCAGGGTCCAGCACCGGTCCGGCTGGCTCTCGCCGCGGATGGGGTCGACCAGCGACATCTGCGTCACCGTCCTCGGGGTGCGGCCGTCCGTCGGCCGTCGTCCCGCGACAGTAGGCCACGTCACACACGGCGATTGCACGCATCTCGCTTGACCTGGACCGGGGTCGAGGTTGCAGTGTTGCCTCATGAGCTCCCTGTCCGGCGCCGACGCCGGGACCAGTCCCGCCCCCGCCTCGGTTCGCAGCGAGATCTTCGGTCCACAGCGTCGCGCTACGACGATCGGGGTGTTGCTGCTGATCAGCATGGTCGCGTTCGAGGCGATGGGTGTCGGGACGGCGATGCCCGCGCTGGTGGCCGACCTCGGGGCGCTGTCGCTCTACGCGTGGCCGTTCGTGTCGTTCATGGCCGCCTCGGTGTTCGGTACGGCGTTCGGGGGTTACTGGTGTGACCGTGCGGGGCCGAGGATGGCGCTGGTGGTGTCGCCGGTGCTGTTCGCGGTCGGGCTGCTGGTGGCCGGTAGCTCCAGCGGGATCGCGCAGTTGCTGGTCGGGCGGGTGCTGCAGGGGCTCGGAGCCGGCGGAACCACGGTGGCGATCTACGTACTGATCGCGCATGTCTACCCGGAGCGCACGCGGCCGGCGGTGTTCGGGGCGATGTCCTCGGCATGGGTGCTGCCGTCGCTGGTCGGGCCGCCGGTGTCGGGGTTCGTCACCGAGCGGTTCAGCTGGCACTGGGTGTTCTTCGGTCTCGTCCCGGTCGCCGGGCTGGCGATCGCGCTGGTCGTCCCGGCGGTTCGCCGTCTCGGCGCCCCCCTGCGCGACGGGCACACCGGAGGCGCCGACGAGCACACCGAGGGCGCGGACGAGCACACCGGAGGCGCGGCGAAGGGGTCACGCGGGTCGGTGCTGCCGGCGGCGTTCGGGGCGGCGCTGGGCGTGCCCGGGCTGAGCTGGGCCGGCCAGCATCCGGGGCCCGCGGCGGTGGGCGTGGTCGTGGTGGCGGTCGCGGTCCTGGTGCCCTCGATGCGGCGGCTGCTGCCGTCCGGGGTGTTCCGGGGGCTACGTGGCGTGCCGACGATCGTGGCCTGCCGGGGGCTGCTCGCCGGTGGGTTCTTCACCGCCAACGCCTACCTCCCGCTCATGCTGACCAGCACCCACCACTGGTCGCTCACCCAGGCCGGGTTGCCGCTGGTGGTCTCGGCGCTGGGCTGGTCCTCGGCGTCGGCGTGGCAGGGCAACCACCCGGACCTGCCCCGGCCCCGGCTGCTGCGGATCGGGTTCGCATTGGTCATGACCGGGATGATCGGCCTGGTGACCGTGGCGGCGGGCTGGACACCGGGCTGGCTTGCCCTGGTGACGTGGACGGCGGCCGGTGTCGGGATGGGGCTCGGCTTCTCGGCGGTGTCGTTCCTGCTGCTGCAGCAGTCGGTGCCCTCGGCGGTCGGATTCAACTCCTCGGCCGCGCAGATGGCCGACCAGCTCACCACCGCCACCATGATCGGGTTAGGCGGCGCGCTGCTGGCCCTGCTGGTGACGCCGGCGGTCGCCCTGCCGGTGCTGATGGCGGTGCTGGTGGCGCTCGGTGGGATCGGGGTGCTGGTCGCCCAGCGGACCACCGCGGTGCCGGTCGCCTGAGCCGCCTCGACACGGAGACCCGCAAGCGGGCGATGGCCGAGCTCCGGGCCCCGCTCCGGTATGCGCACACTATGCGCATACCGGATGAAGTGTCCTGGCGGCGGAAGCTCGCAGGCGAGAAGAGGCGGCGGAAGCCCGCGGAGGACGGAGCGGCGGCGGAAGCCCGCGGAAGACGGAGCGGCGGCGGAAGCCGCGGACGCGGCGATGCCGGGCACGCTCGGGATGCGCGTGCCCGGCATCGGTGCCCGGGGTCGGGCGGGTCAGCCCTTGCCGTTGTCCGAGGGGTAGGCCGGGTGCGGGTTGCTGTTGCCGTCCGCGCCCGTTCCGCCGGAGGCCCCGCCCGTGCTCGCCCCGCCGGTGCTTGCGCCGCCCGTACTCGCGCCGCCCGTGCTCGCTCCGCCGGTGCTCGCTCCGGCCGTACCCGAGCTACCGCCAGTGCCGGTGGCTCCGCTGCTACCCGGAGCGGGCGCGGTCGTGGTGGCCGCGCCGGGGGCCGGTGTTGTGCTGTCGCAGGCGGTGACCGCGACCAGCGCCGCGGCGGTCGCGGCGACCACACCCAAGCTCTTGATCAGACGTGAAGGCTCCCAGTTCATGGCGGCACGATAGGGGAACGGGCTCCACTTTGGAGCAGGCGGAAGGTACCGATTGGGTGACGTACTGCTGCCAGTCGGGGAGCGGTAGATCACCTGCCCGGCTACTTCGTCGCGCCGGCCAGGTTGTCGTCGGAGGCCAGGTAGGTCCCGTACCCTTCGCGCACCAGACCGTCATCGGCGAACAGCAGGACCTCGTTCACCAGGCCGCCCTTCTGGTTGCGGTAGTGGATGACGATCGCGTCGACGCCGCCGTAGACGCCGAGCAGTTCGAACCGCAGGTCGGGGATCTTGCCCAGCGCCTCGGTCCAGTAGCGGCGCAGGTCGGCCTTGCCCCGGATGACGCCGTCGCTGTCGGCCAGCAGCTGGACCGCGGCGGGCGAGCGGAACACCACGTCGTCGGCGAAATGCCCGAGTACGGCTTCCACGTCGTGGTCGTTCCACGCGGTCAGCCAGGCTTGAGCGAATTCGGACGGTGACGTTTTCGACATCGTGCGATCATCCCGCGGCGGGCGAGGTCGGCGCGCGCCGGTTTCCCACCACGTGGACCCATCCCACCTGCGCGAACTCTCCAGCGTAAACCCGCCCGGGCCACAGCTCTGAGAATTATCAGAGACCGGGGAATCGGGCCGATGCGCGGTGCGATCGCTGTATTACGTTCGGTTTCGGCGCCCCTGAACGCCACCGGAAAGCGGGACGCCCGATCGGTGAGGAGTCGACCGTGACAGTTGCCGCCCTGCTCAGAACCAAGTCCGGCGATGCGAAGCCGGGGGAGGTGCGAACCATCCATCCCTGGTCGACCGTGGCCGACGCCGTGCGCCGGCTGGGCGAGTCACCCCGGGTCGGCGCTCTCGTCGTGACCAGCGAGGGCGGCCGGGTGATCGGGATCGTCGGCGAGCGCGAGATCGTGCGCGGTCTGGGCGAGCACGGCCCGGGGATCATGCAGCTGTCGGCGGAGAACGTGATGTCGCGCCGGATCCCGACCTGTGCGCCGGCCGACTCGCTGGCCAGCGTCATGCGCACCATGACCGAGTCGAGGTTCCGGCACATCCCGGTGATCGACGGCAACGAGCTCGTCGGTCTGGTCAGCATCGGGGACGTGGTCCGGGCCAGGCTCAAGGACGCCGAGCTGGAGGCAGCCGTACTCCGCGACATGGTCAAGATCCGCGGTTGAGGGGCGCGGCCCGGCCGGGTGCCGGGCCACGCCCTCGCGTCTTGGCCGGTGGTGCCTACTTGACGCAGAACCCCGCGTCGACGGGCAGGGTGACGCCGGTGACGTAGCGGGCCTCGTCGGAGACCAGCCAGGCGATGGCGTTGCTGATGTCGATCGCCTCGATCATGTCGACGTCCATCAGGTTCGCCAGCGCCCCGGCGATCTCGGGCTTGGCCTCCATGATCTCGCCGATGGTCTCGTTCACGATCATGGTGGTGTTGACGCCGGTGGGGTGCACGGTGTTGACGCGGATGTTGTGCGGCGCGAGCCAGTGCGCGAACGAGCGCATCAGCCCGACCACACCGTGCTTGGCCGCGCTGTACCCGGTCAGTGCCCCGCCGCCGTCACCACCGCGTCCGGTGAGGCCCTGGGTGGAGCTGGTCAGCACGATGGACCCGCCGCGTCCCTGCTCGATCATGGCCGGGGCGGCGGCGCTGACGGTGTTCCAGACGCCGGTGAGGTTGATGTCCACGACCTCGCGGAACAGTGCATCCTCGTCGACGCCGCTGCGCATGCTGATGCTCAGGATCCCGGCGTTGGCCAGCACGATGTCCACCCCGCCGAGCTGGGCGATGCCCTCGGCCACCACCGAGCGCATGGCGGCCGGGTCACGCACGTCGCCGACGGCCGAGACGATGCGCCGGTCGAGGGCCTCCACCTGAGAGACCGTCTCGGCCAGGTCCTCCTCGGTGGACATCGGGTAGGGCACCGACTCCAGCTGGCGGCAGAGGTCGACGGCGATGATGTCGGCGCCCTCCTGCGCGAGCCGGAGCGCGTGGCTGCGGCCCTGGCCGCGTGCCGCGCCGGTGATGAAAGCGACCTTGCCGTCGAGCTTGCCCATTCCAGATCCCCTTTTCAGCATTGAACAGTGGTTTTCGGACGGTGCGCTACGTGCCGAGGGTCTATTTGATCAAGAACCCGGCGTCGACGGGCAGCGTCACGCCGGTGACGTAGCGGGCCTCGTCGGAGACCAGCCAGGCGACGGCGTTGCTGATGTCGATCGGCTCGACGACCGGGATCGGGAGCAGGTTCGACAGCGTCTCGCTCATCGACGGGTTCAGCTCCCGGTACTCCTCCATGTTGGAGTTCACGATCATGTCCGTGTTGACTCCGGTCGGGTGCACGCTGTTGACCCGGATGTTGTGCGGCGCCAGCCAGTGGCTGAACGAGCGCATCAGGCCGACGACGCCGTGCTTGGCCGCCTGGTAACCGGTGAACGCGCCGGACCCGTCACCGCCGCGCCCGGACAGCCCGGCGGCGGAGCTGGTGATCACGATGGACCCGCCGCGTCCCTGCTCGATCATCGCCGGGGCGGCGGCGCTGACGGTGTTCCAGACGCCGGTCAGGTTGATGTCGATGACCTCGGCGAACAGCGCGTCCTGGTCGACGTCCGGCCTGGCGCTGACCCCGAAGATCCCGGCGTTGGCCAGCACGATGTCCACGCTCCCGAGCTGCGCGACGCCCTCGTCGACGACCTTGCGCAGGGCGGCGGCGTCGCGGACGTCGGCGACGGCGGACACGATGCGCCGGTCGAGGGCTTCCACCTGGGAGACCGTCTCGGCCAGGTCGGCCTCGGTCGCCATGGCGTAGGGCACGGACTCGATCTGGGCGCAGATGTCGACGGCGATGATGTCGGCACCCTCGCCGGCCAGCCGGACGGCGTGGCTGCGACCCTGGCCGCGCGCCGCTCCGGTGATGAAGGCGACCTTGCCGTCGAGCTTGCCCATCCACGTACCCCCGTTGGTCGTCGACGAAATGAGTGTTTGTTCGTGGATGCTATCCAGGTGCCTCAGATCAGCGTGGCGGCGCGGGTGAGCAGGCCGACGGCGCTGCGATGCAGCCGCCGCCCGTTGGCCTCGGTGGTCTGGCCGGCGAGGTAGCGGGCGTAGGTGCCCTCGATGATGATCGCCAGGCGGAACGCGGCGAGCACCTCGTACCAGGTGGGGTCCTCGACGGACGTGCCCCGGGTCTTCTCGTACTCGCCGATCACCGCGTCGCGCGGCGGCAGCCCGGTCGGATCGAAGCCGGCCAGTGTGGGGAAGTGCAGCGGCCAGGTGGCCAGCAGGTGGCCGAGGTCGAGCAACGGGTCGCCGATGGTGGCCAGCTCCCAGTCGACCATGGCCACCAGCTTCGGCGTGTGCTGGTCGAACAGCACGTTGGCGAAGTGGAAGTCGCCGTGGATGATCCCCGGGGTCCATCTGGACGGGCGGTGCGCGTCGAGCCACTCGGCGATCTCCGGCACGTGCGGCAGGGAGTCGGCCGGGTACCCGGGTACCTGCGAATACCCCTGCAGGTGTGAGGTCCACCGCCCGACCTGACGCTCCAGCCAGCCCTCGGGTTTGCCGAAGTCGGCCAGCCCGATCGTGGTGTGGTCCAGCCGTCCCAGCTCGCCGATGGCCCGGGCCATCTCCAGGCCCATCTCGTACTGCAGGCCGTCGTCGTCGCTGTGCGGGGTGTGTGGCCAGGCGAACGCGGGCGCGAACCCCTCCACCGGCTCCATCAGATAGAAGGCACCCCCGATCACGGTCTCGTCCGGGCAGGCCGCGATCAGCGACGGGTGCGGTACGTCGGTGCCGGACAGTGCGGCCAGGATCCGGGCTTCCCGGCGCATGGTCTCGTCGGTGTTGGCCCGCTTGTGCTCGGGCCCCCGCCGCAACACGTACTCCCGCCCGTCCCGCCGGAATCGCAGAAGCACGTTCTGCGACCCGCCGCCCAGCAGGTTCAGGTCCTCCAGCGGCCCGCTCCCCAGCTCGGCGGAGTCCATCCACCTCACGAGGGCGTCGAGATCGACCCCGGGGATCTCATTCTCAGGCACTGTGCTCCGATCGCGTGAGGGCCGCGTCGCGTTCGACGACGAGCCGCCGGGTCTCCTCCGACAGGGGACCGCCGAGCAGCGCGGTCACCTGGTCGACGAGATGACTGGTGAACAGCCGGTCGTCGGTGTGCGGCCCCGACCGCGCCCGCCGCGCGAACTCCACGG
>Ga0310811_10010771_pt1 | contig 11828 bp, 11 predicted proteins | sample YCmetagenome_FD_207642 | JGI IMG/M metagenome (GOLD analysis project Ga0310811, IMG submission 207642) | Soil microbial communities from experimental microcosm in Duke University, North Carolina, United States - YC | ecosystem: Engineered > Artificial ecosystem > Soil microcosm > Unclassified ...
CGTTTCGTCGTAATTGGCGTGGTTAGGGGCTTTTTCGTCGCCGCTGGGGCCTGGTCTCAGGGTTTTGATCCCAAGCTGTTTCATCATATTCTCGTGGTCCTGGTCGGCTGTGAAGGTCACAGGGGCGGGCCAGGAGGTTGAATGCGCTCCCGATGTGGAATCGGGTTTGGTTTGCTGAGCCGGGGCATTGAAGGTGGCTATGCTGATGAGGGCGGCAAGGAATGGGACAAGGAGGCTATGAGGTCTCATATTTGTGTTTTTGGCGCTGTTGCAATGCGTTGTTTTTAGTCAATTTGTAATCGGTTGCATAATTTACGACGATTTTGCAGATCGCCAAAATACCAGGCATATTTCTGTCCCTGCATCGTGAGGGTTAGATATGAACCTTTTTGACGGTAGTATAGGCATTATCGAGTGTGAGGGCAACTGTGTCTGGGGTGTAGCCGAAGTAAGTGGTTATGATGCGATAGGATCCGAGGTAAGAAGCCACCATAAGCGAGCAAATAAATGAGCCGAACGGGTCAATTAAAAGGATAAAAAAATGTGCAATTCCAGTGCCGCTGACGTAGATTTGACAAAACCACGAGAATCACATATGAAATCGAGCTTGACAGGTATTATTCTGCTAATCTTTTTATCGCTGGCAGAATTGCCGCTTTCTGCTCAGCAGGCTCAACCTGCGCCGGTGCTGCAACCTTTACAGCAACCTCTGCCGCAGCCAAAGCAGCCTCCGTTCTGGAATGAGATAGCCGAATTCAGGAAAAAAGATAGTGTTCAGCACCCTCCTGCGGGAGCCATACTTTTTGTCGGCAGCTCGTCATTCCGCAAGTGGACGAATGTGCAATCCGACTTTCCGGGTTACACGATCATCAACCGTGGGTTTGGCGGGTCCGGCTTTGATGACGTCATCCACTATGCGAAAGATATCATTTACCCTTATCACCCCAAACAGATAGTGATCTACTGCGGCGACAATGACCTGGCATCTTCTGAAAAAGTGACGGCAAAAAAGGTCTATAAGAGATTTGTGAAATTGTATGATCTTATTCGTAAGCATTTGCAGAATGTGGATATCGTGTACGTATCGATCAAGCCGAGCCCAAGTAGAGAGAAACTGATGCCACGCATGGAGGAGGCCAATGATCTGATAAGGGACTTTACAGCCAAACACAGTCATGTCCGTTTTGTCGATGTATATCACCTGATGCTGACACCACAGGGGCATCCGATGGAGGACCTGTTTATCGGGGACAAGCTGCACATGAATGAGAAAGGGTATAAGATCTGGCAGAAGGCGATATTGCCTTATCTGGATAAATAATATGGATAAATAATATTCACCAGGATCTAGCTTTGCCTGGCTATCCCGGAACGGGAACGGAAATATTAAGGAATTGTGATTTCTGCTTCTCTCCTAACTTGGTACCTAAGATACAAATTAATTTGCGGATTAATTAGACAAGCTTACTAACTTTACTACTACGGAAATTCGATTTGATGGTGGTAATCTTAATATGCTAACGTATGTCGAAGGATACCATGTCTCTACGAAAAAAGATACTTTTTACAATAGGATCTCCTAATCAGGCAAGCCAGATGCACCAGATCGCATCCCAGCTGCCTGAATATGACTGCTACTTCAGCCAGTTATACAGCAATCATCCGGTGCTGCGTATGGCAAGACGCACCGGGTTTCTCGACCACACTATTCTTGCGGGCGAGTTCAAAAGAAAAGGCGATGCCTATCTTGAGGAACATCGCTTGCGTAACGATTATGCCAGAAGCATTTATCACAATTCTTATGACCTGGTACTTCTGTGTACCGATCTGCTGGTCACCAAAGAACTGAGGCAGATGAAGACGGTCTGGGTGCAGGAGGGGATGACGGATCCCCTTACTTCCTGGGGGAAGTGGACCCGTCGTTTGGGACTGCCCGGCTATTTTGCCAAAAACACGGCCTTTAACGGGAGCGGCAATATCTGCGATATCTATTGCGCTGCCTCTGAAGGCTATAAAGAGCAGTTCAGCCGTCTGGGGACCGACGCTTCGAAGATCGTCGTCACGGGTATTCCCAATTACGATAATGCAGCTGCTTTTCTCCATAACGACTTCCCGCACAGAGACTATGTGCTGGTGGCTACTTCGGATATTCGGGAGACCTTCAACACCGATGACCGGCCGGCCTTTATCCGTCACTGCGTCGGGATTGCGGGGAACAGGCAATTGATCTTCAAGCTGCATCCCAATGAAATAAAAGATCGTGCTGTCCGGGAGATCAGGGAGAACGCGCCTTCCGCTCTCATCTATACCGAAGGGAACACGGAGCATATGATCGCCAATTGCCAGGAGCTGATCACGCAGTATTCTACTGTTGTATATATTGGTATTGCCCTGGGGAAAAAAGTACATTCCTATTTTGATGTTGAGCAATTGAAGCGGCTGGCTCCAGTCCAGAACGGAGGAGCCTCAGCTGCTCATATTGCGGACGTATGCAGGCAATACATAGAATTCAAGGGTGCTCCCAGTGAATTCAGGCACCGATACAGACCCCCAAAACTTCAATTTGCTTAAATGAATACAACAGAAAGAAAGATCGTTACGGTCATCCAGGTCAGGAGGGGGTCTTCCCGTTTGCCGGATAAAGTGTTCAGGCCATTGTCGGGGAAGTCTCTTTTTGTAAGGCAGGTCGAGCGTGTACTTGCGGCTAAGCTGAGTGGGACGGTGGTTGTAGCCACCACGATGAATCCTGCGGATGACCTGGTTTGGGAAGTTTGCCAGCAGGAAGGATTGGAGTGTTTTCGCGGACATGATGAAGACCTCCTTGACAGGCATTACCAGGCGGCTCTGAAATACGGTGCGGATACCGTGATCAAGATACCGGGCGACTGCCCCCTGATCGACCCGGCCGTTATCGATACCGTGATCGGTTTCTATTTGGAAAATGCTGATAAGTATGATTATGTAAGCAATCTTCATCCGGCTACTTATCCGGATGGTAATGATGTCGAAATAATGTCATTGCAGGCGATAGAAGACGCGTGGAAGAATGCCGGCCGCCCTTTTGAACGGGAGCATACCACTCCATACATCTGGGAACGGCCGGAGCAGTTCCGGATCGGCAACGTGGTGATGGAGGGAGGTGTGGACTATTCAATGACCCACCGGCTGACTATAGACTATGAGGAGGACTACCAATTCATCAAAGCCGTTTGGGAGGAGCTGCATCCTGTCAACCCAATGTTTGGTACGGCTGAGATCCTATCCCTGATAGAAAGACGGCCGGACATCTATATGATCAACCGGTCGCTGGCCGGCGTGAACTGGTATCGCAATCACCTGGGAGAACTGAAGACAGTCGCAGCGGAGCAGACAAAGTTTGCTGCTGGAGACATAAAGGATACGGGTGCTTTGGCTGCCATTGCGATGAGGGTCAGAGAACATATAATCCGGATGTCGGCCGGAGGCGGGTGTTTTATCGGCGCCTCTTTATCCTGTGTCGAATTAATGGTATATCTCTACGCCTGTCATCTCCGGCGCAGCAAACAGGAAGCGGTGGGGGGACAGGCGGATGATCCGCTGCGGGATTTTTTGTTCCTGTCGAAAGGACATGATGTGCCTGCCCTATACGGCACCTTTGTAGAGATGGGCATGCTGGATGCGAGCCGGCTCAGCAATCATCTTTCCACTTCGGATAGCATTTACTGGCATCCGAACAGGAATATTCCCGGAGTAGAGTTCCATTCCGGCTCACTGGGACATCTGCCGGCCGTCGCGACGGGGGTGGCACTGGATTGCAAGCTGCGGGGCAGCGATAACCGGATCGTTGTGATCACCGGTGACGGGGAGCTGAATGAAGGCAGCGTGTGGGAAACGATATTGGTCGCCAATGCCTATAAGCTGGATAATCTGACCATCGTAATCGACCGCAATCAATTCCAGGCGAATATCCGGACAGAGGACCTTATCCCTCTCGAGCCTCTGGAGGATAAGTTCAGGGCCTTTGGATGTAATGTACAGCGGATAGACGGGCATAATTTTTTACAACTCCAGGAGGCGTTTGCTAACCATGGCTTGGACAAGGTGAATGTGATCATTGCCGATACGGTCAGGGGAAAAGGACTTCCAAGCATCGAGGCAAGGGCTGACCGCTGGTTCTGCGCTTTTTCCCCCGAAGAGGTGACACAACTGCTGCAGGAGCTGCACGGGAATCAAAATGCATTGATCGAATCTGAAACTTTAGTAGTACGGTAATATACCTTCTATGACTTACGAAGAATTGTTGACAGAGACTGCTTTGAAAGACGAGCGATTTATTGTGATGACGGCAGAGAACCGGGCGCTGGTGCGGAATATGCCCAGGGCGTTGGGTTCCCGCTTCGTAGATACGGGCATTACCGAGCAGACCATGGTCGGCATGGCCGCGGGTCTGGCATTGCGGGGCAGGATCCCTGTTATCCATGCGCTGGCGCCATTCCTTACCATGAGGGCTTTCGAATTCATCCGTACGGATGTCGGCATCGCTCATCTTCCGGTAAAGCTAAGCGGTTTTATTCCCGGCTTCCTATCGGATGGTAATGGGCCTACTCATCAGGCCATCGAGGATGTATCTATTTTGCGGGGTATCCCTGGCATGGAAGTATACTGTCCTGCTGACGAGGACGACCTGGTAAAAATGTTGCCGGAGGTATGGTCATCTCCCGCACCGGCTTATGTGCGCATCAATCATAAAAAGGGAAGCTACGAACATACGCCGTATCAACCTGGCAAGGCCGAGGTGATTGGGGATTGCAGTGGTGATGTGACCCTGCTGGTATATGGTTTTTTGTTTGAGAATGCTTTACGGACAAAAGAGCTGCTTGAGGAAAAAGGGCTGAGGGTCAGCCTGGTAAATATGAGAAGCCTGAAGCCGGTGGATGAGGAGGTGATCGTCAAAGCAGCTACCCATTCCCGTAAGCTGGTTACGATCGAAGATCATCTCAGGACCGGCGGGCTTTATTCCATCGTGGCGGAATTGCTGCTGCAAAGGCGCATGACAGCGGATGTGCTGTCGCTGTCCCTTGGAGAACGCTGGTTCCGACCCGGCTTACTCAACCAGGTGCTGGAGACAGAGGGTTTTACACCCAAAAAAATGGCCGATAAAATAATGACAAATGCCCAATAAAGTAAGATCCAACGAAGACTATCCTGTCATAACGGAGTCCAATAAATTATATGAAAGGGCCCGTCCCATTATGACCCCGGTGACGCAGACCCTGGCAAAGGGCCCCGGTCAGTACATCAATGGGGTTGCACCAAAATATCTTAAGAAGGGAAAAGGAGCCCGTGTATGGGATGTGGATGGGAATGAATATCTCGACTACAATATGGCGATAGGGCCGTTGTCCCTTGGTTATGGATATCCCCGGGTCGATGAAGCTATCATCGAACAGCTGAAGGATGGGATCACCTTTTCGATGATGCACGAGCTGGAGGTGACACTGGCGGAACTTATCCATAAGATCATTCCCAATGCTGAATCGATCCGTATCAGCAAGACGGGCGCCGATGTGACCAGCGCGGCTGTGAGGGTAGCCCGGGCGTATACAGGCAGGAATAAGGTGCTGTGCTGTGGGTATCATGGATGGCATGACTGGTATATCTCCGTCACGAGCCGTGACAGCGGGATCCCTGCGGCGGTGAAGGACCTCAGCGCTACTTTTGGCTATAATGATATCAAATCCGTAAAGGAAGCGCTGGATGCCGACACTGCGTGCGTGATCCTGGAACCTTTTGTATTCGAGGCGCCTGCGGATGATTTCCTGCAGGAGCTGAAGAACCTTTGTACGGCTAATGGAACGCTTTTGATCTTCGACGAGATGTGGACGGGCTTTCGTATCGCAGTGGGTGGCGCACAGGAATATTTTGGCGTGACTCCGGACCTGGCGTGTTACTCGAAGGCGTTTGCGAACGGGATGCCCATCTCTTTGCTGACAGGGAGAAGGGATGTGATGTCGCTTTTCCAGGAAGAGGTATTCTTCTTTACGACGTTTGGCGGCGAAGCGCTGTCACTGGCGGCTGCTGTGGCTACCATACAGGAGATGATCGAAAAGGATGTGCCTGCTTATCTCGCGGAGAAGGGTAAGAAGCTGAAAGATGGATATAATGCCCTGGCTCTCGAATTAGGTATCGACAGTTATACCCGATGCACGGGATATGACTGCCGATCGCTGGTGAGCTTTGATGCTGCTGCCGGTAATCCGCTCGAGGTTAAATCATATGTGCAGCAGGAGCTGATCAAGCGCGGTATCCTTTGGTCCGGCTTTCACAACATGAGCTACAGTCATACGGATGAAGACGTGACATATACATTGACCGCTTACCGGGAGGTGCTGGGTCTGCTGAAGGAAGCGGTGGCTGTGGGGGATGTAGCTGCAAGACTGAAAGGCAAACCTGTAGAAGCGGTATTCCGCAAAGTCAGCAATTTTAATATGAAACCAGCAACAAAGGCGTAATGGATATTTTTTCTTTGGAAGGCAGGGTTGCCATCGTCACAGGGGCCTGCGGATTATTAGGGACCCAGCATTGTGAGGCGCTGGCGGCTGCGGGCGCAAGGGTCGTGGTAGCGGACCTGGATGAAGAGGCGGGGCGCCGGGTAGCGGAGAGTTTGGGCCAGGGGCATCTGGCCATTGGACTGGATGTGACCAGTGTGGCTTCGTTGAAAGCCGCAAGGGCCAGGATATTGGATAGATATGGACGGATCGATGTGCTTGTGAACAATGCGGCGATCAATGATATGTTTGAGAACCCTTTACTTGCCGGCCAGCAGTCCATGTTCGAGAACTATCCGCTGGAAATGTGGGACCGGTCATGGAAGGTAAACGTGAGCGGGGTATTCCTTTGTTCGCAGGTGTTGGGTGGTGTGATGGCGGAACAGGGTGGAGGAAGCATCATCAACATCGCTTCCACTTATGGTATTGTGGCGCCCGATCAAAGCATCTACCGGAATGAGGGCGGGGAGCAAACCTTTTATAAGTCTCCGTCCTATCCCGTCACCAAGTCGGCAGTCATTGGTTTTACAAAGTTTCTGGCTTCCTATTGGGGCGGCAGGAATGTGAGGGTCAATACGCTTTCACCGGGTGGTGTGGAGAATCAGCAGGATGCTTTTTTTAAAGAGAATTATTCCAGGAAAACGTTGTTGGGCAGGATGGCTGCTCCTTCGGATTACCAGGGGGCGATAGTTTTTTTGGCGAGTGATGCTTCGAGGTATATGACCGGGGCCAACCTTGTAGTAGATGGGGGGTGGACGGCGATATAAGCTGGCGCCGCGATGTTGCAGGCACAGTTGGGGCGATCTAAATCATTGATATGGGTGAAGAACATAAAGATAAGGCTGGTAAGATAAAATTGCTCCTGACCGATGTGGATGGCGTGCTGACGGATAACGGGGTCTTTTATGGGGAAGGTGGCGAGGTATTGAAACGTTTTTCCATCCGGGATGGGATGGGTGTGGAGCGACTCAGAAAACTGGCGGGTATTGAAACGGGTATCGTCACAGGAGAGATGTCGCCTTCAGTGGCCCGGCGTGCGGAGAAGCTGCAGATCATCGAACTACATCTGGGGGTGAAAGATAAATTAGGACGCCTGAATGAGATAATGGAAAGGCGGGGGATCGGATGGGATGAGATCGCGTATATAGGAGATGATGTCAATGACCTGGAAGTGATGGAAAGAGCGGGGCTTAGCGCCTGTCCTGCGGATGCGATGGAACAGGTGAGCGGTATCGTACATTATCACTGTGCAGAGAAAGGCGGATATGGCGCCTTCAGGGAATTTGCAGAATGGCTTATCACACATAAAAATTACAAATTATGAATACGTTCCGTGTCAGCCCAAACAGAACTGTCGGTACCGGGCACCCTGTTTACATTATCGCTGAAATAGGCATCAATCACAACGGCTCTCTTGACATTGCGAAGAAGCTGATCGATGAAGCCGTGCAGGCGGGATGTGATGCTGTGAAGTTCCAGAAGCGTACGCCGGAACTTTGTACACCGAAGGATCAGTGGCACCTGGAGAGGGACACCCCCTGGGGCCGGATGTCCTATATCAATTACCGGCATATGGTAGAACTGGGATTTGATGAGTATTCGGAGATTGATGCTTATTGTAAGGGGAAGGGCATCGACTGGTTTGTATCCTGCTGGGATGAAGTTGCTGTCGACTTCATGGAGCAATTCAATCCGGGGGTCTATAAATTTGCTTCTGCTTCTCTGACCGATCATGCACTGATCGAAAAGGTAAAACAGACGGGCAAACCTTATATCCTTTCTACAGGTATGTCTACGATGGATGAGATCAGGGAAGTCGTGGATAAGTTTGGTACGGACAACCTGATGATCGCACATTCCACTTCTGCCTATCCCTGTCCGCCACAGGAGCTGAACCTGAGGATGATAGAGACTTTGGCTGAGCTGTATCCCGAAACGCCAATAGGTTATTCCGGCCATGAAACAGGTCTTGCCACTACGGTAGCGGCTGTTGCGATGGGCGCGACTTTTGTGGAAAGACATTTTACGCTGGACCGTGCTATGTGGGGATCGGATCATGCGGCTTCAGTGGAACCACAGGGGATGCAGAAGCTGGTGCGGGATATCCGGGATGTGGAATTGTCGATGGGGGATGGTGTCAAACGCGTTTATGAAAGCGAACTGGGTGCTATGAAAAGGCTGAGAAGGACTAAGTCTGCAATTGGTATCTGATGCAAACGATCGTATATTATACTACCAGCATACTCGTATTCAGCGTTTTTGTCTTTGTCTGGCTGGAGCGGAAGTATCCATATACCAAGGGAATACCCATTTTCCGGGATGGTTTTTGGGTGGACCTGATATGGTATACTTTTATCCAAAGCTATTTTCTGAAGATCTTCATTTTTGACTATATCATTATTCCGCTGGACAGGACCTGGCATCTGTCCTCAATGCACCTGGCAGGTTCCTGGCCGGTGGTGCTGCAGGTCCTGTTCTTCCTGGTGATCCATGATTTTTATATCTATTGGTTTCACCGGGCGCAGCACCACTCCAAATTGTTATGGCGTACGCATGAAGCGCATCACTCCAATAAGGAGGTCGACTGGCTGGCGGGTACGAGGTCGCATTCGCTGGAGATACTGATAAATCAAACGATAGAATTTGCTCCGATAGTCCTGTTGGGCGCAAACCCCATAGTAGTGCCTATCAAGGCCCTGATCGACGCCGTCTGGGGGATGTATATTCACTCCAATATCGATGTCCGGTCCGGAAAGCTACAGTATTTCATCAACGGACCGGAGATGCATCAATGGCATCATGCCAATGACCGGGCGGTGTTTTATGCCAATTATTCCACTAAATTCGCAGTCTGGGACTGGCTGTTCGGGACTGCCTATCTGCCGGGGCGGAAAAAGCCGTCGGAATATGGGTTATACTACGATTATCCGAAAGATTATTTTTTGCAGCATTTGTTTGCTGTGAAGAAGGTCGATGAGCAGAAACTGGTGAGTAAATATTCGTGGTTCAGGGCCTATCATTCTTCGAGGCAGCGGGTGATAGCCTGGCTGTCGGCAAGGCTGATGCCGGCGCGAGAGAATAAGCATTTGCAGCCGGTGCGACCGGCCGAGGGCACGGTTATTGAGCCTGTTGAAAACTAATTCTTTTATTATGGCCTGGGCCTATTTATTGATCGCATCGCTGTTTGAGATCGCATGGACCTTCTCGCTCAAGCTTATGAGTGTTAAGAAGCTAAGGGCTATCCAATGGCGGAGCTTTTTCACCCAGGTATCCAACTGGGCCGTGCTGGCGCCCTTTGCCGGTTATGTCCTGTTCGGGATAGGGAATATTGTATTCTTTTCCATGGCGATGAAGGAGATCCCTGCCTCTACGGCTCTGGCTGTTTGGATGGGAACGGCGCTGATCGGGGTGAAATTGGTTGAGCTGTTCCTATACAAGGGAACGTTCGATATCTACCAGTTTCTATATATGAGTTTGATATTGATCGGGATAGTTGGGTTGAAAAGGAATCCCTAGAATGCTTCCCGCAGCTGAACTGTAAAGGCATTGGAATGTTTGCCGACGCCATAATCCACCCGCAGGTTGAGCTTTTCTTCTTTGCTCAGCATAACGCGTACTCCACCGCCATATGCGTAGTGAAATCCATCCAGCTCGAAACGGTCTGGCGTTGGCGCTACCTCTCCCATCGATGCGAATCCTACCATACCTACCCGCCAGAAGAGAAAGCGGCGATATTCCGCCTGGTAGGCCATCAGACATTTGTCGGTAAAACGTCCTGCGTAAAGGCCCCGCATCATGTCGGCGCCTCCCAGCTCTTCCAGCTTTCGGAAGGGGGTGCTGCCGCCAGTAAATCCACCCAGGGCCTGGAGGGCTAAAACGGATGTTTTGGAGAGATAGAAGAATTTTCTCAGGTCAATGCTGAAGACCCGAAAATTAAAGTCGCTGCCCAGATGCCGATCAAAATATACATAGGTCATTTCAGCAAAAAAGCCGCGGTCGGGGCTATAGGCATGATTCCGGGTGTCCCAGGACAGGATAGGACCGACTCCGGATGTATTTCCCCCATAACGGCCAATAATGTTCTCCCGGTCGAAGGCCCCGCCCGGTTTGTAACTAACAGGCCCGGTATGCTGAAACTCGTAGGTAAGGCCGAGGTAGAATTTACCGTGTATACGTCGGAGAAACTGGGGGTTGATAAAATATTGTTTTTGTTTAAACCCCTCTTCGTCGGTATGGGTCGTACGATTGCCCAGGCCCCAGAAATTATCGGGATAGTAGCTATAGGAAGCCTGGAAACGGGCGATATGATCTTCTTTCGGAAAGAAGATGGTCGAGCTGAGTACGAGGATCAATTGTTTTCTCAGCGTATACAGGCCCAGCAAATTGATATCTGATGTTCGGATGGTGGTGTCTTTCTTTTCCGCTTTAAAGAAACGGGCGACAACGCCGCCAAAGCCCCAGTCTGTCTCCAGTGAGCGGACAACAAAGGGAAAGGCCAGCAGGTTTCTGGATGCTGCTTTTGCAGAATCTTTTGCCGGCAGCTTAATAGTGAAGGGGACAAGGTCTTTTTTGCCGGGTATGGTGTCCGGGGGGGTAGGCTGCCAGGCGAAGGTGGGCGTGGTGCTGATAAAAATCAATAAAAAGACGAGACATGCTCTCATATATAGGTATAGCGGGCACAAAAATAGGTCGGCATTGGTCCCGCAATATTATTTTTTGGAAAACTAATCCCAATCTGGGACGGCCGGCATGCAGAAGGGTGATTATATACTCGTGATAATCAATTAATTGTGAGTTGGTATGCCAATTGTTTTATACTGAATGTCCGCAGCGATAGAGCAACACAAGATGACGGACAAACAACAATTAATCTTTACCCAAATACTGAGAACTATGACACCCTCTACCACAACTGAACAGAAATTAGAGCAAGGGATTTTGAAGAGTAAGATTATGAATTTGCAGAGCGCTTTGTTTTTTACTGAAAGCGTATCGATCGTAAAACTTCCGACCCATGTGATATCTGATGTTGAAGTAGATGAAGAAGGAAATATCTGGTTTGTTATTCCGAAGCCGACAATGCATATAGACGCGTTTGAGAAAGAGATGCCGGCTAAGCTGGATTTCTTCAAGAAGGGGATGGATTTTTTTGTAAAGGTGAGAGGGGTGGCAACACTTCTGACGGAAACCAATGAGATCAGTGATTTGCCTGTCGGGATGAGGGAGAGAATGAAAGACACGAAGGTGATTGGCGTGAAGGTGAAGGTCGTGGATTCTAACCTGATCGATAATACACCGAAG
>Ga0310811_10010772_pt1 | contig 11827 bp, 10 predicted proteins | sample YCmetagenome_FD_207642 | JGI IMG/M metagenome (GOLD analysis project Ga0310811, IMG submission 207642) | Soil microbial communities from experimental microcosm in Duke University, North Carolina, United States - YC | ecosystem: Engineered > Artificial ecosystem > Soil microcosm > Unclassified ...
GCTGGGCAAGAAGGCCGACGATGCCTGGGTGACCGACACGGTCAAGGCGCTCGGCGACAAGGACCTCTACCAGTCCTCCGGGCCGGCGCCCGACGGCACGGTGTGGAGCCTCACGGCGCGGAAGATCCCGCTGTCGGGGACGAGCCGCGACTGGACCGTGCTGGTGTCGGTGCCGCAGAACAGCCTGCTGACCGCGTCCAACCAGCAGCTGCAGACCTTCTTTTTCGGCGGTATCGGCCTGCTGGTGCTGGGCATCATCGCCTTCTTCTTCGTCGGCAATTCGATCGCCAAGCCGGTGGTGCGCATGACCGCGGTGATGCGCCGGATTGCCGACGCCGATTATGCGGTCGAGGTGCCCTACGCCAGCCGCCGCGACGAGATCGGCGACATGGCCGAAGCGGTCTCGGTGTTCCGCGAGAACGGCCGCAAGGTGTCGGAGATGACCGAGGCCGATGCTGCTCGCGTCGTCCGCGACCAGGAGGCCCGCGCCCGCATGATGGGCGAGCTGCGCTCGGCCTTCGGCAACGTCGTCGACGCGGCGGTGCAGGGCGATTTCAGCCGCCGGGTCGAGACCGAATTCCCCGACGCCGAGCTCAACGCCATCGCGGCCTCGATCAACAATCTGGTCGAGACGGTCGATCGCGGCCTGGGCGAAACCGGCGAGGTGCTGGCGGCGCTGGCCGATACCGACCTCACCAAGCGGGTCGAAGGCGAGTATGCGGGCGCTTTCAACCGGCTGAAGACCGACACCAACAAGGTGGCCGAGCGGCTGGGCGAGATCGTCGGGCGGCTGAAGGCCACCTCGGGCACGCTGAAGCTGGCGACGAGCGAAATCCTCTCGGGCGCCAACGACCTGTCGGAGCGCACCACCCGCCAGGCCTCGACCATCCAGGAGACGTCGTCGGCGATGGAGCGGCTGGCCGAGACCGTGCTCGAAAACGCCAAGCGGGCCAACGAGGCCACCGGCGTTGCCGCGACGGTGACCCGCACCGCCGAGGAGGGCGGCCAGGTGATGGGCGCCGCCAACGAGGCGATGGAGCGGATCACCGCCTCGTCGGCCAAGATCTCCAACATCATCGGGCTGATCGACGACATCGCCTTCCAGACCAACCTTTTGGCGCTCAACGCCTCGGTGGAAGCGGCGCGTGCCGGCGACGCCGGCAAGGGCTTTGCGGTGGTGGCCGTGGAAGTGCGGCGTCTGGCGCAGTCGGCGGCGAGCGCTTCGGCCGAGGTCAAGCTGCTGATCGAACAGTCCGGCACGGAAGTGTCGGGCGGCAGCAAGCTGGTCGCCGATGCGGCAAGCAAGCTCAACGCCATGCTGACCGCGGCGCGCTCCTCCAGCGAACTGATGGACGGCATCGCGCGGCAGAGCCGCGAGCAGGCCTCGGCCATCGAGGAGGTGACCACCGCGGTCCGCCAGATGGACGAGATGACCCAGCACAATGCCGCGCTGGTCGAGGAGATCAATGCCTCGATCGAGCAGACCGAGAGCCAGGCCACCGACCTCGACCACATCGTCGACGTGTTCACGGTGAGCGACGGCGGCGTGCGCGTGGAGACTGCACCGCAGGCGCGGCCGCGTTCGTCGTCGCCCCAGCCGGATGCGCCCAGGAGCGGCACCATCAAGGCGATCCAGAACCGCGTCAAGCAGGCGGCCAAGTCCTACCTCAGCCGCGGCAGCGCGGCGGTGGACGCCGACTGGTCGGAGTTCTGAGGCCGGATCCGAAGGCAGTCCTGGCAAGGGGGCGCGCTTCGGCGTGCCCCTTTGTTTTGGTCAGTCCAATCCCGGCTTCACCGAGCGCAGCTTCTTGACGCCGCCGCGCTTGCTTTTGCTCTCGAGCCGCCGCGTCTTGCTGGCCAGCGTCGGCCGGGTCTTGCGACGCGGCTTGGGCGGGATCGCCGCTTCGCGCAGGAGCTCGAGCAGCCGCGCGACGGCGTCGTCGCGATTGAGCCCCTGGGTGCGATAGCGATCGGCGGTGATGACGATCTCGCCCTCGGTGGTCAGCCGCGAACCGGCGAGCCGTCGCGCCCGCGCTTTGAGCGGCTCGGGCAGCGAGGGCGACGCATCGAGATTGAACCGCAGCTGTGCGGCGCTCGACACCTTGTTGACGTTCTGCCCGCCCGGCCCGGAGGCGCGGATGAAACTGATCGTCAGCTCGGCAGGGTCGAGCGACAGCGACGGAGTGATCGTCAGGCGGTCCATGCCCCGGCATAGCGCAGCAGGCGGGCGATGTCAGTTGGTGATGATCAGGGCCAGCGAGCGATCGGACGTCTCGAGCAGCGTATCGGCGAGGCTGCCCAGCGACAGCCGGTCGCCGGCGCGCCGACCGACGCCGAGCACGATCAGGTTGTGGCGGCCGCGGCGGGCGTGGGTCAGGATGGCGAGCTCGCGTCGGCCGCCTGTCCCGATAATGGCCTCTATCTCGATCTCGTAATGCCGGCCGATCTCCCGCACATGCGCGAACATTGCCTCGAGCTGGTTGGGGGAGGGCCCCTCCGAGCCCTCCTGCGCGATGGCGATGGCCGCCACCCGGCCACCGCTGGCCTTGGCCACCAGGCACGCGAACTCGATGGCCCGCATCGAGCGATTGTCGCCGCTGATCGGCACCAGCATGCGCAACGAGGTATCCGGGTTGCGCCGCAGGGCACCGCGACCGGTCACCGCCACCGCGCTCTGCTTGAACGCATCGAGTGCGGTCTTGATCCGGGTGTGATACCCGCCATCGTCCGCGGCGAGCGGGTCGAGGCCGAGGAACATCAGGTCGTGTCCCTTCTCGACCGCGGCGCCGATGGCCTCGCTCAGGCCAGCCGGCGGCACATGGGTCTCCACGTGGATGGCATCCTCGCGGGTTTCGTCCGCTTCCTTCGCCCGCGCGATGCTCTCTTCCGAAGAGGCCTTGACCTGCTCGGCGGCATCGCCTCCGGTCGGCGCGTCGGTGGGGCCGTCGGCGTCCGGCGGCTTTGCGTCCGGTGATTTCCTTGCCGTTTCGAGAACGGTGACTGGCATGTTGCGCAGGCCGCCGAGATGGCCCGCCAGGATTGCCGCGAGCTTGCCGTTGGTCGACTCGTCGGCGACCAGCAGGATGCGCTCCAGCTGATTGATGAAGCTGTCGGCTTCGAACTCCTCGCGTTCGAGCCGCTCCTTCTCCTCGTCGCGGATCGGCAGCCGGCCGAGCGCCCAGCGCAGGGTGGGCGGCATGACCAGGGTGGTGACGATCGCCATGGTGACGATCACCGAGAACAGCCGCTGATCGATGACGCCGACGCTGAGCCCGATGGTGGCGACGATGACTTCGGTCGAGCCGCGCGCATTCATGCCGAAGCCCAGCGCAAGGGCTTCCCGAAAACCGAGGCCGTTGAGCCGCGCGCCGAGGAACGCACCCCCGAACTTGCCGACGCTGGCGATGACGATCAGGCCGGCGGCGAGCAGCGCTGTGGTGGGATCGAGCAACACCCGCAAATCGGTGTGCAGCCCGGTCAGGCCGAAGAACACCGGCATGAACAGGGCGGTCGTGAGGCCACGCAGCTGCTCGTCGATCTGTCGCGTCAGGATTGGCGACTGGCCGATGAGGAGTCCGGCGATGAACGCGCCGAGGACGGTCTGCACGCCGATCCCCGCGGTGATCAGCGCCATGATGCACATCAGGCCGATGATGGTGCTGGTGACCGGCAGGTCGCTGTGGAAATTATCGTTGGTCCAGCGGATGAGCTCGAAGGCGGCGCGGCGTCCGACGGTGAAGGCGAGTGTCAGGAAGATCGCCGTTCCGAGCACGGTGAGGGCGAGGGGGCCGACCGCGATGGTGCCGGTCGTTGCGATGCCGAGCGTAATCGCGATGATGACCCAGCCGGCGGTGTCGTCGATCACGGCCGAGGCAACGATCAGCTGCCCGACATTGCGGCGCATGAAATTCATCTCCCGCACCACTGTCGCAACGATCTTGAGCGAGGAAATCGACAGTGCCGTGCCCAGGAACAGCGCCGCGACCAGCCGCTTGTCGGGGTCGGGCAGCAATTGCTCGGGCAGCAGGAAGCCCAGCGCGAAGCCGCAGGCAAACGGCACTGCAATGCCGCTCAGCGATACGACGAGCGCGCTGCGTCGCAACCTGTAGGCGAGCCCCAGATCGGTTTCCATTCCCGCCAGCAGGAGCAGGAACAGGATGCCCAATTGCGACAAACCGCCGATCATCGCGTTCTGTTCGGCGTTCGGCGGGAAAAGCATCGCCTGACCGGCCGGCCACAAGCTGCCCAGCACCGTCGGGCCGAGCAGAATCCCCGCCAGAATCTGCCCGATGATCGAGGGTTGTCCGAGGCGGTACAGCAATTCCCCGAGCAATCGGCCCAGGATGACCAGCACCACCACCTGTGCCAGCAGCAACGTCTCGGAGGCATGGCCGCTGTTCCCGCTCTCGGCGGCGAGCGCCAGCGATGGCAGCGCGACGGTCGCAAAGGCCAGGGCCGCAACGAAAGGGCGCAAGCGCGTCAGGCTGAGAATGCGAAAAGGTCCATCACAGGCGTGGCGTGGTCGGCTGGACAATAGCCGCACCGGACGTTGGTTCCAGCCCTGGCGGTACGGATGAGAGAGAATCCGCGACTGGACCGGAACCTTTCGACCCGGGATGCAGTGAGGGGACATGGCCACCGTTCCCCCGCCTTCCGAGATCGCCATGCCGCAGCTGCCGGGTACGCCGGCGGAAGCGACCACTGCGCTCGTTCACTATTATCGCGCCGAGATGGGCCGGATGTCAGGGTGGCGGGATCGGCTCGACCGCACCAGCAACTGGGCCATCACCGTGACGGCGGCGCTCCTGTCGGTCTCGCTGTCGACCCCGACGGCGCACCACGGCGTACTGTTGTTCGCCATGCTGCTGGTCGCACTGCTCCTCTACGTCGAGGCACGCCGCTACCGCTTCTATGACGTCTATCGCATGCGCGTCCGCCAATTCGAACGGCACTATTTCGGCGCCATGTTCGCCGGGGCGCAGCGCGGCGAGGAGCCCTGGCTCAAGGCGTTGGCCGACGATCTTCGGCATCCGCATTTCCGCATCGGCCTTGCGGCTGCCATCACCCGCCGGCTGCGCCGCAACTACGTGTGGATGTTCGCGATCCTGCTGCTGGCCTGGGTGCTCAAGATCACTTCAGTCAAGCTGCAGACGGGGGGAGGCGCGGCCGACACGGCCAGACCGCTCGACGCCATTGTCGAAAATGCCGCCCTTGGGCTGGTGCCGGGCTGGGTCGTGATGGCGTTGGTGTTGGTTCTGTACGCGGCGGTCGCCGCTGTCTTCTTCGGCCGCCGGCATCGTGCCGACGACGACGAGGTGCACGTCTAGTACGGTCGGTAAGTGCGATCGTGCCTGCGGGTGATGCCCAGATCGCGCTCGAGCTGCTCGGGCGACAGCCCATCGAGATAGCGCAGGTCGGCGGCCGTGGCGCCGCGATCCTGCGGCCACAGTGCGGCGATGCGCACCAGCACACGGACAAGCAGCGGACGGCGGGGGCCAAGCAGCATGGACGCCTCGGAGAAGAGCGAATAAAAGAGTGAGACCGCGCGAGACACTTTTGTCGTCGGGAGATGGGAGCGTCCCGCGCGGTCTTTCCCGGGGGGATGCAGTCCCCACAGGAATTCTGTTGGGCGAAGCTATTTCGCCGTGGTCGGATCGATGATCGCCCTGACCTGCGCAATCCGAGTGATCGGAAATCCGCTCAGTCGGGCGTGTTCTCTCACCGCCTTTTCGTCCTCTGCGATGTAGACGCAGAAGATCTTGTCCATGGTGACGTAGGAGTGATCCCACTGCACCTTCGGCGCCAGCTTCTTCAGTGCGGCGTTGGACACCTTGGCCACGTCGCACAGGCCGGCCTGATCGTTGAGGCCGACGCCCGGCATGTCCCGTTCAATCACATAGCGGTTCAGCACGGCGTCCTCCGTTCGATTGAGACCGGCGAAAAATATCACATCCCGTCCATCATCGCGGCACAGGATACGTCCGGGTTCATGTCCGAGAACGTCCCGGTCGCATTGGCGCGCCAGGCCCAGACGTGCAGTTCGTAGAACGGCGGCAGGCCGTAGCGGTTGGGCGCATTGACGAAGCTGAACAGTTGATTGCCGAGCGCTGCCGGGCCCTTGGGCGTGATGTATTCGACCGCAACCAGCTCGAGCTTGCCGTCGGCGCCGGGCTCGTAGAGCACGGCCTCGGGCTTGCCCACGTCGACCGCCGGATCATCGATCAGCTTCTGGTTGACGTAGTGGACGCCCATCGCGCCGCTGCCGTCGGGGCCGCTGACGCAGGGGATCGGCGCATAGCCTTCCGACTTGGCCACTGCTACGTCGGCGAAGCGCTGATTGGCCGAACGGACCTTGTCCGCCAACGGGTTGGTCTCGGCGGCGTTGGCCGCGCCGGCCGTGAGCAGCGATATCATTAGCATCGAAGCAATTGCCTTATGAGCAGTCATATGATGTCTGCTGAATCGACCATTGCTGACAGAAACGTTCGGGGAAACGGGATTAATCCCGGCATCGACGAAATTTTGCATGGGTCTCTCGTATTGACGATTGCAGGAATCGCGGAGCATGTACGCGTCGCGGTGGGGGCACCATTTATTTGGACCACCAGAAATGACCATGATCGAAACACCGGGCGACCTGATCGAAACACCGCCACAGCGCGGCGAACCCGATCATCGCGACGCGCTGCTCGCGGATCTGCTGTCGCATATCAGGCTTTCTGGAGCGCTGTTCTTGAAGGGCAGCTATTTCGAGCCATGGGCCATCGACTCGCCGGGCAATTGCGATCTGGCCGCAATCCTTGCGCCCAATGCCGAGCGCCTGCTGGTCTTCCATACTGTGCGCCGCGGCACGGTTCGCGTCGCGGTCAAGGGACATGAGGTCGAGGCTTTACCAGGCGAGATGATCGTGCTGCCGCATGCCGATCGGCACGTGCTCTCCGGCCTGCAATTGAGTGAGCCGGTACCGGTCCAGAGCCTGCTGCCGCCGGCCCCGTGGAGCGATATTCCAGTCCTGACGTTTGGTGGCGAAGGGGCGCAATGCGATCTGGTCTGCGGCTATTTCCAGTGCGACGAATTGCTGTTCAACGCAGTCCTGCGCCGCCTGCCGCCGGTGTTCGTCATCCGTCCTTCGGGGCGGACCTCGACCCTGCTGGAGGCCGCAGTGGACTATGCCCTCGAGGACGGCTCGCGTTGGGGTGGCATGACCGCCATGGACCATGTCACCGGCTTGCTGCTGCGCGAGGCGTTGCGGCTGCACGCCGAGGACAGCACCGATGCCAATGGCTGGCTCGCCGCGACCTCCGACCCGGTGGTCAGCCGAGCGCTGAAATTGCTGCACGACGATCCGTCGCGCGACTGGAGCGCCGAGGAGCTGGCGCGTCGCGCCAATACCTCGCGCTCGGTGCTGGGCGCCCGGTTCAAGGCGCTGCTGGGCCAGTCGCCGATCCGCTATTTGGTGGAGTGGCGGATGCAGATTGCGGCCGACCTGCTGCGCACCACCAGCCTAAAACTGGCGGCGGTCGCCGAGCAGACCGGCTATGGCTCGGAAGCCGCCTTCAGCCGCGCCTTCCATCGCCACGTCGGACAATGGCCGGCGGAGTGGCGCGAGGCGGTGGCCGGCCGCCACTGAGGGACGGCACTCCCTGCACAAGGCAAAGGGCCCGCCGGAGCGGGCCCTTCTGTCTGCGGCGATCGCGACTATTTCACCTGGCCGATACCGGCCGGGCTTTCGCCGGGCGACAGCAGATAGCGCCAGATCACCCCGCCCAGCGCCCCGCCGACCAGGGGGCCGACGATGAACAGCCAGATCTGGCTCCAGGCGCCGGTCGTCGCAAAGATCGCCGCCGCGATCGAACGGGCCGGATTGACCGAAGTATTGGTCACCGGAATCGAGATCAGATGGATGAGCGTCAGCGCCAAGCCGATGGCCAGGGGCGCAAATCCCGCGGGGGCGGCCGCCGACGTCGCCCCCAGGATGATCACCAGGAACAGCGCGGTCATGACCACCTCGGTGACCAGCCCGGCCAGCATCGAATATCCGCCCGGAGACAGCGCATCGTAGCCGTTGGAGGCAAACCCGCCCGGCGTGTAGCCAGCGACGCCTGAGGCAATCACGTAGAGCACCGCCGCTCCGACGGCGCCGCCGATGACCTGGACGACCCAGTAGGGAACGAGGTCTCGCCAATCGAAACGGCCGGCAATCGCAAGGCCCAGCGATACGGCCGGATTGAAATGGCCGCCGGAAATCCCGCCCACGGCATACGCCATGGTCAGCACGGTCAGGCCGAACGCCAGGGCCACGCCGACGAACCCGATACCGACATTGGGAAAGCCCGCGGCCAGCACTGCGCTGCCGCATCCGCCCAGGACCAGCCAGAAGGTGCCGATAAACTCGGCACATAGTCTTCGAAACATCACAAAGCCCTCCGATAAACTTCCTACGCGGCCAAGTCGTAGGAGCCGGCGGGGCCCGTACAAGCGGCCGCAGCCGGTTTCGCACCAGAGATTGCGGTGCCCGCGGTTGCCTCGTCATTCCTTGAGTTTCGAGCTCAAGTTTTGCTATACCGGCTTAGAACCATTCCAAAGAGGTGCCGTCATGGCGGAGACCAGTAAGCCAACTACCCCGTCGACCACCGGCAGCGGCGCGCCTGCTGTCAGCGACCGCAATTCACTGACGATCGGACCCAACGGCCCGATCGTGCTGCATGATGTGCATTTCCTCGAGCAGATGGCCCATTTCAATCGTGAGAAGGTGCCGGAGCGGCAGCCGCATGCCAAGGGCGCCGGCGCCTTTGGCGTGCTCGTAACCGAAGAGGATGTCTCGCGCTTCACCAGGGCGGCGCTGTTCCAGAAGGGCGCCAAGACCGACATGCTGGCCCGCTTCTCGACCGTGGCGGGCGAGATGGGCAGCCCCGACACCTGGCGCGACGTGCGCGGCTTCTCGCTGAAGTTCTACACCTCGGAGGGCAATTACGACCTCGTGGGCAACAACACGCCGGTGTTCTTCGTGCGCGACCCGATGAAGTTTCCGCACTTCATCCGCAGCCAGAAGCGCCTGCCGGACTCAGGACTGCGCGACAACCACATGCAGTGGGATTTCTGGACCAACAATCCGGAGACCGCCCACCAGGTGACCTATCTGATGGGCGAGCGCGGCCTGCCGCGCACCTGGCGACACATGAACGGCTACGGTTCGCACACCTACATGTGGATCAATGCCAAGGGCGAGAAGTTCTGGGTCAAGTATCACTTCCACACCAACCAGGGGATGGAGTTCTTCAGCAATGCCGAGGCTGCGCAGATGGCCGGCAGCGACGCCGACTTCCACCGCCGCGACCTGTTCGATTCGATCGCCAGGGGCGAGTTTCCGTCGTGGACGCTCTCGGTGCAGGTGATGCCCTATGCCGAGGCCAAGGGTTATCGCTTCAACCCGTTCGACCTGACCAAGACCTGGTCGCACAAGGATTATCCGCTGATCCGGGTCGGCACGATGACGCTCAACCGCAATCCGGAGAACTTCTTCGCGCAGATCGAGCAGGCCGCGTTCTCGCCGGGCAATACCGTCCCGGGGATCGGGCTGTCACCCGACAAGATGCTGCTTGCCCGCTCGTTTGCCTACAACGACGCGCAGCGCAACCGCATCGGCGCCAACTTCCACCAGCTCCCGGTGAACCAGCCCAAGGTGCCGGTGAACAGCTACATGTTCGACGGTCACATGGCCTATCACCACACCGGCAACGCGCCGGTGTACGCCACCAACAGCGGCGGCCGGCCCTGGGCCGACGAGACCGGCGTCGCCGCGGACAGCTGGGAGGCCGATGGCGACATGGTACGCAGCGCCTACACCCTGCATGCCGAGGACGATGACTTCAGCCAGCCGGGGGCATTGATCCGCGAGGTCATGAACGACGCGCAGCGGCAGCGGCTCGTCGACCAGGTGGCCGGAGCGCTGCTCGGTGGCGTGCACGGCGAAGTGCTCGAGCGCGCCTTCCAGTACTGGAAGAGCATCGACGCCGAGACCGGCCGCCGGATCGAGCAGAAGGTTCGTGCCGGCGCCGCGCCCGAGCCCGCTCAGGGCATGGGGCAGGGCAGCAAGCACGGCGTCGCTGCCGAATAGCCACCAACAATCGGGGGAGCGACCCGCTCCCCCGCTAGCGCAGCCCGATTTCCTCGAGCAGGCCCTTGGCCTTGGCGTCGTAGTAATAGCCGCGGGCATAGTTGCGCACCGCCTGGTCGGGGTTCTGGTTGCCCACCAGATAGGCGCCGCTCAGATATTTCACGCCGTAGCGGAGGTTGGTCTCGGCGTCGAGCAGGCCGGCGGCCGGGCCGCGATAGCCCATCGACTGCGCGGTGTCGTAGCGGATCTGCATCAGCCCGTAATACGGGCCGTTGCGGGCCTTGGGGTTGTAGCCGCTCTCGCGCACGATGATACGGCGCACCAGCGCCTCGGGCACGTCGTATTCGGCCGAATAGCGGGCAATCAGCCCGTCCATGCTCGATGGCCTGACCGCCGGCGCCTGCTCGGCGACGAGCGTCCCTGCTGCCGCGCCCGGTTGCCTGAGCAGCGGAGATTTGAGCCCGACCACGCTGGCGCAGGCCCCGAGCGCCGCCAGAACCAGCCCGCAAAAGATGACACGCACGAAGGTCTGCAACCGCAATCGCCCGAAACAATGATGCTGCTCAGTAACATTTCGCACCCCGCAATGAAAACCGCGCCGCATCGCCGCTGCCCCGCCCTTCTCAAGTGCCTGCGCAAGTGCTTGAATATTCAAGGGGCTTCACCTCGGGCGGCAGATACATGGCGAAGACGTCGCAAAAGGCACGAGGCGGCTTGGGCCGCCGTTTGCGCTATGAGTTCGATAAATCGATGGCAGCGGGGCCGATCGCGCTGATCGGCTGGCTGGCCGTGCTGTCGCTGATCGTCATCGTCATCGCCGCCGGCATCATCGCGGTCCTCCATATCGCGCCTGAGGGCAGCGACCAGATGGGGTTCGGCGAGGCGGCGTGGGAAGCGCTGATGCGCACCCTCGACAGCGGCACCATGGGCGGCGACGCAGGGTGGTCGTTCCGCATCGTCATGCTGATGGTGACGCTGGGCGGCATCTTCATCGTCTCGGCCCTGATCGGCGTACTTTCGACGGGCCTCGAGGGCAAGCTCGACGAGCTGCGCAAGGGCCGGTCCGACGTCATCGAGAAGGATCATACGATCATCCTCAACTGGTCGCCCTCGATCTTCGACATCATCTCCGAGCTCACCATCGCCAACCAGAGCCGCCGCCGGCCGCGCATCGTCATCATGGCCGACAAGGACAAGGTGGAGATGGAGGACGAGATCGCCCAGAAGGTTCCGAACCTTCGGAATACGCGGGTGATCTGCCGCTCGGGCGATCCCACCGACCTCAACGATCTGGCGATCGCCAGCCCGCAGACCAGCCGCTCGATCATCGTCCTGTCGCCCGACGCCGACGATCCGGACAGCGCGGTGATCAAGTCGGTGCTGGCGCTCGTCAACGATCCGCGCCGCCGCAAGCAGAAGTACCAGATCGCCGCCGAGATCCGCGCCGCCAAGAATGCCGAGCTGGCGCGCGTCGTGGGCGGCGACGAAGTGCAACTGGTGCTTGCCGACGAGCTGATCGCGCGCATCATGGTCCACTCGTCGCGGCAGTCGGGGCTGAGCGCCGTCTACTCCGAGCTGCTCGATTTCGACGGCTGCGAAATCTACACCGCCGAGCAGAAGCCGATCGAGGGCACAAGCTTCGGCGATGCGCTGATGGCCTACGATAGCTCGACGCTGATCGGCCTGACCGACCCGACTGGCAAGGTCTTT
>Ga0310811_10010773_pt1 | contig 11826 bp, 9 predicted proteins | sample YCmetagenome_FD_207642 | JGI IMG/M metagenome (GOLD analysis project Ga0310811, IMG submission 207642) | Soil microbial communities from experimental microcosm in Duke University, North Carolina, United States - YC | ecosystem: Engineered > Artificial ecosystem > Soil microcosm > Unclassified ...
GTTTCCAGGTTATACCGAAGGTATCAAATACACTCAACCGTATACAGATGCCACGACGTATATTTGTACGAGGTGGGCAGATAGTCTGGATCGCGGTGCTGATTGCCTTCTTTCTCGCTGGCTCGCTCTATCCTATCACCGCTCCTTATTACCGCTTTCTACAGGTAAATCCAACCAATGGACAACCTGAACTGATTCATACCAATAGCTTGAATGGTATCGCCTATATGAAAAATGATCCAATTTTGCGTGATGATTATTATGCAATCAATTGGATTAACGCGAATATCAAGGGTGATCCGGTGATTATTGAGACGCCCGGTCCCGATCAGGCAAACCAGTCAAACGATTATACGACCTATGATCGCATTTCAGCCTTCACGGGTCTACCAACGCCGATGGGCTGGATCGGTCATGAATATCAATGGCGTATCGGCTGGTACGATGAGAATCCTGCCAATTTTGATGATTCGGAGCAGCGGCTCGCTGATATTGACTCGATCTATACCAATCCTGATCAACAGACGGTGCTGTCGCTGATGGCGAAATATCATGCTCAATATATCTATGTGGGTATGTTGGAGAAGATGCGCTATCCACAGGCGAATCTTGATCGCTTCGCGTCATTTATGCAGGTCGTCTACCACAAAGGGAATACGACCATTTATAAGGTGAAGTGATGGGTAGGGTAAGTAAAATCAGGGCATAACCCTTCATGGAGTAAGAAGTGAGGCTTGTTGTAGCCTCACTTCTTGTTATTCGCCGCCTGCGGCGGCGAGGGATGTTTAATGTTTGTGGGGACACCCCACACCCCGGCAGAAGGCTCCGCCCTCTGCACTCCTGCCTTCGGCTCAGCAACCTGTAAGATCTTACCCATACTCAGTTTGCAACGATGCTTTCGCATCTAGCCTTCGGCTCAGCAACCTGTAAGATCTTACCCATACTCAGTTTGCAACGATGCTTTCGCATCTAGCCTTCGGCTCAGCAACCTGTAAGGAAATAATATGTTACAATTGCTACAGCCTGAAACACGGTCAGTATTGCGTTAAGCCATGTTGCTTTTTGTCCGATGACTGCATTGTACAGATAGATTTATATTGTGGGAAGATGGAGGAGGGATACATGGATAAAGCTGATCTACAGGCTGCGCTTCAAGCAGCGGAGCTTTCACAACTTGCGCAGGCAATAGATACGATCACGCAGCCTTCGATCAGGCTGCTAACAACGCCAATCTCGGATGATGAGCTTTCTGTTGGAACCTCCAAAATTGGTGGTCTACCAGACCTTCCCGCAGATCTTTCATGGCCCAACTGGAAAGGGAAACCACAATCCTTTATCGCGCAATTACGCCTCGATGAGCTTCATGCACATGATGAGACTGGTCTGCTACCAGCGCAGGGAATGCTCTGGTTCTTTTATGATGCGAAGCAGAAAATATGTGGCGAGAGCTTGAAAGAACGCGATGGCTGGCAAATCTATTATCGGGCGAATCCAGCACAACTCCAACGGGCACGAGCACCCTGGCGTCTATCTGGACAGGCAAAGTTTCAAGCCAGTACTATCACGATGTCGCCAGAACTGACGCTGGCGCTCCAGCCAGAGCTAGAAGCACCAGAACTCGCCCTGGATGATGAACAACAGGAACGCTATGATACGATTGTGGAACAGTTTACGGCACCGCAGAAAGAGGCCGGGCCACTTCATCGCGTCCTTGGCTTTCCTGATACGCTGCAAGATGATATGCGCCTGCAATGCCAGCTCGCCACGCACAACATCAGTCTCGATTACGAGGATGACGATCCACATGTCGCTGAACTGGAAAAGGATCAACGCGAGTGGCAACTGCTGTTCCAGGTCGATACCGACGAGCGCATCGGTATGCGTTGGGCCAGCACTGGCATGCTCTACTACTGGCTACGACGTCCAGATGTACAGGCCAGTAAGTTTGATGATTCCTGGCTGGTTTTGCAATCAGAATAAAAAAAAAGAAGTCTGTAATTGTTTTCGCGAAAACAATTACAGACTGAAGAGAAACACTTCAGACCTGCACACTACTTTCAACCATCTCGTTCTGTTTTCCCATCTCGTTCTGTTTTCCCATCTCGTTATGCAAGTCACCACGCGACCGGACATGTGAAGGTAAGAGACGCTGATTAATGACCCATTCGGCAAAAACCAACGTTACAGTCCAGGAAACCCAGACTCCACTCACATAGAGCGGGGTTTGAGTAGGCGAGCCATGATAGTTATTCGTTGCGACAAGGAAGGCTATACCACTATATAGCCAGATGCGTAGGATAACAGCGGCGAAGGTCAGGGCATAGTTGCGTACCATCCAGATACGGTGACGTATAACATTCCCACTCCGGATCGCTCTATATGCCTGGACGATGCTAAATAGCCAGAGTATTGCCAGAAAAATGAAACCAACCTGAGCCGCGAAGCCATCCGGCGAAGCAATCGCAGAATAGAGAGCAGCCACGCCCCCAATGACAATACTGATCATATAGATACGCCCTATGACACGATGAACAACAGGACGCCGTGCACGCAAACGATTTAAAAATTGAAAGGGACCAGTAAGAAGGGCCGTGCCACCTGTAATAGCATGAATCGCGAGAATGATAAAATGCCAGGGAAAAGGAGTAGTCAATGGAATCCGACTCACAGCAGGATTGAATGTGATATATGGAGCAGCAACATAGAACACAACGATAATTGCCAGTACAGTCATGATAACCCAGGGAACGATGCTCTTAGAACCTCTCTTCTTGTGAAGAACTCTATTCATAATGTAATTCCTTTACTCTTTCTTAATTTCCATTGCTTAACTATCTCAGTAACAGGTAAAAAGTAATCACAAACTTGATACACATCCAGAAATCAATTTAAGGCTGATCAGACCAAAGAACGTATACCAACTTTTATTTCTCCGTAGCAGGAACATCTCTCTTATACATGAGTTTATATCAGTCATGTATATATATGACTGATATATACATGACTGTCATATTACAAAAGAAGCAAAAAATTGTCAATCACACGGTGGGCGAGCATAGTACGAATGTACATATAAGAAGCAGGTAACATTTATAAAGAGATCCTCAACTTTTGAGTCACTAATAATACACCCGTAAATCACTTGACTTAGAGTGTGCTCGAATGTATATGATATCGTCAGATTGTCGCTCTCCTCAGATAGATATGAAAGGATCAACAATGGCAAATGCGCAGGAATTAGAAGAAGCATTTACAATCCAGCAGGTGGCACAGATCACCAGACTAAGCCCCCATACGTTGCGTTATTACGAACGAGCCGGATTGATGAAGCAGCGTGTGGAGCGAGATGACTCAAGTGGTTACCGATTGTATACAAGCCAGGATATACAATGGATCGAATTTCTTAAATGCTTACGCTCCACTGGAATGCCCATTCGCGATGTGCAAAGTTACGCTGACCTGCTACGGCAGGGCGATACAACAATCATCGAACGTCTACAATTATTAAAAGATCATCGTTTACGGGTGCAACAACAACTGGACGAAGTAGAGCAACACCTTTCCCACATCAACAAAAAAATCACAACATATGAAAATTTTCAGCTTAAACAGTTAAAAGCTGAGAATATTTAATATATGCAGTGATAATGTAATCTGATCATAGATAACATCACCCAGCAATTCAAAATTTGTAAGTACTCAAAAAAAGTGTATAATAACATTTAAGAGGTGAAATATACGGCTACAGGTAGCGAAGATTGAAAGAGCACCGGGATCACAGAGAAGCGAAGAGAGAAAGAGGTGTGGAAGATGAGGCGACCGTTGAACCGTTCAGGGCTGTTCCCCATATTAACCATTCTGATCGTTTTGCTCGGCGCGTGCGCTCCGCTCAGTCCATCCATTACCAATAATTTAACAGCGACGGCAACAAGCACTGCTCTGAAAGAACCCAACTGGGGCACGCGCAGCAAAACAACAGGCTGTAAAGTTCAAGGACCGATACAGGATCTAGCCTGCACACCCGGTGATATCTTTCCCAACGTTACCAGCCAACAGATATGTGTACCAGGCTATGCCAGTTCAGTACGTAATGTCTCCACCAGCACAAAAAATAAAGTATACAAAGCCTACGGCATCAAAAGACGTAGACCAGGACAATATGAGGTCGACCACCTTGTCAGTTTGCAACTCGGTGGCTCCAATGATGTCTCTAATCTCTGGCCCGAAGCGGCCTCACCCAAACCAGGATTTCATGAGAAAGATCGCGTTGAGAATTATCTCCACGATCAGGTGTGTAATGGGAAAATGACGTTAAAAACAGCCCAGGTTGCCATCGCGACCAACTGGCTGCAAGTCTATAAGATATTACCCAAAAATAGCACCAAAGAAGATGATACGGACAGCACCTACTAGGTGGCTAGTAGGTGCTGAGTTGCGAAAGCTCTTGATATGCCTCATCGCTGAGCACAATGCTTGAGGACGCAAGGTTCTCCTCTAAATGCTGGATATTACAGGTTCCAGGGATAGGTAACAGGTTTGGAGAGCGGCGTAACAGCCAGGATAACGCGACCTGAGCCGGGGTTACCTGATACCGCTGTGCCATCAAGCTGAGAATATTTTCCTCACCTGCCAGATAGCCACTGGCTAATGGTGCCCAGGGGAGAAAAACAATGTTCTCCTGTTCGCAAATATCCACCAATCCTTCATAGATCCGATTTAACACATGATAGCGATTCTCTATTGCTACAATCGGGACAATCTTCTGTGCAATACCAAGTTGCTCTACATCAACATTGGAAAGTCCCACAGAACGAATCTTGCCTGCCTCTCGTAATCGCGCCAGTTCACCGATGGACTCCTCAAATGGCACATATGGATCAGGCGCATGAAGTAGATAGAGATCAAAACATTCCAGCCGTAAACGCTTCAAACTTTCCTCAACGGCTTCATGTAAATGCTCTGGACGCCCATTCGCAATCCAACGCCCTCGTTCTGGTCGTTCGTAACCGCCTTTTGTTGCAATAATCAGGTTGTCTGCATAAGGATAAAGAGCACGGGCAATGAGTAGCTCGCTCGTCTCAGGTCCATACGCATCCGAGGTATCAATAAAATTGATCCCCATATCAACCGCACGACGTAATAGTGTCAGAGCATTTTCTCTATCCGACGGTGGACCCCAACCGCCCGGACCGGTGATCCTCATCGCGCCTAATCCTATCCGATTCACCACTCGATCTTCGCCCAGACGCACCGTTTCATGCGAACCAGAAGGATTGGTTGACTGCATCATAAGTTTGTCGCTCCTTCAATAAAACAAGACATGTATTGTCACCAGATTTCCATGCCTGTCTCAACCATTGAGACACACATCACGGAAACAGGTATCAGGGAGACAATTACCTACTTGTAGCATATATCAAAGCAGCAACAACCGACATGAGTCAAAAGAAGTATTAGCTAAGTTATACTATTGGTGAAAAGTATTATTGCTTCCCCTTCCACTCATGCTCATTATAGTAATGTACCGCGTCAGGATCAGCGGCGGACGCCCGGCCCGCATGTATCCAGGCATGGCGCAAAATGTACCCACCAGCCAGCGTCAGTAACGATGCACTGATACCCGTAGCCGCTGATGGTTTACGACCACTCAAATGCCAGAGCAGACGAATGAGTAACGGCAAGATCAAACCTGATCCGATGGTACCAGAGGTGAAAAGGCGTCCGATCTTCCCTTTGAATAAAGGTTTCCCCAACGGCCCTAACGTTGGAATCAGCGCGGCAATTAAACCAAGCTCCACCGTGGCAGCGATGTTCTCCGCCGTTTCCAGCCGCTCTAACGATGCCTGCTGCTTCCGTTGTGGACTCAAGAAGAGCGAGATCGCCGCCAGTCCGGTTGAAAGTCCGGAAGTCAGGAATAGTGGGCCGAGGATACGGCGCGAGCGCCCCCAGAGCGGAATCGCGGTTGCCGCCAGCAATACTCCTGTATACATCGCGACAAACAGGCCAAAGATACTGCCAATGCTCTCAATCAGTTTGATCGGCAATGCCTTCAACAGACGAGGAATGAATTTCGCAGGCAACCAGTTCAACAAACCATCTTGCGCCATCTGATGGCTGGCGGTAAGACCGCTAAGCACGCCAAACATGGTCAGCGCCCAGGTGCCCATTGACATGACCGAACGGAATTTGAGGATACGTAACATATGCAGGAAGCGGGCCGGACGCCCAAGATCTTTGATAAGCATGATCGGGCTTAAAATCATCCCCACCAGCGCGATATAGCGCCCCAGCCGAATCAGTTGCTTATCCTGCTCTCGTGAACCAAATAGATCAGCCAGTGTTGCGGCCAGATACGCACCACCAGCGGTTCCACCCAGGAAAAAGTATGTAACAATCTCCCAGCGCCAGTGCGCACGCTTGACCAACGGCAGATCATAATAGGTATTCTGCTCACCAGCCAGCCCTCCACGCGCTTCACGTGGTCCGCCACTATCCGGCGATAACATTTTGATGCCCCCACGTCCACTCCCTTGATGCCCATTATGCTCGCTCATCGCTATACCTCTCCCATAAAAACAGAATTGTGACTATAAGCAATTTTCTTGTTTTTCACAGTTATTTCTTGCGGCTCCATAATGAGAAAGCAGTTGCCAGTGTCAGCAGAGCCGCCGCCGCGAAGCCAGTCAGGAAGCCTTCAGAGATGTTATTCTGAGGTAATTTCGGCTTCTCTGGCAGATTGTAGGTGGAGGGACGATCAGTGAGCAGGAAGAAAGCGTTCAGATTACCAACGCTCGTATCCTCATCAACGCCATAGAGATACGCATTGCTTTCGCCCCGCTCGTGCAGTTCACCGACGCGCTTACGCGCCCGTTCATGCAACTCATCCAGATCTCCAAAGATGATCGAATCGGTCGGGCAGGCTTTCGCACAGGCAGGTTCCATACCATCCTTCTGCCGATCATAACAGAGCGTACATTTGAAGGCCCGCCCATCATTCTCATTCATCGCAACCACACCGAACGGACAGGAAGGTACACAATAGCCACACCCATTACAGATGTCGGGCTGCAAATAGACATCATCAAACTCGTTACGAATCAGCGCTCCAGTTGGGCAGGCTTCCAGACAACCGGGATTGGCGCAATGCTTACAGACATCACTCATCATCAGCCAGTTTGTAGCTTTATCGACGCCCTGCGTGATTGGTCTGGGTCGTTCAATAAAAGCGACATGCCGCCAGGTCGTAGCCGAAAGCATCTGCGTATTATCATAACTATTGCCTGTAAATGTATAGCCATCGGATGGCAACTGATTCCATTGTTTACATGCCACCTCACATGCTTTACACCCAATACAGACCGTTGTATCAGTGAAAAATCCTTTTTGCCCCATGTGATTATTCTCCTTGCGCTATGGTACACGACTACTGCTGTGGCTCCATTCTGCGCCCCGGACGCATATTACAGGCAAACGCTTTCGCCTCATGCATCGACACGTTTGGTTCAGCGACCATCAATAACAGATCATTCACCACATCACCTTGCACAACACCTTTATAGCCCCACTGATAGGGTAAACCGATCTGATGTACAGTTCGACCATTCATCTTGAGGGGAACCATACGCCTTGTGACCAGCGCACGCGCCTCTATTTCAGCGCGAATCGTCCAGATCGTAATCCAATCGCCATTCTTGACACCCTTCTCAGCCGCCAGTTCCTCACTGATTTCAGCGAACAGGGTCGGTTGCAGTTCGGCTAACCAGGGAAGCCAGCGCGACATCGCCCCACTCACATGATGTTCGGTCAGACGATACGTCGTGATAGCATAAGGATACGCAGGATTTTCCATGCCCTGCTGCCGATTATCAGGACGATTCCAATACGTTATGGTTGGATTATTTGGCGTCTGCGGATAAATGAGATTCTGCACAGGCGACTCAACCGGCTCGTAGTGCGTCGGCAGCGGCCCATCCAACAATCCCCGGGGCACGAACAGTTCACCTTTACCGTCCGTATTCATAATAAAGGGATCAGATCCCGAATGACCTGCCACGCCCACGCCTTTTGGATCAGCAGGCGTCGTTGGGGCCTTTGTCTCTGGAAAGTCAGGTACATCATAGCCAGCCCAATGGCCTTTGGAGCCATCTGGATTCTGATGATCCCCATCCCACCACATGTATTTCTTGCGCTCTGACCAGGGCTTCCCATCCGGGTCCGCTGAAGCACGATTGTAGAGAATATGGCGATTCGCGGGCCAGGTAAAACCCCAGTTCGGGCTGACATACTCATCCGGTGTGCGATTCTTCGACTTATTCTTGCCTTCTTCAGGCATGATGCCGCTAAAGATCCAACAGCCAGATGCGGTACTGCCATCATCCTTTAATTCCTGAAAGTTCTTCACAACCTTCCCATCAGCAACTGTATAGCCATTGATCTCTTTCACGATATCATCGACCACCGGCTCCCGCTGCTCTGGCCCTTCCAGTTGATAGTTCCATGTCACATCCTGAATGGGCTTATCACGCTCTTTTGTGCTATCCCTGTACAGATCTTTCAAGCGCAAACACAGGTCGGTCGTGAACCAGTTCTCAGACCGCGCATCGTCTGGCGGCTCGGCTGCTTTTTCGCGATATTGGATGAGCCGCTGAGTATTGGTAAAGCTGCCCTCTTTCTCCACATGAGCGGCGGCAGGCAAAAAGAAGACCTCTGTCTTAATCGTCGCCGGATCGACATCTTCACGCTTCCAGAAGGCCGCTGTCTCCGTCTCGAACAGGTCACGTACAACCATCCAATCCAGTTCCTGCAACGCCTGCCGATGAAAGCTCGAACTGATACCACCAGCAGCAGGGTTTTGCCCCATCGAGAAGAAACCCTTCATCTTCCCATCTTTCATATCCACAAACATCGGCAAATCGGAATGATCGCCCGTCACCTTTGGCAAGTAGTTAAAAGCAAAATCATTTTCCGGAGTCGCGGCAGCACCAAACCATGCCTTCTGCATGCTGATAATATATTTCGGGAAGTTAGCCCACCAGCCAGTTTCCTGCTCGTTATTCTCCAGGTAGGTCTTGAAATCGAACTCTTTACGCAGAGCGCTCGGTGTTGGTAGATAGCCAGGGAACAGATTGTACAGCGTCGCGATATCGGTTGAACCCTGAATATTGGCGTGACCACGCAGAGCCATAATGCCACCACCCGGACGCCCGATATTACCGAGCAGCAATTGCAAAATCGCCGCAGTGCGAATCATCTGCACACCAGTTGTATGCTGCGTCCAACCAACCGCATAGGCAATCGCGGTTGTACGATCTCGACCGGAATTCTTCACCAGCAGATCAGCAATTGTGTAGAATGTTTCCTGTGGAATACCACAGACCTGCGCGACAACTTCAGGTGTATAGCGCGAGTAGTGACGCTTCAAAATCTGGAAGACGCAGCGAGGATCTTGCATCGTCTCATCATGCATAACCTGACTCGGATGTACATGTGGCAACATGCCTTTGCCTTCCTGACCTTCAGGCATCACCTGATGCAGGTCATGCAAGGAATCCTGCCCTCTCTGAGAGCGCTGACCTGTGCGAACCGCTTCAGCGGTCACTTTCTCCTGCGCCTCACCCTTTGCTGACATCTTGTATTGCCAGCTATCCGTCTGATACTTGCCCGTCTTTTCATCCAGACCGGAGAAGACGCCACTCAGATCCTCAGTATCTTTAAAATCATCGCTGACAATAGCAGTCGCATTGGTATAAGATTTGACGTATTCTTTAAAGTAGAGTTCATGCTGAAGTACATAGTTAATCATAGCGCCGAGGAAGGCGATATCTGAACCCACACGAATTGGAGCATGGATATCTGAAACGGCAGAAGTACGTGAGAAATGCGGATCGACATGAATAATCTTCGCACCACGTTCTTTAGCGGCCATAACCCAGCGGAATCCGACCGGATGAGCCTCCGCAAAATTGCTGCCTTCGATCAGGATACAATCACTATTCTGCAAATCCTGTAAAAATGATGTGGCGGCACCGCGCCCGAAACTTGAGCCAAGACCTGGCACAGAAGCGCTGTGTCATATACGGGCCTGATTTTCAATCGCCACCATGCCTATCGCATGAAATAGCTTGGTAATCAGATAATTCTCTTCGTTGTCGAGCGTCGCGCCACCAAGTGAACCCATACCAAGCGTATGATTAATGGGATTGCCGTCTTTATCGTTCTCAACAAACGTAGCCTCACGCGTCTCCTTCACACGTTGGGCGATGCGCTCCATCGCCCAATCTAACGGCTTCCACACCCACTCTTTACTGTAGGGAGCACGATACATGACCTGCGTGATACGATTCGGGTTTGACACTAACTGGAAACTGGCGCTCCCCTTTGGGCAGAGGCAGCCACCACTCACCGGACTCTCTGGATCGCCCTCAATGTCGATTACTTTGCCATTTTTCGCATAGACCAGTTGTCCACATCCAACAGCACAATACGGGCAAACGCTGCGAAACTTCTCCGCTCCATGCAAGCGCGATTCAAGCTGCTTGCTGCGCTTGCTAAGCACATTTGGCAGCGTACCAACACGCGCTTGCAGTTGCTTCCCGCCAGCGCTGGAGGAAAGCCGCTCAGCTAGCTTGCCAAAGGTCTGCGCAAATACCACCATATATCCGCCGCTCCTTCTTGCTCTTTATAAACATTAAAAATGGACTATTCTTGATTTAGCCTGAAAGCTCATGCATTCCGTTATACATCGACTCTATCCATTTGGAGCACGCTTCACAGCAAGAAAAGGTGACAGATATAACTTCTGTGCCTTGAAAATTTAGAACTTATTCCAAAACCCAACGTCACTCTCGTGACCAGTGCTGCGCATTCAGGTTTTCGGATCAGTCAGACACTGATCTCCTGGCCCAATAGTTTCACCAAATTCGACATCGATAATACACGTCTTGACATATTATCTATATAGAAAGTATTATCGGTTATATTGTATTAAAATAGTTTGCGTAAAATAATTTTTATTACTATCCTTTTTGACTCTCAGAGACAAAAAACAAAGGCAAAACCATCAGGAAATTTTTCATAGATAAAGGAAAACTATATAATGGCAACATCATATAGGCACAGAGATGTGAGACAAACATATACTCCAGAGGGACCGGATACAGTCGATCGAAGGGCAGGCTCTCTAAGCTCAGAAAAAAGGAATGATTTTTTACAGGTACAGGCAATGGAAAGACAAAAAAAATCAGACTCTCCAGAAGGAAAGAATGATTTTTTAAGGCAATATAATGATTTAAAACAACAAATGCCTTACGCTATTAGTCCTGATCTACCTCACTGGGTTAACGCTTTTGCGGACCTTCAAGACATAAAAAATCGAATACAACAAAATACACATACCTATCATCCAGGGACTCGTGTAAGTGATGCAGACAAACAAAGAATTAAGCCAGATGTTCACCCTTTTTATCAGACAGAACAGGGGAAATATCTTTTGGAGGTCATAAGAGAAGAAGAAAAAGCTGCAAATACTTTCCACAAGTCAGATACAGAGAAAGAATATAAGGAAGCTGCAGCTTTCATGGAGAAATCCCAAAAAGAATATAAAGAAGCTGAACAAAAAATCATAGAAAAACATGGTGGCAGAGGTGCATATGAACAATTAAAGATGGAAGCTGAACAATATTCATATTCACCTGAAATAGATGTAAGAAAAGAGGAAGCAGCAGGATTGTTATCTAGCATACACAAAGAAATATCTTTATCACCTGAACGTAAACAACGCACACAAGCAGAAAGAAAATATAATACAGTCTATACAAATTATTGGAA
>Ga0310811_10010774_pt1 | contig 11826 bp, 6 predicted proteins | sample YCmetagenome_FD_207642 | JGI IMG/M metagenome (GOLD analysis project Ga0310811, IMG submission 207642) | Soil microbial communities from experimental microcosm in Duke University, North Carolina, United States - YC | ecosystem: Engineered > Artificial ecosystem > Soil microcosm > Unclassified ...
AGATGATAATTTGAATCTGTTATGCCTCGGCGGGCGCATCACCGGGTATATGGCAGCTGAAGAATATGTTCAGGCATTTTTAAATGCAAAATTTACCGGACTTGAGCGACATATGCGCCGGTTGCAAAAAGTTCACTTACTTGAAAAATAAATTAGAAAATAATCATGGCAACTAATAGAGTAAAGCAAATCCACAGTTTCGGTCAGAGCATCTGGCTTGATTTTATTAATCGTGAGATCATCAAATCTGGTGAGTTAAAGAAACTGATAGATGAAGACGGTGTAAGAGGAGTAACCTCAAACCCGGCTATTTTTGAAAAGGCCATTACCAGCAGTTCAGATTATGATGCTGATATTGCTCAACTAGCAAAAACCACTACTGATAATGAAGAATTATTCTTTGGCCTTGCGGTTAAAGATATCCAAAGCGCAACAGACCTATTCAAAGGGGTTTACGAAGAATCAAAAGGTGTTGACGGTTACGTAAGTCTTGAAGTTTCGCCTTTCCTGGCTCTGAAAGAGAAAGAAACTGCTGAACAGGCAGAAAAATTATGGAAAGCTGTTGATCGCAAAAATGTGATGATCAAAATCCCGGGTACTAAACCAGGTTTGGGTGCTATCCGCAGTTCAATTGCAAAAGGAATTAACATCAACGTTACCTTGCTGTTCGGTTTACCACGTTACGAGGAAGTAACTGAAGCCTATATTTCGGGTTTGGAAGATCATTTGGCTGCGGGACATTCTATCGGTCATATTTCATCAGTTGCAAGCTTCTTCCTAAGCCGTATTGATGTTTTAGTTGATCCTTTACTTGACGAAAAAGGCGCTCCTGAATTAAAAGGAGAAGTAGCCATCGCATCAGCAAAAAAAGCATACGAGATATACAAAAGGGTGTTCAGCGGTCCTCGCTGGGAAAAATTGGCAGCACAAGGAGCACAGCCGCAACGTTTACTGTGGGCAAGCACTAGCAGCAAGAACCCTGCATTTAAGGATACCAAATATGTTGAGGCTTTGATCGGTCCGGATACTGTCGATACTGTTCCATTGGAAACTATCGAAGCTTTCCGTGATCATGGTATTGCTGAAAATACTTTAGAACAAGGCCTTGCAGAAGCAACAGCAACTTTAGCGAAGCTGAAATCTATCGGTATTGATATCGATAAGATCACTCAACAGTTAGAAGACGAGGGTGTTGATAAGTTCAATAAACCGTTTGAGAAGCTATTGCAAGCAATTGAAGATCAAAAGGTTAAAGCTTAATTGCTGTGGAGACATTAGCCGTAAAATTCCTATTCTTTGATATAGGAGGGATATTGCTCACTAATGGCTGGGGGCATGAGTCACGCCAGGAAGCTGCAAAACGTTTTAAACTTGATTATAAAGAACTAAGCGATCTGCATACATTCATTTTTAATGTGTATGAGGCTGCTGGCGTTGACCTGGATGAGTATCTCGACACGGTGATTTTTAATCATCCCCGGGATTTTACCCGTGAGGATTTTAAGAATTTCATGTTTGAGCAATCAAAAGAACTACCAGATATGCTTGCATGGTTAAAAGAATGGAAGAAAGATTGCGGTTTCAGGATCATATCCATTAATAATGAAGGGAAAGAGCTTAATGATTATCGCATTAAAAAGTTTAAGCTTCATGAGTGCTTTGATGCATTTGTCTCCTCATGCGAAGTAGGCATCCGTAAACCCGATCCTGCAATATTCAGACTGGCAATGGGTGTAGCTATGGCGCAACCACAGGAATGTGTCTATTTCGATGACAGAAAAATGTTTGCGCTAGCTGCCGGAAAACTCGGCTTAAGAGCATATCAGCATACCAGTTTCGAAAAGACAAAAAAGATATTAGAAGATTTAAAAAAAGAAAACTCAAACCAAAAATGAGCACAACATCAAATAAATATGCCTTTGGCATGATTGGCCTGGGTGTTATGGGCCGGAGTTTATTGCTTAATATGGCTGATCATGGTTATGCTGTGGCTGGTCATGATAAAGACACTTCGAAAGTAAACTCGCTGAATGAAGAAGGAAAAGAAAAGGATGTGCAGGGTTTCAGTGATGCGAAAGAATTTATAGCAAGTTTGACCAAGCCACGCGCTATTATGATGCTGGTTCCGGCTGGTAAGATAGTTGACGCGGTAATAGAAGAAATGACCCCGCTTCTTGAACAGGGGGATATACTGATAGATGGCGGTAACTCGCATTTTACCGATACCAATCGCCGTGTAGAAGAACTGGAAGCAAAAGGCTTACATTTCTTCGGCATGGGCGTTTCGGGCGGCGAAGAAGGTGCACGCCGTGGTCCGAGCATGATGCCGGGTGGTGACAAAGAAGCCTATAATGTGATGAAGCCGATCTTCGAGGCTATTGCAGCAAAAGTTGATGGTGCGCCATGTGTAACTTATATCGGTCCGGGTGCATCAGGTCACTTTGTGAAAATGGTGCATAATGGCATCGAGTATGGCTTAATGCAACTGATCGCTGAAGCCTACGAGATCATGAAAAAAGGCCTACAGATGGATAACGCACACATAGGCGAAGTGTTCGCTAAATGGAATGCAGGTCGTTTGCAGTCGTTCTTGTTGGATATCACTAAGGATATCTTCCATTACAATGCTCCTGGAACAGATCATTTACTGATAGACGATATTAAAGACGAAGCCAAAGCCAAAGGTACCGGTAAATGGACTTCACAGGTGGCAATGGACCTTCAGGCTCCAATTCCAACTATAGATAGTTCGGTATCCATGCGCGATCTTTCAAAATATAAAGAATTGCGTGTACAAGCTGCCGCTTTATACGGCGACGGTGAAAAAGCTTTGGATGTCGACACAGATTCTTTCCTTGAATCATTGGAACAGGCTTTCTATTTCAGTATGATCGTTTCTTATGCTCAGGGTATGCACCTGCTTTCAAGAGCGTCAGAAGAATATAAATATGATCTGAAATTGGGCGAGATCGCCAAGATCTGGCGTGGTGGATGTATCATTCGTTCTGCATTTTTGAATGATATTTTCAAAGCATATGAAAAGAATTCAGGTTTAGCTCATTTGTTACTGGATGATAGCATTCATGCGATAGTATCAGAAGCTGTTAAAGGCTCACGTACTGTATTATCGGCAACTATTGCCGCCGGAATAGCCGCACCATGCTTCACTGCATCAATCAGCTATTTCGACAATTTCATTAATAAACGTATGCCATCGAACCTGATACAGGCTCAACGCGACTATTTTGGCGCACATACCTATGAGCTGATAGGTAAAGAAGGTGTATTTCATACTCAATGGGCTGAAAAATAATCGTGATCAACAAACCCTTATTCAATCGAAAAACTACCATGAGCGCAAACACAAAATCAGACCCAACCATATTTGTCATATTTGGCGGCACCGGCGACCTTACCTCAAGGAAGATTGGACCGGCATTGTACAATCTATTTCTGGATGGCTGGATGCCAAATAATTTTTCAATAATTGGTACAGGTCGTACACAATATTCCGATGAGCAATTCAGAGAAAATTTGTATAAAGATCTTAGCCAGTTTTCACGCAGCGGCGTGCCGGATAAAGAAAAATGGGCGGCATTCTCACAAAATGTTCACTACCAGGTTTCGGATGTGAAGAATGCTGAAACTTATAAAGAATTCGGAAAACGTATAGAAAAACACAGTGCAGATTGGAAAGCAAAACCCAATGTGATTTATTACCTGGCTGTGTCTCCAAATTTGTTCCCGATCATTGCGTCGAATTTGTCAAAGGCTAAATTGGCTGACGATAAGAATAGAACCAGAATAGTAATAGAAAAACCATTTGGTCACGATCTGGATACTGCGAAAGAGCTGAACGAGTTATTATCCAAAATATTTGATGAGTGCCAGATATACCGTATCGACCACTATTTGGGTAAAGAAACGGTGCAGAACATTATGGCTTTCCGTTTTGCCAACTCCATTATGGAGCCGCTTTGGAATCGTAATTTTATAGAACACGTTCAAATTTCGGTTTCCGAGCAATTAGGTGTTGAAGAACGTGGGGATTATTATGATGGCTCAGGTGCACTACGCGATATGATCCAAAATCACCTGTTACAGCTGCTTTGCCACATTGCGATGGAGCCGCCTGTAAGCTTCAATGCCGATGAAGTTCGCGACCGCAAAGTAGATGTATTGAAGGCTATGCGTAAATTCAGCCCAGAGGATGTTCGTATGTCCGCAGTTCGCGGCCAGTACGGTAGTGGTTGGATGAAGGGTAAAGAAGTGCCGGCTTACCGTGATGAGCCAAAAGTTGACCCGCAATCGAACACGGAAACTTTTGCGGCTATCAAGTTCTTCATTGATAATTGGCGCTGGCAAGGCGTACCGTTCTATTTAAGAACAGGTAAACGCCTGCACCAATCTTCATCGGTAATCACCATACAATTTAAGGACGTCCCTCACCTGATATTCCCGACTGAAGCAGCAGAAAGCTGGCAACAAAACAGGTTGATCATCAGCATCCAGCCTGAAATGAGTATTCGTTTACAGGTTCAGGCTAAACGACCTGGTATTGATATGGTTTTAAATGCTGTGGACATGGTGTTTGACTATAAAGGAACCTATACGCAACAAGCACCTGAAGCATATGAAACATTGATACTGGACACGATGCTTGGCGATCAGACCTTATTTATGCGCGGTGACCAGGTAGAAGCTGCATGGGAGTTGGTAATGCCGATACTGAGCACATGGCAAAATAAAAAGAGCCTGAATTTCCCTAATTATTCAGCCGACTCATGGGGGCCTGAATCTGCTGAGGCTTTGATCGCACGCGACGGATTTAACTGGTTTACATTACCTGTACAAGGCAAAAAATAATTATTTGATGAAAATAAATGTTTTTAAAAACGAAGACGAAGTTCTTCAAGGTTTGGCAAATTACATTGTGGAAACGGCGTCGGCATCAATTTCCACGAATGGGCAATTTTCTATTGCATTGTCGGGTGGAAATTCCCCTAAAAAATTGTATGAATTACTAGCGTCTCCATCTTATAATGATAAAATCGAATGGAGCAAAGTTCATTTCTTTTTTGGAGACGAGCGTTATGTACCGCACACCGACTCGCAAAGCAATTACCTGATGGCAAAAAAAGCTATCCTGGAACCTTTGGAGTTGAGTTTTAAACAAATATTTCCCGTTGACACTTCACTGAGCCCTGATGATGCGGCCAAAGCCTATACAAATGATATCAATTTGTATTTCGCTGGAACTGAGCCACGTTTCGACCTGGTATTGTTGGGATTGGGGGATAACTCGCATACGGCGTCTTTATTTCCGCACACGCCTGTTTTGCACAATAAAACTGCTTCTGTACAAGCTGTTTATCTTGAAGATCAGAAGGTTTACCGTATTACTATGACGGCGCCTTTGATCAACCTGGCGCGTCATGTCGCTTTCTTGGTATACGGAGAGGGTAAGGCAGCTGCAGTACATCACATTATAGAAGATAAAACCAATATCGAAGAATATCCGGCCCAACTGATCAAACCGCAAAGCGGTGATTTACAATGGTTTTTGGACACAGGTGCAGCAGACCAACTAAAAAGAAAGTAGAGTTTTCGTTATAATTGATATTTAAAATAAGCATTTGTAAAAACATTATAATTGTTTATTACTTTATATGAAACGCCTTAAGTGTTGTACTTAAGGCGTTTTTCATTTCTTATAAGCCGAGTTTATTATATAATTTTTCGTGTAACGGATATCATACATGGAGAAAATTTGTGTGGTATAATAATTGTAAGTTAAAAACCAAAGTTTAATTATGCTCGTAAAAAGGAATTCATCAAACCTATAATGTTATATGAACACGTTTTTTTTAATTCATAGAACATGTCAACTCAGATATGGTATATGTACAAGAAATGAAGGTGACGTCGATAGTAAAGCGTTGTCAGTTTCAAAAAGTAATGTTATATTTAAGCCTCCTCACATAGCATCTTCACCCGAAATTGGAACCCCTGGGGATGTTTTGTGCTAAAATATTAAATATATCAGCACTGTTATTAATTAAGAGAATTGATTTAGGTAGACAGTATAAAAACCGATACATCTACTTCATTAATAAATAAAGACTTGGGAGTAAAATTACCATCGAACGAACTTTTTTCAAAGGGTATCGTTGAACATCAGGCATCAATGATAACTAGTGGAGAATTAAATAAATACGGAGTTATAGAAAGCATTCCCGAAGCTGGTGAGTATAAAGTATCTTCAGCACAGAAACGGTTATGGGTATTAAATCATTTTGAAGGAACTCAGAGCGCCTATAATGTTCCATACATTCTTTTACTGGAAGGCAGTTTAAACAAGATCGCCTTAGTGGATGCATTCAAAGCAATTGCATTGCGCCATGAAATTTTGAGAACCAACTTTAAGGAGAGTACTACCGGCGTTGTTTTCCAGGAAGTTATAAATCCTGATAAGTATGTTTTTGAGATCAAAGAAACTGATCTAATTAAAAATGCTAATAAGTACACGGTACTAAATCAGATAATAGAGCTCGAGAGTTTCGGAGGCTTTGATTTTATAGAGGGACCTTTATGGAGATGCCATCTCGTTAAATTAGAAAATGATAAGCATATTCTAATCATGGTGCATCATCACATTATAAGTGATGATCGGTCAATGGATATTTTTCGTAAAGAATGGTGTGCACTGTACAATGCTTATTCAACAGGACGGTCTTCACAACTGGCTCCATTGCGTATACAATATAAAGATTATGCAGCATGGCATAATAAATATTTGCAATCTGACGATCTCATTCCTCATAGAGAATATTGGCTGAAGCAATTTGAAGGAGAAATACCTATTCTGGAACTTCCTGCAGAAAAGGATCGTCCGACAATTAAAACATTTAATGGTACATGCGTTACTACAACCATTGATAAAAATGTACTGGATAAATTAAACAGCACTGGAAAAGCTTTAGGCGGAACTTTGTTTATGAGCTTGCTGGCATGCGTAAACGCACTGATGTACAGGTATACCGGCCAGGAAGATATTGTGATAGGCAGCCAAATAGCCGGGCGTGAGCATCCGGATTTAGAGAATCAGATAGGATTTTACATTAATACACTAGCAATTCGAACACGCTTTGACGGATTGGGAAATTATGAAGATTTATTTGAGCGTGTTAAGGAAGTGACATTAGGTGCATACGAGCACCAGGTGTATCCTTATGATGAACTGGTAGATTCTTTAAAACTCCCCAGGAATATTAATCGCAATCCATTATTTGATGTAATGATGGTTTTGCAAAACTCGATGGAAAAGAGTGCCGAATTTACATTGAACGGGTTACATGCCAGTCAATATGAAACAGGGGAGTGCAAAATAGCTAAATTTGATATCAATTTTATTTTCTCAGAATCCCAAAATGGCTTAAATCTATTTCTGGAATATAATACTGATATATACAGCACTGAGCAAATTAAGCGGATGCTAAGTCATTTTGAGAATTTGATCACCGCAATTGTTCAGGACCCAAAACAAAGTTTAGCAGCTATAGATATCCTCACTAATGAAGATAAACATCAGCTATTTGATGTGTTTAACGATACGCTTGTACCTTACCCTAAGGAAAAAACACTCGCTGATATTTTTGAAGAGCAGGTATTAAGAACACCTGATGCTGTTGCATTGCGTCAGCATGATGAGAGCATGACCTACCGCGAGTTAAACGAACGGGCAAATAAGCTGGCAGATTACCTTATCCAAAATGGAGTAAACAAAGGTGATAATATTGCCTTATTGGTTACCCGGAATTTTCACATGATTGTGGGTATGTTCGGTATCCTTAAAGCCGGGGGAGCATATGTTCCTATTGATCCCGAATATCCAATTGACAGGCAAGAATATATTCTTCAAAATTCTTCAGTTAAAAAAGTGATTACCGATGGAGAATATCCACTTGCATCACTGGTTTCACAGGAGTTATTTGTCAGATTAAAAGAAATCGATCTAAGCGCATATAGCAAAGAAAATCCGGGTCTTAAAATTGATAGTACACAATTAGCTTATACCATTTATACATCAGGCTCTACCGGACGGCCTAAAGGCGTGATGATAGAGCATCATATGGCTGTTAACCTGGTATTATGGGTTAATACGGAGTTTAATGTAGGAACTGATGATCGATTATTGTTCATCACATCCATGTGTTTTGACCTTTCGGTCTACGATATTTTCGGAATGCTTTCTGCGGGTGGGTCATTGGTTATAGTTCAACAAAATGAGTTGCTTGATGTGCCAAAGTTGAAGGATATGATGATGAGCTACAAGATTACATTCTGGGACACGGTACCAACTACTATGGATTACCTTGTCCGGGAACTGGAGGCTCATGATAAGTCATTTCTGCAAAAAACACTTCGAGTAGTTTTTATGAGTGGTGACTGGATACCTGTCAATCTTCCTGATCGAATCAAGGTTTATTTTCCTAATACCCGTGTCATTAGTCTTGGTGGTGCTACAGAAGGTACGGTGTGGTCTAATTTCTATCCGGTAGAAAAGGTTGGAGCTAATTGGGGAAGTATACCTTATGGGCGCCCAATGAATAACAACTTCTTCTATATACTTAATGAGAAGTTACAGCCGGCCCCGATAGGAGTTGCTGGCGAATTATACATTGGTGGTGTCGGTGTAGCCCGCGGGTATGCTAATGATAAGGAAAAGACAGATTATGCTTTTGTAAAAGATCCATTCAGTGATAAGGCTGGCGGCCGTATGTATCGCACCGGGGACCTGGGAAGAATGCTTCCGGATCTTAATATGGAATTTATAGGTCGTAAGGATGACCAGGTTAAAATCAGGGGGTATCGTATTGAACTTGGCGAGATCGAGAGTGTTCTGCGGCAATGCGAACAAGTAAGTCAGGCTGTTGTATTAGCTAAAGCCGATAAGGATAAGAAAAAGCGTCTGGTTGGATATGTTGTTGGTAAAGAGAATTACGACCGGGCATCGGTTATTGCCTTTCTAAAAAGTAAGTTGCCTGATTACATGGTTCCGACGCTATGGATGGAGGTGGATAATATACCACTGACGGCCAATGGAAAAATTGACAAAAAATCATTGCCAGAATTTAATGCTGAAGAACAAATAAAGGATCAATATGTGGGGCCGCGTACTGAATCTGAACGCTTGTTAGTGAGAATTTGGGAAGATGTATTAAAAGTAAGCAATATTGGTGTAACACATGACTTTTTCGATTTAGGTGGACACTCACTGCTGGCCGTTCAAATCGTCAACCAAATCAAAAAACATACGGGCAAAATATTACCGATCTCAGTTTTATTTAAGTACAGCAATATTGAATCTTTAAATGAGTTCTTAAACGAGAATGATACTGAAAAGGTCTCTAAATCGTTGGTTCCTATAAAGCCTTCTGGTAGTAAAATGCCGGTATACTTTATACATGGTGTTGGCTTAAACGTCATGAATTTTGCCGATCTTGCCATGTACCTTGATAAGGAACAACCTGTTTTCGGTATTCAGGCGCTCGGCTTAGGGGGAAAATTTCCACCTGTTACAACTATAAGTGAGATAGCCAGGATATATGTTTCCGAAATAATAGAACATAATCCTAATGGGCCTTATGCTCTTGCAGGTTATTCATTAGGCGGTTTTATAGCTACTGAAATGAGAAAACAGTTTGAAGCATTGAATAAAGAAGTTTCAGTATTGGCTATTATCGACACTTATGCGGATTATACTGACGACTTTTTTACAATGTTGCCTAAGAAGCTCGACAGGCATATCAGGAAGTGGATGAATCTGGGAATTTCATTTATTCGTAATCCAAATAAAACAATTCAGAAGCAAAGAGGTATTTATCTCGAAGATAAACAGTATCGCTACGATGCAATCAAACTGGCTAAAGAAAGTGGTGATCAGGAGTTTTATAAGTTGATGAAACACATAAGGTCAACTTATTATGATTCTTACAGAAAATCCAAAATGGAGCCATTTGATGGGTTTGTATACTTGTTTAGAGCCACAGAATGCCTGCATTATACTGATGACAAAGTATATCTTGGGTGGAGAAAATACGCATTGAAAGGGATGAAGGAGTTTTTAATTCCCGGAGATCACAGAACCATGTTATTAAAGCCAAATGTAGAAGCATTTGCGAAGGCGCTACAAGAGGTGCTCGATAACGCTGGCAAAGAAACAAATACGGAAAATAAAAATTGATATTGATAATCAATATCGTTTACACAAAATAAAAAATTATAATGAAGGGTAGGGCATACAGAAATGCTATATCGGGTCGTACAACTACTTAAATGAAAATAAATCACATAATAATGAATTTTGATGCCGGTGGTGCACAGACTTTTGTGGCGTCATTGGCAATGGAACAGAAAGAGCTGGGACACGATGTTTCAATAATTATAATTGATGAGCTTATAAATTCAGATTTTCAGAAGCTTTTGGTACAAGGCTTACGAGAAAAATCAGTTGATCTTTATTTTCTCAATAGAAGACCAGGGAGAAATATTACAATAGTTAGTACTATCAAGGGGATCATAAAAACACTCTCCGCAGTTAATCCCGATATTATTAATACCCATATTTCTACCTCACATTTAATTGTAAGTATTTGTTTAAAGTTTGCTTTAAGCCGTTTGAAGGACAGGCACGTCATTACTGTGCATAATGCTCCTGAACAATGGAGCAGCATGACCCACAGATTTAACGAACATACGCCAAGTATCTATTGCTCTTATTCTGCTTTAGATTTAAATCCGAAGAGGGATTGTTTAAGCATCGCAATTCAAAACGGCATACCCAAACTCAAAATTGATGATCGTGCGCTTCCGATACTAAAGCAATTTAACAACAATGGTGTAGCTCACCGTTTTGTGCTTTCTGTTGGCAGATTATCAAAACAGAAGAACTATGATATGGTGTGTGAAGTAGCACAACATTTTGAAAATAAGAATGTGCATTTCTTAGTGTGTGGTATCAAGCAGGAGACAGCCGAACAGGATCTGGAGAATTTCAGTAAGATATCGAATATTCATTATCTGGGTACTAAAACCCAGGAAGAAGTTTATTCATTAATGAATCATTGCGATTGCTTTTTTAACGCCTCGCTGTGGGAAGGATTGCCAATAACTGTATTGGAAGCTTTTTTCTCAGGTATACCTTGTGTTCTTTCAGATATACCTCCTCATATTGAAATTGGCACAGATATGCCTTTTTGCTATATTTCAAGTCTCGACTCGAAGGAGTCATTTATCAATAATATAGAGAAAGCGCTTACCCATACAGAAAGCAAGGAGGATATATTAGAAGCGCGCCAGCCTTTTTTAAAGAAATATAGCATTGTCACAACGGCAAACAATTATGTAAACTTCTATAATAAGGTTTTGGAGACCGTTTAATAGTAATCGGAGAATAACTAGAATAAACTTCAAGTCAAGTATATCAAAAGTCGGGCATAAGCCTGACTTTTTCATTAATTATCATGCCGTATTTGTTTTCAAGGAACCGTACTGCTTTTTCCAGGCTCGTTTACTCGTCTCAATTTTATTAAGTTCTTCTGTTTTGTAAAAAACTTAGACACTTTTGTGAACGTTTGCCGCTTTTAGTAAAAAATAATCCTATCTCATTCGTTTGTTGAAAAGAACCAAGATGAAATATATCATTTTGGGTATTTTTTTTTGAAAAATATGGAAAATCATAATCTATTGAAAATCAATTGATTTTTGAAAATCAATTAAAGTATATATTAATTTTTTTTCTCTGTAATTAATTTTTATGAAACT
>Ga0310811_10010776_pt1 | contig 11825 bp, 12 predicted proteins | sample YCmetagenome_FD_207642 | JGI IMG/M metagenome (GOLD analysis project Ga0310811, IMG submission 207642) | Soil microbial communities from experimental microcosm in Duke University, North Carolina, United States - YC | ecosystem: Engineered > Artificial ecosystem > Soil microcosm > Unclassified ...
ACGAATGCATTGAGATCATGACCGGGGCGGCCCTGTCTCCATCGCTAGACACGGTGATCCAATACGAAAACATCCGGATCAATAATGGTGAGGCGACTATTTTAAATACTGAAATAAAAAAAGGACAAAACCTGCACCTAAAGGGGGCTGATAAGAGAGAAGGGGATATAGTTGTATGTTCAGGTCAGATTATTACGCCGGCAGTGATCAGTGTAGCTGCCTCGGTCGGAAAACGGGACTTGATGGTAAGAAAATTACCCCGTGTAGTTGTGGTTTCTTCGGGCGACGAACTGGTTGACATAGGTGTGGAACCCTCACCCGTGCAGATCAGGAAATCAAACAGTTATACGATACAAGCAGTTTTAGCTCAGCATTATCTGCGGGCCGAATTGGCACATATACCTGATGACCCGCGAATAACACGCGAAAAGATCGGTAACTGCCTCCAAAATTACGACGTGATATTGATGACCGGCGGTATCAGCATGGGTAAGTTTGATTTTATACCCAAAGCGCTGGAAGAAATGCAGGTGAAAACTGTATTCCACAAGGTAAGCCAGCGGCCGGGCAAGCCATTTTGGTTCGGCAAACATGAAAGCGGCGTTTTAGTATTTGCATTCCCGGGGAACCCGGTAGCTACCTTCATGTGCCTGCACCGTTATTTTTTGCCATGGTTGCGCGCCAGTCAGAGGCTTGGCGCCAAGCCCCCGGTTTATGCGGTTTTGGATAAGGACTTTACCTTTAAACCCGAACTGCAATATTTTTTACAGGTTACTTTAAAATTTTCGGAAGAAGGCAAATTGCTGGCCATCCCGGTTGAAGGAAATGGTTCGGGCGATTTTGCTAACTTAGCAGATACAGATGCTTTTATGGAGCTTCCGATGGAACGGAGTGAATTCAAAAGAGGCGAGGTTTTCAGGGTGTGGCCCTTTAATAATATTTGAATATGGAGTTTACGCATTTAGATGACAAAGGGCGGGCGACGATGGTTGATGTGGGCGAGAAACAAGTTTCGCGACGTACAGCTACTGCACGCTGTATAGTTTCTTTGCCGCCCGGGGTACTTGTACAACTTAACAACGGCGATATTCAAACCAAAAAAGGCTCTGTATTTCAAACAGCGATCATAGCTGGTATAATGGCAGCTAAGAAAACCGGCGACCTGATACCGCTGTGCCATCCGCTTGGACTGGATAATTGCCATGTGAATATTCATTTGAATGATGAGCAGGAGGTTGTTATTGACTGCACAGCTACCATCACCGCTAAAACGGGGGTCGAAATGGAAGCACTTGTTGGTGCATCGATAGCTGCGTTGACGATATACGACATGTGCAAGGCATTGAGTCACGATATCGTGATCAAAGAGACCAAACTGATGGAAAAAACAGGAGGGAAGCGTGACTTCAAAAGAGCATAAAAAACATGCCGACCTTAAAAGACCGGCACTGGGTAACTTCGGCAGGAATGAATGGGCGATTGTTGGCGCTCCATGCGTTTACATCAAAGCTTTGGCTGATAAAGTTATAAGCGCCTTATCGCCGGTTTACAAATGCGCCTATGCGGATACCTCCCACAACGACGAGGTGATACTGGCCCCGGGCAAACTCGCAAGCGGAGCCCTACTGGAATATGCCGATATGATCAATCACCAGCAATTTAATTACGCTGAACCATTGAGGCCGGTTCCTTTTCGCCAGCAATTTAATGGAGCCGATCTGGTGTTGGTAAATGGCAATCATCAGCAGGCAAAGTCGCAGGTAGTTATCATTTATGAAAATAAGCGGGCGTCGCTTCAAAAACGATTGGAGCAACTAACCAATGTCGAACTAATTTTGTTAGCCGAAAATGCGGAAGGTGTGTTCGACTTTATCCAGGGGTCTTTAACCAATTTCCAGGATATACCGGTTTACAGGCTGGAAGAAACAGATAAGATCATATCTTTTTTCAGGTCGAAACTCGAAGAAGCAAGGCCGGCGCTGAACGGTCTTGTGCTGGCGGGCGGTAAAAGCGAGCGAATGGGTTTTGATAAAGGTGCGGTCAATTGGTTTGGTAAGGAACAGCGTTACTTTATGGCGGATATGCTGAAGCCCTTGTGTAACGAGGTATTCATTTCGTGCCGGGAAGATCAGCGGCAGCAGATACCTGCCAATTATAATGTTTTACCAGATACCTTTACTGGCCTGGGACCTTTTGGGGCAATATTGTCGGCGTTCAGAAATGAACCGGATAAAGCCTGGTTGGTTATCGCCTGCGACCTGCCTTTACTGGAATTGGATACTATCCAATATTTGGCCGGTCAACGCGATGTGTCTAAAATTGCAACAGCGTTTAACAGTACTCATGACCAATTTCCCGAACCTTTGATCACTATATGGGAGCCAAAAAGTTACCCGGTGTTGCTGGCGTTCCTGTCTCAGGGGTATTCGTGTCCGCGAAAGGTGCTGATAAACAGCGATGTTAAACTTCTGGATGTTCAAAACCCCGATGCGCTAACCAACGTCAATACGCCCGATGAGTTGGAAAAAGTAAAGCGGACCATCCATCAAAAGATCGCCAGCGCCTGATGTCAGCTGATCTTACCCGGTACAGTTGCCAGATAGCCTTACCCGGCTTTGGCGAAGCCGCACAAAAGCTGTTGCAGCACTCAAAGGTGCTGGTGGTTGGCGCGGGTGGCTTAGGCTGCCCGGCTCTGCAATATTTGGTTTCGGCAGGTGTGGGAACGATAGGCGTGGCGGATCATGATGTCATTTCCGTAAGCAATTTGCACCGCCAGATACTTTATACCCCCGCAGATGCAGGGTTAAAAAAGGCTATAGTGGCTTCCGAACGTCTGCAGAAGCAAAATCCGGATATCAGACTCATTGCGGTTGATATTAAGATCACATCGGATAATGTATTAGATATCATGGGCCAATATGATATCGTGGTTGACGGAACAGATAATTTCGAAACGCGGTATTTGCTGAATGATGCGGCTGTGATGCTTGGCAAACCTTTGGTGTTTGGGGCTATTTATCAATATGAGGGCCAGGTAGCGGTATGGAATATTAAGAACCCGGATGGCAGCTATTCACCTAATTATCGCGACGTGTACCCGGAAGTTGATGCCACCCAAATACCTAATTGCGCCGAGGGCGGTGTTATCCCAACATTAGCCGGCATTATCGGCTGTATACAAGCCAACGAAGTGATCAAATATATTACTAAAACCGGCGAATTATTATCAGGCAAGATATTGGTATTTGATGCACAGAGTTTACAAAGCAGGGTTATCAAGATAGGTAAAACGACTAAAATAAATATCACGAGCCTGGTTGAAACGGCGGATATTCCAACGATTACGGCTGAAGATTTGAAAGCAGGGCTGGCGGAAAATCGGATTGAATTGATAGATGTGCGTACCCTGCAGGAACGTGATCTTTTTGATATTGGTGGCGTTCATATTCCGGTAGAGGAGATCGAAGAAAACATAACTTATTTTGATTCGGACAGTGCAAAGGTCTTATACTGCGCTACGGGTAACCGGAGCGCTGAGGCGGTAAAACTGATCAGGCAAAAATACCCGGATGCAAAGATTTTTTCATTGGAAGGTGGGCTGAACCAATTTCCGGTTTAGATTGATTTAGGATTCGCCAATCAAGATCCTGATCATCGTTTAAATCATTTTAATCGTGTCTTATGGATGTGCCGCCACCCAAACTTCACCATCTTCAAATACTTCTTTTTTCCAGATAGGTACGGTTTGCTTCAGGGTATCGATAACAAAACGGCAGGCTTCGAAGGCAGCATCGCGATGTGCGCAGGACACGGCAATGATAACGGGTATCTCGCCAACGGCAAGAGTGCCAACCCGGTGATGGATCAACAGCTTTTGAACCGGCCATTTTTCGAAAGCCTGGGCGGCTATCTTTTCCATTTCTTTTAACGCCATCGGCTCATAAGCCTCAAAATCGAGCCTGACGACCGCTTTACCTTTGGTGGCGTTACGCACCGTACCAATAAATACATCAATACCGCCCGACTGCGGCGACATTACCCAATCAATACATGACTGCATATTTAAAGGCTTGTGCGATATGTTTATATGGATATCCAATGTTCCAATCTATTAAATCCTTTAATCGTGTTTATCCACCACTTACCGGCGGAATAATGGCTATTTCATCGTGCTCTTTTAAAACGCTTTCATCCGGTGCATATTCATTATTTACAGCTACCATGTAGGAGGCCAGTTGCTTCAGTCGCGGGTACCTTGTTTCCAATGATTGCTTTAGATCAGCGGTGGTATTTCCATTTAATTCGGCAGTGACGGAACTTCCGCCGAATATATCCTTAGCTATGCCAAATGCCAGCACGTTTACTTTCATCGTACAAAAATAAGCAATGTTTAGCTAAGCTTTCGCTTATTGAAATACCAATAAAGTGGTATGCCGATGGCAGCAAGCACCAGGCCGAAAACAGAAACAATTATTTGGGAAGTTCCCGCAATGTAGTTACTGATATCGTTGTAAAGGGTTATGACGACATAGAGTGCCGAGAACAGGATAAATATGACAGGGAGATAAGGATACCCCTTTAATCGGTAGCCGGGCTGCCTGCCGGGCATTTTGCGACGAAGAATAAATATGCCGTAAGCCGCAAAGCCGTAAAATATCCAGGTAATGAATACGAACATGTCCATCAGCATGTCGAACGAGCCTATCAAAACAAGGATGGTTCCCCAGGCAGCCTGGAACCATAAGGCATTTGATGGTGTGCTATACCTTGGATTGACCTTGCCTGCGAAGGCGAAGAAATTCTTCTCATGCGACATGGCATAAATTACTCTTGAGCAAGGCAGGATATTGCTATTGGTGCAACCGGCAGTACTGATCAATACCAATGCCGCTATCAGTCCGCCGCCGCCGACCCCCATTATCTTGAACAATGCATCGGAAGCTACCAGCTTTGAATTTTTCATTTCGTCTACCGGCATCATGTACAGGTAGGCCTCCGTTGTCAAAACATACAGCAGCATACAAAGCAGCAGGCCGATGATAAGTCCGCGCGGGATATTTTTTTGAGGCTGTTTGATCTCTCCCCCGATAAAACCCAGGTTATTCCATCCGTCATAGGCAGCTAATGCACCTGTGGTAGCTGCGATAAAAGCCGTAAACTGGTGCCAGTAGGAATGGTCGAAAGCGGAGGATGCTGTAGTTAAGTTACCCAAATGGCCTTTTCCTGAGAAAAAGATCGAAGCGATCAGGAACATCAATGCTGCTACCTTTAGTATCGAAAAAAAGACCTGCACGGCGCCGCCGGCTTTTACGCTGCGGACGTTGATCCAGGAAAATATTACGATGAGTACAATGGCTACGCCCTTTACGCCGATGTTTTCGAGCAGGTAGAACCTGCCGATGTAAGGAATGACGACAGGTATGGAGCGTTCGATGGCGGCAGAAAAATGAGGTAAGCGAACAAAATATTCTGAATACTGCGCAAATACGAATGCGATAGCCGAAATAGAAGCCGTATCGATGACAACGAAGGATGACCAGCCGAACAGATAGGCAAAAAAATTGCCGTACATATACTTAAAATAAGTGTACTGGCCGCCTGTTTCGGGCATGGCGCAACCAACCTCCGCATTGATCATCCCGCCAAACAATGATATAACGCCGGCCACAACCCAAACGGCCAGCAGCATTAACGGGGAACTTAGCTGGGCAGCCATCGTAGCTGGTTTCATGAAGATGCTGCTGCCAATTACCGAACCGATGACGATGGAAACGGCGGCCCACAGCCCCAGTTTGCGTTCGAGGTGAGCCATGCTATTTGCTGATGAATTCGGCTAAAATGCGGTGAAAATGATGTGTACCCTGTTCGCGTGTTACCGAATAGCGCCCATGTTTATAAAACCGCGACCGAACCCCACGCTGTACATTTTCGACGATCTCTTCGTCCTCCATCTCCACCTTATCAAGCCCCGAACCCGCACCCTTGTCCAGTTTGGTTTCGTCCCAAACATAGGAAATGAAGCGCACCCGGCACTCGGCGACGGAAACGGGTTCGACGACATTGACCGATAATCCCCAGGGATAAAAATTGAACATCATATTAGGGAACACCCAGAAATAATAAGCGGCCACATTTTTACCGTAGTCAGGCGAGGAGGCAGGCAGGTCGAAACAATTCTCGTTATTACGGGCAAGACCAAGCTGAAGGCTGGAGTAAGGGAAGAACAATTCTGTTGCATATTCGCCAAAATCGATAACAGCATTCAAGCCGGCATGTACAAAGGGTATGTGAAAGCCTTCCAGGTAATTCTCACAATACAGCGCCCAGTTGCCTTTTACGTTGAAGGTGCGCGATAATTCGGGCTGAAATTTAAAGTCATCCAACGGCAGCCAGCTAACCCGCTCTATCATGTCCCTGAAAAATAATTCGGAAGCGTACATAGGGTTGACTGAAGTAAAAAGCCAGCTACTCCATTTGAAGAGGGGTAAGGCAGGCAGGTCATCATCCTTCGAAGGGAAATTTTCGACCTCTTTAAATTCGGGCATTGATGCAAATTTGCCATCAAGACCAAACAGGCGGCCATGGTAGCGGCAGCGGAGATTGTTCAATTTGCATGCCTTTTCGGCTACGATATTACCCCGGTGGGTACAAACGTTTGATAGTACATTTATTTTATCGCCTTTATCTTTTGTCAGCAACAAAGGTTCATCCAGGTAGCCGGGCAGCAGGGTAAAAGGGTAAACATCGCCCGGTTCGGTCACCAGCTCCGTATTGCCAACGAACTGCCACGACGGTGCAAATATTTTCTCCCGGCATTGTTCAAAAACTTCGTTACTGGTGTAAAAATCGGCATCAATGGTTTTGGCTTTGGCAATATCCGGGTCGACGGTAAAATCAGGCATATAAATAGTGCGTTTTGTGCGATAATGGCTTCAGCTTACAGCATTTGGCTTTCGGCTTAAAAAATGTAATTTAGAGGATATGGAAGACATTACCAAGAAATATGATAACGGCGATATAACAGTGGTATGGCAACCGCAATTGTGTGCCCATTCAGCCAACTGCGTAAAAGGTTTGCCCGGTGTATTTAACCTGGCTCAAAAGCCCTGGATCAATATAAATGGCGCAGATACGGAGGCGATAGTTAGCCAGGTTAGCAAATGCCCATCCGGCGCTTTATCGTATGAGAAAAGCTAATTGCTGAAAGCCCCGTCGTTATAGAGTTCCAGGGCGACCACTGCCGATATAACCAATATGCCGCCTGTAATGGTTAGCAGGCTTTTCCCAAAATTATCTTTTTTGTTCTCCGTTAGGTCGACACCTTCAGCCTTGTAGCCAACCACTTTACCGTTGTCGTCGAACATAAACTTCACATACTTTGTGAATTTCTCCTGTTTTAGTTGCTGTGCCGAATCTTTGACGAGGGTATCCGGCATGGTTTGGACAATTTTATTGTTTTTGGCTCTTTTTGCCGGGCGGTTTTCCATATTGTAAGTCCACTGCTCAAGGCCGGCGCCTTTATTTATCTCGTCCGGCTGGCCAAACTGCTTTACTACATCATCTTTTGAGCGGGCGCCCTGCAAAACCTGCTGATGGGTATAAAGCGTATGGGTACAACTGCATAGCAGGAGCGGCATCCATACAAACGAAAAAAGGAACTGTGATCTTTTCATGGTGAAAAGGGTTTTAGTTCCTTTATAACGTATTGTGAATTAAAAACTTGTGTTCCGCGTTATTTTGTTTTGAACTTATAAACCGATTGTGTTTTATAGGTTTGTCCGGGTTTTAAAACCGTCGACGGAAACTGCGGCTGGTTGGGCGAATCAGGGAAATGCTGGGTTTCCATCGCGAAGGCGGTGCGATAGTCATCTTTTTCACCATACTTCATTATATTTTTAGCCTGCATAAAGTTCCCGCTGTAAAACTGCAGACCAGGTTCTTCAGTATAAATTTCCATCACAATGCCTGTTTTATCGCCTTTAACTATAGCAACGGGTGTGGCCATATCATGCTTATCCAGCACAAAATTATGATCGTAACCTTTGCCATTTTTTAACTGTACATTATTGTCATTAATACGGGCGCCAATAGTAACCGGTGTCTCAAAATCAAAAGGCGTGCCTTTAACAGGCTCAATTTTTCCGGTCGGTATCAGCGTAGAGTCAACGGGGGTATAATTGGCAGCTTTAAATTGTACCAAATGGTCGAGGATAGTGCCGCTGCCTTCACCATTCAGGTTAAAATAGGCATGATTAGTTAAGTTAACCACGGTGGTTTTATCGGTGGTAGCTTCGTATTCGCATTTGAACGAATTGTCATCCGTTATAGAATAGGTAACCTTAACCTGCAGGTTACCCGGAAAACCCTCCTCCATATCTTTTGACAGGTAAGTAAGTTCAAGTGTCTGATCGTTTAATTTCTTAGCATCCCAAACAACATCCTGGTAGCCTTTTTTCCCACCGTGCAATGTATTGGGCGGGTTATTTGTTGCCAGTGTGTACTGCTTGCCATCCAGCGTAAAATGACCGTTTGCTATGCGATTGCCATATCTGCCGATGGTGCCCCCATAGTACCGCTCGGTCGATTTGATATAGTCATCCACACTCGCCATTCCTACGGAGACATCGATCATCTTACCCGCGCTGTCAGGTACCAGCAGGTTTACCAGGCGACCTCCAAAATTAGTAATGGTCGCTGTCATACCGTTCTTATTCTTCAGTGTATACAGGTGTGTTTGTTTCCCGTCGATAGTTTTTTCAAATGCAGAATCGGGTGGTAGTTGTCCGTAAGTGATAGTATCTTTCATTGTGGTATTTGTGGTTGTTTTAGCTGCAGGTTGATTGCAGGCGCTGAGTGCGGCGATACCCGCTGTAAAAACGCCTAAAGATAAAGTCCTTAAGTTCATGGTTGGTTATTTATTGCTGTTTGTTGTTCAATTTTTTTATCAGATCGGCCTCCTCCTGGCTGTATGGGGTTCCATCTTTGCGAAAAACCTCATGGAACCATACTTTTGGTTCCTCGCCGTTGGGCATTGGCGTATCCCAGGCATACATGGTATTGGTTTTGCCGGCCACCAGGCCCCAGTTTATTGCGCCAACGTTCTCTTTTCTCAGCATTGGCATGGTATTGGCAAAGGTGCTTCCGCGCGGGCGTGCCATATATTCGGTACATATTACCGGCCTGCCGCCGGCTTTCAATAGCTGCACTACACGCTCGTGTTTATCCGGTTCTTCATAATCATGATAAGTTATAACATCTGAATGTGTCAGTTGAAAAGCATTCAATTTTTCAAAACTCCAGTCCCACAGGCCCATACTAAGTGGTTGGTCGGGGTTTACGGCACGGCTCCACGAATATATCTTTGATAAGAGATCGAGCGATTTATCTTTTTTGCCACTGTTACCGGGTTCGTTGTACAGGTCCCATAAAAGAATGCGTTTGTCATGCTTAAAGGTACTCAGCACATCGGTAACATATTTTTGAAGCATTACGGTTTCGCCGGCGTCGTTGAGCCTTGCGCCCGGGTCCTGCAGCCAGCCCGAGTTGTGAACGCCTGTTTTTGGTTCCGGCTGTTTGCCGGTTTTGGCAGTCGGATTCCAGCAATCGTCAAAGAAAACGAAAATGGTTTGAATATGGTGCCTGTCTGCTATTGCCAGGTATTGGCCCACCCGTTTTTTAAAGCCGCCTGGATCCTGCTGCCAGGCCATGCTGTGTAAAAAAACCCGCATGGCATTAAAGCCTATGCCTTCGGCATAGCCTAACTCGCGGTCGATAGTTTTGGGGTCGAACGTATTGGCCTGCCACATTTCCAATTGGTTAATGGCCGAACTTGGTATAAAGTCGGAGCCGTTTATCCATTTGTGTTTGGCATACCAGGCATTTGCTTTTGAAGCAGGCCAGACTGACGTTGCAGGCGCTTTACTTTGCGCATTCGCCACAGCGAGCGAAAATGAAAGGAGAATTAAGGTTATATATTTTATTTTCATAAGCTTATTTTGTTCCAGATGGTAAAGGTATAGCTGTATTCTCTTTTACGGGCAGGCCGAAATTAGGGCTGCCGTCCTTGTTCCAGGTAAATTTTTGCGCCCGTGGCGACCTGTCTTTTCCGCAACCCTGCCCGGGTTGCGAATTGGCGTGGTATATTATCCAGTCTTCCGTCCCATCGGGCGACTTGAAAAACGAATTGTGCCCCGGAGCATAAACCCTGTTTTGGGGCGATTGTTTAAATACGGGCTCTTTCGATTTTATCCACGATACCGGGTCGAGCAGGTAATCGTCAGTGCCGGTTGTCAGCATACCCAAGGCATAAAAATCGGTCCAGCAACCACTTGCCGAGTAGACCAGGAATAATTTATTGCCATGTTTCAAAATTTCGGGGCCTTCGTTCACGTTTACATGCGGCGGGTTGGACGCATCGTGCAGGTCGCCGTTCTTTTCCCAATCGTAAACCGGGTAAGATAGTTTTACGCGCCCGCCGTCTACCGTCCAGGGATTTTTGAGTTTGGCAATAAAGATGTTCTGTTCGCCATTGATGTCGCCGTCCCAGCCTGACCAGATCATGTAAAGTTGCCCTTTGTTGGTGAATACAGAGGCATCTATGGCCCATTTGTCGGTAGGGTCCGTTACTTTTCCTTTAAATACCCATGTGCCCTCAAGCGGATCAGCCGAACTGTTTTCCAGTACGTAAATGCGATGATGGTCGTTAACACCATCGTCGGCAGCAAAGTAGACGTACCATTTTTTGTTAATGAAATGCAGTTCGGGCGCCCATAATTCTTTGGAATAAGCGGTGCCTGCAGGAGGGGTCCAGGCAACCTTTTTTTGTGCCGACCTCAGATCGGTAATATGTCTTGTTTTCCAAAGCGTGATGTTTTGCCCGGTAGAATTGGTGTAGTAATACCAGCCGCCTTTCTGTATCACCCATGGGTCGGCGCCCGAAGGCAAAAGCGGGTTAGTAAAAGTGGATGTTTGCGCCCTGACGGAAGCAGATAAAAATGATAGAATTGTAAAAAGTACAGTTATCGGTATTCGCATTGGTATATCAGGCAGATGTACAATCCAGGTTTAAAACCAAAGGTAATTTTTTATTTCAAAAAACTACCTGTTGTACGGATATTCGTTTATCCAGTGGAAACCACGCCTTACCAGCAGGAACTTACTGGCATCAAACCGGTGGAACGTAATTTTAACTGAATCATTTTTGTAAGTACCCCTAATAACCAGCGAATCCTTTTTAGGCTGAATATAGGTAAACTGCCATTTATGAACCGTATCTGAATATTTATTCATCACGATCTTCTTTTTAAGGGTATCTACTTTAAAAGCGAAATAGTTGGTGCTATCGCTCATAAATTTGAGCATAGCATTGCCGGGATAGGAAATGGCCATTTTATTCCAGCGGATGGTGTCGGTAGTTAGCGGCGGCAGCGTGTCTTTATTGATCACGAAGGTTTTTACCTCATACAACCCATAAAGTGCCGGCTTGGGCGCTTTGGGGCCGTATTGCGCTTCGGCTTCCAGCACACCTTTCAAATCAAAAATCACGGTGTATCCAATAAGGATGTATTTTATGGTTGTAAGTGTGATATTTTTCCATTTTTTCCGGAACCGGTGCGGTGCGATATCCGATGAGGCCGCCACCTTATTGAAGAGAAAGAAGTTGCTGAAACGCTTGATGTCTTTTAATATCAGGAATAGGGCCATCATTACCAATGTAGTGGAAAGTAGCTTTACCGGAACATCGAAACAATAATTTATTGCCATAATATTTCCGGCTACTATCAATGTCATTACTGCGCCTAACGAAGTAGTCTTTCGGAAAAGCA
>Ga0310811_10010777_pt1 | contig 11825 bp, 9 predicted proteins | sample YCmetagenome_FD_207642 | JGI IMG/M metagenome (GOLD analysis project Ga0310811, IMG submission 207642) | Soil microbial communities from experimental microcosm in Duke University, North Carolina, United States - YC | ecosystem: Engineered > Artificial ecosystem > Soil microcosm > Unclassified ...
CATGCGGCAGCGCTTCCCCCAGGCGTACGCGTTCGTGGAGGACGCGGCCCGGGCGGGGGAGGACGGACGGCTGGTCAGGTCGTGGCTCGGCCGTACGAGCCCGCCGCCCTCCGCCCGGTGGCGCGAGCTGGTCTCCGGTCCCGAGGGCGCAAGGGCGGCCCGCGACCGCGGCCGGTTCACCCGGAACTTCGTCGTCCAGGCCACGGCCGCGGAGTGGGCGCTGACGCTCATGGCCGTGCTCCGGGGCCTGCTGCCCGAGCCGGCCAGACTTGTGTTCTTCCAGCACGACGAGGTCATGGTGCACTGCCCGGAGGATCTCGCGTCCGAGGTGCGCGCCGCGGTCGGGCAGGCGGCCGAGGAGGCGACCCGGCTCGTTTTCGGGCGGACTCCGGTGCGCTTCCCGATGGAGGCGGTCGCCGTCGGCTGCTACGCCGACGCGAAATGATCGCCGGCGGGCAGGCGGATGAGGTTCGTCAGGCCGGCGTGAAGGTGTTCCAGAGCGCCTGGCGGACGGGCGCGGCCGACTCGCCCCAGTCGTAGTCGGGCGAGGAGAAGGTGATGGAGTAGCCCTGGCCCTCGACCTCCACGTAGCGGGTGACGGCGTGGACGGTCACCTGGCTGGTGTTGGTGTAGGTGTACTCCCAGTCGGCCGCCGGATAGCGGTAGGTGGCCTTGCCGAGCTGGACCTGGGTGTAGTCGGGGTAGTCCTTCACGTTCAGGTTCTGCTCGGCGGCCTGGAGCGCGGTCAGGCTGCCGTCCTTGATCTTCTGGATCTTGATCCGCTGGGCGCTGTCCTTCGGGCCCGAGTACGTCACGGAGCCGCCCTGATCGGTCACCGTCCAGTCCTTGGGCACCGCGACTGACACGCCGTCCTCGCTGTGCTCGATGAAGCCCTTGGGCACCTGGACGCCGGACTGGCCGGACGGGTCCTTCTGCCCGCTCACGGACGGCACGCCCTGGGCGACCTCCGGCGTGGAGTCGTCCGATCCGCTCGGCAGCAGGACGAACAGGAGGGTGACCACCAGGCCGATGACCGCCACGGCCGTCACGGCGATCAGGACGATCGAACGGGAGTCGCGCTCCTCGCGCGGTTCGTCCTCGTCTCTGCGCCTGCGGCCGGCGCCCTGCGGGCCCGTGACGGAGTGTCCTCCTGTGGAATGCCCGCCGGTGGAGTGCGCTCCCGTGGAGGACACCCGGGGGATGGGCCCGGTCGTGCGATGCTCGCCGGTGCCGCTCCGGCCCGGCCGGGCGGCCAGGTCGCCGGGAAGGTCGCCGGGCGACGGCGTCGGCCACATCGCCTCACGCGACCGCTCGGGTGCGTGGCTCGACCCCGAGGGGGAGGTCAGGGGGTCGTAGGCCGGCATCGCGTGGGGACCCGTGGCGCCGCTCGGCTGCGGGCCGGTCATGGAGCCGGGCATGTCCTCGGGCGCGAACGGCACCCGGACCGGCCCCGACGGCGTCTCGATGATGCGCGAGGGAAGCGGCCCCGACGGGAGGTCGAAGGGCGGCAGCAGTCCGGCGGGCGTGGGGTTCTGAGGGGTCGGCATGGACAGGGAGGAGACGCCGCGACCCGGCAGTCCCGCCCCGCTGCTGTGCAGCACCCGCTCCAGCATCTCGGCCACCTGTGCGGCGGCGATGCGGTCGGCCGGGTTCTTGCGCAGCAGTCCTTCGATCACGGGGAGCAGCGCGCCGGCCCGCTGCGGCCGGTTCGGCTCCTGGGTGAGCACGGCGCCGAGGACGGCGACCGCGTCGGCTCCCTCGTAGGGCGGCCGGCCCTCGACGGCCGCGTACAGGGTGGCGCCGAACGACCACAGGTCGGCGGCGTGCGTGATCGGGCGGCCCTGCAGGCGCTCCGGCGGGATGTAGGCCGGGGAGCCCATCAGCAGCCCGGTCTGGGTGATGGTGACGTCGCCCTCTATGGCGGCGATCCCGAAGTCGGTCAGCACGACGCGGTCGGCGGTGAGCAGCACGTTGCCCGGCTTGACGTCCCGGTGGAGGATCCCGGCGGCGTGGGCGTGCCGGATGGCGTCGAGCACCCGGATGCCGATCTCGGCGGCCTGGACCACGGGGAGCGGGCCGCTCTGCCGCACGGCCTGCTCCAGGGACCACGCGCGGACGAGTTCCATCACGATCCAGGGCCGGCCGTCCTCCTCGACCACGTCGTGAACGGTCACGATGCCGGGGTGGCTCAGCCGGGCGGCGGAACGCGCTTCCCGGAGCACACGGCGGTTGGCCACCTGGGTGGCCGACTGGTCGAGCCCGTAAGGAAGGATCAGCTCCTTGACCGCCACGTCGCGATCGAGCAGCACGTCGTGGGCGTGCCAGACCATGCCCATGCCGCCGCGGCCGACAGGGGACAGCAGGCGGTAACGCCGCCCGACGAGTCGTCCCTGCCCTTCCGGGGTCGCCTCAGAATGGACGCGTCCCGCGGGTCCCTGACCCTCAGGCGTAGGGGGGACCATACCGAGCAGGCCATCGGTCGACATAGGACGGTCCCCAATTCATCAATCGATCCGCGAGATCCCCCGACTGGATCATGCGAATTCCACTGGATATGTGAGGTTGGGCACCGATATTAGGGTCAAAGCCGCCTCAATGGGAATTCATGCTAGAACCAAGGCCTCCAGGGCCGCAGTGAAGGCCTCCACGGGAGGGCTCACCAGACCGGCCCCGACCTGCCCGGTTCCGGCCACGCGGCCCGCTATGCCGGTGTTCACCACGGGCAGAATCCCGGTCCTCGCGACGAGGGTGACGTCGATCCCCACGGGTGTCCCGCGGAAGCCCAGACCCGGGATCTGGTAGGCCGGATGCTCGGCCAGCGTGATCTCGTACATCGAGGTCGTGGCCGCGACGGCGTCCGCCACGTCGCCGCCGACGAACCTCACGATGGCCGGCGCCGCCGCCATCGCGAAGCCTCCCAGGCCCGACGTCTCGGTGATGGTCGAGTCGCCGATGTCCGGGTTGGCGTCCTCGGGGCCGTACGCGCCGAGGTAGAGACCGTCCGGAACGCCGGCGGGGCCGGTGAACCAGCGATCGCCGAGCCCGGACACCTGGATACCGAATTCCGTTCCATTTCGTGCCATGGCGACGACGAGACTGGAACCCGGAACGTTCCGTGCCGCGTCGGCGCTCACTTTCGCGGCGGCCATTCCCGCGTTCAAGAAGAAATGATCATTTCCATTGACGAAACGCAGGACCTCCGCGGCCCGTTCCGGCGCGGCGTCGACGATCGCGGGGGCCAGTTCGCGGACCAGGAGCGAGGTGGCCGCCCGGTTCCGGTTGTGGAGTTCGTCGCCCATCTGCAGAGCCTGCGCGATGAGCGACCGCAGGTCGAGCGGCCCGGTGCGGCTGAGGGTCGCCTGGAGCACCGGCCCCAGCACCTCGCCCATCCAGCGCAGCCGTTCGACCACCTCGGTCCCGTACGCGCCGTACCGCAGCACCTTGCCCAGGCCCTCGTTGAGCGAGCAGTAGGCGGTGCCGCCGTGCTCGGCGTCGGTGACCTCGAGCATCCACATCGACGGGCTGACGACCCCCGCCATCGGGCCGACCGTGCGGTGGTGGTGACAGGAGTCGAGCGTGATCCCCGCACCGGAGGCGAGCCTGCGCTCCGCCTCCTCGGGGGAGGAGGCCAGTTCCTCGAACAGCATCGCCCCGATCAGCGCCCCGCGCATGGGGCCGGAGGCGCGCTCCCAGGTGATCGGCGGTCCGGCGTGGAAGAACGTGCCGGGCTCCAGTCCGAGGACGTCGCGGGCCCGCCGTACGCCGATCAGTTGCGGGCGGGCCGACAGCAGCCGTCCCACGGCGAGCGCGTTGGCGCGCTCGCGGCGCGGATCGGCCAGCACGCGGGCCAGGGCGTCCGACGTGCCGGGCAGCGGCGGCCGCCAGTCGACCGGCGTCCACGGCACGGCCTGCTGGTCGAGGGCCTCGCCGAGCACGGCCGCACCCACGGAGATCACGCGCGGCTCGCCGAGCAACATCGAGAGGGTCATGAGGCTCCGATCAGGAGGCGGGCGTGGCGGGCCGCGGCGGCGTTGGACGTGAAGACGGCGGCTCCCGCCTCGTTCAGGCGGGCGGCCTGGGAGCGCAGGCCCTGGGGGTCGCCCTCCGTCCCGACGAGCGCCACCACGACGGCCACGCCGCGCTCGCACGCCTTCTCGACGGCCGGCGCCAGCGACGCCGACGGATCGGGATCGGACCCGTGACCGAGGACCACGTCGAGCAGGACGACGCCCGTCTCCACCGCGGCGAGCGCCTCCAGGCGGAGGGCGGGGTCGATCATGGGATGCGCCCGGCCCCGCGTGTACTCGTCGTCGCCGAAGTCGGTGAACTCGCCGGTGCCCGCGATGAGCGCGGCCTCGGTGCAGAGCGTGCCCCCGGAATACAGGCCGCGCAGCGGCCCTCCCGAGACCGGCGGGCGCCCCGCCGGCCACGACGGCCACTCGGGCACCGGGACGCCGAGGGCGCCCAGCACCTTCTCCACGGCCGTCGTCAGGTCGTCCTGTCCCGGCCCGAGGAGCGCGCGGACGACGGGTTTGGACAGGCTCAGCTCCTGTACGGCGGCCGCGACCTCGGGGGCGGGAGGCTTGGAGACCAGCACGATCAGCTCGGTCGCCGGGTCCTCGTCGAGGGCCAGCAGCGCCTGCGTCGTCGAACGGCCGCCGACCTGTGCGGACAGGTCCCTGCCGCCGACCCCGAGGAGGTGGCTGACACCGACTCCGGCCTGGTCGAGCAGGCTCGTCACCTGCTGCGCGCCGGTGCCCGACGCGGCCACGACGCCCACCCGGCCGGGCCGCAGGACGTTGGCGAAGCCCAGACCGGCACCGCCGATCACGGCGGTGCCGCAGTCGGGGCCCATCACGAGCACGCCCTTGTCCCTGGCGCGGTCCTTGAGGAGGATCTCCTGCTCCACCGGGACGTTGTCGCTGAAGATCATGACGGACAGGCCCGCCTCGACGGCGTCGGCCGCCTCCACGAACGCGTGCTCGCCGGGAACGCTCACGAGAGCCACCGTCGCGTCCCACGCCCTGCTCGCCGAACGGGTGGTGCGCGGCGGCGCGTCCCGGGCGCCCGCCCCGCCTGCCGGGGCTCTGGCCGTGAGTTGCCGGTCGAGCTCGGCCGACGCCTCCGCGAGTCGCGCGTCCCCGGAGGCCCTGATCGCGACGAGCAGGTCGCCGCCCGTCGCGGCCGGTACGGCGAAGCCGAGGTCGCGGGCCAGATCCAGGTTGAGCTCCGTGGCCATCGCCACGACGGCCACCTCGACGCCGGCATGGGCCGCGAGGGCCTGACTCACCCGCATGAGGCTCACCGAGTCGTGGTAGACCCCGGCACGCACTTCGACCAGATCGCTCAAGAAGGCTCCCCGTTGGAATGGACGGCGTGGGACAGGACGGCGGACAGGCCGATCTGGATCCCCCAGGCGATGTCGGCGCCCGACGTGTGTCCCAGGTGGAGCAGACGGTGCGTCGCCGGTTCCAGGGGCTGACGCCCCGCCACGGCCCGCAGGACTCCGGTCACCTCGGGGCTCGCCTCGCCTTTCGCGGCGCAGTGGAGCAGCGTCGCCGAGATCGGGGTCGTGCGGGTGCGGGCGTCGTAGGTGACGGCCGCCGCCAGCCAGTCGGCCAGCCAGACGGCCCTCGGCGTGCCGGTCGCCCCGCCGAGATGCCGCAGCGCGACCAGGAGACCGGAGAGCATGTCGTCGCCGCTGGGCGTGAGCCCCGGGCCCAGCCCGATCAGGCGTTCGGCCGCCGTGATGGCGTCGGTCAGCGACCCCGCCCTGCAGCCGTCGTCGAGAAGGCTCGGAGCGCCGTCCGGGTTCAGCCCCGGTTGTCTCGGCGACCGCCGTCTGACCTCGCCGAGCAGGCCGGCCGATCGCGACAGCCGTACGAGGTCGGTGGAGCCGAGCGGCGGCGCGGGGTCCCACCAGCGGCGCACCCGGATGGCGAGCCCGCCGATCTCGATGGCCCCGTCCCCGACCCACCCGTCGTCTCCCGCCGCGATGCCGTCCAGCAGGTCGCCGACCACGACGGCGTTGGGCAGGCGGACGGCCTCCCCGGTCACGAGCGTGATGACGTGGGGCTCGGTCTCGCTCCGGACCTCGAGGTAGACGGCGAGCGGGAAGGCCGCGAGCACGCGCGCCGGGCGGCGCGGCGACTCGAGGGCCGGGCGCAGCGAGGCGCTGGCCGCCCCGCTCACATACGTGTGGCTCCCCACGCCCCGGAAGGCGGGCGACGCCGCCCGCCGGGCTTTCGGGCGCGTCCCAACAGTCACCGAACCTCCCGACAAGCCAGTTCCTGCCGACGCTAGAACGACGTTGGCACGCTCCGTACGGAGAAAGCTGCCAACAGTCCGCCAAATGCTTGGCTCTTCCTGACAGTCGGGTCGATCATGCACAATCGGCGTGAGCCCTTGACACCCCGGAGCGCATGATGACGATGGACCCGGCCCCCCCGGCAATGCGCCTGGCCAGCACGGGAACGATCCTCCACGGTGTCTCGGTGGGCGAGGTGCTCGGGGTGTCGACCCTGGCGGACGCCCGGCTGATCGCCGGCAAGAGCGGGCTCGACCGCATCGTCCAGCGGCTGAACGTGATGGAGGTCCCCGACATCCTCGCGTGGGTGAAGCCGCACGAGTTGCTGCTCACGACGGGGTATCCGCTGCGGAACACGCCGCAGTCGCTCGACCGGCTCGTGGCCGACCTCGACGAGCGGGGGCTCGCCGCCCTCGCGATCAAACTCGGTCGCTATCTGGACGAACTGCCGGGAGAGATGGTCGAGCAGGCCGACAGGCTGGGCTTCCCGCTGATCCTGCTGCCGAACGACGTCGGCTTCGACGACATCCTCAACCAGGTGCTCACCGACATCCTCAACCGGCACGCGGCGATACTCGCGCGGACGGAGGAGGCGCACCGGGCCCTCGTGCAGATCGTGCTCGCGGGCGGAGGGATGCGCGAGGTGACGGCCGAGGTCGCCGGGCTGCTGCACGCGGCCGTGGCGGCGGTGGACGCCTCCGGCCGGCTCCTGGCCACCGCCGGCGACGCCGAACAGGTCACGATGTTGCGGGAGGCGCACGGAGCGGGAGCGGGGACACCCACACCGACGGTAGAGCCCGTGACGGGAGCCGACGGGCACTACGTGGCGGTCCCGGTCGTGGCCGGAGGCCACCACCACGGCAGGATCGCCGCGTTCAGCGCGGCGGGCACGCTCACCCCGAGCGACATCGGGATCCTCGAGCGCGCGGCCACGGTCGTGGCCCTCGTCATCACCCGGCAGGAGGCGATCACCGCCGTCGAGAGCAAGTACCGCGCCGACTTCCTGCGGGACGTGCTCACCGGCCGGGGCGGGACGCGGGTCGCGGAGCGCGCCCAGGCCTTCGGCTGGAATCTGGAACGCCCCGTGAGCGTGCTGGTGGCGGAGATCGACCCGGACGCCGACGAGCGCTCGGCGCAGGACCGCATGCTCGCGGCCTGGCAGGCGGCGGTGCGCAAGTACGACCCGAGGGGCGCGGTCGCCGGCTTCTCCCACGAGGTCGTCGCCATCGTCGGGGCCGACGTGGACGCCCCCCGGCTCGCGAGGGACGCGCTGGCCGCCATCACCGACGGCACGTTCTCGACCGGGCTCAGCCGGGTCTCGGGTGGGGCCGACTCCCTCCCCGCGGCCTACGGCCAGGCGCTCAAGGCCGCCAGGGTGGGGCGTCAGCTCCACGGGTCGGGGGCCGTCGCCCACTTCGACGAGCTCGGCGTCTACCGGCTGCTGTCACTGGTGAACGACACCGACGAACTCCACGCGTTCGTCAGGGAGACGCTCGGGTCGCTCGCGGGAGACGACGACGTGGAGAACGCCGACCTGCGCAGAACCCTGCAGGTGCTGCTGGACACCAACCTCAACGTCGCCGAGACGGCACGCCGGCTGCACTTCCACTACAACACGCTCCGCTACCGGATCGGCAAGCTGGAGCGGCTGCTCGGCAACTTCACCGAGGACGCCCACCTGAGGCTGAACCTGACCCTGGCGCTCCACGTGCTCCGCATGCGTGGCATCTGACCCTATATTGACGCAGTGAAAGAGACCTTCGAGCTCAGAGGCGACTACATCCCCCTCTGCGACCTGCTGAAATTTTGCTTCGTCACCGAGAGCGGCGGCGCGGCCAAACATCTCATCGCCGAGGGGAACGTCCTGGTGGACGGCGACGTGGAGTTGCGCAAGGCGTGCAAGATCCGCGCAGGTCAGGTCGTCAGCGGCGACGGCTTCGAGATCCGGGTGGTCGCCGCCCCCTGATCAGCGGCCGACCGGCGCGCCCGACACGGCATGGACGAACGCCCCGGGGTTGTCGAGCATGATGTTGTGCCCGCTGGCGGGGACGGGCACGAGGCGCACACCGGCGTCGCGCAACTCTCCGGCGTTCCTCGGCGGGCCGTCCTGCGCGGGGTACAGGTAGGTGCGCGGAATCTCCAGTCCGAGCAGCACCTCCCGCATGATCGGGGTGCTGCCGCGGGCCAGGTGCACGGCACTGCGGTACAGGGCACGGGCATCCGCCAGGCGCATGGTGGCCCACCAGAACGGCCCCACCCGGTGCCCGACCTCCTGCCTGCCGTACCGGACGAACTCCTCTTCGGTGTACGACGCGATGCCACTGCTTCCCGGACGGGCCGGGTCCGGGGCGACCGGGTCGAGGTTGGCGTCGACTAGGACGAGGTCGGAGACCACGCCCGGATGGCGTCCGGCCAGGACGATCGCGACGGCCCCTCCCATGCTGTGACCGATCACCTGGGCGCCGGTCGCTCCCGCGGACGTCAGGGCCGCGGCGAGGGCGTCGGCGTGCTCCTCCAGCGTGTAGCCGAAGTCGGCCGGGCGGTCGCTGAGGCCGAATCCGAGCAGGTCGACCAGGAGCGACCGGCGGTCCGCCAGCAGGGGATCCCCCGCCACGCGGGCGAAGTACGGAGCCGACATGGCGCCGAGACCGTGCACGTAGACCCTGGCGGGCTCGGCGACCCCGGCGGGCTCGGCGCCGGGAAGTTCGAGCCATCTCATCCGTGCGCCGCTGGAATGAACCCGGGCGTCTTGCAGCATGTCGTCTCCTCATCGCCAAGTATCGGAAGCAATGTATATCGGCGCCGAGGTATCACGGACAAGAGCTATTGTCGTCGCATGCTCGAACTGGCCATCCTCGGTTTCCTTCATGAGCGACCGCTGCACGGCTACGACCTGCGCGGTCGCGTGGCCGCGCTGACCGGCCACGTGCGCCCCATCGCCGACGGAACCCTGTACCCGGCGATCAAACGCATGGAGGCGAAGGGCTGGCTGGAGCGGAAGACGCAGCCGGGCAGCGCGGCCGCTCCCCGGCACATGCTTCATCTGCGCCCCGCCGGCGAGCAGGAGTTGCTGCGGAGGCTGCGAGAACCGGAAGAACTGGACGTCAGCGATGAGAACCGCTGGTTCGTCCTGCTCGCGTTCCTGCGTCACCTGCGAGACCCGGAGGCCCAGGCCGGGGTGCTGAGACGCAGGCTGGCCTTCCTCGAACTGCCGAGCAGCTTCTTCTACGAGGACGGCCGTCCCGTGCGTGCGGAAAACGTGGACGATCCGTTTCGGCAGGGCCTGCTGACGATCGCCAGGGCCACCAGCGAGGCCGAACTCCACTGGCTGCGCACGACATTGACGGACCTCGGGGGGTAGCGCACGGAGACCGTTCCCGAACGGTGCGCAATGTTTCGGCGTCAACCGGGCCCGGCTTTGGCAGATCATGCCCATGTATCACAGCCACATCGGTCTTACAGTCCCGGCAAACGGTCGAGATCGACCGGCGCGAAGCGCCGCGGCGGGACGCCTGCGGGGTGGCCACCGGCCCACGGCCCGTTTAGCTGAAGGGGCTCACATGGCATTTCGATGGACTGTCCACGGTGAGGGACGAGGCCTCGCGCCCGGCGAGGTGGTCAAGCCCGACGAACGGCTGAGCTGGCCGCGGATGGCGGGCTTCGGCGCCCAGCACGTGATCGCGATGTTCGGCGCGACGTTCGTCTTCCCGCTCGTCATGGGCCTGGACCCGAACCTCGCCATCATGATGTCCGGCGTCGCCACGGTCATCTTCCTGCTGATCGTCCAGGGGAAGATCCCCAGCTACCTCGGGACGTCGGCCTCGTTCGTCGGCGCCGTCGCGGCCATCCGCGCGGCGGGGGGCGACAGCGCGACGGTCACCGGCGCGATCCTCGTCGCCGGTGTCGTCCTGGCGGCCGTGGGCGTCGCCGTGCACTTCCTCGGCGTGCAGATCATCCACAAAGTCTTCCCTCCGGTGGTGACCGGCGCGGTGGTCATGCTGATCGGGTTCGGCCTGGCGTACGTCGTCGCCGACATCTACTGGCCGCAGGATCACTGGATCGCGCTCGTGACGATGATCGCCACCGGACTGTTCCTGGTGATCTTCAAGGGCTTCCTCGGCCGAATCGGCATCCTCCTCGGCCTGGTCTTCGGATTCGTCCTGTCCTGGCTCGTCGACAAGATCTGGGGGAACATCACCGCCCTCAACGCCGGGACGGGGCAGATCGACACGCACCCTCGCGTCAACTTCGGCGCCGTGTCGGACGCCGCGTGGTTCGGCGCGCCCACCTTCCACGCTCCGAGCTTCCAGGCCTCGGCCGCCATCCTGGTGCTGCCCGCGGTCATCGCGCTCATCGCGGAGAACGTCGGCCATGTCAAGGCGGTCGGCGAGATGACCGGCACGGACGTCGATCCCCTGATGGGCAGGGCGATCATCGGCGACGGAGTCGGCACCGCACTGGCGAGCGCGGTCGGCGGCTCCCCGACGACCACCTACGCGGAGAACATCGGCGTCATGGCGGCCACCCGCGTCTATTCGACGGCCGCCTACTACATCGCCGCCGTCGTGGCGATCCTGTTCGGCTTCATCCCGAAGTTCGGCGCCCTGGTCGCCGCCACGCCCGGAGGTGTGCTGGGCGGCATCACGGTCATCCTGTACGGCATGATCGGCCTGCTGGGCGCGAAGATCTGGATCGAGAGCCGGGTGGACTTCTCCGATCCGGTCAACATGGTCCCGATCGGAGCGGGGATCATCCTCGCGGTGGGCCCCGTGACGCACCAGATCACCGACGATTTCTCGCTAGCCGGCATCACGCTCGGCACCATAGTGGTACTTGGTGGATATCACCTGCTGCGCGCGCTGGCGCGCCGTCCGGACAAGGAGGTCTCCGGTGGGGAGATCGGATTCGAGCGAGACGCGACGGCAGGCTGACGGGCGGATCCCCCTGTCGTGAAGCCACCCCCCTTCGACTACCACCGGCCTGCCGGTCTCGGCGAGGCGCTCCAGACCCTCGCCGAGACCGGCTCGCACGGCAAGGTGCTGGCGGGGGGCCAGAGCCTGATCCCGCTGCTCAACATGCGGCTGGCCGCGCCCGGGCACCTCGTCGACATCAACGGCCTGACAGAGCTCGCCACGATATCCGCGGACGCGTCCGGAGTGCGGGTGGGCGCCCTGGCCAGGCACGCGGCCGTGGAACGCGCCGGCTCCGCGCGCGCCGTCCAGCCGCTGCTGGCCCAGGCGCTCGCGCTGGTCGCCCATCCGGTCATCCGCAATCGCGGGACCGTCGTCGGCAGCCTCGTCCACGCCGACCCGTCCGCGGAGATGCCCGCCGTCCTCGCCCTCCTTGGAGGCTCCGTACGGCTGGCGCGGCTCGGAGGCGAGCGCGACGTGGACGCCCGGGACTTCTTCGTCGGGCCGCTGGAGTCGGCCTGCCTGCCGGGAGAGATGGCGGTGTCGGCGTTCTTCCCCGCGCTGCCTGAGCGGTCGGGCACCGCGTTCTGCGAGGTGGCCCGGCGCCA
>Ga0310811_10010778_pt1 | contig 11824 bp, 10 predicted proteins | sample YCmetagenome_FD_207642 | JGI IMG/M metagenome (GOLD analysis project Ga0310811, IMG submission 207642) | Soil microbial communities from experimental microcosm in Duke University, North Carolina, United States - YC | ecosystem: Engineered > Artificial ecosystem > Soil microcosm > Unclassified ...
GCTCCCAGGAGCGGCTTTCTTTCGTTCACGCCAGCCCCCCAAAGCGCCGGCCGTGCAACATCCTCAGTGCAGGATCTTTGCCAGGAAATCCTTCGCGCGATCCGACTTCGGATTGGCGAAGAAGTCTTCCTTGCGGTCGTCTTCGACGATCAAGCCCTTGTCCATGAAGATCACGCGGTGCGCGACCTTCTTCGCAAAGCCCATTTCGTGCGTCACGCACATCATGGTCATGCCTTCCTGCGCGAGTTCGACCATCACGTCGAGCACTTCGTTGATCATTTCCGGGTCGAGCGCCGAAGTGGGCTCGTCGAACAGCATCGCGATGGGGTCCATCGACAACGCACGCGCAATCGCCACGCGCTGCTGCTGACCGCCCGACAACTGTCCCGGAAACTTGTCCGCATGCGCGCGCAAGCCGACGCGATCGAGCAGCTTCAGCCCTTTCGCGGTGGCTTCGTCGTTCGAGCGGCCGAGCACCTTCATCTGCGCGAGCGTCAGGTTCTGCACGATCGACAGATGCGGAAACAGCTCGAAGTGCTGGAACACCATGCCGACCTTCGAACGCAGCTTCGACAGATTGGTTTTCTTGTCGGTCAGCGACTGGCCGTTGATGACGATCTCGCCCTTCTGGAACGGCTCGAGGCCGTTGACGGTCTTGATCAGCGTGGACTTGCCCGAGCCCGACGGCCCGCACACCACCACCACTTCACCTTTTTTGACTTCCGTCGTGCAGTCGGTCAGCACCTGGAACTGACCGTACCACTTCGAAACATTCTTGATAGAGATCATCTTGCGACCTTTTTCTGAAGACCTTTGACGAGGCTCGACGCGACCACACAGATCACGAAATAACACGCGCCCGCGAACAGTACCATCTCGACATTCGTACCGTCACGATCGCCAATATTCGTGGCGGTGCGGAAGAAGTCGGCGAGGCTGATCACGTAGACGAGCGACGTGTCCTGAAACAGCACGATACCCTGCGTGAGCAGCAGCGGCACCATCGCGCGGAACGCCTGCGGCAGCACGATCAGGCGCATCGACTGCGCGTAGGTCATGCCGAGCGCGAACGCCGCGTTGACCTGGCCGCGCGGCACCGATTGAATGCCGGCGCGGATGATCTCCGAATAGTACGCCGCCTCGAACAGCGAGAAAGCGACCATTGCCGACGCGAGGCGAATGTCGATATCCGGCGACAGGCCGAGCACGTTTTGCAGCACCTGCGGCACGATCAGGAAGAACCACAGCAGCACCATCACCAGCGGGATCGAACGGAAGATCGTCACGTAACCCTTCGCGAACCACTCGAAGGGTTTGAACGACGACAGCCGCAGCATCGCGAGAATGGTGCCCCAGACGATCCCGAACACGATCGCGATCAACGTGATCTTGAGGGTGACGATGGCGCCGGTCCACAGCGTAGGCAGTGCGCCCGGAATACCGCTCCAGTCGAAATGGTGCATCACTTGCCTCCGATATAGCCGGGCAACCGGGTTTTCGCTTCGACCCAGCGCATCAGTTGCATCACCACCAGGTTGATCAGCATGTACGCCACCGTGACCGCGATGAACGACTCATAGGTCTGCGACGTGTAGTCGACCAGCTGGCGCGCCTGCGCGGACAGATCCAGCAGACCGATCGTCGACGCGACCGCCGAGTTCTTGAAGATGTTCAGAAATTCGGACGTGAGCGGCGGCACGATGATCCGGTACGCGACCGGCAGCAGCACATAGCGGTACGTCTGCCATTGCGTGAAGCCCACCGCGAGCCCCGCGGCGCGCTGGCCGTGCGGCAACGCGTTGATGCCCGAGCGCACCTGCTCGCACACGCGCGCTGAGGTGAACAGTCCGAGACAGATAATCGACGACGAGAAGAACTGCGCGCCCGGCGGCAGTTGCTTGAACCAGTTGCCCATCGACACGGGCAGCAGCTCCGGTATCACCAGATACCAGATGAAGAACTGCACGATCAGCGGGATGTTACGGAAAATCGCGACGTAGACCGTGCCGATGCCCGACGCCCATTTGTTCGGCACCGTACGCAGCACCCCAAAAAGCGAGCCGACGATCAGCGCGATCACCCATGCCGACAACGACACGGTAATCGTCACCCAGAGGCCCGAGAACAACCAGCCCAGATAGGTGGTCGGCTCGCCGGTGGAGACCGGACTCAGCAGAATGCCCCAGTTCCAGTGATATGACATGACCAAGACTCCAGCAAAAAGAAACGGAAGAAGCGCGTGGCCCCTTCCGTTCCGTTCAGCGTTTCAAAAAAACAGCTAAGGTTTAATCGATTGCCTTGTCATTCGGATTCTTGAAGAGCGCCTTCATGTCGTCGCTTTGCGGGAAGTTCAGGTTCAGGCCCTTCGGCGGAATCGGCGATTCGAACCACTTCTTGTAGATCTGATCGGCTTCGCCCGAGAGTTGCACCTTGGCGATTGCTTCGTCGGCGACCTTCTTGAACTCCGGATCGTTCTTGCGCAGCATGCAGCCGTAGGCTTCACGCGATTGCGGCGCGCCGACGATCACGAAATCGTTCGGGTTGTTCGACTTCGCGCGTTCGCCCGCGAGCAATGCGTCGTCCATCATGAACGCCGCTGCACGGCCCGTGGACAGCGTCAGGAACGACTCGCCATGGTCCTTCGCGCTGATGATGTTCATGCCCATGCTCTTGTCCTGGTTCATCTTGCGAAGCAGGCGCTCGGAGGTGGTGCCGGCGGTCGTGACGACCGTCTTGCCCTTCAGGTCGGGCCAGTCCTTGATGCCGGAGTCTTTCTTGGTCATCAGGCGCGTGCCGATCACGAAGATGGTGTTCGTGAACGCGGCCTGCTGCTGGCGTTCCAGGTTGTTCGTGGTGGAACCGCATTCGATGTCCACGGTGCCGTTCTGCACCAGAGGAATGCGGTTTTGCGACGTGACCGGCGTCAGCTTGACCTTCAGGTTAGGCATGTTCAGCTTCTGCTTGACAGCCTCAACGACCTTCATCGCGTACTCTTGCGAATAGCCGATGACGTTCTGCTTGTCGTCGTAGTACGAAAACGGGATCGACGATTCGCGATGGCCCAGCGAAATGACGCCCGTGTCCTTGATCTTTTTCAGCGTACCCGCGTCTTGCGCGTGCGCGCCGACCGTGAACAGTCCGAGAGTCGCGAGTAGCAGCGCAGCTTTTTTAACCTTCATGTTGTGATCTCCTAGGCAAGAACCGGCGCCAGTTTAGCAAAGTAATTATTCTGAAAGTATGGCTATAAACCATGCTGTTGCGCGCGCGCCGCTAAGGGCGCGCGGCGCTCGAAACCTGTCCTCGGACTTTTTTCACATACGCAAAGGCGGGCGGCATCGATCCGATGCCGTCCGCCGGGTACGACACGCAGTCTTGTGGACCGCGTTCAGGCAAGAATTGCCGGCGAATCCGCAGAGTAGCGCAGCCGCCGTTCAAACAAAAATCAGGGATACAGACCGCGCATTTCGCGCGCTTGCAAAATCCGCTTACAAGCAACGATGAACGCCGCCGTGCGCACCGACACGTTCTGCTCGCTCGACACCTGCCACACCGCGGCAAACGCCTCGCGCATCACGCGCTCCAGGCGCTGGTTGATCTCGTCCTCGGTCCAGAAGAAGCTGGAGAAGTCCTGCACCCATTCGAAGTACGACACCGTAACGCCACCCGCATTGGCCACTACGTCCGGAATCACGAGGATACCGCGATCGTGCAGGATGTCGTCCGCTGCGGTGGTGGTCGGGCCGTTGGCGCCTTCCACGACGATCTTCGTCTTGATCTTTCCGGCGTTCTTTTCGGTGATCTGATTTTCCAGCGCAGCCGGAATCAGGATGTCCGATTCGATCGTCCAGAACTCTTCATTGGTCACCGGATCTGCTTCCGGGAAGCCGCCCACGCCACCCGTCTTCGCGACGTGCTCGAGCAGCGCGCCCGCGTCGATGCCGGTCGATTTGTACAGCGAGCCGGTGTGATCCTGCACCGCGACCACCGTCGCGCCCGCTTCCTGGAACAGCCGCGCGGCAATCCCGCCGACGTTGCCGAAGCCTTGCACGGCGATGCGCGCGCCTTCGATATCGAAGCCGATGCGGCGTGCCGCCTCGCAACCGACCACGAACACGCCGCGGCCCGTCGCCTCGCGGCGGCCCAGCGAACCGCCTAGCGTGATCGGCTTGCCGGTCACGACGCCGGTGGCCGTTTGGCCCTGGTTCATCGAGTACGTGTCCATCATCCACGCCATGATCTGCTCGTTCGTGTTCACGTCCGGCGCGGGGATGTCGGTATTCGGTCCGATGATGATGCCGATTTCGCTGGTGTAGCGGCGCGTCATGCGCTCCAGTTCGCCACGCGACAGCGTGCGCGGATCGACGCGGATACCGCCCTTCGCGCCGCCGTACGGCACGTTGACCGCCGCGTTCTTCACCGACATCCACGCGGACAGCGCCATCACTTCGGACAGCGTCACATCCTGGTGATAACGCACGCCGCCCTTGCCCGGACCGCGCGACACGTTGTGCTGCACGCGATAGCCTTCGAAGTGAGCGACGGTGCCGTTATCGAGTTCGATGGGCACGTCGACGATCAGAATGCGCTTCGGGCGCTTGAGGGTTTCGAGCCAGCGGGACAGCGAGCCGAGGTACGGCGCGACGCGGTCGACCTGGCGCAGGTAGTTGCCCCAGGGGCCGAGGTCTTCGCTATTGAGGTAAGACGGAACCGACTGCAACGTTGATGCGGATTGGGCAACTTGCTGCTGGGAAGACATGAACGCTCCGGCGTTGATCGAATACGTGCATTGTCGAAAAACGCCGTTTTGAAATCCAATGCCGTTTCCTTATCCGATTATGTTTTTTTTGCATAACCTTATGGAAGCTGCAAATTCGCGTCGTGGCAACGCAGGTTTTTTTATGCCGCGTCCTGTCCCAGTTCTTCCGACACGACCTCCCACAACTGCCGCACCAGCACCTGGCGCGCGTCGTCGCTTTTCGCCGCGAGCTTGTCGCGGTACAGGCGAATCTCCATGCTCAGTGTCAGCTGCCCTTCGGGCGTGCCGCGCATCGCGCGATCGAGGCGGATCAGCTTGCCGTCGGCGACCGCGTCTTCCACCGCGCTGTGCGGCAAAAAGGCGATGCCGTGGCCGGCCAGCGCCATCGCTTTCAGCCCTTCGGCCATGTCGGTTTCATAGAGCCGGTCGAGGTACAGGCGCTCCGGCGCGTTGGCGAGGATCACCTCGGTCATGCGTCCGAGATACGCGTTGGGCGTGTAGGACAGATACGGCGCGGGTGCCTCGGCCGTGCCCGGCAGCGTATGACGCGGCCGGCCGGCACGGCCCGGCGCCGAGAACGGGCTGATCGGCTCGTTGCCGAGCGTCAGCATGTCGTAGCGGGCCGGATCGAGCGCGACCGGGTGACTGGGATGGTGATAGCCCATCATCAGATCACAGCCGCCCTCCACCAGCGACAACGCCGCGTCGTGCACGTTCAGCGCCCGCAGCCGCGTATGGATCGGGCCCATCTGCGCTTCGATGCGTTGCAGCCAGCGCGGAAAGTACGTCAGCGACAGCGTGTGCGGCACCGCGAACTCGATGGTCGCCTGCGGCGTCGCCGTATGGCCGCGCAGCAGCGCGCGGGCCTCGTGGAACTGCGACAGCATCGCGAGCGCCTGCTCGTTGAACACCTGTCCGGCCGCCGTGAGCCGCGTCGGATAAACCGAACGGTCGATCAGTTCCGTGCCGAGCCAGGCTTCGAGCGCCTGGATGCGGCGCGAAAACGCCGGCTGCGTGACGTGACGCAATTCGGCCGAGCGGCTGAAACTACGCGTTTCCGCGAGCGAAACGAAGTCTTCGAGCCATTTCAGTTCCATGCGGGGTGTGCTGCCGGGCGGGAGGAGGAAGTCAGCATTCTAAGCGGGCGCGCAGGCGGCGTGACGCGTTCAGGCAGTTGCGGATCGCGGACCGGCTGCCAAGGGGACGCATGCCTGCCTGGCAGCCACGCGCACCGCGAAATCACGGCCCGAACCGGCAGCCACGCGCACAGTGGTAAAATTCGCGGTTCCCTCCGTTCCCGATCCGCTCTCTGAGCGCTCAACGCTTCGACCCGGTCCCCATCATGTCCGACACCCGCCCCGACACCCTGTTCGCGCTGAACGCGCTCTCCCCGCTCGACGGCCGTTACGCGTCGAAAACCGAAGCCCTGCGCGACTGGCTCTCGGAAGCCGCTTTCATGCGTAATCGCGTGACGGTCGAGATCCATTGGCTGATCGCGCTATCGCGTGCGGGCTTCGCCGAAGTGCCGCGTTTTTCCGAAGCGTCCGAGCAATTCCTGCTGCAACTGGCCGAGCGCTTCACCGCGCACGACGCGGCGCGCATCAAGGAAATCGAACGCGTGACGAATCACGACGTGAAAGCGGTCGAGTACTGGCTGAAGGAATCGGTCAAGGGGCAGGAAGAACTGGAACGCGCGAGCGAGTTCATCCACTTCGCGTGCACGTCGGAAGACATCAACAACACGTCGCACGGCCTGATGCTGGCCGGCGCCCGCGAACACGTGATCCTGCCGGCGCTGCGCTCGGTGCATCAGCGCCTCGTCGCGCTGGCTCACGCGCACGCCGAACAGCCGATGCTGTCGCGCACGCACGGCCAGCCGGCCAGCCCGACCACCCTCGGCAAGGAAATCGCCAACGTCGCAGCGCGCCTCGAACGCGCGATCGACCGTGTCGCGAAGGTCGAACTGCTCGGCAAGATGAACGGCGCGGTGGGCAATTTCAATGCGCACCTGTCCGCGTATCCGGAGTTCGACTGGGAAGCGTTCTCGCGCGAAGTGGTCGAACAGCGCCTGAAGCTCACCTTCAATCCGTACACGATCCAGATCGAGCCGCACGATTACATGGCCGAACTGTTCGACGCCGTGTCGCGCGCCAACACGATCCTGCTGGATCTGGACCGCGATGTGTGGGGCTACATCTCGGTCGGCTACTTCAAGCAGCGCACCAAGGCGGGTGAAATCGGCTCGTCGACGATGCCGCACAAGGTCAACCCGATCGACTTCGAAAACTCCGAAGGCAACCTGGGTCTCGCGAACGCGACGCTGCGCCATCTGGCCGACAAGCTGCCGGTGTCGCGCTGGCAGCGCGACCTGACCGACTCGACGGTGCTGCGCAACATGGGCGTCGCATTCGGATACTCGCTGCTCGCGTACGACTCGCTGATCCGCGGTCTCGACAAGCTCGAAGTGAACGCCCAGCGTCTGAACGAAGACCTCGACAACTGCTGGGAAGTGCTGGCCGAGCCGGTGCAAACGGTGATGCGCCGTTACGGTATCGAAAACCCTTACGAGCAGTTGAAGGAACTGACGCGCGGCAAGGGCATCACGCGTGAAGCGCTGCAAAGCTTTGTAGGCGGCCTTGCGATTCCGCAAGACGCGAAAGATCGTTTGCTCGCGATGACGCCGGCTTCGTACATCGGCAAGGCAGTCGAACTGGCGAAGCGCATCGCTTGATTCCCCGCTTGATGCACGCCTGCCTCGCTCCCTACGAGGCAGGCGTTAAAAAGCCGCTCCGAGGAGCGGCTTTTCTTCGTCCCGACAACGACAAGCGAACTAGCTAGCGGACACTCACCGCTCGCCAACCTGCTTCAACACATCGTCGACGATCTCTTCCGGCGACAGTTCGATGCTCACCGTAATCGCTTCATCCGCGCCCGGTTCTTCCAGCGTGTCGAGCTGGCTTTGCAGCAACGACGGATCGAAGAAATGGCCGGTGCGGGTGGTCAGACGCCCCTCGAGCACCTCGCGCGAACCCTTCAGGTAGACGAAGCACACGTCCTTGTCGCCAGCACGCAGGATATCGCGATACGAGCGCTTGAGCGACGAACACGTGAACACCGCCGTCTCGCCCGCCTTCTGCTTTTCTTCGATCGCGGCGCGGATGGTTCTCAGCCACGGCCAACGGTCTTCGTCGGAGAGCGGAATGCCGTGGTGCATCTTCTCCTTGTTGGCGGCGCTGTGAAACGCATCGCCGTCGGTGAACGCGCAGTGCAGGCGCTCCGCCAGCATTTCGCCAATTCTCGTCTTGCCGGCGCCCGACACGCCCATTGCGATCAGAATCATCAAAAACTCCTTACTTCCTTACAGGACCGCCGCGAGCGCGAAGGTCAAGCCCAAACCCATCAGCGAGATGATGGTCTCGAGGAGCGACCATGTCTTGAAGGTCTGCCCCACCGTCATACCGAAGTACTCCTTGATCAGCCAGAAGCCGCCGTCGTTCACGTGCGAGAAGATCAGCGAGCCCGAGCCGGTGGCGAGCACCAGCAACTCCGGCTTGACCTGCACCGCGCCCGCCGCCGCGATCGGCGCGACGATGCCGCAGGCGGTGGTCATCGCGACCGTGGCCGAACCGGTCGCAAGACGGATCAGCGCCGCGACGAGCCAGCCGAACAGCAGCGGCGACATGTGCACCGAGGTCGCCACGTTGACGATTTCCTTCGAAATGCCGCTATCCATCAGCACGCGGCCGAAACCGCCGCCCGCGCCGACGATCAACGTAATACCCGCGATCGGCGCAAGACAATCACCGCAGAACTTCTGGATCTGCTCGCGCGTAAAGCCGCGGCTTGCGCCGAAGGTCCAGAAGCTGACCAGCACGGCCGTCAACAGCGCGACGTCCGAGTTGCCGAAGAAGCGCAGCAGATCGTTCGGCAGGGTCTTCGGCGTGGAGATCAGATCGGCCCAGCTGCCGATCAGCATCAGAATCACCGGCAAGAGGATCGTGAACAGCGTGATGCCGAAGCTCGGCAATTCGCGCTTCGGCGCCTTGCTTGCCGCGCCGTTTTTCGCGTCACTGCCGTTGCCGTCAGCGTGGCCCAAGAATTGCGCGGCGAGCGCGTTTTCCTTCGGCAGTTGGATATAGCGGCTGACGAGCAGCGCGAACAGGGGACCGGCGACGATCGCAGTCGGAACACCGACGATCAATCCATAGGCAATGGTCCTGCCGATATCCGCGTGATACGCCTGCACCGCGAGCATCGCGGCCGGGTGCGGCGGCAGCAGCCCGTGCACGACGGACAGACCCGCGACCATCGGCAAGCCGACCAGCAGCAGCGATTTGTTGGTGCGCTTCGCGACGTTGAACGCGATCGGAATCAGCAGCACGAAACCGACTTCGAAGAACACCGGCAAGCCGACGATGATCGCGACGACCATCATCGCCCAGTGGATGTTCTTCTCACCGAAGAAGTCGATCAACGTGGTGGCGATGCGCTCGGCGCCGCCCGATTCGGCCATCATCTTGCCGAGCATCGTGCCGAGGCCGACCACGACCGCGATGTGCCCAAGCGTGTTGCCGTTGCCCGTTTCGAACGATTTGACGATGGTGGCCATCGGCATGCCGGCGACGAGGCCGAGCAGCAGCGACACCATGATGAGAACGAGGAACGGATAAACCTTGTAGCGCGTGATCAGCAAGATCAGCAAGGCGATGGCGATCACCGCGTAAACCAGCAGCATGCTGCCGTGGACAGCTTCCATGAAGCTCCTCCTTTGCGTTATTGATTGTAAGTGCGGAATCCGGCCCAGCACGGTGTCTCACGGCGACCTGCGCTGCGCCGAAAACCCGGCTGACTGCGCGGACGCTGAATTTTACTGTTTGTTTCCTGAAAGCGCCCGTTAATCCGTAGCGCAAATCGCAAAGAAGCCTCGGCGCGACAGCCTGAGCGGCTGTATCGGCGAGGCTCCTGGTCGGACCTTGATCGTGTGACTTGAAGTGGCCGGGCTCTTAGTGCGCGGGCGCGGCCAGCTGACTGGCGGCACGCGCCAGACGCGTGACCTCGGCCCAGTTCTGCGCGGCCAGCGCGGCCTTCGGCGTGAGCCACGACCCCCCGACGCACACCACGTTCGGCAACGACAGGAAAGTCGTCGCCGTTTCGGCCGTGACGCCGCCGGTCGGGCAGAACTTCAGCGCCGGGAACGGGCCCTGGAACGCTTGCAGCATCGGCACGCCGCCGGCTTGCTGCGCCGGGAAAAACTTCACGATCTCATAGCCGAGTTCCAGCGCCACGATGATGTCGGTGGGCGTCATCACACCCGGCAGCAGCGGCAAGCCCGCGTCCTGCGCGGCCTTGTGGATCTCTTTGGTCAGGCCCGGCGACACGCCGAACTGCGCGCCCGCTTTCTTCGCCTGTGCGCAGTGCTCGGGCTTCGTGATCGTGCCGACGCCGACCACGATGTCGTCGGCCAACTGGCTGGCGCGCTCGATCGCTTCCAGGCCGGCTGCGGTGCGCAGCGTGATTTCCAGCACCTTCACGCCGCCCGCGTGCAACGCGCGCGACACGTGTTCGCCCTGTTCGACCGAGTCGAACGCGAGCACCGGAATCACGGGGCCGAGGCGCACGATATCGCTTACTGTTTTCGACGTCATATCAGACTCCTTGTTTCTGCAGCACTTAGCTGGCTTGAGTGGTGCTTGTGTGTTTGTCGCTATGCGCTTTGGCCGCTGCGCCGTGGTGCGTTGCGTGCTGACCGGTGTGCAGGTCAGCGTGTTCGCCCACCATCTTGCCGAACACCGACGCGCCCTGCTCCGCCGGCGCCGCCGCCGCGCGGAACACGCCGAACAGCTCGCGGCCGAAGCCGACTTCGTTTTCCGCCTGATGCTTCGGCTCGGCGTTCGGCCGGGCCGTCCATTCGGCCGCGTCGATCTCGATGTCGAGCACGCCCGCTTCGGCGTCGATCACCAGCGTGTCGCCGGTGCGCACCTTGCCGATCGGGCCTTGCAGCAACGCTTCCGGCGACAGGTGGATCACCGCCGGCACCTTGCCCGACGCGCCCGACATGCGGCCGTCCGTGACCAGCGCCACATGGAAACCTTGATCCTGCAACACACCGAGCAACGGCGTCAAACGATGCAGCTCGGGCATGCCGTTTGCGCGCGCGCCCTGGAAGCGCACCACGGCAATGAAATCGCGCTTCAGTTCGCCCTTGTCGAAAGCCTCCTGCACCGCTTCCTGCGAATCGAACACGATCGCCGGCGCCTTCACCTTGCGATGCTGCGCCGCGACCGCCGAAATCTTGATCACGCCGCGGCCGAGCTTGCCCTGCATCAGACGCAAGCCGCCGTCCGGCTGGAACGGCTCCTTGATGGCGCGCAGCACCGCTGTGTCTTCGCTCGCTTGCGCGCCCGGCACCCATTGCAGCTTGCCGTCGATCAGCTTCGGCTCTTCGGTGTAATGCTTCAAACCCTTGCCCGCGACCGTGTTCACGTCGTCGTGCAGCAAGCCGCCTTCCAGCAGGTTGCGCACGAGGAACGCGACGCCGCCGGCCGCGTGGAAGTGATTCACGTCGGCCTTGCCGTTCGGATAGATCTTCGCGAGCAGCGGCACCACTTGCGACAACGCGTCGAAGTCGTCCCAGTCGATCACGATGCCCGCCGCACGCGCGATCGCGACCAGATGCAACGTGTGGTTAGTCGAGCCGCCCGTCGCCAGCAACGCGACGATGCCGTTGACCACCGCCTTCTCGTCGACCACGTGGCCGATCGGCATGTAGTGGCCGCGCTCGACCGTCAGATCGAGCACGCGGCGCGCGGCCTGCGCGGTCAGCGCGTCACGCAGCGGTGTATGCGGATGCACGAAGGCCGAGCCCGGCAGATGCAGGCCCATCACTTCCATCAGCATCTGGTTGCTGTTCGCGGTGCCGTAGAACGTACAGGTGCCGTGGCTGTGATACGCGGCGGCTTCCGCTTCGAGCAGCGCGTCGCGGCCGCATTGGCCGGTCGCGAAGAGTTGGCGGGTCTTGGCTTTGTCGTCGTTGGACAGGCCACTCGCCATCGGGCCGGCCGGCACGAA
>Ga0310811_10010779_pt1 | contig 11824 bp, 12 predicted proteins | sample YCmetagenome_FD_207642 | JGI IMG/M metagenome (GOLD analysis project Ga0310811, IMG submission 207642) | Soil microbial communities from experimental microcosm in Duke University, North Carolina, United States - YC | ecosystem: Engineered > Artificial ecosystem > Soil microcosm > Unclassified ...
GGTGATTGCCGACAAGCTCGGCATCAGCATGCGCACGGTGGAAGTTCATCGCGCACATATCTTCGACAAGATGAATGTGAAGACCGCGGTCGAACTGGCGCGACTGCTGAAGTAACCTCAGCGGCGCACATCGACCGGGACGCTTCCGTTTCTTTGCGCTGTTTCTTCGCTGTTCTCTCATCCACGCAACAGGCGCGCCGGAACGCATGTCCATCGTCAACATCCTGCTCCCCGATTTTTCGCTGATTCTATTCGGTGCACTACTGATCCGCGTCACGAACTGGGGCCGTGAATTCTGGACAGGTCTTGAGAAGCTGATCTATTTCGTCCTGTTTCCCGCGCTGCTGTTCTATTCAACCTCGCGCGCACCGCTCGACTTCGGCACTACCGGCCGCGTGCTGCAAGTCGCATTGGCAGCGACCATAGGCGGCATGCTGCTCGGCTGGCTCGCCAAGCCACTGTTCAAGGCGGGCCCGATGATCTTCGAGTCCGGCGTGCAGACCGCCTTCCGTTTTAATTCCTATATCGCGCTTGCAGCCGCCAGCCGGCTCGATGCTGGCCAGGCCGCATCAACCATGGCGCTGATCATCGGCTTCGCGGTGCCGTTGACCAACATGGCATCGGTCCATGCACTGGTCGGCCAGCGCGGCGGCCTGCTGCGGGAACTGCTGAAGAATCCGCTGCTGATTGCAACCGTCGCCGGCGTCGCATTCAACCTGCTCGGTCTGCATCTGCCGGAGGTAGCAGGCGTGATCCTGTCACGCCTGGGCAATGCATCGATCGCGCTCGGCCTGATGATGGTGGGCGCCGGCCTGCGCATCAGCGGCTTGCGTGCATCCCAGGGCATCGCCGCCTACTTTATCTTCGTCAAGCTGCTCGCAGTGCCGGCGATCGCGTATGGCCTGGGGTTATGGCTAGGCTTGCCGACGCTGCAGCTGCAGGTGGTGGTGCTGTTCGCCGCCTTGCCGACCGCTTCCAGCGCGTACGTACTGGCGGTGCGCATGGGTGGCAACGGGCCGTTGGTCGCCTTTCTGATTTCCGCCGGCACGCTGCTATCGATGGCAACGCTGCCGCTGTGGTTGGCGCTGGTCGGTTGATGCTTGCAGCGTTCGGCTCGTAAAATACCGGACGCGGCGCAGAACGGAACTCCGCCTCCGCAAACCACTCTACGGCACCAAGCGGCCGACAGTACAGGATCCAAAAACGCATGCATCCCATCACCCTGCACCTGCATGAAGAAGCAGGCACTCTGGCGCTCGGCGTCTCGCTGGCGCACGCGCTCGTGCCGGGATTGACGATTTATCTGCATGGCGACCTGGGTGCCGGCAAGACTGCATTGACGCGCGCCACACTGCATGCGCTGGGCCACCAGGGTCACGTCAAAAGCCCGACCTACACATTGGCCGAGCCGTATTCCGTTCAACTTGGTGGTCAGCCTGTCTGCGTGGTGCATTTCGATTTGTATCGGATGGCGAGCCCGGAAGAATTTCTGGACGCCGGTTTCCGCGATCATTTCAACCGGCAGGCGATCTGCCTCGTCGAATGGCCGGAAAAGGCCGAACCGATCCTGCCGCCGCCCGATATCAGCATCACGTTGAGCGTCGCGGGCGAAGGGCGTGATGTAGAATTGCTAGCGTTGTCCGACCAGGGTGCTGCATGTCTGAATCGTTTAAAGTTCGCGCCAAACCTGTAAACCCGAAAGTACGCCGCACGGTATTGAAAGCCGGCGGCACGCTGCTCCTCTCGCTCGTTGCTCCGCTGCCCGCGCTCGCCGCGCAGATTGTCGCCGTGCGCGTGTGGCCGGCCGACGACTACACACGCGTCACGCTGGAAAACGACGCCGATCTCAAAGCCACGCATTTCCTGATCAAGAACCCCGATCGACTGGTGGTCGATCTGGAAGGCATCGATCTGAACCCGACGCTGAAAAGCCTGGTTGCCAAGATCGAGCCAAACGATCCTTATATCAAGCAGGTGCGCGTCGGCCAGAACAAGCCGAATGTCGTACGCCTGGTGTTCGACCTGAAGGAAGAAGTCAATCCGCAGGTGTTCGCGCTGAAACCTGTCGGTGAATACAAGTACCGCCTGGTGTTTGACCTGTACCCGGTCAATCCGCCCGACCCGATCGCCGCGCTGATTGAAAAGGGCCAATGGTCGGCCGATGCGCCGAACGACAACATGCCGCCGCCGGTGGCCGAAGTGAAGCCGCCTTACGCCGAACCGAAAACCGACCGGCCGCCGCAAGTCACGCGCATGCTAACGATTGCGCTCGATCCGGGTCATGGCGGTGAAGATCCCGGCGCGACCGGCCGCGGCGGCAGTCACGAAAAGAATGTCGTGCTCGCGATCGCCAAGCGCTTGAAAGCCAAACTCGAACAGCAGCCCAACATACGTGTGATGCTGACGCGCGATGCCGATTATTTTGTCCCGTTGAACGTGCGCGTACAAAAGGCGCGCAAGGTGCAGGCCGACCTGTTCGTCTCGATTCACGCGGATGCGTTCGTGCAGCCGACCGCGAACGGCTCGTCGGTATTCGTGCTGTCGGAAAAAGGCGCCAGTTCGGCTGCCGCGCGCTGGCTGGCAAACAAGGAAAATGCCGCCGATCTGATCGGCGGCACCAATGTGAAAAATCACGACACGCAGCTCGCCAGCGTGCTGCTTGACCTGTCGACCACGGCGCAGATCAACGACAGCATGAAACTCGGGAATGCCGTGCTGCGCGAGATCGGCGACATCAACCGCCTGCACAAGGGCGCCGTGGAACGCGCCGGATTTGCGGTACTGAAAGCGCCGGACATCCCCAGCATCCTGATCGAAACCGCGTTCATATCGAATCCGGAAGAGGAAAAGAAGCTGAACGACGACGCCTACCAGGACCGCATGGCGGATGCTGTCACGCAGGGCATCAAAAAGTATTTCGCGAAAAACCCGCCGCTGGCGAAAAACAGGATGACCTGACGCAGCGGGCGCTCAGGCCCCCGTGCGATTTATTTTCCGGACAAGCGTTTTCCGATTTTCCACACGCCACCTAGCGCGACCGGCACGATCGCTGCTCCGACACCAATCAGCACGATCGTATTCAAGTGGTCGCGTATCACCGGCATGTCGCCGAATAGGTAGCCGGCAGCCAGCAGCAAGCCCACCCACAGCATCGCACCGGCGCAATTGAAAAACTGGAACTTCGCGAAACTCATGCGCGACACACCAGCCACAAAAGGTGCGAAGGTGCGCACCACCGGTACGAAGCGCGCCAGTACCAGCGTCTTGCCGCCGTGATTTTCATAAAATGCGTGGGTGCGCTGCAAGGCGTTGCGATCCAGCCAGCGGTAGTCGCGCGTATAAACCTTGTCACCCAGCAGGTGACCAATCCCGTAATTGACCGTATTACCCAGCACGCCTGCCGCAATCAGCAGGAGCAGCAATAGCCAGATATTCATGCTGCCCGCTGCGCAGAACGCGCCACCAATAAATAACAAGGTGTCGCCTGGCAGGAAAGGCAATACCACCAGACCGGTTTCGCAGAAAATGATCGCGAACAGAACGGCATAGATCAGCGTGCCGTATTGCGCAATGAACAAACCCATATATTTGTCGACATGCAAGATCATGTCGAAGAACTGCATCAAATCCATATTTTTCCTTGGTAGCGGCGGCGAAATCATACACCACGCGACATTGGACAGACTGAGGAAAAGCCGGGACGTTCATGCAAGCCGGAACGTTATAATCGCAGGATGAATGCGCCCCACCAGCCGCTTGATGCGGCCCGAGCCGACGCGGCCCGACCCATCCAGCCGCTGTCTGACCAGCTGATTTCGCAGATCGCCGCCGGCGAGGTGGTCGAGCGGCCGTCCGCTGTCGTCAAGGAGCTGCTCGAAAATGCGCTGGACGCAGGCGCTACCGCAATCACCGTGCGGCTTGAACAAGGCGGCGTCAAACGCATTGCGATCGTCGACAATGGCCGCGGCATTCCGGCCGACCAGTTGCCGCTCGCACTGGCGCGCCATGCGACATCGAAGATCGTATCGCTGACCGAACTGGAAAATGTCATAACTCTTGGTTTTCGCGGCGAAGCGCTGGCCTCCATCGCGTCGGTCGCGCAACTGACGCTGACTTCGCGCACGGTGGATGCTCCCCACGCATGGGAAATCAGCTGCCGGCATACGAGCAGCGGCCAGGTCGAGCATCTGGTATCGCCCTCTTCCGGCGCACCTGGCACCACGGTCGATGTGCAGGACCTGTATTTCAATACGCCGGCGCGCCGCAAATTCCTCAAAACAGAGCAGACCGAATTCGGCCATTGCGCGGAAGTTGTGCGCCGTATCGCACTGTCGCGCCCGGACGTTGCCTTCTCGCTGTCGCACAATGGCAAGACGGTCGATCACTGGAGCGTCTGCGACGTCGCCAAGCGCAGCGCGCACATTCTCGGCAATGAATTTTCCGGTGCACGCCTGCCACTGGACGAACAATCCGGCCCCTTGCATCTACACGGCTTCATCGGCCTGCCGACCGCATCGAAAGCGCGCGCCGACGCGCAATACTTCTATGTGAACGGACGCTTCGTGCGTGACAAACTGCTAACGCATGCAGTACGCGCTGCGTATGAAGACGTGCTGCACGGCGATCGCTATCCTTCCTATGTAATCCGTCTCGATCTGGATCCGGCGCTGGTCGATGTCAACGTTCATCCGTCCAAGGTGGAAGTCCGTTTCCGCGACAGCCGCGCTGTCCACCAATTCGTGTTCCATGCGGTCACCCGTGCACTGGCACAAACTTCTGCGACCGCGTTTGGCGCCACGCCCGCGCCGACACCGGCCTCGAACACGGTATTGCCGTGGTTGCGTGAGCAGCAGCAAACATCGTTCGCCTCGCAATTCCAGCCCGGTTTCGGCGTGGCACAAAGCACGGCCAACTACGGTGCGCTCTTTGCGCCCAACGTCCCGCAGACGGATAGTTCCCCGGTAGCCGGTGCGCGGCTGCCTTCGCAGGAATTGCCGGCCGACGAATTCCCGCTCGGCTTCGCACTGGCGCAGTTACACGGCGTCTTTGTCCTTGCGCAAAACGCGAAGGGACTGGTTCTGATCGACATGCATGCGGCACATGAACGCATCCTGTACGAACAATTGAAAAACGCGCTGGATGCGGATGCGATGCAGGTGCAGCCGCTGCTGATCCCGATCACCTTTTATGCCGATGGCGTGGAAGTCGGCACTGCCGAAGAAAACCAGGACATCCTGCGTGCGCTCGGCTTCGACATCACCGCGCTGTCTCCCACCACGTTGGCGGTGCGCGCGATTCCCGCACTGCTGAAGAATGCCGACGCGCAAACACTGGCGCGCGATGTCCTGCGCGATGTGCGCGAATTCGGCGGTTCACGCGTGCTGGTCGAACGCCGCAACGAAATGCTGGGCACGCTTGCCTGCCACACCGCAGTGCGTGCCAACCGCAGCTTGACCGTTCCGGAAATGAATGCGCTGCTGCGCCAGATGGAAGCGACCGAACGCGCCGACCAGTGCAATCACGGTCGCCCAACCTGGGTCCAGCTCGGTCTATCCGATCTCGATAAATTGTTCCAGCGCGGACAGTGAGCCTGTACGCCGCATGACTGCACCATTGAACAAGCCGTTCGCGGTCGCCATCATGGGGCCGACGGCATCCGGCAAGACCGCCGCGGCGCTCGAAATCGCGCAACATATCCCTGCCGAAATCATTTCCGTGGATTCCGCACTCGTCTATCGCGGCATGGACATCGGCACCGCCAAGCCGACGCCGGAAGAACAGGCGCAGGTGCCCCATCACCTGATCGACATTCTCGATCCGCTCGACGCCTACTCGGTCATGCAATTCCGCCAGGATGCGATCCGCTTGGTCGGCGAGATCACCGGTCGCGGCAAGCTACCCTTGCTGGTCGGGGGCACCATGCTGTATTTCAAAGGTTTGAAAGACGGACTGGACGATCTGCCGCAAGCAGACGCCACCATACGCGCCGCGTTGGATGCAGAAGAAGCGCAGCACGGCACACCGGCCATGCACGCGCAGTTGAAACAGGTCGACCCCGTCACGGCCGCGCGACTGAAACCCAACGATTCGCAACGCGTCCAGCGTGCACTGGAAATCTACATGCTGACCGGGCAGCCGATGTCGGCATTGCTCGACAAGGCGTCGAAAACCGATCTGCCTTTCGATCTTCTGTCGATCTCGTTGGAACCGTCCGACCGCAGCGTGTTGCACGCGCGTATCGCTGCGCGTTTCGATGCAATGCTAGCGGGCGACGCCTTGATTGCGGAAGTGGAGGCGCTGCGCGCTCGGGGCGACCTGCATCTCGGCCTGCCCTCGATGCGCTGCGTCGGCTATCGCCAGACCTGGGAATATCTCGATGGCGCCTACGGTTTGTGCGAATTGCGCGACAAGGGCATCGCCGCTACACGGCAGCTAGCCAAGCGTCAGTTGACCTGGCTGCGCTCAATGCCGGAACGGCAAGTGATCGATTGTCTCGCACCTGACGCAACGCACGCCATCTGCTCGCTGGTGACGCGCGAAATGCGGTCACGCCAGGCCAGATATTGACAGTGGCATTCAAAAACGCGATAATTTCCGGCTACTTGGTGATATAGCTCAGTTGGTTAGAGCACAGCACTCATAATGCTGGGGTCGGTGGTTCAAGTCCACCTATCACCACCAGAACAAAAGAAAAAGCCCGCATCATTTCTGATGCGGGCTTTTTCTTTACTACATTCAACCTCGCGTGATCACGATGGTGGATCCTTGCTTCGCGTGCGCGACACCCCGGTCAGGATGCCGATGCCGAGCAGGATTACGCAGGCGATCGCCACATACAGTTGCGGAACGCCAGCGGTCACCAGTGCCCACGCAACACCGCCAATGAACACCGCGAATCCGATCAGATAAATTGCGAAAGACATGTTTCCCTCCTTGCGCAAATTGCACACATTGGTTGTCAATATGCTTCCGTCCGCGGCGAGGACCGCGCCTCGCCGCATCGCCTTTATCTGACCACGCTTGCTACCAAGCGTTCTGTACGTTGCAGTACATAAGTCGGCACGAACGCTTGTTCATCGGCAATTTTGCAGAACGTCTTATTCTTCCAGCAGGCTGCGCAACATCCACGCTGTTTTTTCATGCACGTCCAGGCGTTGCGTCAGCAAGTCTGCGGTCGGCTGGTCGTTGGCCTTTTCGACCACGTCGAACAAGGCGCGCGCGGTGCGTGCCGTTGCTTCCTGCGCATTGACCAAGTGGCGCACCATGTCCATCGCCTTCGGTACTCCGGCAATCTCCTTGATGGATGCGCGCTTGACGAATTCGGCATAGGTGCCGGGCGTGGGATAACCCAGCGCGCGGATGCGTTCGGCGATCAGATCGAGCGCATTCCATTGCTCGGTGTACTGTTCCAGGAACATCGTGTGCAGGCTGCTGAACATCGGGCCTTTCACATTCCAGTGGAAATTGTGCGTCATCAGATACAGCGTGTAGCTGTCGGCCAGCAGGCGCGACAGTCCTTCCGCGATGCGACCGCGATCTTTTTCCGAAATGCCGATATCGATCTGCACGCCTGCGCCGCTTTTCTTGCTTGCCATCTTGAATCTCCCGTTGTGATTGATGCTTCATCATACTGTTATTTTTACAATTCGGCAGAAGCTGAACCGGCGCCGAACGGGGCGGAAAGACAGGCCCGCATGTTATGATGGCACTTCGAAAAACACGCCGTCCGACGCATCCGTGGACACCGCCCGTCCCGAATAACCAGGCCCGTCGCAGCTGCCGTGGGCTGAATGACATCGCTTTCCCGCTGCTCACCTTCACCTTGACTGGACCGAATTCGCCATGTGGATACAACGCCTGCTGATCAGTAGCCTGTTTGCCGCCGTTATGCTGCCTGCACATGCCTACGAGCGACCATTCCCGAAGAACGCGAAGCGCGGCAAGATGGAAGTAGGTGCGTACCCGACTGTCGCCATCAATGAAAAGACACGCAGACTGTCGGCGGGCGCGCGCATCTGGAATCGTAAGAACCTGATCCAGATGCCTGCTTCGCTGAGCGGACAGGAACTAGTTGTGAATTACACCGAAGACAAACAGGGCAACATTGATCGCGTCTGGATTCTGACGGAGGACGAGGCCAAACAGCCTCCGCCGAAACCTACGCCCGTGCCTGAAGTACCGACAACGAACTGATTTACATGCAGAAAAAAGTTTTCATCAAAACCTTCGGCTGTCAGATGAACGAGTATGACTCGGACAAGATGGCCGATGTACTCAACGCATCCGACGGGCTGATCAAGACCGACAGGCCGGAAGACGCCGATGTGATCCTGCTGAACACCTGCTCGGTGCGCGAAAAGGCACAGGAAAAAGTGTTTTCCGATCTCGGCCGCCTGCGCGAATTGAAACTGAACAATCCCGATCTGGTGATCGGCGTTGGTGGCTGCGTCGCTTCGCAGGAAGGCGAAGCGATCGTCAAGCGTGCGCCGTACGTCGACCTTGTGTTCGGTCCGCAAACCCTGCATCGTCTGCCCGACATGCTTAAGCAGCGCCGCTCAACCGGTCGCTCGCAGGTCGACATCAGTTTTCCGGAAATTGAAAAGTTTGATCACCTCCCGCCAGCCAAGGTAGAAGGCGCATCCGCCTTTGTCTCGATCATGGAAGGCTGCAGCAAGTACTGCAGCTATTGCGTGGTGCCGTACACGCGCGGCGAAGAAGTCTCGCGTCGCTTTGACGACGTGCTCGCTGAAGTAGCCGGACTGGAAGCGCAAGGCGTGAAGGAAATCACGCTGCTGGGGCAGAACGTGAACGCCTATCGCGGCCGGATGGCGGACGGCGAAATCGCCGACTTCGCGCTGCTGATCGAATACATCGCAGAATTCGAAGGCATTGCCCGCATTCGGTTCGTCACCAGCCACCCGAAGGAATTCACGCAACGGCTGATCGATACCTATGCGAAGGTGCCGAAACTGGTCGATCATCTCTATTTGCCGGCACAGCACGGCTCCGATCGCATTCTTGCCGCGATGAAGCGCGGCTACACCTCGCTCGAATACAAATCGGTGATACGTCGCCTGCGCGCGATTCGCCCGAACATCGCGATTTCCTCGGACTTCATCGTCGGCTTCCCGGGCGAGACCGATGCCGACTTTGATGCCATGATGAAGCTGATCGACGATATCGGTTACGACAACAGCTTCAGCTTCATTTTCAGCCCGCGGCCCGGTACGCCTGCCGCAAATCTGGAAGATGACACGCCGCACGAGGTGAAACTGAAACGCCTGCAGCAGTTGCAGGCTGTCATCGATGCCAACACACGCCGTTACAGCGACCAGATGGTAGGCAGTGTTCAGCGCATCCTGGTGGAGAGCACATCAAAGAAGGAAGGCGGCGATCTGCAAGGCCGCACCGAGAATAATCGCGTCGTCAATTTCGCCGGCGGTGCGCATGGCGAACGCCTGATCGGCCAAATGGTCGATGTCAATATCACGCAATCGCACGGCTATACGCTGCGCGGCGAAATCATCGTCAAACAATAAACGCGGAATACCGATCAATTGAAAACCAAGACTGCCGTTCAACCGTCGCATTTCACCCCGGAGCCGCTGGACAACAAGCGGTTAGCGCATCTGTGCGGTCCGATGGATGAAAACCTGCGGCAGATTTCCGCTGCGCTCGACGTCACCATTTTTCGGCGTGGGGAGAAATTTATCGTCAGCGGCAGCAACGCGGCGCGTGCGGTCGAAATCCTCGAACAGTTCTACCAGCAGGCCAATCGCGCGATTCCACTGGAAGAAGTGCAGCTAGCACTGGTCGAGCAACGCGCGGTAATGGCCGAACCGAACACCACCCCGGCCAAACCGGCCGGCAAGAACGATGCCGTCGAATCGGTTACGGAATCGCCAATCCTGAAAACGCGGCGTCATGATTTGCGCGGCCGTACGCCACACCAGACGCAATATCTGCGCGCCATTCTCGACCACGATGTTACCTTCGGCATCGGACCGGCCGGCACCGGCAAGACTTATCTCGCCGTCGCCTGTGCAGTCGACGCGCTGGAACGCGATGCCGTCAAGCGCATCATCCTGACGCGCCCAGCCGTTGAAGCAGGCGAGCGGCTCGGCTTCCTGCCCGGCGATCTGGCGCAGAAGGTCGATCCTTATTTGCGGCCCTTGTATGACGCGCTGTACGACTTGCTGGGCTTCGACCGCACGCAGAAAATGTTCGAGAAGCAGGCGATCGAGATCGCACCGCTGGCGTATATGCGTGGCCGCACGCTGAACCATGCCTTCGTCATCCTGGACGAGGCGCAGAACACGACGCCGGAACAGATGAAAATGTTTTTGACGCGCATTGGCTTCGGCAGCAAGGCTGTCGTCACCGGCGACATCACGCAAATCGACTTGCAGCGCTCGCAGCAAAGCGGCTTGGTGGAAGCGATCGATGTGCTGGCGAAAGTGCGCGGCCTGGCCTTCACGCGCTTCAGCAGTGCCGACGTGGTGCGCCATCCGCTGGTGGCACGCATCGTCGATGCTTACCAGGATGCGGCACCGCCTTTGCCGAAAGCGGCCACCAAATCCACATCGAAAAATGCCGGCAAAAAATAAGCTCGCGCTCTCGGTCCAGTATGCGGATACCCGCCTGCAGGATATCGTCACACGCCCCAAGTTGCGCCGTTGGGTGCAGGCGGCGCTGTTTGCGCCGGCACAACTGACGCTACGCTTTGTCGACGCGGAGGAAGGCCGCACGCTGAACCGCGACTACCGCAACAAGGGCTATGCGACGAATGTGCTGACCTTCGCCTATACCGAAGATGCCGGCACCGAACTCGCCGGCGACGAACCGACCCAAGCCGATATCATTTTGTGTACCGACGTATTGCAACGTGAGGCAGCCGAGCAGAACAAATCGATCGAAGCGCATGCCGCGCACCTGATCGTGCATGGCGTACTGCATGCCCAAGGCTACGATCACGAGTCGGATCAGGAAGCAGAAGAGATGGAGCAGCTGGAAACAGAAATCCTGGCTGCGCTCGGCTTTGCCAATCCGTATGCGCAGTCATGACCCGGCGCGATTGCCATCCGCCGGACGGCAATCGCATTTGTTGTATCCTAATATCCCTTGAAACCACCTTCCGCAACGGCTTTTCGCCCTTATGCAAGACATTCCCAGTAGTGGCAAATCCGCCGACGCCAAGCCCCACCGCTCTTTGTTCGAGCGCCTGACCGCACTGATCGCCCCCGAGCCGGACAGCCGCGCCGAACTGCTGGAAGTGCTGCAGGAAGCGCACGAACGCAAGCTCATCGATGCCGATGCGCTATCAATGATCGAAGGTGTATTTCAGGTATCCGAACTGGCGGCGCGCGACATCATGGTGCCGCGCTCGCAGATGGACGTAGTCGACATCACCACGCCGATTACGGAATGGCTGCCGATGGTACTGGAGACGGCACACTCGCGCTTTCCCGCAGTGGAAGGCGAGCGCGACAAGGTGGTCGGCATCCTGCTGGCAAAGGATTTGCTGCGCTATTACGCGGAAGAATCCTTTGACGTGCGCGCCATCCTGCGCCCCGCACAATTCATTCCCGAATCGAAGCGGCTGAATGTGCTGCTGGCCGATTTCCGCGACAAGCATCACCACATGGCGATCGTAGTGGACGAATATGGCGGTGTGGCCGGCTTGGTCACAATTGAAGATGTGCTGGAGCAGATCGTCGGCAATATCGAGGACGAATACGATTTCGACGATGTGGACGACAATATCCTGGCAGTGAAGGCCGGCCCTTATGGCCCGCGCTGGCGCGTCAAGGCGCTGACCGAACTC
>Ga0310811_10010780_pt1 | contig 11824 bp, 10 predicted proteins | sample YCmetagenome_FD_207642 | JGI IMG/M metagenome (GOLD analysis project Ga0310811, IMG submission 207642) | Soil microbial communities from experimental microcosm in Duke University, North Carolina, United States - YC | ecosystem: Engineered > Artificial ecosystem > Soil microcosm > Unclassified ...
TACAATAACGCGTCCATCCGCTACGGGGACATGAAAAAAGCCCTGGCGGAAGACATGATCCGCTTCATCGCCCCCATCCGGGAATCGGCCCGGGAGCTGGAAAAAAACAAGGGGTACCTCCACCAGGTCATGAAAGAAGGCGCTGACAAAGCCAGGGCCAGCGCCTCGGCTACCCTTCTGGAAGTTCGCAAGGCGATGGGGATGATGTATTCGTTTTTACCTTAACTTACCAAGTCATTGTTCATCCATATGGCCAAACCAAAGAAGCCAAAACATATTGCCGTAGCCGGAAACATCGGCGCTGGAAAGACCACCCTGACCGAGATGTTGAGCAAGCACTACCGGTGGATTCCGCAATTCGAAGACGTCGACCACAACCCCTACCTCTACGATTTTTACGAAGACATGCCCCGCTGGAGCTTCAACCTCCAGATATACTTCCTGAACGGCCGCCTCAACCAGCTCCTCGACATCCAGCGCGGTTCCGAGACCGTCATCCAGGACCGCACGATCTACGAGGACGCCTACATCTTCGCGCCCAACCTCCACGAGATGGGGCTGATGGACCAGCGCGACTTCCAAAACTACCAGACCTTTTTCGAGACCCTCAAGAGCATGGTGGGCGCGCCCGACCTGCTCATCTACCTGAAGGCTTCCGTCCCCACGCTCGTCGCCCAGATCCAGAAGCGCGGCAGGGAATACGAGGAGAACATCCGCCTCGACTACCTCAAGCGCCTCAACGAATACTACAACAAATGGATCGACTCCTATAAGGAAGGGCCGCTACTTGTCATCAATATAGACGACAACAAATTCCCCGAGAATGAGGAGCACCTGGGGGACATCATCGGGAAGATCGACGCGATGCTGTTTGGGTTATTTTAGATTTTCCATGTCTGCGAAGGCTCACAGCTGCGGCCCCGCCGCGCGGATTTCCGGGGTTACGCCGTCGGCGTATTTCCCGAAGTTGGCAATAAAGAGCGCCGCCAGGCGCGTCGCTTGTTCGTCATAGGCCGCCACGGACTTCCAGGTATCGCGCGGATTCAATAATGCGTTGGGGACGCCCGGACACTTTTGAGGGACGTCCATGCCAAAGAGCGGGTGGGCGTTATACTCCACGGTGTCGAGCGCGCCGGAGAGCGCGGCCTTGATCATGGCGCGGGTAAAGTGCAGGGGCATGCGTTCGCCCGTGCCGTAGGCGCCGCCGGTCCAGCCGGTGTTGACCAGCCATACGCGTGCGCGCGTGCGTTTGAGGCGTTCGCCGAGCATGGCCGCGTAACGGGCCGGGTGGAGCGGGAGGAAGGGCGCGCCAAAACAGGCGCTGAATGTCGTTTTTGGTTCGGTGATCCCGGTTTCGGTACCGGCGATCTTAGCGGTATAGCCGCTGATGAAGTGGTACATGGCTTGCCCTGGGCTCAAACGCGAGATGGGCGGCAGCACCCCAAAGGCATCGCAGGTCAGGAAGAATATGTGCCGGGGCTCGGTTGCGCTGGAGCCCTCGAAGGTATTTTCGATGTATTGCAGGGGGTAGGAGACCCGGGTATTTTCGGTAATGGATTTGTCGGCGAAGTTGATCTCGCGGGTGCCGGGATGGCAAACCGTGTTTTCGACCAGGGCGCCGTCCCGGATCGCGTGGTAGATGTCGGGTTCCTTCGATTCGCTCAGATCGATGCATTTGGCGTAACAGCCCCCCTCGAAGTTAAATATCGAACGGTCGGTCCAGCCGTGCTCGTCGTCCCCGATCAGCCGGCGGGCGGGATCGGTGGAAAGGGTCGTCTTGCCGGTGCCGCTGAGCCCGAAGAAAATAGCCGTATCCCCGGACTCGCCCACATTGGCGCTACAGTGCATGGACAGCACGTTCCGCTCGACAGGGAGGAGATAATTGAGGATGGTGAAAACACCCTTTTTGATCTCCCCCGTATAGGCGGTGCCGCCTATGAGGATGCAGCGCCGGTTAAAGCTGATCAGGGCGAAATTCCCCTGGCGGGTTCCGTCTTTTGCGGGGTCGGCGGTAAAATGAGGCGCGTGCAGGATATGCCAGTCGGGCTCGAAGGCATCCAGCTCCGCCACCCCCGGCCGGCCGAACATATTGTAGCAGAAAAGACTGGCGGAAGGTTGTTCGGTGATAACACGGATGTTAAGGCGGTAGTCGGGGTCGGCGCAGGCGTAGGCGTCCCTGACCCACACATCGCGCTCGTTCAGATAGCGCATCACCTTATCGTACAGACCGTCGAATATGGCTTGGGTAGTCGGTTGGTTGAAGTCGTTCCAGTGGACGTTTTTTTCCGTCAGGGCGTCCCGGACGATAAACTTGTCCCTGGGCGACCGCCCGGTGAAGGCGCCGGTGTCGATCAGGAGCGCCCCGGTGCTCCCCACCTTCCCTTCCCCGCGGAGCAGGGTGGCTTCTACCAGTTCATCCGGAGACAATTGGTAGTGTACGCGGTGGGCGTGCAACAGCCCCATCTGCCGGGCGCGGGCCGGGGAAATCGTTAAAGTGGAGATAGCCATATATTCGCTCGCTTCGTTTAGGGGTGAACGACAAAACTAGCGATTAAAAATTTTCAAAAAGAATGGTCGAAATTTGGGCTGTTTTAAGATTTTTTGAAAACAAACGATTGTTTTTTTACGATTTTTAAAAAATCCCCCAGAATATGAACGATCGTTAGTGTAGGGCGTGCTTTGTTGAACGCCCGTTAAATCTTTATTTTTGGTGCCTTATGAAGTACTTACCGTTGGACCCCCAGCTTTTCCGGCTGAACCGGGAGCGTTTTGTCAAAGACATGAAGCCTTCCTCCATCGCCGTTTTTGTAAGCAATGACGAATGGCCCTCCAACGGCGACGCGTTACTTCCCTTCAAGCAGAACAGTGACCTTTACTGGTTGACCGGTATCGTCCAGGAGGACACCCTGCTCATTCTTTTCCCCGACAATCCGGACCCCAAATACCGGGAAGTCCTGGTCCTGGTCCGTCCGAACGAGCTCAAGGAAAAATGGGATGGCCACCGCCTTCGCCGGGATGAGGCTACCGCTATCTCGGGTATCGACACCATCGTCTGGCTGGATACGCTCGACCCCCTGCTCCAGACCTGGACACACCTGGCCGACAACATATACCTCGATTCCAACGAAAACGACAGGAAATCGAGCCCAATCGCCACCCGGGAGTATCGCTTCATCGAAACGATGCGGCAGCAGTATCCCCTCCACAACTTTATGCGGTCGGCCAGGATCCTGCGCGATCTTCGGGCGGTCAAGACACCCCAGGAAATCGAGGTGGTGCAAAAAGCGATCGATATAACCGACCAGGCCTTCCGGCGGTTGCTTGGGTTTATACGCCCGGGCGTCATGGAGTACGAGATCGAGGCCGAAATCCTGCACGAATTTTTACGTTCCAGGGCCTCCGGTCCGGCATATAGTAGTATCATTGCCTCCGGGGACAGGGCCCGCACGCTGCACTATGTATTCAACAACCAGGAATGCAGGGACGGGGAACTGATCCTGATGGACTTCGGCGCGGAATATGGGGGCTTCAACGCGGACCTGACGCGGACCGTGCCGGTCAACGGCAAGTTTACGCCGCGCCAGAAGGAAGTCTACAACGGTTGTCTGCACCTCCATATGTTTTGCAAGTCGATCCTCAAACCGGGGATCACCCTGGTGGACTACACCAGCCAGGTGGGGGACGAAGCGACCAGGGTGTTTTTGAAGCTGGGCCTGCTGACGGAAGGGGACGTGAAAAACGAGGACAAAGACAACCGGGCCTACCGGAAGTACCTGTACCACGGCATATCCCATCACCTGGGTGTGGACGTGCACGACCTGGGTACCAAGACCGGGCCGCTCGAGGAGGGGATGCTCCTGACCGTGGAGCCCGGTATTTATATAGAGGAGGAGCACATGGGGGTGCGTATCGAGAATAATGTGTGGTTGACGAAGGACGGGAACGTCGACTTGATGAAGCGCATCCCGATCACCGTCGAAGAAATAGAGGCCCTCATGGCATAGACGCGCCGCGGTGCCACAAGACGCGCCACAGGCGCGCCTCCAGAAGCAAACTTGACGCATGAAACAGATCCCGAATATCGTTACCTTATTGAACCTGGCCTTTGGCTGCGTGGCCATCGTATGTATCCTGCAACCGGGGGAAAACATCGCCGTCCTGGACACCGACAGCTTCCTCCACATCACCCTGCCGGAGCGCATCGTGTGGGGCTCGGTGTTTATCGGGTGCGCGGCGCTCGTCGACTTCCTCGACGGGTTTGTCGCCCGGTTGCTCAGGGTGGATTCCCCCATGGGCAAACAGCTGGATTCGCTGGCGGACGTGGTCAGTTTTGGCGTAGCCCCCGGCGCGATCCTATACCAGTTGCTGCGCATGAGCTATCTCCGGGAGGCGTCGGCGTTCGATACGTCCCTGTGGGCCTTTGCTCCCATCCTCCTCTTCCCGTGCGCCGCGGCGTACCGCCTGGGGAAGTTCAACGTCGATGCCCGCCAGACCTATGGCTTCCTCGGCGTACCTACGCCCCCGGCCGCTTTGCTGGTGGCGGCGCTCCCGCTGATCCAACACTTCGACCAGTTCGGGCTCGCCCCGATCGTCGTGAATAAATGGGTGCTCTACGCGCTCACCCTGATCCTGAGCGGGCTCATGATTTCGGATATCCCGATGCTGAGCCTGAAGTTCCGGACGCTCGCCTTCAAGGACAACTGGACCAAGTGGCTGCTGGCCGCGCTAGCCGTACTGGCGGCCATTTTTATCCAATGGGTGGCGGTGCCGGTGGTGTTCGCGGTCTATGTGATTTTATCGCTTGTAGTAGGGAAGCGCCAAAACGAGCACCAAAACGCTTAACTTTGGGGCGCAAAAAATCTCGGAATGATCTATAACATCCAAATCAAGGTAATGCCGCTGAAAGAGCTCCTGGACCCCCAGGGCAAAGCGGTGCTGGGCGGGCTGCAGAACCTCGGGTTGTCACAGGTGCTGGACGTGCGCATCGGCAAACATATTACCTTGCAGCTGGACGCGGCCTCCGAAAAGGAAGCCCGGGACCAGGCGGAACAGGCTTGTAAAAAATTACTCGCAAACCCCGTGATGGAGTTTTACGAGATCGAGTTGATAGGACAATAAGATATAGTGTTGTACCTCGTCCCATCTCCCATCGGGAACCTCCAGGACATGACCTATCGGGCGGTGGAGGTGCTCCGGCAGGCGGACCTGCTGCTGGCGGAAGACACGCGGACATCATCACGGCTGCTACAGCACTACCAGATCACCAAGCCCGTCACCCCCTATCACCAGCACAACGAGCACAAGGTCGTCCATCACCTGGTCGACCAATTGAAAGCCGGCAAAATCATGGCCCTGCTCACTGACGCCGGCACCCCGGGCGTGTCGGACCCCGCTTTCCTGCTGGTGCGGGAATGCATCCGCGCGGAAGTACGGGTGGAGTGCCTGCCGGGGGCCACGGCCTTCGTCCCCGCCCTGGTCGACAGCGGGCTGCCGATGCACCGGTTTGCCTTCGAAGGTTTTCTGCCGCCCAAAAAGGGACGGCATACCATGCTGACACAGCTGGCGGAGGAAGAACGGACGATCGTTTTTTACGAATCCCCGCTCCGGCTCGTCAAGACGCTGGAGGAGCTGGCGACGTACTTTGGCCAGGAGCGCCCGTGCTGCGTCAGCCGCGAATTGACCAAGATGTTCGAAGAGAATAAACGGGGCACGCTGGCCGAAGTCGCGGCCTATTTTAAAGAGAAGGGCGTTAAGGGCGAGATCGTCGTTGTCGTGGGCGGAAAACAATAATGTTAATTCACCGGCGTTCATAAGGGCAACCAGCCGACTTGGCGCGACAATTGTTTAAACGGACACATAATGTACTATCGTATGCAAAAATTCATAGCCTTGTTGTTGATTTGCCCGGCTTTTATGCTGGGTCAGGCTAAAGCCCAGTTCAGGAAGATCCCCGGAGAGGTGACCGACGCCTTCCGGAAACAATACCCCAACGCAAACGGCGCCTCCTGGACCGACAAACTATCCTATTTCCAGGTAGACTTCAAGCTCGACAGCGGCGGGTACCTGGCCAAATACGACAAGACCGGCGCCTGGAAGGGGTCGGAACGCACCATCAACGCCGACCAGCTTCCCGCCCAGGTAAAGGACGGATATGACAAAAGTATCTACACCGATACCTGGAAGGCGGAGGAGTACAAGGTGATGTATTCCCCGGGTAACAAGATGTGGTACCGTATCCTCGTCAAAAAGGGGGGCATCCAGCGGAAATACCTCTACTTTAATGAGAGCGGTAAAATGACGGACGGGCCGCCGGCCACGAAGTAAGCGCCGGAAGGCGTCGCCGCGGACTGCGGCCGTTCAAGGAAATTTGGGGCCGTGAGGCCCTATTTTTTTTATTTTCGCACCCATTGTCCCCTTAAATCCTCGTCATGAACAAATTGGGTCTTTGTTGCTTGCTCTTCCTGCTGGGTTCTTCCGTTGTCGTGCTGGGCCAACCCGACCGTTGGCAACAACGGGTGAAATATACCATGCACGTCAACATGGATGTGACCACCAACCGTTTTACGGGCAAGCAGTTGCTGGAGTATACCAATAACTCGCCCGATACGCTTACCCAGGTGTTTTACCACCTCTACTGGAACGCCTTCCAGCCTGGAAGCGAAATGGACGTCCGGAGCCGGGAATTGGGTAAGATCGTGCTTGGCGAGGACAGGAAGGGCAACCCCATCCGCGACTGGGACAGCCGGGTGCGCGACAGGATCGAGCACCTGACCGATGAGGAGATCGGCTACCAGAAGGTCCTCAGCCTTTCGATGAACGACCGGCCCCAATCCTATAAGGTGCAGGGGACGATTCTGGTCGTGACCCTGGACAAGCCGATCCTACCGCATGCCAAGGCCATTTTCAATATGTCCTTCGAGGCCCAGGTTCCAATGCAAATACGTCGTAGCGGGCGCGACAACGTTGATGGCGTTCGCTATTCCATGAGCCAGTGGTACCCCAAGATGTGTGAATACGACTACGAAGGCTGGCACCCCACGCTCTATATCGCGCGCGAATTCTATGGGGTATGGGGCGACTACGACGTGGACATCACCATCGACCGGCATTATGTGCTGGGCGGAACGGGGTATCTCGAAAACGCGCAACAGATAGGCTATGGCTACGAAGCCCCGGGGACAAAGGCGGTGCGGCCCGACGGTCCCAACCTGACCTGGAGGTTCCACGCGCCGGAGGTGCATGACTTTATGTGGGCCGCCGACCCGGATTACGTCCACCTGGTGCGGAAAGTGTCGGGTGGCCGGACGATCAACGTCCTCTATAAAAAGAATGTGGACCTGCTGACAAAGGCCTTTAACAACCTCCCGGACTCGACCAGGGCCAAATACGAAATGAACCCCCAGAAGTACATCGACGAGAACGATCGCCGCTGGACCCTGGTGGCCGACGCGGCGGTGCAGGTGCTGCCGTATATCGAAAAGCGTTTCGGTCCCTATCCCTGGAAGCAATATTCCTTTATCCAGGGCGGCGACGGAGGTATGGAATACCCCATGAGCACTCTGCTCGTGGGACCCTCGCTGGGCGGCGCCTTCCACGAATGGATGCACAGCTGGTACCAGGGCATGCTTGCCACTAATGAGGGGATGTATCCCTGGATGGACGAAGGTTTTACGACCTACGCCGAGGGGGAGGTGACGGGATGGTACAGGGCGCAGACCAGCAAGGACGCGCCAACAAGCCTGCCCGTGAACCAGTCGGCCTCGTATCGGTCGTATTTCCAGCTCACCAAGAGCCAGTACGCCGAGCCGCTGACTACCCACGCGGATCACTACAACACCAACTACGCCTACAGCGTTTCGTCCTATTCCAAGGGCGCCATGTTCCTCTGCCAGCTCGGCTATATCATCGGCGATTCCCTCCGGGACCGGACGCTGCACGAATACTACCGGCTATGGCGTTTCAAGCACCCCAACGCGGGCGACTTCGTTCGGGTAGCCGAGAACGTTAGTCATGTGAAGCTCGACTGGTACAAGGAATACTGGTTATCCACGACCAAGACGATCGACTATGGCATCGACAGCCTTTGGGAAGACAACGGTAAGACCAACATCCGGTTGAAGCGCGTCGGGCAGATGCCCATGCCGGTCGACCTGCAGCTGACCTTCCAGGACGGCACGACCGAAACGCTGTATATGCCGCTGGACATGATGTTCGGGTCCAAACCCCCGGAACCGGGCGAAGGCGTCCGCACGACCTTCGACCCCTGGCCGTGGACAAATCCGACCTACACGGTCCAGACCGCGCACCGCCTCCGGGAAATAACCCGGGCAGAAATTGATCCCACGCAACGGATGGCAGACGTTGACCGTAGGAACAATGTACTGGAGTTGAAGTGGCAATAAAAAACCCATCCTGGATACCCTGGTTACTGGCCGGGGTATCCGCTTTCGTCGTTTTTATCCACCTGGCCCTGCCCGCACCGGGCGTGGACGCCGGGTTACATCTGTATGGGTCTTATCTGCTCACCAAGGGGTTGTTGCCCTATACCCATCTTTGGAACAACAAGCCCTTCCTGATCTATGTCATAGGCCTGGCGGGCTTCGCGTTTCGCGACAACCCCTTCCTGGGGGAGCGGGTCCTGGAATTGGGTGTCCTTATCCTCGACTGCTGGCTGCTCTTCGATGCGGTGCGCGCCTTGTCGTTGCGGCGGCCGCTGTGGTACGTAATGCTCTTCCTGGTGCTTTACCTGCTCTGCTGGGACCAGGGCTTCCTGACCGAAACCTTCGTGCTGCCCTTGACGCTCTGGTACGCCCGCGCCTATGCGCGGAAGAGCCGTCACCGGGTCTGGATCGGCGCGGCCGCGCTGCTGCTGGCGAGTCTGTTAAAGCAGAACGGGGCGGTGGTGATCGCGGGGATCGTCGTCCTGGATGTGTGGGGTGCGCCGTTACGGCTGGCGCGTTATGCGGGCATATTGGTCGCCGGCCTGGGGCTCACGTGGCTGCTGCTGCACACCCTGGGTCTGGAACGCGACTTTATCGACCAGGTTTTCCTCTATAACTCCGAACACGCCCAGCGCCCGGGACCGTGGCGGTGGATCCGCGTACAGCTGCGGGAGAACAGTTTCCTGTCTTACCGCGGGCTGTCCTTGCAACTGCTGCTGGATGCCTGGATGCTGGTATTGATCGTACGGCGTCTGCGCGGCGGAGCGGTGTCAAAGCTCCTGGCGGCCTGCGCCGCTATTTACCTGCTGGCCTATCCGCTGGTATACCTTTCGGGTAAGACGTATGCACACTATTTTATCCTGTTGCTCATACCAGTCACGGTCGTATTGGGCGACCTGGTCGAACGATATATAGCCGGCCGGTTGGCGCTCCTGGGTATGCTGGCCTGGGCAATCTTTGGCGCCGTGGGGGCGATCCCGGGTAACCGGGCCATATATCGCGACATGCGGGTGGTCGCCCAACAGATCCGCGCCACCACGGCACCCACGCAAACCATCGACCTGGCGGGGTTTGGAAACCAATATGTGTATGTGCTGTCCGACCGCTTGTGTAACACGCGTTTCCTGTTGCCCTTATTGGAGAATACGGGTTATTCGGCCACCTACCGGTATATCCTCGACACCGATTTTACCCGGCATCCGCCGGCGGTCATCCTCCTCAATAAAAATAATTACCGGGGCCTGGACCCCGGTAATTACTATACGCAACTGATAAACGCCCGTCTACCGGACTATCAGTGGTTGATGGAGAACGAATCGTTCATGGTTTTCTCGGCAAAAGTCCCGTTGGAGTCCACCAGCAGGGTTCCCTGAACATATTTCTCGCCGTGCTGGGACTCGTCCAGCCCCACCATTTCTTCCTGCTTGGTAACGCGGAGCGGGGAGAGGACATTGATCAGCTTGAAGATGCCATAGGACACCGAGAAGCTGTATCCTACCACGATACCCAGGCCCTTGAGCTGGGAGAGGAATAAGGTCGTATCGCCGTACCAAAGACCGTTGGCGCCGCCGGGGTTGAGGACCTTGCTGGCAAAGACGCCCGTCAGGATCATCCCGACCATGCCACCCAAGCCATGACAGGGGAAAACATCCAGCGTATCGTCCACGCCCGTCTTGGACTTCCAGTGGGCGGCGATGTTGGAGACCAGCGCCGCCACCAGACCGATCATCAGGCTTTGGGGGACGCCCACATAACCGGCGGCGGGGGTAATGGCCACCAGCCCGACAACCGCGCCTATACAGAAACCCAGGGCGGAGGGCTTTTTACCGCGGACCACGTCGAAGAGCACCCAGGCCACACCGGCGGCCGCTGCCGCGGTATTGGTGGCGGCAAAGGCGCCAACCGCCAGGTCGCCCGCCGCCAGGGCGGAACCGGCATTGAAGCCAAACCAGCCAAACCACAGCAAACCCGTACCGAGGATGACGTAAGGAATATTGGCGGGATGGGTCGACTCGGACTGCCGGGGTTTTAAGACCAGGGCGCCCGCGAGCGCGGCGCAACCGGCGGAGATGTGTACCACGGTCCCGCCGGCAAAGTCCAGCACGCCCATTTTGTACAGGAAGCCATCCGGGTGCCAGGTCCAGTGCGCGATGGGTGCGTAGACCAGGAGACTGAACAAGGCGGTAAATAAGATATAGGCATTAAAACGGATGCGTTCGGCGACGGCGCCCACGACCAGGGCGGGGGTGATGATGGCGAACTTGAGCTGAAATAACGCGAACAGCATCAGGGGGATGGTACCCGCGGCTACCCAGGGCGCGCCGGAATTAACCCCGGAGAAAAAGGGGTAGGTGAATGGGTTCCCGATAAAACCGCCGATGCTTTTGCCAAAGGCCAGGCTAAAGCCGACTGCCACCCAGATCACGCTGATGATACCCGTTGCAATAAAACTCTTGATCATGGTGGACAGCACGTTCCGCCGGTTGACCATGCCTCCGTAGAAAAAGGCCAGCCCGGGGGTCATCAAAAAGACCAGTGCTGTGGCTACAAGAACCCACGTAATATCCGCCCCGTTATAGACAGACGACCCTTTAAAGTTGGACAGGGTAGGAGCAAAAAGGCCCGCTACACAGACGATGACCAGCACGGCAAACGGCGCGAACCGCTTAAAAAGGGAGGTTTCCATAACAAAGCAATTAAATTATTTTAGTATATATTATCCTTATGCAATTTTACTAAAAATGGGTTATATGTATGATATGGATCATGCATATTATTAAATGCAATGTGTAAGATATTAGGAAAAAAAGAAACCCCTCCGTTAGAATTTATCTAAGGAGGGGCCATTGTCCGTAGTTTAAGCAAGGCCTAACGGCCAAAAAACTTGTTGATAGCCTCGACACGATTGTTTACGTGGAGCTTCTCGTATATGTGATATACGTGTTTGCGAACGGTTTCGGGGCTGATAAATAACGACACGGAAATTTCCTTATATATCATACCCTTGGCGAGCATCTCGAGGATTTCCATTTCCCGTTTGGAAAGGGAATCGAGGCGGTCGCTTTCTTCGGTGATGGCGCCGACCTTGTTCTGGTCCTGGAAGGCCCTTACGACCTTACGGGCGATCTGGCTGCTCATGGGCGAACCGCCCTGGTGTAGTTCCCGGATGGCTTCCAGGAGCTTGTCGGGTGTGGTTTTCTTTAACACATAGCCGCTGGCGCCCGCCCTCAGGGCTTCAAAAATCTTGGCGTCGTCCTCATAAACGGTACACATCATAAACAGGATTTCCGGATGTCTCCGTTTCAGGACGCGCACGCACTCGATGCCGTCCACGCCACCCAGGTGGATGTCCATTAGTACGACCTGCGGGGCGATCAGCGGAA
>Ga0310811_10010783_pt1 | contig 11823 bp, 15 predicted proteins | sample YCmetagenome_FD_207642 | JGI IMG/M metagenome (GOLD analysis project Ga0310811, IMG submission 207642) | Soil microbial communities from experimental microcosm in Duke University, North Carolina, United States - YC | ecosystem: Engineered > Artificial ecosystem > Soil microcosm > Unclassified ...
GCGGGAAAACTAGTTCGTTGCGCGGAGCCGGAAGATCTCAATCGCCTCGCGGATCGGGACCCCGGTGAGTTCGTCAGGTATCTGCGGTGGGGTCGACTGCTCCCACCGGATCGGGCCGCAGGACAGGCCGGCGATGACCGGGCGGACGTCCAACAGTTGGGTACGGACGCGTTGCGCCACGGCGATCGCGGCGACCTCCGCGTCTTCCGGTGTGGCACCCGGTCCGCCGCCGACGCAGTAGCAGAACCACCGCGCCACCCACACCCCGGAGCGGCCGTTCAGCGCGTTGTCCGGGTCGTCGGAGGGCCGGTCCACGGTGGTGCGGACCACCACATACGGCGGATCCGGCGTCGGGGATGGTGCGCCACCGCGGTACACCGTCAGCGACGCATCCGCTTGCAGCAGCGACACACCGGCGGAGGCGAGTGCCTGATCCAGTCCGTCAGTCATCGGGATCCCTGACCGGACCCTCGACCGGGGTGTGGTCGCCCTCGAGCAGCCGCGCCCCGACGTCTTCCAGGTACCGCGCGGTCGGTTCGAGTTCGGCGTCCAGTGCTGGGGACAGGTGCGGGATCGGCGGGCTGTGCGACGTGCCGAGTTCCACGTAGGAGCCGAGGCCGCCCTGCCTACGGTCGCGCCGTGGCCCGATCTCACCGGTGACCGTGGTTCCGTCGACGGTGACCTCGTAGGAGATGGAGCGCGGGTAGTGCGGCAGGTAACCCCTGGGGCTGGCCGCGCGGACGATCCGCTGCGCGTCCTTCTTCACGTTGTTCGAACCTTTGCCGATGACCTTCTTCGTCTGCTCGACGATGGTTTCCTCGGCGGTCTTCAGGTCGGCGATGAGGTCGGACAGGCCCTCCGCGTGAGCGCCCATCAGCCGGCCACCTCAACCACGCCGAACCGGGCGGCGGTCATCTGGGTGTCGCTGGGCTTTCCGCGAACATGGAACTTCCGACCCACGAGGGCGGGCATCAATGCGGACGCGGTGATCGTCACCAGGTCGTCTATTTCCACCCCGGTCGTGGCCGCCGGCAGGGACAGCACTGGGTGCTGGGTGTATTCCTGCGCCTCTCCAACAGTCAACGGGCGGGCGACAGCGGTAGGTAGCTTGAGCCGGCACGACCCGGTGTAGACGGTGGTGTAGGTCGGGGTGACGACACCCGTTTCGGGGTCGGTCGTGGACCCGGAGCGGCGTTGGATGGTGCAGGTGTCTTCTTGCAGCTCCTGCGCCTTGACGCGGCCGCGGAGGGTAACGGTGTGCGCTGACACGGCACCCCCTCAGCAAGGTTCCTGGGTCACTCCGGTATCGGGTCGTACGGTGGTTCCACCGGCGAGCGGGTGAGTAATACCGGAGAACGGCCGAGGCGTGATGCACGGCGACACGGACCCCGGGTCCGGGTTCGGGCTGATCACCATGGTTCGGTGCGTGGGTCGGATGGCCGCGGCGATGACGAGCGAGGATGGCCCGGTACTGGGTACCGGCGGCAGCCCGACGGGCGGGAACAGTACCAAGCTGGTGGTCTGTGGAATCAGCGGCCGAGTGACAACCAGAGACGCCGGTGGTGCCATGAGGCCGGAGTCCGGGTTCGGCGCCACCACCACCGAACGAACCGCGGGCGGTCGCACGACCGTGACAACAACGGCACTTGGACCGTTGTTGGCCGGGGTTCCGGTTCCCGGGTCCGGGTTCGGTTGGACAATGAGGACCCGCGACGACTGCAACTGCTGGATGGACACCACGAGCGCCGGCGGAGCCGGGACCGCTGCGACGGGACCGTAGGGGGCCAGGACGATGGCGCGGCCGGCCAGCGGTGGCGGTTTTACCGGCGTTGTCAGAGCGGGCGGAGCCGGGACCGCCGCGACCTGGCCAGTGGTCGGCGCCAACACGACACCCCGGCCGAGCTGCGGCAGCCGCGGTGGCGACGCGGTGACCGCGGTCGGGGCGGAGCCTCCGGCGACCGAAGGTGTGAACGTCAGGACGATGACGTACCGGTCGAAGTAGTCGTTCGTCCACGACACGGACGGGCTTTCACTCGCCGTCCCCGCCCCGGTCTTGTACCCGGAGATCCCCGCCACAGCGACCCGGCTGACCAACTGGTCGTTGGTGTAGCCACTCGACCAGCTCGGGGCGGTTGCCGCTGAGCCGCCGGGGGTGTGTAGCGCGGCGAACACGGCGATGAGGTCGTTGTTCGACGCCAGCGTGCCTGTCGACACCGCAGGGGTGGAGCTGCCGGTCGACCCGTCAACGTGTGCGTTGGCCGCGACATCAAAGGAGCTGGCGCCCTGCCACCGTTGCCAGATCAGATCGGTGTCGAAGTTGCCGTTCGTTGTGACAGTGACGGTGGAACCTTCACCGCCGGTGGCGATCCGGTAGTAGCCGTATGCGCCCTGCGAGTTGACGAATGACCCGTTCGTCGGCAGGGTGAATCCGCTGGGTGTGGTGACCGTGGTGTCGCTGTTGACGAACAGAATGTCCAGGTCGCCAGCGGATGGTGCGCCGGACGGCAGGGTGTAGACGTGACCGGTGTTGCCGTCCGCGAAGTTCGCGGTCGCGGAGTTGACCAGCGTCCAGGTCACGCGCCCACCCCGCTGATCAGATAGCGATACCGGTCAGGTGTTTGGCGTTGAACCAGAAGTCGTTGGTCGCGGACTGGGTGGCGGCGTTGTTCGCGATGTCCGACAACTTCTTCAGGTCGGTGAACGCCGCCCGCAGGGTGGTGATGTCCCCGGCGCCGTAGCCCAGGGTGGTCAGCGTGGCGTCGGGCAGGACGGTGGTGTCGTCCAGGAGCGCCTTGAACGCCACCACGTCCTGCAGAGCCTTCCGAACGCCCATGACGAGCGCGCCCATCCGGTTGTCGAGCGAGGTCTTGTCTACCGGGTAGCCGGCGGACACGTCAGCACCGCTCGAAGATCATCGTTGCGCGGGCGTTGACGCTCGACTGCGACGTGCAGCGGATCACGAACGAGGTTGATACCGCGGTGTCGAGACCCTGGCCGAAGGCGTAGTCGCGGATGACCAACCCACCGTTCGGGGGGACGGTGAAGCTGTCCACCGGCGTGATCACCGTCGGCTCGGATGTTGATGCGTAGAACCCGGTGAATCCGGCGGTGACCGACCGGCCGTAGATCTGGTTCACGGTGCCGGTGGTGTTGCCCGTGCCGGGCGTCGAGTTCGTGGCGTTGGTGCAGGTGCCGATCTCGACGAGTACCGCGGTATTCGCGGTCGACGCGTCGAAGCCGATCTCGACCGAGCGCAGGTCGATGCCGAACTGCGCCGGTGCGATGACGGCGAGGATCGTCTTTGCGGTAGCGGCGGACAGTGCGACCGCCGCGCCGGTCTGAATCGCGTAGCCAGCCTTGGCCATGTCAGTCGCTTCCTTCTATTCGGTGACAAAAGTGCCCGCACGTCGATGGTCAGGCGGCGAGCGCGCCCGCGTAGTAGTCGGCCCAGCGGCCGGAGTCGTTTATGCGAACCCGCCGGAGCGGTACTTCTCGGCCAGCGCCTGCGCGGCCGGGCTGAGTTGGACGCCGCCGGTCCCGCGGGACATTTCAACCCGGTAGTCGTCGATCTGCTCAGCCATCGTGGTGATGTCCGGTCCCATGTACATGGCGCCCGCCGTCTCGAGGACGGCGCCTTTCACGTCGTCGGGCACCGTGGCGTAGCCGTAGGTGTAGTCCACCTCGACCAGCTCGGGCGGGAACCCGACGTATGGGGCCGTGGCGATCGTGGCGCCCCAGATCCGACCCCATCCGATGACCCGGTACAAGTTGTTCATGACCGGCGTGTAGTCGGTTGGCGACAGGGTCACGCCGGCGACGCGGACAGCCTGAATGGAGATCAGTGGCTCTCGCGGAATGGAGATGACCGGCTGGCCGCGACCCTCAATTTGGTAGGTGGAGGTCGTGGCGCTGAACTTCGTCGCCGCGGCCGTCTCGAACAATGCTGACGCGACAGTGAGTGCCTGGTTGGCGGTTGAGGTGTCGACATCCTGCTTGAGATAGGAGGCCAGTTCGGAGGCCGTGGCCAGTTGCGACACCGAGCCTCCTTAGGTCCCGCTCAGCCCTGCTGCTTGGTTGGCGTCCGCCGGCCCTGTGGCGCCCGGTCGACCTTGGTCTCGTCGTCGGGCTCGCCTGCCGCCTTCTTGCGGGCAGTTGCGGCGCGCTCGACGGTCACACCGAAGGCCGCGAGGCGCTTCTCGGCTGCCCTGCGCTGCTCGGCGTTGCTCGCGCCTTCCATCTCGTTCATTGCCTGCTGCACGTGCGGGGGCTGCTTGTCGGTCATGGGCGTGCCTCCTACGTTTCCTGGACGACGAGACCGACGGCGGCTAGGACCTTCTGGCACCGGGTGGCCGTGGTGCCCGTGCCACCACAGTTGGTCCACTCGTTGAGTGCCCGCTGCGCCTGTTGGGCGTAGCCGGGCACCAGCGTCGGCATGTAGGTCGTCGTCTTGTCGGTGTAGCCGCCGGTCTTCTTCGTGACGTTCACGAGCGCGGCCGCGAGGGTCAGCGCCTGCGGGCCGCTGGTACCGGTCGCGTTGCCGTCCATGACCGCGTGACCCGCGTCTGTGACCGACAGGACCTTGCGTCCGGACGTGTTAGTGGTGGTCACCGTCCGGCCGACGTCCGTGGCGACGAAACCGCCAGCGGAGTCGACGAGGCTGGGCTGGCCGCTCACCACGGACACGGTTGAGCCGAAGACGTGGCTTGCCGCGCCGGCTTGCTTGATCTGGGTGGTCGTCATGGACTGTCCCTAGTAGACGAAGAGGTCGACGGTGTTGGTCACGTTGGTGTTCGCCGACGTGGTTACCCGCAGGAAGGTCCACGGGAAGTCGACGGCCACGAGCTTCCAGAACGTCGCTGCGGTCGTGATGACGAACGTCGCCGACGTCAGGGTGCCCGGCGGACCGCCGGCGGTGGGCAGGTCCTGCATCGGGGCCGCGAACCAACTCGCGCCATCCGGCGACACCTCGACCAGGTAGGTGCATGTCGGGGTGGCGCCGATCGTGGTGGTGATTCGCAGCAGTGCCGGCACGCCGGTCTTGTCCGGGCGTCGCTGCACGATATTGGTGAGGACGCCGTTGGTGCCGGCGAGAGCCGTTGCCAGGTTGCTGCTCTGCCCGGCGCCAGAGTTGACGAGCGTCGCCACCCGACCTCCTGTTCAGGTTGCGCCACCCGCGGCGGCCTTCTGGCCGCCGCGGGACAGCAGGATCAGGAACCGCTGAAGGTCGGGGTGATGAGACCGGTACCGTCGATCTTGATCGCGGAACCGGTGAACCGGCGGAAGGTGTACGCGAAGTACCCGTACAGCACCAGCAGGACGCCGAGGCTCGCCGCAGCGGGCTGTTCGGCCCGGATGAACACCGGGGCGTCCGGGCTTTCCCAGAGGTGGCATTCCCGGGTGGCCGTCACGTAGATCTGGTCCTGGTTGGTGCCGGCACCGAGGTTCGTCTCCAGGTTGGCGTCCACCACGACGGACAGTCCGCACGCGAGGGTGCCGCGGATGCCGGCCGCGTAGGCGATGCCCTGGTTGACGCCGGTGGCCTGAACCGGCCCGGAACCCGGCGTGAAGATCATCGGCCAGTTTGGGCCGACCGCCGAGAGCATGCCGTACCAGCGGCGCGGGTGCATGATCGCGATGTCCGGCTGGGCCCAGGCGAGGAGGTTCGTCTCCACCGTGGACATGGCCTGGACGATCTGGCCGTAGATCTTCGGCGTGGTCGGCGACGCATCCGTGTAGGTCTGCGTCGTGGCCACACCCTTCAGGCCGGTCGTGGCCTGCAGGATCAGAGTGTTGTCGAGGGTCGTGGCGTAGCGGCGGAACAGATCGTCCATGACCACGCCATCCACGCCGGTACCCCGGTCCAGGGCCTGACGGGACAGAGTCTGCTGACCGGCGATCGTCTGCACGTTCTCCGTCAGCAGGGTGTCATCGATGTTCGTCTCCGACACGGCCGAGTTCTCCGACGCCTGCAGCGCCGCGGATGTCGCGGTGGTGATGCGGGAGATGTTGATCGTCATGCCATCCGGCGGCAGATCGTGGTGCGTGCACACGTTCGCGAACGGGCGCAGCGCGGCGACCGCCGGGGCGTACATCTCGGTCAGGTACTGCGGCACGGTCAGACCAGCGAACGCACCGGTACCCGCGGCACGGGTCAGGTACTGGGGGCGCTCGACACGCTCCTCCTGCATGTGCCGCAGGATCCGCTGCTCCGACTCCAGGTCGCCGTACATCTGACGGCGGACCACGTCGGTGAGGAACAGCGTCCCGTCCCGGTCGCGACCCTTGTGGTAGGTGCGCTCCTCGGCACCCACCCGGGCCACCCGGTCGTACTTCGGCCGCTCGACCCCCGGGTTCGCGCCGCGTTCGTGCAGCGCCACCTCGACGTCGTCCTCCATTGCCTTCGCCTTGCGGGCGTTGGCCAGCTTCGACTCGATACCCGTCAGGTCGCGGGCGGCGATGTCACGCTTCTCGAACGCGGACTTGACGTCGGCGTCCTCTTCCTCGGTGAGGTTTGCGCGGCCGTCGTTGCGGGCGGTCGCGAGGATCGTCTTGACCTCGGCGATGGCACGGTCGCGGCGCTTGAGGGCCTGGTCCCGTTCCACCTCGATGGACAGGATCAGCTCTTCCATGGTGGGCATGTCAGATTCCTTCGGTAGCAAGCGATGTGGGCTTGCTCCCGCGCGCTGGTCGGCGCTGCCGGTCTGACTGCCGGTGTGCGTGTGTCAGCTGCCCGCGCCGGTCTGACTGCCGGGTCGGGTGTTCGCGTGAGCGTGGGTGGTTCGGACGCCGCCGGTCTGACTGCCGCGCGGTGGGACTGCCCGATCAGGCGTCGAGCAGGGCTTCGATGTGGGCCAGGGAACGGCCGCGGGTGGACACCACCGGTGCCGGGGTGTCGAGTCGGGCTTCGATGGTGGCGATGTCGCTGCGCAACTGCAGCCGGGCCACCGCGGCGCGTGCGGCCCCTGCGGGCAGGTGATCCAGGTCGGCCAGGATCTCCCGGGAGCGGGCGGCGACGTCCGTGTACGGGTTAGCGCCGTAGTTGACGGCGGACACGTCGCCCCGGTCGAGGTCCAGGTCCTGGATCCGGAAGACCTGCATGTCGTTGGTCCAGATGCCGCCGTCCTCGCCGAGCATGAACGCGAAGCTCATCTCGGTGACGTCGCGGTCCTGAATGGCGACGACCAAGTCGGAGACGTCCTGCCGTTTCGGGTTTAGCCACGCCTCAACCGCCAGGCCAACAGAGTCCATGCTCAAGCGGAGAGAGTCGTTGGTGGTGCGGGCCATGGTGACGCCCTTGTGGTTGACCAGGAAGGCGACGTCTGGGCTGGAGGCGAGGGTCCGGGTGAATGCGTCCCCGTCGATGACCTCCATGTACGGCCCGAAGGTGTCCCACATCTCGTAGGGGGTGTTTACGACCGAGGCGTGCCCGATGAGGTGGTACCGCTCCTGGCCCTTGTAGTCGACGAGCTCGGCGCGCAGCTGCGCGGGGAACGCCGCCATCCGCGCCGACGAGATGCCGGTGGGGGCGGTGCGCTGCGCCACAGCGGTCGGGGCGGCGTCACCACTACGTAGCCGGGCCGCGTTGCGTCGGTCGGCGTCGCTGGATGAGCGGGCGATCACCATCGCGCCCCCTTCGGTACGGGTCGGTGTGGTGTCGCGCCACGGCGGTGCCGGGGCTGCGCGGCGGCCGGCGTAGCGGTACTGCCCCAGGTCGAACGACCGGGTCATGGCATTGCCCAACTCCGGGTCGGGTGGGCCGGCGGGTGGTTCCTCGACGCGGTCAGCGAGACCGGCCGCGACTGCCTCGCGGGCGAACATCCACGTCTCGGCGAGCATGAGATCCCGCCATGCGGCGATATCACCACCGGCGCGCATGCGGTAGATCTCGGCGATGTTGTCCGATTGGCGGCCGAGGAACGTGGCCATCTTGGCCATGTCCTCGGCATTGCCGTCCTGCATCGCCGACGCGTCGTGGATCATCATTTGCGAGCCGGGCATCATCACGATCTCATTCCCGGCCATCGCGACCACCGAGGCGGCCGACGCGGCGAGCGAGTCGATATACGTCACGATCCGGGCCGGGTGGTGGTTGAGCGCGTTGTAGATCGCGATCGCCTCGAACACCGACCCACCCGGCGAATTGATTCGCACATTGATCGTCGGGGCGGTGATCTGCTCGAGGTCGGCGACGAACTGGTCGGCCGCGATACCGAAGGACCCGCCGATCTCGTCGAAGATGAACACCGTCGCCGACTCATCGGGCGAGGTGCCCCGGGCGGTGGCGCTACGGATCGCATACCAGGGCAGCCGCATACCTGGCAGATCGGCCACGGTCGCGCCAGTGCGTTCGGCCTGCTCGACGAACCGCGCCGCGGTTCGGGCGACACGGCTCTGCAGCCGGCGCACATGGGGGCTGGGCGACGTCATTCGACGACTCCTGTCTCCGGCTGGCCGGGGAATGACGCGATAGCGCGAATCGGCGGCTCGTAACCGTCCACATCCCAATCGGCCGCGACCGAGCGCAATGACCGCGGTGTAGCGGGAGCCTGGGTGAGGGTTTTCGCCGGGAACAGCCGGTCGAACTCGGCATACTGCGAATCGGTGAACGGGGGAAGGTTGTCCAACTCCCGCGCCTCGCTCGGCGCCATCTGCCGCGACGCGATCTTCGTGGCCATGACCTGTGCCCGTGTCTGGGGGTCCATCCGCAGCAGCGCGTCGGTGTTGAGCTTTACGTACCGCGGTTGCGGCAGCAGCTTCGAGAGGCGCAGTTCGCGGCGGTAGATCGCTGGCTGAAGGTTCATGATGAGGAACTGCAGGTTGCGCTGCGAAATGTTCGCGTAGGTGATCGTCCCGGTGGACACGGCGGCCTCGATCAGGTCACCGGGTGCGCCGAAGAACCGGGCGATGTCGGTGATGCCGTACCGCTTACCCTCGATCCATTCCACGCCCTGGTTCTGGGCCTGCATGAAGTCGTACTCCCAGTCCGCGCCGTACACGAACAGGTCGCCGTTCTGGGTGGTCGCCCGGTAGCGGGACTTGACCGCCTCGGCTTCTTCGTTCTTGATCGTCTTGGCGGTGTTTTTCATCCGCGCCTTCGGCACGGCGCCGCCGGCGAACCAGGCCAACGCGAAGTCCTGAATGCTCAGGTACTCCCCGATCGACCATGCCGCATACGCCACCGGGGACAGGCCAACCTCGAGCCCGGCCACCGTGTACTGGCGCTCGTGCCACACCTTCGACGGGTCGTAGCTCTTGCCAGCAATCCGGTAGGTCACCACGCCGTCCCGGGACTGGACCGAACATTCACCGAGCGGCTGAAGGTCGATCCGCGCCGGCAGACCCAGCGCGTTGACCTCGGTAATCAGGCCGATCACGTTCCCAGCCCGATCGAGATCAACCTGTGAGGAGTACAGCCACTCGCAGATGTCGACCCGCTCGCCGCCCGGATTTACCAGGATCGGCGGTTTCGGCATCTCCACCTGCATGCCCTGGACCCGCCGAAACACGTCCATCGGCATCGTGGAGATCAGATCCGCACGCAGGCGCAGACACGCCCAGACAGCCGAGTGTCGCATCGCCGAATCATTGGTGACGGTGACGGCGCCCTGCTTCTGCCCCGACCGGATCGGGATCAGCGCCTGCGCCCCGGGGATACCGAAGAATTCCCGCTTCTGCTTCTGGGCCGCGGCAATACGATCTAGCAGGCCCACGGGTCACCCCATTCGATTACGAGCGCGCGGGCCCGGCGTTCGGAATCGACTACCGGTCAGATGATGCGGCAGGCTTACGGCCCTCCTGCCAGCCGACCCGCACGGCCACAGCCGTCCAGGCCAGCGCCAGCCAGAGGACACTGAACGTCTTCGCGACGACCCAGCCCAGCCCGAACAGCAGACCCGCAATCATGGTCAACACGGTGCGCCAGAAGTGGGTTTCGCGGGCCTCGCGGTTGATCTTTTCGACCGGCACCCGGGCAAGTACGTCATTCAGGAGCGCCACGGCTCAACCTCCGGTCAGAAGACACTGTCGAGCACGTCGTAGTTGCTGGCTTCAGGCATAATCGCGGCCGCTTCGAGCGCGAGTACCGCCCCGATGCCGGCGTCGATCTTCGCCCGGTCCGGACCCTTGACGAACACGAACTTCGTCCGGCCGTCGTCCTCGTCCTCCCGAACCCGGACCTTCCGCTTGTACATGTTCAGCACCTGCTGCGACAGAGCCGGCGATCCGTCATGGGTGTAGGTGCCTTCGGCCAGAGCGGTGGTGAACCGGTCGCAGGCCCGCCACATCCGAGTCGGCTGGTTCGTGTCGAACAGCACGACGGTCTCCTCGCCGTACTCCTCGATCCAGAACTCGATCTCGGTCTGCCACTTCGCCGGGTCGCACAGCATCAGCCCGACCTCGTAGTAGGCCATCACCTCGGCCAGTCGGGACCGGATCTCCGTCCGCGGTACCCGCCACGTCTTCGGCGCATCATCGGGCCGCTGCCACACCTCGATCTCGAAGGTGTGCGGCACACCGTCTACCAGCGTGCAGCCGATCAGGACGGTGCAGTCATCCGACAGCGACCCGTCGAACCCCAGCCCGATGTGCGCGCCTGGTGGGACCACGATGTCGGGCCGGGCCAGGTGCTCCCACCGCTTCGTCTCCACCGCTTTGCGGCGGTCGTCGACGTTGTGGTTGAAGTAGAACCGCTCCGAGTCTTCCCATGTGGACTCGGGGTCGCGTACCTCGGCGAGGATTCGGTCCAGGTCGATCCACCACGCGTCGCCGTAGGCCACCCGAAGGGCCGCCTTCAGCGTCTCGTCGTCATCCTCGGGCTTGACCGGCGGGGCCTCCACCGCGTCGTAGTAGATGCCCGGCGCACCGTCGAGGATCGCCTTGTGGGTGGCCTCGGCCACCGAGTCCTCACCCGGAACGAAGCTGTTCGTCGTCTCGTAGGTGCGGCCGCCCATCTTCGCCACGTTCCGGCGAAGCGTTCTTGCCAACCTCCGACCGCCGTTCGTCGGCGTCCAAAGGTGCGTCTCGTCCAGCACCCCGTACGTGACCCGCTGACCCTCCCGGGTACCAGCTGACGCGGTGACCGGCTCCAACTTGCCCGGCCGGTCCCGCAGGTAGCAGCGGGTCAACCCGGCATCGATGCGCAGCTTGTCGGCCGCTGAGCCGTCGTTCGCGGTGAGGAACTCGTAGATCGCGGCGTACGTGTTCTCGGTCTGGTCCTCCGACACCGCGGCGATCTGCACCCAGGGAGTTGACGTCCCGCCGGTGCCCCACGGTCTGCCGACCGGTTCGCCGGCGGCATCCCAACCGTCGAACAGCACCTCACCGGCCAGTTCGGCGATCGCCTTCGCCGCCTCGACCGGTGACTTACCTCGGCCCTTCGACCGCCTCGACGCGCCGCGCCGGTGCACGAACCGGCCCGTCTTCGGGTCCAGCGCGTACCACTCGACGAGGATCAGCGCCTGCTCGTCGGTGAAGACCAACGGCTCGTTCTCGTCCCGTGGCGAGGAGAGGTGGTCTGACCACCAGTCAAGGAGGGCCCAGCCTAGGGAGGGGAAGTCGTTCTCGTGCTGCGGGCCGCGCCAGGGCACTCAGGCCGACTTCACCGCGCGCAGCCGGTCGTACCGGCTGGCCGGCTTCTCCTCGGGCTGCGGGCTCGCCGCGATGGGCGTGACCTGCATCCGCAGCCTGGCCCGGTCCTCCGGGGTCGCCCCGAACTTCGCCGCCCGAAGCCGCAGCTCGGACGCGAACTCCCACCGGCCCTTCAGCCACATCGTGTGATGCATCAGCGCCGTGTCGAGCAGGAAGTCCCAATCCGTCTCGGTGAAC
>Ga0310811_10010784_pt1 | contig 11822 bp, 11 predicted proteins | sample YCmetagenome_FD_207642 | JGI IMG/M metagenome (GOLD analysis project Ga0310811, IMG submission 207642) | Soil microbial communities from experimental microcosm in Duke University, North Carolina, United States - YC | ecosystem: Engineered > Artificial ecosystem > Soil microcosm > Unclassified ...
TGGTTGCCGCCACGCCGAGCGCCTGAAGGCTGGTCACCCCATGCTCCGCGATCCCGCACGGCACGATGCCGGCGTAGTGCGACAGATCCGGTGCCACGTTGAGCGCGACGCCATGCCAGCTCACCCACCGGCTCACGCGCACCCCGATGGCGGCGATCTTCGCTTCGGTGGCCGGCGTGTCCGCCACCCAGATGCCGACGCGACCCGGGCGGCGCTCGCCCCGGACGCCGAAGCGCGCGAGTGCCCGGATCAGCCATGTCTCCAGCCCGTGCACGTAGCAGCGCACGTCCCGGGCAGGGACGCTGTTATGCGGCCGCATCAGGTCCAGCATCACGTAGGCCACCCGCTGCCCGGGGCCGTGATAGGTCCACTGTCCGCCGCGCCCCGCTGCGTGGGTGGGGAAGCGGTTGGGGTCGGTCAGTTCATCCGGCCGCGCCGAGGTCCCCGCGGTATAAAGTGGCGGGTGTTCCACCAGCAGTACCTGTTCGGATGCGGTCCCGGCCCTGATCGCCGCCACGCGCTCCTGCATGGCAGCGACGGCGTCGCCGTAGGGCGTCAGGCCAGGCGCGGTGTGCCAGTCGAGCGTGGGAGGGAGATCGTGCATCGCGATTGCCATAAGATTGTGAGGCACCCAGGCATTGCCACCCCTGCATCGCGAGCAGATTGAAGCGCCTCCATCCATCCGCTATACCCCGCCGCCTGCCCGGGCGGTCGTGGCGGAATGGTAGACGCGCAAGCTTGAGGTGCTTGTGGGGGTAACCCCGTGGAAGTTCGAGTCTTCTCGACCGCATATCGCCAGAGCCGGCTTGTTGACTGGCCGTGACCTGCAATCACATTCCCAGCCGCAACGTCAGCAGTCCAATGTTGCGCGTGAAATTGCCGCTGGTCTGCACCGTTGGCGAGTTGCTGCCATGCTGGTCGGTGAAGTCATACGTTGCCGCGACCCGCACGTTGCGGTTCACCCGCCATGTCACGCCGCCGCCCAGCGATACGCCGTTCGATGTGCCGCCGCCTTGCAGGAAGTTGGCCTGTTGCACGCCGGCGTACCCCTGGAGCACCACGTTGCGCCACAGTTCATGGTCCACCACCAGCCGCGCCGCTGTGTAGGTGTAACCAACCACACCTTCCTGCGCGGCATCCTCGATCGAGCGTGTCAGCCTTGCCGTCACCGTGGTCATCGCGGACGGCGCCCAGATCAGCGCTGCCTCGGCGATCGGCGCCTGGTGCGACTTGTACGCTGAGGCCTGGAAGACCCGATCCTCCCACCCCACGAGTACGCGATAACGCCATACGCCGTCGCTGTCGTCGCTCAGTCCGAGCAGCACCTGATACCCGATGGAATTCCGTGTCGGCTGGCCGGCTTGCGGTGCCACATAGTGCGAGTTCAACACCCGCGTCACCAGCAGCGCGTTGCGATCCGGCGAGAGCTCGTACCTCGTCGTCACCTCGGCCTGGACCACGTCGCGATTGCGATACGACTGCGGCGTCGGTACTCCGAAGATTGTCGTCGCGTCGTAGCGATACGCCGAGAACGCCACGCCCGGGGAGATCGACAGGCGACCGAAGTTGGCCCGATAGCTCGCCCGCGCATCCTCCACCCGGTACGCGACTGGTGTATCCGTCGGCAGCGCATCCAGATCCGTCCGCGCCTGATGCAGTGAGAAGTGAGCAACCGATATGGTCAGCGCATCACGGCCCACCGCGACCGTGCCACCCAGCGATGCTGTCCAGTTGGTGAAGCTCTGTGCCGGCTGGTTCAGATAGCGCTCATCATCGAGCCCGAAATAACCGCCGAGGCTGTCGCGCGACCAATCCGAATTCACCAGCAACGATGGCCGCGTCCCGATGACCCAACTTCCAGGCGCGCCTGCGCCACCGAAGAGATTGCTGTCATAGCCCAGGCTCTCATCGATCCCTGGATGCAGCACGAAGCTGTCCATACGGATACCCGGCGGATCGTAGTCAGGCCGCGCGCGCGATGCGACGGTGACGCCTGGCGCAGTGCCATATCCCGGTACGCCTTCGGGGAAGTAATCCGCCAGCAACTGTGCTTGCACGCCGCCGCATGCAAGTGCGCCAAGCGCGGTGAGCCACAGCCACGATCGCCACGTCGCCATGGCATGTCACCATGACGGCGATCAGCTAGGATCGTCTTAATGCCGGCTACAGATTCGGCAGTTTAGGCGCACCCAGCGGCGACAGGTTGTCGTTCGCCCGCGGCAACTGTGTCTCCCATCCGCCACCGAGCGCCTTGTACAGCGCGACCAGATCGGCCGAGACATTGGTCGTGCTGATCGCGAGCTGCTGCTGTGTGGAGAGCAGGTTCTGCTGCGCCGTGAGCACTTGCAGGAAGTCGGCGACGCCATCCTGATAGCGGCGTTGTGCCAGGCTCAAAGCGCGCTCGTTCTGTTTCACCGCTTCCGCCAGTTGATCGCGCCGCGCCTGATCCGCCTGATACGCTGTCAGCGCGTTGTCCACGTCGTGCCACGCGCCCAGCACCGTCTTCTGGTAGAAGATCGCGGCTTCCCGCTGTTGCACCTTGCGCAGTTCCAGGGTCGCCTTGAGCTGCCCGCCTTCGAAAATAGGAATGGTGATGCCAGGGCCGACCCCGTAATTGCGCGCGTTGACATCGAAGACGCTCCAAGGTTGCAGCGCCTGGAAACCGATGCTGCCGCTCAACGTCACCGATGGATAGAAGTTGGCCACCGCGACGCCAATGTCCGCGGTGGCGGCGTGCAACTGCGCCTCGGCTTCGCGGATATCCGGTCGCCGCAGAGCGAGCTCCGAGGGCAATCCGACCGGCACACGCGGTGGCACCGGCGGCACCGCCTTCGGACCGATCAGCTCTGCCTGCAACGCGTTGGGCGGCAGTCCCAGCAGCAGGCTGATCGCATTGATTGCCTCGGACTCACGCTGCTCCAGCGGCGGGATCTGTGCCGCGGTCGTACGCACCTGGGCCGCTGCGTTTGCCACGTCGAGGTCCGTGGTGACGCCACCTGCTGCGCGCTGTTGCGTCAGTTGCAGGCTCTGCTGCGCGGATTGCAGGTTGTTCTTGGCAATCTGCAATTCCGCCTGCGCGCCACGCAGTTGCATGTAGTCGCGTGCCAGCTCGGCCTCGGAGCTGATCAGTATGCCGCGCCGCGCCTCCGCAGAGACTTCCACCGAGGCCTTCGCAGACTCAACGCCACGGCGGATCTTGCCCCAGAGATCCAGTTCCCAGGACGCATCGAATCCGTACTGATAGACATCGAAAGGCTTGAGCGCGCCGCCCCTTATGCCGCCGGACGTATTGCCTTGCGCGCCATTGGCCCCCAGCGCATTCGGGGAATTGGCGAACACGCCGATGTTGCTCGCCTTCTGCCGCTCATATGACGCGTTGGCATTCAACGAGGGGAATTGCGCCGATCCAACGATGCCGAGTTGCGCGCGCGACTCTTCCAGCCGCGCGGTCGCCACCTGCACATCCAGGTTCTCGCCGACGACACGATGTTCCAGTTCGGTCAGTTGCGGGTCGCCGAACACGTTCCACCAGTTCGGATCGATCGGTTCCGCAACCGCAATACTGGGTTCCTTCGGCAGCGGTTCTGCCTTCTTGGCGAACCAGGAGGCGGGCGACGCCCATTCTGGCGGGGAAAAATCCGGCCCGACGGTGCAGGCACTCAGCGCCAGCAGGACGACCGGCGCGACAGCAATTCGTCTCAACATCCCCCTCCGGACGCTTCCCGGCACGGCCGGCAGCAATGCGCTTGTAACGCGAGAATCGTCCGTGAAGCCATAGCCGGCCGGGACAGCAATGCAGAGGGTGACGGCGAATTAATGGCCCGCGTGACTGCCAGAAAAGTCAGGCTCCGGCAGACCGGACAGTTCCAACTGCTTCACCAGAGCAGCCTTCAGCCGTTCCAGACCCGAATCGGTGCTTGCCTCAGCCCGGGCCACCAGAACCGCCTGCGTGTTGGAGGCGCGCAGCAGCCACCAGCCGTCGTCGGTCTGCACGCGGACACCATCGATCTCCGACACCTTCGCGCCCTCGGCGCGCAGGCGCGCGGCGACTTCCTCGATCACCGCGAACTTGCGCGTATCGTCGCAGTCGAAGCGGACCTCGGGCGTGTTTAACACCTGCGGCAATGCATCGCGCGCTTCGGACAGCTTGCCGTCCATCCGCGCCAGCACGCCCAGCATGCGCACTGCTGCGTAGAGCGCATCATCGAAGCCATACCAGTGATCGGCGAAGAACGTGTGACCCGACATCTCGCCGGCCAGAGGCGCACCGGTCTCCGCCATCTTCGCCTTGATCAGCGAATGGCCGGTGCGCCACATCAGTGGCTTGCCGCCGGCCAGCGCGATCTCGTCGAAGAGCACCTGGCTGGCTTTCACATCGGCGATGATCGTGGCACCGGGATGGGCACGCAGCACGTCGCGGGCGAGCAGGATCAGGAGCTGATCACCGAACAGGATTCGTCCCCGGTCGTCCACCAGCCCGATGCGGTCGGCGTCGCCATCCAGCGCGATGCCGATATCGGCCTTGCGCGCCTTCACCTCGGCGATGAGTTGCTCGAGGTTGGCGGGAACCGTCGGATCCGGATGGTGCGCGGGGAAGCGGCCATCGATCTCGCCGTTCAGCACCACATGCTCACCCGGGAGGCCGGCGATCAGCTTCGTCAGCACCTCACCCGCAGCGCCGTTGCCGTTGTCCCAAACGGCCTTCAGCAGACGGTCGCCGCCATCCCAGTCGGCGAGCAGGCGGGCAACATAATCCTGGGCGATGTCGATGTTGCGATGCGGGGTGATGGTCTCTTCCACCACATCGCCGGCCGCGGCCTGAGCGCCAAGCGCCTGGATTTCCTTGCCGAAGAACGGCTTGCCGCCGAGCACCATCTTGAAGCCGTTATAGTCCGGCGGGTTGTGGCTGCCGGTGACCATGATGGCGCCGTCGGTCGCTTGCTGCACGTTGGCGTAATACAGCATCGGCGTGGGGCCGCAGCCGATGCGGACGGCCTCGATGCCGCTGGCGCTGAGGCCGTCGACCAGGGAACGCTCCAGCGAGGGGCTGGAGAGGCGGCCATCGTAGCCGACGGCGACGGTGCGGCCATCCTTGCGCGCCACGAGGGAACCGAAGCAGCGGCCGATGGCATAGGCGTCGGCTTCCGAAAGCGTGCTGCCGACCGTTCCACGGATGTCGTATTCGCGCAGCGTGGTCGGATGGAACGTATGGGTCCAGCTCATCTCAGCAGAATTGCACGTAGTGGCGGAGGAAACCACGCACGGCGTCGGCCAGATCCGGGCGTTTCAGGGCGTAGGCGATCTGAGCTTCGAGGAAGCCGGCCTTGTCGCCGCAGTCGAAGCGTTTGCCTTCGTAGCGCAGGCCGTGGAACGGCTGCTTGCCGATCAGCCTGGCCATGCCGTCAGTGAGCTGGACCTCGCCGCCGGCGCCGCGTTCCATGCGCGCGAGGTGGGTGATGACCTCCGGCATCAGGACGTAGCGGCCGATGATCGAGAGATTGGAGGGGGCGTCCTTGGGGGCGGGCTTTTCCACCAGACCTGTGACTTCCACCAGGCGGCCATCGTCCTTGCCGATATGCAGGATGCCGTAGCGGTTGGTCTGCTCGCGTGGCACTTCGGTGACGGCGACGACGTTGCCGCCGGTATCGCGATACGCGTCGGCGAGCTGGCGCAGGCAGGGGACCTCGGCGAGCACCAGATCATCCGGCAGCAGGATCGCGAAGGGGTCGTCCCCGATGAAGGCGCGAGCGCACCAGATGGCGTGACCGAGGCCGAGCGGCACCTGCTGGCGCACTGTCACCATGGAGCCGGGTTCGGTCTGCGTGGCACGGAGTACGTCCAGTTCGGCAACCTTGTTGCGCTCGCGCAGGGTGGCTTCCAGTTCGAAAGCAATATCGAAATGTTCGACCAAGGCGGTCTTGCCGCGGCCCGTGACCATGCAGAACTGCTCGATGCCGGCGGCGCGCGCTTCCTCGATCGCATACTGGATCAGCGGCTTATCCACCACTGGGAGCATTTCCTTGGCGGTGGCCTTGGTGGCCGGCAGGAAGCGGGTGCCGAGACCGGCAACCGGTAGCACGGCTTTGCGCAACGGCTTGATCACGATAGGCATTCCCCTGTTTCGCGAAACCCAGCACCATGGGTGGCAGGCGGAAATGTGGCGTTAACGACAGCCCCGGCGGTGAACCGTGACCGCGACCGCGAGACATATCACGCCGCCGCGCCGATCGTCATCCATTCCGTCTGTTCTGACGCAACAATACATCGCGCGCGAGATTGATCCGTGTGGCGAGCCAATCGGAGCCACCGCTGTCTGGGTGGGCGGCGCGCATCAGGCGATGGTGGGCGGCGCGGATTTCCGCCTCGGTGGCGCCGGGATGCAGGCCGAGAACCTGGTAGGCCTCATCCGGCGTCATCCCGGCGGCGGGACGGCGGGGTGGCGGCGGGTTATTGCCGTCGGTATTGCCGGTGCGATTGGACTGTTGACGATTTGGCGGGCTGCTCAGGCCAGCGCGGTAGGCCTGCCAACGTTGCCAGATCAGAGGGCCGAACATGGCGAGTGCGCCCAGGGCGATCCCCTCGCGGCCGCTGAGGACCAGGAGCAGGGCGAGCGCAATGCCCCCAAGTGCTGCGATCCAGGTGAACAGCGACTTGATGGAGGTGACCGAGGCACGCTCGAAAGCACGCAGGCCCCCGAGGAAGAGGAACAGCGTGAGGGCGCCAATGACCAGCCAGAGCATAACCCGGAACGTAGGCGATGTCCGACGTCAGTCCTACTGGTGCCGGGTGGAAATGGGCTTGTTGCGGCGCAGAAGCCGGTGCAGGGCCGGCATCATGGAGCGGGTGCGACGCCGGGTGGCTTAGCGGAACCGGTCCTGCCAACCTGGGACCCACCATTCGACAAATTCGGCTTGCTGCTCACTGCCTGCCGGCTCGGCCGCGGGTTCCGGCTGACGGAGCTTCGGTGGGCGACCGCGCCGGCGCGGCATTGGAGCGGGTTCCAGAAGTTCGGCCTGCCGCGGGGTTTCGTGGTCCCGTTCGGTGGCAGCGGCGACTTTTTCCTCGGTCTGAAGCCGGCGGGCGCGTTCAGCTTCCAATTCCTCGCGCACGGCCTGCAATGACTGCTCGGCGGCCTGGCGGGCTGCCTCGGCGCGGTTGACGGCCTCGTCCCTGGCAAGCCGCTCATGCGCCAGCTTTGTCTGGAGATCTCGAACTGCGGCCTGCGCCTCGGCCAGCGCACGCTCGGCGTCCTCTCGCGCTGCGATCTGCTCACGCAGCGCCTGCCGGGCGGAGGCCAACTGGTTGGTGCCGGTCTCACCGGCCGCCGAATGTTCCTTGTGCTGCACGATCACCTCGCCGTCGCGCACAAAGCGGCGGCGCTGTGGATGCAAACCCAATGTCGGAGTTGGCGAAGGCACCGTGGGCGTCGGCTGAGCGGGGCCCTCGCTCTGGAGGCCAAGGGCACGGCGCATCTGCGCCTCGGTCGCACGCATTCTTGCGTCGTCAGGCAAGGAGTCGGTCATGGTTTTCTTTTAGGTCACCCGAATACGGTTATATCAGTTCTTAAAGGGGCCGGCTGGATTCGGCCAGCCTTCTGCAGTTCTGTCAGACATCTTCCTCCGTTGATTGCTTGATAAAGCAGTTGGTGCATGGATACCAGACTATCCGGAGGAAATGACATGACCGTTATACTGGGCGAAGGCGACTATCAATATCGGGTGGATGAAGGCTGGGGCAAGCTCCCGGACGGCTGGAATTTTCATGAAGTGGGCGCGGTTGGTGTCGATCGCAACGATAACGTCTATGTTTTCAATCGTGGCGAACACCCGATGATCGTCTTCGATCGGGCGGGTAATTTCCTGCGATCCTGGGGCGAAGGCCTATTTCCGCGCGCGCATGGCGTGCATATGGCCCCCGACGACACCATCTGGCTCACCGACGACGGCGCGCATTGCGTGCGGCGCTGCACGCTGGACGGGAAAGTGCTGATGACCCTCGGCACGCCTGGCAAGCCGGCTCCGTTCATGAGTGGCCAGCCATTCTGCCGCTGCACACATACGGCACTTTCACCAAAAGGTGACATTTATGTCACCGACGGCTACGGCAATGCGCAAGTACACAAGTATACACCCGACGGGAAGTACCTGATGTCGTGGGGGAAGTGCGGCATCGGCGAGGGCGAATTCAACCTGCCGCACAACATCCATTGTGACGCCGATGGCTGGCTCTATGTCGCCGACCGGGAAAACAATCGCGTGCAGGTATTCGACGGCAATGGCAAATTCGAAACTGCCTGGAACAACGTGGTGCATCGGCCGAGTGCGCTGTGCATGACCGGCGGCGCGTGTCCTTTATGCTTCATCGGCGAAGTGGGGCCGTATCTGGGTTCCAACCGCGGGTTCCCCAATCTCGGTCCGCGGGTCAGCATCCTGTCCAACACCGGCAAGCTGCTTGCGCGGCTCGGGTCGGAGACCAATCCGCATGGCCAGGCGCCTGGCCAGTTCATGTCGCCGCATGGGATCGCGGTTGATTCGCGCGGCGACATCTATGTGGGTGAGGTCTCGGTTGCGTCCTGGCCGTCGCTGTTCCCTGGTGAGCCGCGGCCGGCCAGTCTGCGCAGCCTGCAAAAGCTGGTGAAGGTTTCGTAGGAGCGTTGTTGCGGGCGCCGCCGCCGAACCTGTCGGAGGTCCGGAGCGGTGTCCGGCGGTGTTTGGCTTCCGCCTATTCGGCTGCCTTGGCGATGCCGGCGACGCGCGATCGCGTCCGCAGCGTGACGAACTCCTCGGCGGCTGTCGGGTGAATGCCGATGGTGCGATCGAAGTCGGCTTTCGTGGCACCCATCACGATGGCGATCGCCAGTCCTTGCATGATCTCCGGTGCATCTTCACCGAGCATATGCGCGCCGACGACTTTCTGGGTGGCCTGGTCCACCACCAGCTTGAGCATACTCTTGCGCGCGCGACCGGTGAGGGTGTGGCGCATGGGTGTGAACTTGCTGACATACACATCGACGGGGCCGCGGGATGCGGCTTCTTCCTCGGTAAGGCCGCAAGTGGCGATCGGCGGCGTCGAGAACACAGCTGTAGGGACGTTCTGTAGTGACACCGTGCGCGAGTGATTGCCGAAGAGGCTGTCGGCGAGGGCGTGGCCTTCGGCGGTTGCGACCGGGGTGAGATTGAGCCGATCGGTCACGTCGCCCATGGCGTAGATGTGCGGCACCGAGGTGCGCAGATTGCTGTCAACCATGACGGCGCCGGCGTCGTTGGTTGTGACGCCGATCGTCTCGAGCCCAAGTCCTTTGGTCGCCGGGGCGCGCCCGGTGGCGAAGAACACGAGATCGGTGTGCAGTGCGTGGCCTTCGAAGTGCAGCACCTTTTCGTTGCCGCTGGCTTCGATCCTTTTGGGGTGGGAGTTCGGATGCACATCGATGCCCTGGGCGACCAGCGCTTCGGCGAGCGACTCGCGGAGGTCCATGTCGAAGCCGCGCAACGGCAATGGTTGGCGATAGACCAGGTCAACATGGGCGCCGAGGCCGGCGAAGATGCCGGCGAATTCCACCGCGATGTAGCCGGAGCCCATGATCGCGACGCGCTTCGGCATGTGCGGCAGGAAAAACGCAGTGTCGGAGATGATGCCGAGCTCGGCGCCGGGGATGTCGAGGCGCACCGGATGGCCGCCAGTGGCAACCACGATTGTCTTGGCGGTGACGCGCTTGCCGCCGACGTCGAGGGTGTGCGGATCGATGAAGGTGGCGCGGGCTTCGAAGATGGTCGCACCGGCGTTGTCGAGGAGACGCTTGTAGATACCGTTGAGGCGGCCGATCTCCTTGTCCTTGGCGGCGATCAGCTTGTTCCAGTCGTGCGGGCCCTTCCTGATCGTCCAGCCGAAGCCGGCGGCATCCTCGGCCCAGGCTCCGTATTCGCCGGCCTGCACCAGCAGCTTCTTCGGCACACACCCGACATTGACGCAGGTGCCGCCCCAGAAGCGCTCCTCGGCGACGCCGACTTTCGCGCCATGGCCGGCGGCGATACGTGCGCATCGAACGCCAGCGGAACCACCGCCGATGACGAAGAGATCAAAGTCCATGATGGTCACCGCCTCAACTGCTGCACCGTAACGTAGGATCGCACACCAGTCGTGTCACGGGCTGGAGGTGGACCAGGTCTTGAAGTCGGTGTCCGACACCGTCGGCAACTTCTTCAGGAAGGCGACGATCAGCCAGATCTGGGGATCGGAAAGGCCGGTGGCGCCGAAGCCGGGCATGCCGGTCATCTTGATGCCGTTCTTCACCACCCAGAAGATCTCGCGTGGCTCAAGCCCGCCCACGACATCCTTGAGGTCAGGCGGGCTGGGATTGAGGCCTTCGGAGAATTTCTCCCACATGACGCCGGGGCCACCGTGGCATTTGGCGCAGCCGGCTGCGGCGAAGGCTTTGGCGCCGGCCTGCACCATAGCAGCATCGCCCAAATTGGCTGGCGGCGTATCGGTCGCGTGATGGCTGATCGAGGCCTCGCGCACATGGATGATCGCCCAGGAAACGAGGGATGGGTCCTGCTGCGTCGCCGCGATGTTGAAGTAGCCGCCGAAGAAGAACACTGCCGCGGCAATGGCACCGATGACGGCGAGCGCGCCGATGAGCGTCAGGAACCGCATCCTGGTTTCCTCTTGTTGTTGGGTCGCCGGTCCGGAGTGTGCGGGGGGATGGCGAGGGCGGCAAGTCGCTTACAGATGGCGACGAGGCCTCGGATCGGATCCGACGCCGTGCAGCCGAGGGGCGGCCCATGGCAAACGGCCGACGCGGTTCGCAAGCTCGCTATGTCGTGATCCCCAGGCGGCTCGGAGAGGGATACGCTCGTTACGTCGATGTGGCCTTAGAGGTGACACATGCCCTTCGATTTTCCCTATCAGGCACCGATCGGCGACCTGGAAATCCTTGCTGATGCCCGAGCCCGCGTGTCCGGCGAGAACCTGTGGGTCAAAGGCCGCTTTGAAGATGGCGAACGCCACTGCCTTGTGGCAGCGCTGTCGTTGGCGTGCGGCAGTCGCAGCTTTAACATTCCGAACAAGACGGAGCGGCGTCTTGCGCGGCTCCTTGCGATGCAGCTCTCGCCCAATTTGCCCTGGCGCATGAGGAGCAGGCTTGTGCCGGCGCGAAGTCGCCTCATGTCATTCAATGACTATCCACGAACCAAGCAGGGTGATGTGGACGCACTGTTCGACCGCACGATCTCCTGTCTGGTGAGCAACCGTTCAGAGCTCGTCCCCGCGTCGTGAGGGCGTCGCCGACGACCCCGGCGCGCCGCACGAGCAGGGTTTGGATACGGCATTGAAGGGAGGCAAAGATGGCGATTGTCCGCAACATTGATGTCACGGCGCAGTCGGAGGTGAGCTTTGACGACGCGTGTCGGGTCGCCGTCTTCGAGGCGGCGAAGACGTTGCGCGGGATCATGTCATTCCGGGTCAATGAATTCGAAAGCGTGGTGGAACACGACAGGATCATTGCTTATCGGGTCACAGGCAAAATCGTGTTCCAGGTTGAGCGCTGAGCGCCACGGAATTTCGGCGGAATTCGCATAAATAAATTGCCCAAGCGCGCGATTATCGCTTGTGTAGCAAGGGACTATCTCCTCGCCATCGCAGACGGGCACAGGCTCGCCAGGCGATGGAACGAGCGGGCCGAAGGCCCGAAACTGAGGAGAGAGACCATGAAGATCATGATTCGCGCCGCGCTGCTGGCCGTGAGTATCGGGAGCATCGGCACCGCCTACGCTGGCGATGGCCAGGGTCCTATCGCGAATACCCAGTTCACCCAGTTGCCTGGT